>OJKJ01000019.1_pt1 | contig 181627 bp, 158 predicted proteins | sample 1596491 | NCBI WGS metagenome assembly OJKJ01 (sample SAMEA4350160, study PRJEB24818) | metagenome | biome: human; feature: gut; material: faeces | place: Denmark | collected 2013-09
CTCATGAACGGTATCATGGATTGCGTCCAGGTTCAGGGCCTTTGCTCTCTTAGCCAGGTCGAACTTGCCGGCGGTAGCGCCGTTCTCAGCGGCAACTCTCATCTCCAGGTTCTTCTTGGTGGAGGAGGTAACAACCTCACCTAACAGCTCAGCAAACTTGGCTGCATGCTCTGCTTCCTCGAAGGCAGCTTCAGCCCAGTACATGCCAATCTCAGGATAGCCTTCTCTGTGGGCAACCCTTGACATAGCCAGGTACATACCGACCTCGGAGCACTCGCCTTCAAAATTAGCTCTTAAATCCATCATGATATCTTCAGGGGAACCCTGAGCCACGCCAACCTCATGCTCGCATGCCCATGTCATTCCTTCAGAAGCCTGCTCCTTGAACTTGGAAGCCGGAACACCGCACTGTGGACATTTCTCAGGTGCATTCTCTCCCTCGTAAACATAACCGCAAACTGTACATACCCATTTCTTCATAATCAATATTCTCCTTTTCCTTTATGCATTTCGTGTGAATCCCCGGGATTCATTTATTTATTAAAATAATAATAGTAATTGTTACTGATATTAATATAAACCACTTTGAGAGATTTGTCAATAGATATTTGAATTTTTTTTACCTGAAATAAAAAATGTGAGCATAAAAAATGAGAGTGGGAAAGCAGGGGGATGGGTTAATATAAAGGCCAGCAGGGAAGAATTGTATAATAAAATAGCAAAGAAGAATAGAAAAGAAGAATAGAATAGAAGGGTGGGGAAGAAGATTAGGGAAGAAGATTGGAGAAGAAGAGCGAATAAGGAAAACAAATAAGAGAAATAGATAAGAGAAATAGATAAGAAAAACAGATAAGAAAAAGGATAAGAAAAACCAAATAAGAAAAATAAATAAAGAAAATAGGCAAGGAATAAAGAGAAAGATAAACCGGAGAAAGAGATTAAAAAGGAAGAAGTTCAAAAAAGAAAATTAAAAAAAAATATCCCGAAAGACGCAGAGGGAACATATGGCGCCCGGCCGGCACCGTGGAGGACTTTGGGGATATTTCTTTATAATTTCCTTATGTTATGATGCGTATTCAATTAATAAAATAGTCACTGTGTGTTAAATTGCCCTGGTCCAGGCTGTTCAGGAAGCTGCCTAGCAGGGTGCTGAATTCCTGGGCCTTGACACCGTCCATGTGGCCGTCGTAGTCCCAGTACCCTTCCATACTGCGGTCCATAAGCTCCGGCTTCATATAATTGAAGTTATAATATTCCAGACCCAGGCCTTCTAAGAGCTTCTTAAAATACAGGTGGGACTGGTCATAGGAACCGGCAAATTTATCAAGGGTTTCCTGGGGGACAGGCGTGGTGATGACAGTCAGTTCAATGCCGTTTTTCCGGCAGAACGCAGCTATGCGGTTAAAATATAGCTCTGCCTTGGATTTTACCTGGCTCTCATCCCAGGGAATGTTGTTGAAGGTGCCTTTATCCTCGCCCTCCACACGGTCCCGGTAGATGAAGCCGCGGCCCGCGTAATGGCCCCCGGGGATTTCCAGGGCGGACGGGTCGTAGTTTTTATAGGAAGGGCTTTGCCTGCGGCGTATATGGTCCGGTACCTGGCCTATGAGGTTGCGGTAGTAGCTCCATGGGGCCAGTGCAGAACGGAAATCCAGATTTATGATTTTGTCCAGGAAGTAGGAAGCCTTTGACCTGGAGGCAGGGAACTCCTGATAGAAGAAAATCTGGGTGGAACCGCTTCGCTGTTCATTCATCCAGTATGAGGGGTCCAGCTCGTATACAACGCGGGAAGGCGACTGGGTTTCACAGGCCAGCCGCAGCATGTGGTACATATCGTCAGGGTAGGCGTCCGCCATGCAGAGACTGACGGAGCTGCCGCCGGAGGCAGCATCCACACAGAAGGGATCAATGCCATACTGCCCATGGGAGGTGCCAATGAAAATCGTGTCGTATGTTTCGCCGTTTCTAAGGTTATGAAGGTTGATTCTCACAGAGCTTGGGGGTATAAAACCATAGTTGAGGGCTGCCGTGATGCATACGCACAGAGCCAGAAACAGGATGGCTCTCAGCCACCCTGGGAACTGTTTGTGAAACCGGTCCGTCATTTGGTCAGAATTGCGCATATATAAAACCTCCTCCTGTCATGGTAATCTGGCCCAGTAGCGGTATGGAAAAGAGCAGCATCAGATAGACGCACCATCTGGCGGCCAGGGGCTTTGCAGCCAGGGCATCCCGCATGCTGACATGGTTTTCCTGGAGAAGGCTGACTGTGAACAGGACCACGCAGGAAAGGGCCAGGGCCCCACAGTCCTTGAGATCCAGACCCAGCCTCAGAAGGCTGCCGTCCGTTAGGGCGGACAGGGTAAAGCCGGCAACGGTATTCTTCATCATGGCCAATGCGGCTCCCAAACTTTCTGCCATGTCAAAATACCAGCTGATATTTACAAGAAGGAAGGTCCTTAAAATCCGGACCGCGGTCCAGGGGCTGGATTCAGCCGGTATATGCAGTTTCCGGGCCATTTGTGTGTAAATGGGGGCCAATAGATTGCCGGCCGCAATGATGATTCCGTTATAGAGTCCGTAGACAATGAATTTCCAGGCAGGCCCGTGCCAGACGCCTACCAGAAAGAATACCAGCAGATTGGCGATACACACAGGCAGTACCCGGCTTACATGCTTTCCAAAATGTTTTTTGCAGTATTTTCCTAATTTGTTCATGCCCTTTGAAAGAGAAAAGGGATAGAACACATAGTCCTTCATCCAGGTGCCCAGTGTGATATGCCAGCGGTGCCAGAAGTCTGATATGGACCGTGCAAAATAAGGGCGCTTAAAATTGGCGTCCAGGGATATGCCAAAGCACTCCGCGGCGCCCATGACTACATCCATGCCGCCAGAGAAATCGCCGTAGAGCTGAAGGGAATAGCACAGTACGCCGGCTATCACCAGGATGCCGTGATAGGACTGGTAATTGCCGAATACTTCACTGACAACCACAGCGGCCCTGTCCGCTATGACGATTTTCTTGAAATAGCCCCAGAGCATGAGCTGAAGTCCCCTCTCTATCCGGGTGAGGCTGAAGCGTTTCTGCCCGTATAGCTGTGATGCCAGACGGTCGTACCGTCCAATGGGCCCCTGCAGAATCTGGGGAAAGAAGGAGACAAAGAGGGCAAAACGGAAAGGATTCCGGTCCGGAGCGTATTTGCCTCTGTACACGTCGATGAGATACCCCATGGACTGGAAGGTATAAAAGGATATTCCCAGCGGCAGCAGAAGCTTTGCCGGGGAAAAATGGGTGCCGAAGAGAAGGTTCATGTTATCCGCAGCAAAATTGCGGTATTTTAATGCTGCCAGGATACCGAAGTTTATGAGGAGGACCAGAGCGGCAATCCATTTCTTGCGTTGTTTGAAGCGCTCCTTTAAGGCTTTTTTTTCGTCCGTGGAAAGGGGGCGGAGAGGATCGTCGGGGCGCAGGGCGCGCTTTAGAGCGCGGTCCGTGTGCTCCAGACACAGTCCACCCAGAAAGGTAGTGACGGTAGTGGTCAGGATGAACACTGCCGCCGCCGGGCCGGAGGCCAGATAGAATATATAGCTGAATATGAGCAGCCATACCCATTGGAGCTGTCTTGGTATCACATAATATCCTGCCACTGCCGCGGCCAGAAACAGCAGGAACTTCATTGAAAGAAAAGACATGACATACCCCTCTAATTGTCCTTAAGGCGCTCTACCATGTCCCAGAGGGCCTGGGCAGAGTTGAAATTCTCCGGAATAATGTCCACCGGAGATATCTCGATTCCAAATGCATCGTTCAGCTCGCTGACAATGGACAGGATATCAAAGGAATCCAGATACCCGTCGTCAATCAGGCCCGTGCATGTCCTGAAATCCACCGTCGGTTTTATGTCTTCTAACAGTTCTAATAATTCATCCATTTTATTGTTCTCCTTTTATGTGTTTATGTGTTGTCACCGCATCCCTGAAAACCGATTTGTGCTTGATATAGTTCCATGGCAAAGCCGTCGTTGAGTATATCCGTGGGGAAGGCGTCCCGCACCAGGGAAAGCCCCTGTTTCAGTGTGTAGGTGAGGACTACGGGAAGCTGACGGCTCAGAAAAAGATAAATGCCTTCGGTAACGGAATAAGCGCCAATGCGGTCAAATACCAGCAAATCCCCTGTCATCAGGCCCTCCAGGGGAAGATTTTTTACAAGTATGTCTCCCGATGTGCAGAGAGAGCCGCACACGGTCCACCGATCGCCGGAGGTTTGGGACGCGGGGGGCCGGGCCGGATTGTCCTGAGGCAGATACCGGTAAGCTGGCACCTTCATGGCCATGGTCTGGCCATAGTAGTTTACGTGGTTAATGCCGCCGTCCACAATGCAGTAATTCTGTCCCTGGCAGCGTTTTGCGTCCGCCACACGGGTCAGATAGCTGCCGCAGGGAGCGGCCAGGAAACGGCCTGCCTCGAGAAAAATGATACCTTTGAAATTCAGGGAATCAAGAATTTTTTTGAATTCTTGCAAAAGAGTTTCTTCGTCCGTCTGCTCCTGTCCTTCAAAATAAGGTATCTGGAAACCGGGGCCATATTCCAGCTCCCGGAACTCAAAATTCATATGTTCCCTGACAAAAACCAGAAATGAATCCAGTTTTTCCAGCTCTTTTTTTATCTTTTCCATTCCCCTTTTCTGGGTTCCGGAATAGTACTGGAGGCCTGCCAGGTCCAGATGGGGATAGCAGCCCCGGTTACGGATTGAGGCAAGGATATCCTCCTCGTCCATGCCAAACTGGTTGCCGCTGGTCAGGCGGACCAGCACCCTGACCCCGGTACGGCCTGCTGCTGCGGCACAGGTTTCCAAAAGACTGAGCTGATTTAAGGATTCAGCGGTGTAAGTGCCGGCTCCCTGCTCCGCCATGACCCAACGGATGTGGGCTTCCTCCTTATTGACCCCGGAGAGGACTATTTTTTGGGCCGGCACACGGGCGCGGCGGCAGATATCATACTCTCCTGGGGAACAGACCTCCAGGCCGCCGGCAGCCCGGGCAGCGGCAGCTGTCAGGAATGGGTTGGCCTTCATGGCGTAATAGATGTTCACCTGTTTTCCGAGGAGCTGTTCCATGCGCCGGATGCGCGAGATAAACGCGTCTAAATCAAATATATAACACGGCGTATTGTATGTCCGGGCAGCTTCCTGCAATATATTGTTATCCATAGAGCCTCCTGAGCGCCTGCCGGTCCACTTTGCCGTTCCCGGTACGGGGAAGTTCCGTCAGGTTTCTGTATAAATTGGGAAACATGTAGTGCGGCAGAAGAGATTCCAGGCCAATGGCAATGTCCCTTTTGACTGCGGTACCCTCATAGAAGGCCGCGATTTTATTTTTTTCTTCCAGGAACAGGCATACCGCCCTGTCCACGCCCTCCACGGTTTCCAGGGCCGCCTCAATCTCGCCAAGCTCGATCCGGTGTCCCATGTGCTTGATTTGAAAATCCTTACGGCCGTTGAAATACAGAAGCCCGTCCCTGCCGTAGCAGGCCAGGTCGCCGGTCCTGTATATGGTCTCAGGATAGCAGGAATTGAGGGGGTTCTGGACAAAGGCCATGGCAGTGCGCCGCGGATCCCTGTAGTAGCCCAGAGCCAGCGCGGTTCCCGCCACACAGAGTTCGCCGTTTTGCCCGGGCTCTGTAATCAGCCTGTTATTTTCATCCAGAAGAAATACTGTTTCGTTGGGAAATGGCCTCCCGATGGGAATGGGCGTTCCGGGTTCAAATTCCCGGTCCACCACATAGTAGGTGCAGTTGCAGGTAATCTCCGTGGGGCCGTACAGATTTACAAACAGGGCCTTTGGCAGGCAGCTGCGCCAGGTGTTCAGATGCTTTACCGGCATGACCTCCCCGCTGAAGAGAATCTTATTCAGATGAGAGGGCACGCGGTAGGTAAAGCCTTTCAGGGTGGTGATGATGCACAGGGCGGAAACAGCCCATATGGCCGTGGTGATTTTCCTGTCACACAGGTAGTCCAGAAGGCCGGTGGGGATGGAAAACAGTTTCTTTGGAATGACCTCCAGTGTGGCTCCTGTTTTAAGGGCAGAGTAGATGTCCTTTACGGATACGTCAAAGTCAAAGGGCGCCTGGTTGCCGATGATATCATCCTGTGTTATATGGAACAGGTCCGTAAAATGCCCGATAAAATCAATGACGGAGCGGTGGCTTGCCACCACACCCTTGGGTACGCCGGTGGAGCCGGAGGTAAAGATACCGTACAGAGGATCCGTATCTGTGGACTGTCTGCGGATGGATGCAAGGAGACCGGGATTCAGGGCGTCATCCGGAAGAGACATTAAGTCCTCCAGGGGGAGTATCTCCCCTGAAAAGGAGACAGGGCCGGCCAGACTAAGGCTTTCCTTATCTGCAATCATAAGGTCCGCCTGCAGGGTGTCCAGAATCCGGTTCAGACGTTCGGCCGGCTGGCCTGCGTCCAGGAAGACATAAAAACAGCCCGCCCGGACAATGCCCATAAAGGCGGTCAGGGTAAATACATTCTTCTCTGCCAGCACGGGAACAGGGCGGCGCGGGCCTGTTTTCTGTCCCAAAACACTGCCGATTCTCATGGACAGGTCTGACAGCCGGCGGTAGGTAAGGCTTGTATGTTCATCGGCAAAAGCCGTTTTATGGGGATAGGCTTCTGCGGATTCTTCAAGAAAACAAAGGACATTCTGTATCAATAATAGGACCTCCCACAGCAGGTATTTTTTCAAGCATTTTCGTGCTTAGTCTAGCACAGATGGATAATGGGTTCAAGGCTTTAATTATGAAGATTCTATGACAATTGCCGCATGCAGTAGAAAATAAAAAGGAGAAGATCGCGATCTTCTCCTGATTCTGTAAAAGTCATAAGCCGGACAGCGGCTGTTTATTAGCCGAAGTATCTGTTTAACAGACCCTCAAATGCCTTGCCGTGACGGGCCTCATCCTTAGCCATCTCATGAACAGTGTCATGGATTGCGTCCAGGTTCAGAGCCTTTGCTCTCTTGGCCAGGTCGAACTTGCCTGCGGTAGCGCCGTTCTCAGCTGCAACTCTCATCTCCAGGTTCTTCTTGGTGGAGGAGGTGACAACCTCGCCTAACAGCTCGGCAAACTTGGCTGCGTGCTCTGCTTCCTCAAAAGCAGCCTTGGCCCAGTACATGCCAATCTCAGGATAGCCTTCTCTGTGAGCAACCCTTGACATAGCCAGGTACATGCCCACCTCGGAGCATTCGCCTTCAAAGTTAGCTCTTAAATCCATCATGATATCTTCAGGAGCGCCCTGAGCCACGCCAACCTCATGCTCGCATGCCCATGCCATTCCCTCGGAAGCCTGCTCCTTGAACTTGGAAGCCGGAACTCCGCACTGTGGACATTTCTCAGGTGCATTCTCTCCCTCGTAAACATAACCGCAAACTGTACATACCCATTTCTTCATAATCAATATTCTCCTTTTCCTTTTTATAATGATGACCAGGAGCCGGACAATGGATGTCCGGTCATCCTGACATGTTGCTGATAATCAATAATAGTAATTATTACTGATATCAATATAAATCATTTAGGCTGGTTTGTCAATAGCTTTATCAACTTTTTTTTGTAAACAGCTGCTGCACCGTCCGTAGAACAGTACGTAGTGGCTGTCAATGATGCCTGGCGCATGTTCCTGGGCTTCCTTATTCAGGTCCTCCATGGCGCCTAATTCCATGTCGTAAACCTGATTACACTCGCTGCACACAAAATGGTAATGCTGACGGGTATCTCCATCAAAGTGAACAGCACCGTCCCCGCAGGTCAGCTTTCGTATCTCGCCGGTCTCAGCCAGCAGATTCAGGTTACGGTAAACCGTTCCCAGACTGATATTGGGAAATTCTTCACGGATGCTGGCGTATAGGGCGTCTGCCGTAGGATGGTCGTGACGATTCATCAGACAGGCTTTGATGGATTCCCTCTGACGGCTATACTTTAGAGCTTTCATCGCATCTCCTTCTCTTATAAAGATAATAATAATAATTACTGTTTATATTTTATCAGAGGATGGATACCCTGTCAAGGGTTGAAAATACCCTGCATCCAGCTTATGAAGGAAACAGGGTATATCATACATATATCAGGCATGATGCATTATTTTTTTGGCGCGTAGTCCAGCCGTTCTTTGGCAATGCGTATGAATTCATGGGCAGCCCGGGACATGTAGCGGCCTTTGTGGTAGCCGATTCCCAGGACGCCGTGGGCCCGCGTGTAGTTCAGGGAATAGAGGTTCAGGTGGTTCTGCTCCAGAACCGCGCTGCGGTAGGAACGGGAGGCAGGGTCCGGGGACATGAACATCTTGGGATAAAAGGTGATTCCCATACCCTTGCCGCTGAGAGCCAGCACAGTTTCAATGTTTTCTGTCTCCAGCACGATCCGGGGGCTCATCTGGGCATCCTCGAAAATCTCATCCGCTATGGTGCGCACACGGTTCCCCTTTTTTAGCAGTACAAAGGGGCAGTGCTCCAGAATCCGGATATCAGAGGTGGCGCGGAGCTTTTCCTTCATTTCCTCCACCTGGCCTGGATATGCCTTTTCCAGAATGTCATCCGGAACAACCATGAGGATCTCTTCATTACAGATGGGAACTGTCTCCACATTTTCCGCTGTAAAGGGCAGCAGGTCAATCATCAGATCAATACTTCCGTGGAGCAGGTCTGAGGCCAGCTGGCTGGAATTTCCTTCCGCCAGGTGAAGCTCGATGCCCGGAAACTGGGACTGGTAGGTGGGCAGAATTTCCGGCAGGATGACCCTGCCGCGCGTATGGGATACGCCGATGGAAAGCTGTCCCGTGGAGAAGTCCTTTATGTCGGAGATTTCCTTGTAGGTCTCATCCCGCAGATCCAGAAGCTCCCTTGCCCTGGTCTTTAAGGCCCTTCCCGCATAGGTAAGGGTCAGAGGGGAGGTGCGGTTGAAGAGAATCACGTCAAATTCCTTTTCCAGGTTGGATATATGGTTGCTCAGGGACTGCTGGGAGATGTAGAGCTTCCTGGCTGCGCGGGTAAAATTGAGCTCCTCGGCAGCCACCAGGAAATATTCCAGGTTCAGGAAATTAATCATGACTCATTTCCTCCCGGAGCGTTTCCTTCCTCCATTGTAACGGGCCGGTACAGGTGACCGCAGCGCTCATCCTCCCGCTGGGCCAGGATGGCGGCTGCTTTGGGAAGAAAGCAGCACAGCCGGTCCAGGGAGGTGTTGACTATCAGCTCCCGTGGAAAGTTCACTTCCTCCAGGAGAGCGTGCGCAAAGGCGTGATTGCCCGCGTCCGCTTCGCAGTGGGCATCGCTGTTTATAATGATGCTGGTGCCGTAGTGTCTGCACAGTTCCAGCATTTTTATATAATTATTCCTGGCTCCCACGCGGAAGCTTAAGGGGTTTAAGGAGCTGTTGTTTACCTCCAGAAGTTTATGGTGTTCTCCGGCGGCAGCCACCAGTGTATCATAGTCTATGGGGAAACGGCTGTCATCCGGATGTCCGATAATATGGATCAGGGGATTTTTAAGCGCCCCCAGGTAAGCGTTAGTATTCTGAAGCGCCGTGCCGCTGTGGATACAGGGCTGGTGCAGGCTGGCTATGGCATAGTCCAGGGGTTCCAGGACGCTCTGTTCCAGGTCCACGGTTCCGTCATAATCCATAATATTCAGTTCCACGCCCATCATCAGCCTGACGCCGTAAAGGGTTCTTGGCAGGACTTTAAAATTGATGAAATGGAAGGAATGGCAGCTGCCGGGCATGGCAGGGGCATGATCGGAGCATCCGAACAGGGACAATCCTTTGGCCGAAGCCGAGTGAACCATCTCGTAAAGGGAGTTATAGGCATGGCCGCTGGCCGTTGTATGTGTGTGCAGGTCCAGTAAATCTATCATGGAAAGCAGGTCCTTTCTAGCGAACATTGAGACGTTTTAGCCGCTGAATGCATCATATCATATTTTCAGGACAGTGAAAAGGCGTAAAAAAAGGATAAAAAATAAAAAAGGTATAATTTTCGTCATAAAACTATAGAAATATTAGGTGGGTTGTTGTTATAATGGTAAGGAATATATTTTGGTAAAATGTACAGAAGGCGAGGAGAGTAATTATGAGTGAAGAACTGAACAAAGAGCTGGAGACTGAAGTGACGGAAGAGGTAAAGGAGGCTGCGCCCGTGGAGACCATGGAGGATTATGCGGCCGAACTGGAGGCTTCCTATAAGACCCTGAACCAGAGACACATCGAGATTGCCGAGGAGGAGAGCGGCGAGGGGGAGAAATGGGCCCGGTTCGCTCAGATGATGGAGGACAGGACCGTTGTCAAGGTTAAGATTGCCGAGGCAGTGAAGGGCGGCGTGGTCACATCCCTGGAGGAAGTGAGGGCATTCATTCCCGCATCCCAGCTGTCCACAGAGTATGTGGAGAAACTGGAAGACTGGCAGGGCAAGTATGTGGAGGCTGTCATCATCACGGTTGATCCGGAGAAGAAGAGACTGGTGCTTTCCGGACGCGAGGTGGAGAAGGAGAAGAAGGAAGCGCAGAAGAAGGAGCGCATGGCCCAGTTCAAGGCCGGGGATATCGTGGAAGGCACTGTGGACAGCATCAAGCCTTACGGCGCCTTCATTAAGCTGGACGACGGCGTGGACGGACTGCTTCACGTTTCCCAGATCAGCACCCAGAGAATCAAGCATCCCAGCGCGGTCCTGACCGAGGGACAGACCGTGAAGGTAAAGATTCTCTCAACACAGGAGGGCAAGCTAAGCCTGAGCATGAAGGTTCTGGCAGAACAGCAGGCAGACAGAGAAGAGCATGAGACATTTGACTACAAGGAGACCGGTACGGTATCCACAGGGTTAGGCGACCTGTTAAAGGGGCTTAAACTCTAGGCTTAAGGTAAGGAGGGATAGGAATGACCAATATCCCCAAAGCGGACGACCAGGTTGACCAATGGCGTTCAGTGATGTTTCTCTATGATTCAGCACTAAAAAAGGTCAATACAAAGATTGAAATATTAAATAACGAGTTTGCCAACCGTTATGATTATAACCCCATCGAGCATATCAAATCCAGACTGAAGTCAGCTGAAAGCATTGTCATGAAGCTTAAGAAGGACGGATATGAGGTGACCATTGAGAATATGATGGAATGCCTCAGCGATATCGCCGGTATCAGGATTATATGTTCGTTCACGTCGGATATCTACCAGATAGCCGACATGATAGCGGCTCAGGGGGATGTGACTGTCCTTCATGTAAAGGATTATATCAAGAACCCCAAGCCCAACGGATACAAGAGTTATCATATGGTAGTAACTGTGCCGGTCTATCTCACGGATGGACCGGTGGAGACCAAGGTGGAGATTCAGATACGTTCCGTTGCCATGGATTTCTGGGCCAGCCTGGAACATAAGATTGCGTATAAGTTCGAGGGAAATGCCCCGGAGAACCTGCTGAAGGAACTAAAGGCCTGCGCCGATATGGTGGATATGCTGGATGCCAAGATGTTTTCGCTTAACGAGGCCATCACGGCATTTGCCAGGGAGCAGAAGGAAAGGTCGGAAGAATCTTAAGTGAACCGATTGATAAAAGAGACAGACCAGGTAATTAAACTGAACCTGCGCCAGCTGGTAATTTTTGAAGTATTGTTCCGGCTGGTTGCAGGCACATTCTATATCAGGCTGGTAAACCAGCTCCTAAGGTTCTCGTTGCGCATGGCAGGATACAGTTATCTGACCATGAGTAATATGGGAGCCTTTCTTCTGCGCCCGGCAACCATTGTCTGCGCCCTGGCAGCGGCGGTGCTGGGCATGGTGCTCATGGTGGTGGAAATCGGGGGCCTTATCACTGCCTACCAGTCCGCGGCCTATTCCATGCGGGTGGATTCCGTGTACATTTTAAAGGGCGCGCTGGGCAAGGCATGGGATGCGTGTAAGGGCAGGAACTGGAAGCTTCTGCCCCTGGCTCTGGCTGATTATCTGATGATGAACAGCTATCTGCTGCTGCGGATTCTCACAAGGATAAAACCCCTTAATTTTGTCATGTACGAAATCCTGCACGCGCCGGCTGCCCGACTGGGGCTGGTACTGCTGGCGGCTGCTCTGGTGCTCATAGGGATACCTACCATGCTGGTGTTCTTTGCCTGCATGATTGAGCAGAAGCAGTTTGGCGACGGCTTCAGAAGGAGCATGGAGCTTTTAAAGGGACGCAGCCTCAGGGCGGTGGTCCTGCTGGTGGTGGTGAATCTGGGGCTGGCTGTGGGACTGGTTCTCATATACGTGGTCATTGTGGTGATATCCGCCGTGATAGTCACCCTGTTTGTGGACAGCTATGCGGCCATGGCTGTTCTGTCAGCCGTGTGCGCCAGACTGGAGCTGGTGGTCCTGTTCATAGGAGGAATATTGGCTCCCCTGGTGGACTTTGGAGCCCTGACCGTGATATATTACCAGTATGGCATGAAAAGTGCCCATGGAGCGCCCTGGGATTTTACCATGCCCTATGAGCTGCATTTAAAGAGAAAATGGATACTGACCATAACAGGGGCGCTGGCAGGAGCCAGCCTGTTTCTCATATTCGATATGGTATATAACGGAACATCCCCTGACTGGGATGTGCTGGGGCAGACAGAGGTAACGGCCCACAGGGGAAGTTCCCGGATGGCCCCGGAGAATACCATGGCGGCTATTGAGGCGGCCATGGAGGAGATGGCGGATTACAGTGAGATCGATGTACAGACAACTGCGGACGGCATCGTGGTGGTATGCCACGATCTGAACCTTAAGCGGGTGGCAGGGGTGGACCGCAGGCTGGGAACCATGACCTATGACCAGGTAAGCAGGCTGGATGTGGGAAGCCATTTCAGCCCGAAGTTTGCCGGGGAGCGTATACCCACCCTGGAGGAAGTGCTGGAAGCCTGCAAGGGCCGCATGAAGCTGAATATTGAGCTTAAGAATATAGGGAATGATTCCAGTCTGCCGGAGCAGGTGGCTGCCCTGGTCCGGGAATATGGAATGGAGGAGCAATGTGTCATCACTTCGGTTAAGCTGGGATATCTGGAGCGGGTGAAGGAGATGGCTCCTGAGCTGAGGACAGGATACATCCTGGCGGCTGCCTACGGAACGTATTACGATAATGAATATATTGACTTCATCAGCATCCGTTCCAGCTTTGTGGGCAGGAAACTGGTGGAAGCAGCCCATGAAAAGGGCAAGGCGGTCCATGTATGGACCGTGAACAGCAAGACAGAGATAGAACAAATGAAACTGTTAGGTGTGGACAATATCATCACGGATTATCCGGTGCGGGCCAGGGAGATACTCTACAGGGAGGAAACCACCGAGACCCTTATGGAATATCTGAAAATGATGCTGAGATAAAAGGAGATAAAATCATATGAGAGCAGTGGTACAGCGGGTGACGCAGGCCAGCGTGACCGTGGACGGAGAATTGTTGGGAAGGATTGGAAAAGGTTTCCTTATCCTTTTGGGAGTGGCGGACGGAGACACCAGGCAGATGGCTGAGAAGATGGCGGATAAGATTTGCCGTCTGCGGATATTTGAGGATGAAAATGGAAAAACTAATCTCTCACTGGAGGATGTGGAGGGGGAATTGCTGGTGGTCAGCCAGTTTACCCTGTACGCGGACTGCCGCAAGGGAAACAGGCCCAGCTTTATAAAGGCAGGAGCTCCCCAGATGGCGGAGTCCCTGTACAAGCATTTTATGGAGCGGTGCAGGACCCATGTGGATGTGGTGGAGAAGGGACGGTTTGGAGCAGACATGAAGGTAGAGCTTCTCAATGACGGACCCTTTACCCTGATGCTTGACAGCCAGGAGCTGTTTGGAGAGTAGACAGCGGGAAGAACTGACACCGGGAAGAACTGACACCGGGAAGGCGGCGCATGACTTAGTGCGGTAAGGGGCTGTAAACAGGCCCTGATGAAAGGAGATGGCAGGACATGGCAAAGATGATGGAGACTGTGCTGTACTATAATCCGGGCAGACCGGAGACAATGAAGCATGTGGCTATGATGAAGAGCGTACTGGTCCGCATGGGCGTGCGCATAAAGAATATAGGACCGGAACAGGTCCTGGAGAAGGTTGGATATCTTGCCGGGATGGAAGGCTATGAGGCCGCTAAAGAAAGCGCCGGGGCTGTTCCGGGAAAACTTCCGGTCATACCGGAGGAGGTCATGGTATTAAAACAGTTCTCCGGCCAGAGACTGGACATGCTGCTGTCCGGACTGCGCGGGGCCGGTGTGCCCAGGATTGCCCTGAAGGCAGTGCTGACAGAACATAACAGTGACTGGACCTTCTACCATCTGTACCAGGAATTAAAGGAAGAACATGAGACCATGACGGCAGGGCAGCAGCCATGACAGATCCTGTCAGGAAAAGGCAGCTGGAGGAGCTGGACCAGGTGACATTGTGCGCCAGGATTCTCTGCCAGGCCAGAAGCGAGCTGTATGTAAACATGAAATTTCTGGATGTGTCCCTCAGCAGTCTGGGCTTTGAGGCTGACTGGGCAAGGGAGGGACTGGGGACGGACGGGCATCTGATCCACTATGGGCCGGATTATCTGCTGGGCCTGTATAAAAGGGGCAGGACGCTGGTGAACCGAGGGTATCTCCATATGCTGTTCCACTGCCTGTTTTGTCATATGTATACACGTAAGGGCAGGGATAAGGGATACTGGGACCTGTCCTGCGACATTGCCATGGAGTACGTCATTGACGGATTATACCAGAAATGTGTCCATGTGCCGAGGAGCGCCCTCAGGAGGGAGATGTATCTCAGGCTTGAGAAGGCTCTGGCGGAAAAAGGGCATGTCCTGACAGCGGAGCGGGTTTACAGGGCCCTTTTGGAGATGGAGCTTCCTGAACGCCGCCTGGACATGCTGAAGGCGGAATTCTTCGTGGACAGCCATGATCTGTGGGAGCAGGAGGACAGCCCCAAGATCGCCCGGTCCAGGCAGAATGAGTGGAATGATAACCGGGAAAAGATGCAGACGGAGCTGGAAACCGGTTCAAAGGACGCGTCTGAGGACAACCGGAGCCTGCTGGAGGAAGTGCGGGTGGAAAACCGGGAGAGATACGACTACAGCCGGTTTCTGCAAAAGTTTGCGGTTCTGAAGGAAGAAATGCAGGTGGACCCGGATTCATTTGACTACGCGTTTTATACCTACGGCTTGTCCCTCTACGGAAATATGCCCCTCATCGAGCCCCTGGAGTCCAGAGAGGTATACCGGGTGGAGGATTTCGCCATTGTCATTGACACGTCCATGTCCTGTTCCGGGGAGCTGGTGAGACGGTTCCTGGAAGAGACTTACGACGTGCTGTCTGAGACTGAGAGTTATTTTAAGAAGGTCCATTTACACATCATACAGTGTGATGACGCTGTGCGATCGGACGTGCTGGTTACAAGCCAGGAGGAACTGAAGGCTTATATGGATGATTTCGAGATTAGAGGAAGCGGGGGAACGGATTTCAGACCGGCATTTGAATATGTGAACGGGCTTAAGAAAAGCCGTCAGACAGCCTCCCTAAAGGGGCTTATTTATTTCACGGACGGCAAGGGAATCTATCCGGTTCAGGCACCCTCCTACGACACGGCCTTTGTGTTCATAGAGAATATGTTTTCCGATGAATCCGTGCCTCCCTGGGCCATGAAGGTGGTGCTGGAGGAGGAACAGATTATGGAGTACAGACCGGGAAAAAGGAACGGACATGGACAATAGAAGCAGGGATGCGTTGATTATCCCACAGAGCAGGAGAACAGGACATGAATATTAAGCGGGCTAAGGAAGAGATAAAGGATACCATTGAAGCATACCTTTTAAAGGATGAGAACGGAGAGTACGTCATACCATCCATACGGCAGAGGCCGGTGCTGCTGATCGGTCCTCCCGGAGTGGGAAAGACTCAGATAATGGAGCAGATATCCAGGGAATGCAGGATTGGACTGATATCCTATACCATCACCCATCACACCAGACAGAGCGCGGTGGGCCTTCCCTTCATTGAGAAAAAGACTTATGGAGACAGGGAGTATGCGGTGACGGAGTATACCATGAGTGAAATTGTGGCATCCATCTATGACCGGATGGAGGAAACAGGTCTTAAGGAAGGGATTCTTTTTATTGATGAAATCAACTGCGTATCCGAGACCCTGGCTCCGACCATGCTGCAATTTCTCCAGTGCAAGACCTTCGGAAGCCATAAGATACCGGAGGGCTGGATTATCGCAGCTGCCGGCAATCCGCCGGAGTATAACAAATCTGTAAGGGAATTCGATGTGGTCACCCTGGACCGGATCAAGCGGATTGACGTGGAACCGGATTTGGGGGTGTGGAAGGAGTATGCATATGCTGAGAATATCCATCCGGCCATTATCTCCTATCTGAACATCAAGGGACAGAATTTCTGCCAGATAGAGACAACAGTGGACGGAAAGCTGTTCGCCACCCCAAGGGCCTGGGAGGACCTATCCCAGCTGATTCTGGTCTATGAGAGTCTGGACAAAAGGGCTGACAGGGATGTGATCAGCCAGTATATCCAGCACCCCAGAATCGCAAAGGATTTTGCCAATTATCTGGAGCTGTATTATAAATATCAGAATGAGTATCAGGTGGATGAGATTTTGCAGGGCGTCATACGGGAGGCATTGTGCGGCCGGGTTGCCAGGGCGCCCTTTGATGAGCGTCTCAGCGTTACATGCCTGATTTTGTCCAAGCTGACGGAAGGGTTTAAGAAGCTGTGGGATAAGAATGCCTTCATGAAGCTTCTGATGGAGCAGCTTAAGAGCTATCGCCAGGAGATGGCAGGCAGGGCGGAAACATCTGCAATACCGGATAAATCCGAAGCGCCTGCCATGGTTCTGGCGTCCCTGGCTCAGGAGCTGGAGAAGGAGCGTTTTCGCAGGAAGAAAAGCGGACTGTCAGGAAGGCGGGAGGACCGCCTGTGGCTCAGCGTGCGAATCATGCTGGAGGAATATGCCCAGCAGATGAGAAAGGAAGCCGTTGAGGACAGGGAGCAGGCCTGGGAATGGGTGCGCACAAAATTCATGGAGCACAGCGACTGCTATGAGGCCATGAAGGAGGACTGCGGCAGCCGTCTGGAGCACGCCTTTGACTTCATGGAAGCTGCCTTTGGAAACGGCCAGGAAATGGTTATATTTGTCACGGAGCTGAATACCAGCGAAGCGTGTGTCCGGTTCCTGGATGAATATGAGTGTGAACGCTATTACCAGTACAATAAGGATCTGCTCTTTGATGAACAGGAGCAGGCCATAAGGCAGAAGCTGTGATAAAATGAAAAAAGCGTGTCTGCGGCTCATTATACACATCTCTGTCCAGGTCGCCCAGCTTGCTGGATACAAGCATGCCCACCATGACATCAACGTCAACGTTCATAAGTGTTCTGAACATTCCTGAGAACCAGTCAATACCAATAAGGACAGCGATACTTTCCAGCGGCAGCCCCAGCGAGGAGGCAAGGAAGGTATAAACGATTACGGAACCTCCCGGTACAACGATAGTTCCCATGCACATCAGACATGACAGCAGGATGGCCATTCCCATTTGATAGGTGGTCAGCTGGACTCCTGTGGACTGTGCCATAAAGAAGATTGCGGCCACATAACAAAGGGCCGCTCCGCAGCTGTTCATGGACATGGTAATGGGTCCGGTGAAATCTGCAACCTTACGGCTTACGCCGAATTTTACAACTGTATCCTCCATCTTGGTTGGAAGACAGATTGCACCTGAGGTGGTGGTTACGGCCATCATGGACATTTTAGCGAATTTCTTAGGCATCTTTGCGGGATTTACTTTGCAGAGAGCAGCTGTCAGCGGCCCATAAATAAGGAACTGGACAGCGTCTCCCAGCAGCAATACTCCCAGGAATTTAATCATAGGAATAATGACCTTGAAGCCGGTGGAGCCCGCCACGTTTGCCAGCAGACAGAAGATTCCAATTGGCGCGACGTGCATGACGGCCTTGATGATGTTGGTAATGATGGTATTAAAACCGGTTACCCATTCAACCATGTTTCTGTTGCCGCTCTGGCGTGTATATGTACCCATGGCTGTGCCAAAGAACAATGCGAAGACAATACATGGAACCATAGCGCTGTCAGCCATGGAGCCGATGATATTTGTGGATACAAAGCCTAACAGAGTGTCCTGAAGCGAGGCTGTTTCCGCGGAGGCATTGGCTATGGCCTCAGCGTTGGCGATTTCGATACCGATGCCGGGCTGTATGAGCATGGACAGCATAACGCCCAGTCCTGCTGATATTAAAGTGAAAAAGATAATCCACTTAAAGGTGTGGAACCCCATCTTTCCCACATCCTGTCCGTCTCCGCTTCCCACCGCGCCTGCAACTGCGGTCATTACCAGAAGTACAACAGACATCTGGATTAACCGTATAAAAATATCACCGATAAATTTTAAATTTGAGGCCCATGGCCCAATCAGAGACCCAAAGACAATACCGCCCGCTGTAGCGATTAGAATTTGTGTTGTCAGAGACAGTCCTTTTTTCTTCCCCTCCATTGTTTCCCCCTTTTTTCTTACCTTCTTTTGCTTTTTTTGCTGATTTTTGTATTAATATTTCGTTTCGCGTTGCCATGTCCTGCATGCTTGTATTTTAAGGCACAAAGCCTTTTGAAACAATGACGGCAACTTGGGAAGAATTTTGGATTTTTTTATCTAAGGTGAATAATAAATGGCAAAGAACCATTTGCCTTTGTTGTACTATGAGACAATGAAAACAATGAAGCTAGCCTCGTCCACAGGTTATGCGGTTCTGGTCCCTTTGGGCGCTGCGCTGTTTATGGCCCGTGGGCGTCATCCCGCGGCCGGGCCGGCCCTTATTTTACGGGCTGTAGTTTTAGGAAAACACCGGATTTGTGGAAAGCGGACGGGGAGGCCATTTGATTGCCTGATTTTTTTGGGTAAATTACAGATTGACGGGGGATGGCGGTTGGAGTAGTCTTTTTTAAGAAAGCATCCCGCGTCATATCATGTAAAGGTGAGCGGGATACAAAGGATGGTATATGACAGATGGAACAAAATGAAGCCGGATCCCGGATGTTCTCCAACCAAGATTTGAAGCGGCTGATACTGCCCCTTATCGTGGAGCAGATACTGGCTGTGTCCGTAGGAATGGTGGATACCATGATGGTATCAAACGCAGGTGAGGCGGCTACCTCAGGGGTATCCTTGGTGGATATGGTCAATACCCTGTTTATCAATATTTTTGCGGCGGTGGCAACCGGAGGCGCGGTGGTGTCCTCCCAGTATCTGGGGCAGAGGAGAAGGGACAGGGCCTGCCAGTCGGCCAACCAGCTGATTTTGATAACCGGAGTCATATCTCTTGTCATCATGGGGCTCTGCATCCTGTTCCGCCAGGGTGTGCTGATTTTGCTGTACGGCGGTGTGGCCGGGGATGTGATGGCCAATGCCCTGGTATATCTGACCATATCCGCACTGTCTTACCCCTTTCTGGCAGTCTATAATTCCTGCGCTGCCCTGTTCCGGTCCATGGGAAATTCCAAGATATCCATGCAGGCGTCCGTCATCATGAACATCATCAATGTCATAGGGGACGCCCTGTTTATCTTTGTATTCCGTTGGAGTGTGGCGGGTGCCGCTGCGGCTTCCCTGGTTTCGCGCATGACCGCCTGTTTTATTCTTCTCTTTCGGCTGAAAAATAAGAATCTGGACATATTTATTGGAGGAAGATGGAAATTTAATCTCAGGATGGTGAAACAGATACTGGGCATAGGCATCCCTAACGGGATTGAGAACAGCATCTTCCAGCTGGGCAGGGTTCTGGTGGTGGGGATCATAGCCATGTTCGGCACCACCCAGATAGCCGCCAACGCCATTGCCAATAATCTGGACGGAATGGGCGTGCTGCCCGGGCAGGCCATGAACCTGGCCATGATTACCGTGGTGGGGCGCTGCGTGGGGGCAGGTGATTTTGACCAGGCCGGATATTATGCAAAGAAAATGATGAAAATTACCTACATAGTCAACGGACTTTGCTGCATAGCCGTTATATTGACTATGCCGATTTCTCTCAGCCTATATCGACTGTCAAGAGAAGCATTGGAGCTGGGAGCAATACTGGTGCTGATTCATGACGGGTGCGCGGTATTTTTATGGCCCTCCTCCTTCTGCCTGGCCAATGTGCTGAGGGCTGCAAGCGATGTGAGGTTCCCCATGTGCGTATCCATCCTGTCCATGATTATATTCCGCATAGGCTTCAGCTATTTGCTGGCAGTGGGACTGGGCATGGGAGCCGTGGGCGTGTGGTGGGCCATGATTGCGGACTGGAGTGTCCGGTCCGCCCTCTTTGGATGGCGGTTTGCCAGCGGAAAATGGAAGACCTTTTATAAATGGAAAACGGAATAAAATAACTATACGGGGATTGCTGTTTATGTTACTATTAGACATATAAGAACGGATGGGAGATGATCGATATGAAGATAACCTATATCCATCACAGCAGTTTTATGGCGGAGCTTGACCATGCCGTACTTCTGTTTGACTATTTTGAGGGAAACATTCCAGAAACAGACAGGGAGAAGCCTTTGTTTGTGTTTGCCAGCCACCGGCATGGAGACCATTTTTCCCGTTCCATATTTGATTTGGAGGAAAGCCGCGGGAATGTGACCTATGTGCTGTCCGACGATATCTGGACAAGGCAGGTGCCGGAGGACCTTCTGGGCAGAACCGTATTCCTGGGACCGGGGGAGGAAGTGAGCCTGAAGGACGGAGCCGGGAATCCGGTGGATATCCAGGCGTTTAAGTCCACGGACGAAGGGGTGGCCTTCCTGGTCAGCCTGGAGCACAGGACCATTTACCACGCAGGGGACTTGAACAATTGGGTATGGGAGGGCGAGCCGGAGGCCGACAACCGCAGGATGAGTGAAAGTTTTCACCGGGAAATGGACAAGCTGGCAGGACGCCATATCGATGTGGCCTTTATGCTCATTGACCCCAGACAGGAGAAGGATTTTTATCTGGGAATGGATGATTTTATGAGAATGGTGGGGGCGGACGTGGTGTTTCCCATGCATTTCTGGGAGGACTTTCAGGCGGCTGCCAGATTTAAGGCCCTGGCCTGCGCCGGTGGGTATAAGGACAGAATACAGGAGATACACAGGCGGGGAGAGGAATTCCTGGTGTGACAGGCAGACAGCGGGAGAACGGCTTTCCGACACGCCCCGGACATGGATTCTGAGAAGCCAATGAAATAAAGGATGGAATAAAGAGAGGAACGGAATATGATTTTGATTCGCGCAGGACGGGTCCTGGGACCCGCAGAAGGGCTGGATTTAAAAGCGGACGTTGTTTTGGACGGAGACAGGATTGCCGGGATATTTCCGGCGGACCAGGGCGGAGCGGAGGGAGCGCCCGGCTTTAGCCCGCGGGAGAGGACGTACCGGCAGATAATCGAGGCAGAGGGACTGGTGGCAGCGCCGGGACTGGTGGATGTCCATGTGCATTTTCGCGATCCGGGCCCCACGTACAAGGAGGACATCCATACAGGGGCAAGGGCTGCCGCAAAGGGCGGTTTCACCACGGTTGTGTGTATGGCCAATACGAATCCCATTGTGGATAACGAGAAGACCCTGCGCTATGTGCTGGAAGAGGGAAAAAAGACAGGCATCCATGTGTTAAGCTGTGCCGCAGTGTCAAAGGGATTCGCGGGCAGGGAGCTGACCGACATGGAGGGACTTCTGGCTGCCGGGGCAGCGGGATTTACGGATGACGGAATACCCCTTATGGATGGCGCGTTTGTCAGGGCGGCCATGGAGGAAGCGGCCAGATTGGATACGGTTCTCAGCTTCCACGAGGAAGACAAGCATTTTATCAGGGAAAATGGAATCAACCACGGCAGGATTTCGGATGAACTGGGAATCTACGGCTCTCCGGCACTGGCAGAGGATTCCCTGGTGGCCAGGGACTGCATGATAGCCCTGGATACAGGGGCAACCGTGGACATCCAGCATATCAGCTCAGGGCATTCTGTGGAGGTGGTGCGCCTGGCCAAGAGGCTGGGAGCAAAGGTATGGGCCGAGGTGACGCCCCACCATTTCACCCTGACAGAGGAAGCCGTGTTAAAGCACGGAACCCTGGCTAAGATGAACCCGCCGTTAAGGACAGAGAAAGACAGGCAGATGCTGATTGAGGGACTTAAGGATGGGACCATTGACATGATTGCCACGGACCATGCGCCCCACAGCAGAGAGGAGAAGGAGCGGCCGCTGACCCAGGCGCCCAGCGGCATACTGGGACTGGAGACTGCCCTGGCCCTGGGGATTACCAATCTGGTAAAGGCAGGCCATCTCACGCTTTTGGAGCTCATGGAAAAGATGAGCCTTAATCCGGCCAGGCTGTATAAGCTGGACTGCGGGCGCATGGAACCAGGAGCGCCGGCGGATTTGGTGCTGTTTGATGCGGACAGGCAGTGGACAGTGGAAGGGTTTGAATCCAAGTCAGCCAACAGCCCCTTCCTGGGCGAGACATTGACGGGCAAAGTAATGTACACGGTTTGCGGAGGAAAGGTGGTCTATGGAGAGCAGGGAACGGAAGTTTGATGTGATTCTTCTGGATGTGGACGGTACTCTTTTGGACTTTGGCATGTCTGAGAGGCAGGGCATGAGGGTAGTCCTTGAGCAGTATGGATTTGAGCCCACAGAGGAACGGCTTTTGCTGTACCATGAAATCAATGAGGGATTCTGGTCCGCCTTTGAGCGGGGGGAAGTGACCAAGGATAATTTGGTGCGGCAGAGGTTTGAGACTTTTTTTGACCGTCTGGGCAGGGAGGTGGACGGCCATGAGGCAGAGGAGCTGTACCGGAGGCAGCTGGACGCATCCGCCTTTTTGATTGACGGAGCCCTGGAGCTGTGCGCCTATCTGAAGGACAGGTATGATTTATATGTGGTTACCAACGGTACATCGTCCACCCAGTACAAGCGGCTGGCTGCTTCCGGCCTGGACAGCTTCATGAAAGACATATTTGTGTCCGAGGATGCGGGGAGCCAGAAACCGCGGAAGGAATATTTTGATTACTGCTTTTCCAGGATACCGGATGCCAACCCGCGGCGTATGCTGCTCATAGGCGATTCACCTGCGTCCGATATCAAAGGCGGAATGGCCGCGGGCACGTATACGTGCTGGTATAACCCCGGCGGTAAGGCGCTGCCTGAGGGCATACGGGCGGATTATGAAGTGGGGAGCCTTAAGGAGCTTATGAATCTGCTGTAGGCTCCTGTTTTGCCCTGATTTTCGGGGAGGGGGACCGTGACGCGGATCTTTGTCAGTTTTGCCATATAAAATGTCCTTTACACAAACGCTTTAGTATGCTAATATGATAGCGTGTCAAAAGACCGTAAGGAGCCGCTGGACCCGAAACAGCGGAAAAAGAGGAGGACGTTTATTATGAAAAAGAGACTTTTTAGCCTGGCCCTTGCTTCTGTGATGGCATTATCTCTGGCAGGATGCGGCGGTTCACAGGAAGCAGCTACAGCGGCAGGGACAAAGGCGGAAACCGAACAGGCAGCAGCGGACACGTCTGCCAAGGCTGAGGACACAGCCGCAGAGGCGGAGACAAGGGCGGAGGGCGAAACCGCGTCAGAGGCCGCCGAAGGAAGCGGCGGAGGAACATTGATAGTCGGATTTGACCAGGATTTCCCGCCTATGGGATTCATGGGAGACGACGGTGAGTATACAGGATTTGACCTGGAGCTGGCCCAGGAAGTGGCAAAGCGTCTGGGACTGGAGTACAAGGCACAGCCCATTGCATGGGATTCCAAGGACATGGAGCTGGAGGCAGGCAACATCGACTGTATCTGGAACGGATTTACCATGACAGGGCGTGAGGACGACTATACATGGTCAGAGCCGTACATGGCCAACACCCAGGTATTTGTGGTGGCCAAGGATTCCGGCATAGCCAGCCAGGAGGACCTGGCAGGCAAGATTGTGGAGTGCCAGGTGGATTCTTCCGCTGAGGCGGCGTTAAAGGAGGTGCCCGACCTGACAGCTACCTTCAAGGAGCTGCTTACCACGGCTGATTATAACTCAGCTTTCATGGATTTGGAGCAGGGCGCGGTGGACGCCATAGCCATGGACGTAATCGTGGCCGGATATCAGATCCAGCAGAGAAACGCAGACTTTGTTATCCTGGAGGACAGCCTGTCCGCGGAGGAGTACGGAGTTGGATTTAAGAAGGGCAACACACAGCTTCGTGACAAGGTACAGGCTACCCTGGAAGAGATGGCTGCGGACGGCACACTTAAGTCCATATCTGAGAAATGGTTTGGCGAGGACGTAACTACGATTGGTAAGTAATAAAGGCCGCTGTCTGGACCTGCTGTCCTGCCGGATAATCCGGCGGCAGCTCGTTTAACAGCGGCTTTATACGGCATAAATGTTAAAGGCAGGTATGAAGTTATGGGTAAAATGACAGTCCAGCAGATGTTGATTCAGTTGGCAGGAGGTATGGGAACCAGTATCCAGATATTCCTGGTGACACTAATATTTTCCCTTCCACTGGGCCTTTTGGTGGCCTTTGGGCGTATGTCCAAAAACCGGCTGCTTCAGGCCATTGTCAAGGTATATATATCCATCATGAGAGGCACGCCCCTGATGCTGCAGCTCATGGTGGTGTATTTCGGCCCCTATTATCTGTTCCGAATCAAGGTGGGCAGCGGCTACCGGCTGTGGGCCGCCTTCATTGGATTTGTAATCAACTATGCCGCCTATTTTGCTGAAATCTACAGAAGCGGCATCCAGTCCATGCCTGTGGGCCAGTACGAGGCGGCTCAGATTCTGGGCTACAGCCGGTTCCAGACCTTTTTCAAAATCATACTGCCCCAGGTCATCAAACGGATTCTTCCGTCTGTAACCAACGAGGTCATCACCCTTGTCAAGGACACCTCCCTGGCCTTTACCCTCAGCGTGGCGGAGATGTTCTCCATAGCCAAGGCTCTGGCAGCGTCCCAGACCAACATGATTCCCTTTGTGGTCGCCGGTCTGTTCTACTATATTTTCAACCTGGTAGTGGCAGTTGGAATGGAGTGGGTTGAGAAAAGGATGGATTATTACCGTTAGGAACAGGAGGATTGTGGATTATGAAGCTGCTGGAATTAAATCATGTGGAAAAGTCGTTTGACGGCCTGGGTGTTATAAAGGATATGTCCCTCAGTGTGGAGGAGGGGGAAATCGTGTCTGTCATCGGCCCCTCCGGTTCGGGAAAATCCACCCTGCTGCGGTGCGCTACCATGCTGGAAACCATGGACAGCGGGGAAGTGATATACCTGGGAAAGCGGGCGGCCTGGACAGAGGACGGAAAGGCCGTGTATGCGTCAAAGAAGGATTTAAAGGAAATTCAGAGCCAGTATGGCCTGGTATTCCAGAATTTCAACCTGTTCCCCCATTATTCTGTCATGAAGAACATCACGGACGCTCCCATTCATGTGCAGAAAAGGGATAAGGCGCAGGTATATGAGGAAGCCAGGGCACTGCTCAGGAAGATGGGGCTGGAGGACAAGGAAAAAGCGTTTCCTTGCCAGCTGTCCGGCGGCCAGTGCCAGCGTGTGGCCATTGCCAGGGCATTGGCGTTGAATCCCAAGATACTGTTTTTTGACGAACCCACCTCGGCCCTGGACCCGGAGCTGACAGGGGAGGTTCTTAAGGTGATTAAGTCCCTGGCAGACCTTGACATCGCCATGGTCATAGTCACCCATGAGATGGCCTTTGCAAGGGATATATCGGACCGCGTGGTGTTCATGGCGGGAGGCGTCATTGTGGAGGAAGGAACGCCGGAGCAGGTGTTTGCTTCGGATAATGAGAGGACCCAGAGCTTTTTGGGGCGGTATGGGGCCTTGCTGAATTAATTTTGAACAATATAATGTCTACAGGCAGATACTTAAGAGGCATCCAGGACCATAACAACGTGGCCGGGGATGCCTTTTTGGCGATGCTGCGCTCATGGCCTCTGGAATATATACTGATTTCTGTTTGTATCATTTTCAGGCCGTATATTTTATTTGACAGTATTATGCGATACATTTAGAATCAACATTATACAGCAGTCAAAAAGGAGAAAAGCGATGTTTAAATTAGGCGCAATTACAGTGGGGGATTTGTCGTTATAGTCAGTTATCAGGATGATGGAAGCAGTGTAGGAGGACAGCATGGACAGCATGGAACCGATTCCGCCGTTGCTGGTGAAGAGCTGGCAAAATTTGCGGGTTTCATTGATGACAAAGGCCTGGTTGGACAGCTGCCTCAGTTCCAGCTCACGGAATATGACACGCATGATGTCAGAGTAACTGTGGTAAAGGGGAACCGCAATCAAATCAATGTCTTTATAAAAAATAAAGCCGGTCGTCAGGACCAGTTCGTTTTTTTTAATCCAGGGGACGCCTTCCGGATTGTCAATTACATTGACGCCGGTAATGGGATTTCCCAGACAGTCCTCATCTCCATAAAATTCCAGATTATCGATTTCAGGGCAGTTTAAAAACCATCGCAGTGTCAATACAGGGTCATTCATGAACGGGACAACCTCCTTTCAATCTTTTAAAATATTATAGCATCTGGTACTGTGGGTTACAAGAAAGTTTTTCCCATGGAAGTTTGGGCTATGGAAGTCCAGGGTATACTTAGAAAAAAAGGAAGGAGCCGCCATGGAACTGTCGCCCGCGGCCAGACGTCTGGTCATACTCCTGTGTCTTCGGCATCTGCCGGGGATTCTGGGCATGAGGTTGTCCGGGGTACTGGTTATGATACCGGGAAAATTAAGGGAATCTTTATTGAAATTAACAGAATATGATGGTAAGCTTCATAGGTAATCTGATATAAGACGGGAGGAATCGTAATATGAAGAGACATTCATTGATGATAACAGCCGCCGCACTGGCCGCGGCAATGGTGCTGGGAACCGGCTGTGCCAAAAAACCGGGGGTGGAGACATCTGAGACCGTTATCAGCCAGGCTTCGGCTGAGGAGACCACCAAAGCGCCGGAGACCACGGTCAAGGCCCCGGAGACAACGGAGCAGGCGGCTGAGGCAAAGGAAGTATACCATATGCTTCAGGGGACCGTCACAAAGGTGACAGAGGATGGAGCGGTGTTCACTCTTCAGGCGGACGACGGCAGGGACTATGACATCAGTCAATCGGATATCCGGGACGTGGAGGTGGAGATTGATGAGAACGTGCAGATAGCCATTGCGTATATAGGGGAGCCCCTGGGCAGGCCGGAGGACGTGACCCTGGTGGTGGCTCTTCCGGAACAGGAGGAGTGGAGTATCCTTACGGAGAAAGGCACCACCACGGCTAACGCCATGAGCAGCTTTACCATGAAGACAGACGACGGACAGGAGTTAAGCTTTTTAAAGGATAACTGCCCCATAGAGGAAGGGGCCCTGGCAGGGGACAGCGGGGATAAGGTGACCGTGACCTATGTGAATTCCCAGGGAGTAAACTATCCGGTGGAGATTAAAGGAACGAAATAGACGGGCTGCCGCCATAATTTTGCGAAAAACCCTTGCAAAATAAGTGTTTTCCCTGTACAATCTGATATTGAGTAAACAGCGTGAGAGGGGCCTTACATGACCCCTCTTTTACTAGAAATATCAACAGAACAGATTAAGAGAAAGGTAACGAACATGATTAGTACAAGCAACATATCTCTTCGCGTGGGCAAGAAGGCATTGTTTGAGGATGTGAATATTAAATTCACCGAGGGCAACTGCTACGGACTCATCGGCGCAAACGGTGCCGGAAAGTCCACATTCCTTAAGATCCTGTCAGGCCAGTTGGAGCCTACCAGCGGCGATGTCATAATCACCCCCGGACAGAGGCTGTCCTTCCTGCAGCAGGACCACTTTAAGTATGACCAGTACACGGTCCTGGATACGGTCATCATGGGAAACAAGAGACTATATGAGATAATGAAGGAAAAGGAAGCCATCTACATGAAGGAGGACTTCACGGACGAGGACGGTATCAAGGCCGCTGAGTTAGAGGGTGAATTTGCCAACATGAACGGATGGGAGGCAGAGTCGGATGCTGAAAGCCTTTTAAACGGACTTGGCATTGAGCCGGACCTGCACTATGCGCAGATGAGCTCCCTTCTGGGCGCTCAGAAGGTAAAGGTGCTTCTTGCCCAGGCCCTGTTCGGCAACCCGGACATTCTGCTTCTGGATGAGCCTACCAACCACCTGGACCTGGACGCCATTGCGTGGCTGGAGGAGTTTTTGATTAACTTTGAGAACACCGTTATCGTGGTATCCCATGACCGTTATTTCCTGAATAAGGTCTGTACCCAGATAGCTGACATTGACTATGGGAAAATCCAGCTGTACGCAGGAAACTACGACTTCTGGGTGGAGTCCAGCCAGCTGATTGTCAAGCAGATGAAGGAAGCCAACCGCAAGAAGGAAGAGAAGATTAAGGAGCTGCAGGAATTCATCCAGCGCTTCTCCGCCAATGCTTCCAAGTCCAAGCAGGCCACTTCCCGTAAGCGGGCCCTTGAGAAGATTGAGCTGGACGACATCCGTCCTTCCAGCCGTAAGTATCCGTACATTGATTTCCGTCCTTTCCGCGAGATCGGCAACGAGGTTCTGACCGTGGAGCACTTAAGCAAGACCATTGACGGCGAAAAGATACTGGACGATATCTCCTTCATCCTGGGCCGCGAGGACAAGGCTGCCCTGGTAGGACCAAATGAGCGGGCCAAGACAGTGCTCTTTAAGATTCTGTCCGGTGAGATGGAGCCGGATGGGGGAAGCTATAAGTGGGGTCTTACTACCTCACAGGCATATTTCCCCAAGGACAACAGCGCCGAGTTTGACAACGACGACACCATCGTAGAGTGGCTGACCCAGTATTCTCCTGAGAAGGACGTGACCTATGTCCGCGGTTTCCTGGGACGTATGCTGTTCGCCGGTGAGGACGGCGTGAAAAAGGTGAAGGTCCTTTCCGGAGGCGAGAAGGTGCGCTGTATGCTGTCCAAGATGATGATATCCGGTGCCAATGTGCTGATGCTGGATGAGCCCACGGACCATCTGGATATGGAGTCCATCGACGCTTTGAACCGCGGTATGATTAAGTTCCCGGGCGTGATGATTTTCTCCTCCCGTGACCACCAGATAGTGCAGACTACTGCAAACCGCATCATGGAAATCATCAACGGCAAGCTGGTTGATAAGATTACCACCTACGACGAGTACCTTGAAAGCGACGAGATGGCACGTAAGAGATTTACCTTCACACTGACTGAGAGTGAAGAGGCAGATGATTAATATAGTGGCAGTGACAGGGCGGCAGGATGGATAAATCCTGCCCCTTTTCAGTCATTACACAATTACAGGGATGAGGCGTGCGCCAAATTTCTGAACGGATATTATGGAGCGGATTGAGAGGAGAACAGATATGGAAAAGATTACAAGTTTTACCATTGACCACAATAAGCTGCAGCCTGGAGTCTATGTATCCAGGAAGGATCAGGTGGAAGGAGGAATGGTGACCACCTTCGACCTGAGGATGACCTCGCCCAATGAGGAGCCGGTGATGAACACCGCGGAAATGCATACCATCGAGCATCTGGGGGCAACCTTTTTAAGGAATCACGGCACCTTTGGCAAAAAGTGCGTTTACTTTGGCCCCATGGGGTGCAGGACCGGTTTCTATCTGCTGCTGGCTGGAGACTACGAGTCCGCGGATATCCTGCCCCTGATGGTGGAGATGTATGAGTTTATCAGGGATTTTGAGGGGGAGGTGCCCGGGGCATCGCCAGAGGACTGCGGCAATTATCTGGATATGAATTTGGGTATGGCCAGATTCCTGGCCGGAAAGTACCTGGATGTACTGTACCATGTGGACCAGTTCCCGGAATCCAGGCTTGTATATCCGGAGTAGACAGCCGTTTAAAAATGACACAGGAACACTCCGGGAAACCCATTCCCGGACCATGTTCCGGAGAGGAGCCATAAAGAAATGACAAAGTTGATTTCGTGGAATGTAAACGGCCTCAGGGCCTGCGTGGGTAAGGGCTTCCTGGATTTTTTCAGGGAGGCGGACGCAAATGTATTCTGTATACAGGAAAGTAAGCTTCAGGAGGGCCAGATTGAGCTGGACCTGCCCGGCTATCACCAGTACTGGAACTATGCCAGGAAAAAGGGATATTCCGGCACAGCCATGTTCACAAAGGAGGAACCCATGTCCGTGTCCTATGGCATCGGCATGGAGGAACACGATACGGAGGGACGGGTGATTACGGCAGAGTTTCCTGAATATTATGTTGTGACCTGCTATACCCCCAATTCACAGGACGGCCTGGCAAGGCTGGATTACAGGATGAAATGGGAGGACGATTTCCTGGCATACCTTAAGAAACTGGAGAAAAACAAGCCGGTGGTATTCTGCGGGGATCTGAATGTGGCCCACAAGGAAATTGACCTTAAGAATCCTAAGACAAACAGGAAAAATGCCGGATTCACCGATGAAGAGAGGGGAAAGTTCACCGACCTTCTGGCAGCGGGCTTCGTGGACACGTTCCGCTATTTCTATCCGGACCTGGAGGGGATATACTCCTGGTGGTCCTACCGTTTCAGCGCCAGGGCCAAGAATGCAGGGTGGCGCATTGACTATTTTTGTGTATCAGAAAGCCTTAAGGACAGACTGGTAAGCGCGTCCATCCACAATACGGTCATGGGTTCAGACCATTGTCCGGTGGAGCTGGTGATTGAATAAGAGGAAAAGACGATGAATCTGGTTACCATTGAACATTTGACAAAATCATATACGGAGAGGCTGCTGTTTGACGACACATCCTTCTCCATCAACGAGGGGGAGAAGATAGGACTGATTGGCGTCAACGGCACAGGCAAGTCCACTCTCCTTAAGATTGTTGCGGGCCTGGAAGATGCGGACAGCGGCAGCGTGGTAAGAGGCCGCGGTCTCTACATACGCTATCTGCCCCAGATTCCGGAATTCACAGAGGGAGATACGGTGCTTGAAAGCGTTATGCGGGAAAATGCCGGGGAAACCCATTACAGTTCTCCGGATGAGATGCAGGCCACGGCCAGGAGCATGCTTAACAAGCTTGGTATCACGGAACACGATGCCCTGACATCCACCCTTTCGGGTGGACAGAGAAAGAGGGTGGCCTTGGCCAGCGTGCTTTTGAGTACGGCGGACCTTCTGATTCTGGACGAGCCCACCAACCACCTGGACAGCGGTATGGCTGACTGGCTGGAGGAATATCTGAAAGCCTTCCGTGGCGCCCTTCTGATGATTACCCATGACCGGTATTTTCTGGACAGCGTGGCGGGACGCATTGTGGAGCTGGACAAGGGAAAGCTTTACAGCTGCCAGGCAAATTATGAGGGCTTCCTGTCCCTGAAAGCGGAGCGTATGGAAATGGCCGAGGCATCGGAGCGCAAACGGCAGGCGATTCTGCGCAACGAGATTGCCTGGATGCAGCGGGGCGCCAGGGCGCGTTCCACCAAGCAGAAGGCCCATATACAGCGCTATGAGGAGCTGAGGGACCAGAAGGGGCCGGAATATGACCGCAACGTGGAGCTGGAGTCCATAGCCAGCCGGTTAGGCAGGACCACGGTGGAGGTGAAGGATCTGTGCAAGGCTTACGGGGACAAGGTGCTGATAAAGGACTTTACCTACATTTTTCTGAAAAATGACCGTGTGGGCATCATCGGTCCCAACGGAAGCGGAAAGTCCACCCTGATGAAGATGCTGGCAGGCTGGGTGGAACCGGATTCCGGCACCATACAGATAGGACAGACCGTGAAGATGGGGTATTTCTCCCAGGAAAATGAGGCCATGGATGAAAGCCTTAAGGTGATTGACTATATTAAGAATGTGGCGGAATACGTAAAGACAAAGGACGGCAGTATCAGCGCCAGCCAGATGTTAGAGCGGTTCCTGTTCCCCTCCGGTATGCAGTATACCATCATAGGCCGCCTGTCAGGCGGGGAGAGGCGGAGGCTTTATCTGCTGCGTATCCTTATGGAGGCGCCCAATGTGATACTGTTAGACGAGCCCACCAATGACCTGGACATCCAGACTCTGACCATACTGGAGGATTATCTGGATACATTTCCGGGCATTGTTATAGCCGTATCCCATGACCGGTATTTTCTGGACCGCGTTGTGAACCGCATCTTTGCCTTTGAGGGACAGGGAAAGGTGAGCCAGTATGAGGGCGGATTCACGGATTATCAGATTGCCTGGTCCGCCAGGCATCCCCGGGAGACAGGGGAGCAGAAAGGCGGCAGAGGCGGGGACAGCGATGGCAGCGGGTCCGGCCTTTCCGTGAACCGGAATAACTGGAAGCAGTCGGCCGGCGGAGAAAAGAAGCGCAAGCTTTCCTTTAAAGAGCAGCGGGAATGGGAAACCATTGAGGCTGACATCGCTGACCTGGAACGGTCCATCGGGGATTTAGAGCGGGAAATTGGAAAATCCGCCACCAACTATACCAGGCTCAATGAGCTGATGGAGGAAAAGTCCGCCAGGGAAGCACAGCTGGAGGAGAAAATGGAGCGCTGGATGTATCTTAACGAGCTGGTGGAGCAGATAGAGGCGCAGAAATAACAGCAGGCACAATATGGAAACTGGTTATCAGATGAGTTACATTTTTCTGATAACCAGTTTTTTTGTGTGAAATAAGATGACGATTTCTGACAAAGAGTGTTGATTTGTTGACAAAATGTCGAACTAACTATATACTTTTCTTATCATGTAAGGATTGTCTTAGGAAAGGCGGTAACAGCGATGATAAAGGGATTCCGGATAGACAGGAATGATGGAAGGATATACGCGATGGGAGCGACTGCTGTCTCTGGAGGGGTGCATTTTTCTTTCGCCTCCAAGGGGGAGGCCTGTGCCGTTGTTTTTTATAGGAAAGGGGCCGGAAGCCCCAAGGGAAGAATCAGGTTTCCTGCAAATGCCAGAACAGGAGATGTCTGGAGCATGACTGTGCTGGGCGACTTTTCCGGTCTGGAGTATGTGTACGAGGTGGACGGACAGCAGGTGCCGGACCCTTATGGGAGGAGGTTTACGGGTATGGAGCGCTGGGGAAGCCCGGTGCGTCTGGACAAGCCGGTACGCACACCGGTGGATACAGAGGGGAGCGCGTACGACTGGGAGGAAGACGTCCTTCCCTGCATCCCTTATGACCAGTGTGTGATTTACCACATCCATCCCAGGGGATTTACCAAACATGTCTCCTCCGGCGTGGAGGGAGACAGCCGGGGGACATTTAAGGGCGTGGCGGAGAAGATACCTTATCTCAAAGACCTGGGGATCACCACTGTGGAGATGATGCCCCCGGTGGAGTTTGAGGAGCTAATCATACCGGAGCGTGTGGACGGAAGCCCCTTTGCAGCTGAAAAACCGGACGGAAAGCTGAATTACTGGGGATATACCAGGGGCTATTATTTTGCGCCCAAGTGTGCCTACAGCAGCGGACCTGTGAGGCAGCCTGAACGGGAGTTTAAGGATATGGTGAAGGCCCTGCACAAGGCAGGACTGGAGCTGGTCCTGGAATTGTTTTTCGACGGGAAGGAAGCGCCCTCCTATGTGCTGGATGTGGTCCGCTTCTGGGCTCAGGAATACCATGTGGACGGCGTCCGTCTGGTGGGATACGCGCCTGTGAAGCTTTTGGGTGAGGACCCTTACCTCAGCAGGCTGAAGCTGCTGGCGCCCGGGTGGGACGGTGTGGAGCCGGGGCAGGTAAAACATCTGGCGGAATATAATGACGGGTTCATGATGGATATGCGCAGCTTTCTAAAGGGGGATGAGGACCAGCTTAACCGTCTGGTATACCACATCCGGCATAATCCCCAGCAGGTGGGCGTTATCAACTACATGGCCAATACCAATGGTTTTACCCTGATGGACATGGTATCCTATGACATAAAGCACAATGAGGCCAACGGAGAGGATAACCGGGACGGAACAGACTACAACCAGTCCTGGAACTGCGGAGCGGAGGGCCCCAGCAGAAAGAAACGAATCATGCAGATGCGCAGGAAGCAGATACGCAATGCCCTGCTCATGCTGTTTTTGAGCCAGGGAACTCCTCTGCTCATGATGGGAGACGAATTTGGCCGTACCAAGAAGGGAAACAACAACTCCTACTGCCAGGACAACGATATATCATGGCTTAACTGGAGCCTGTTAAATTCCAACAGCAGCATCCATGAATTTGTAAAGCATGTGATTCGGTTCAGAAAGGAGCACTCGGTGTTCCATATGGAGAAGGAGCCGGCTCTGATGGATTACCGCTGCGTGGGCCTGCCGGACGTGTCCTACCACGGCCTTAAGACATGGTGTCCCATGTTTGACCGTTTCCTCCGCCAGCTGGGCATATTATACTGCGGAAAATACGGTAAGAAGCCGGACGGAAGGGAGGACGATTACTTCTACGTTGCGTTTAACATGCACTGGGAACCCCATGAGTTCGCCCTTCCCAACCTGCCAAAGGATTTTAAGTGGCATATAGCCTTTAATACGGACGAGGACCGGGTGAACGGCATGTATCCCCGGGGCGGCGAACCGGTTCTGGAGAACCAGAAGTCCATGATGATCATGGCAAGGGCCATTGTGGTTCTCATGGGAAAGGAGGTTGCCCCACTGAAGAAAGCCGCCAGGGGAAAGGCAGCGGGAAAAGGGGAAAGAAGGGAAGAGGAAGCACATGATACTGTCAGAGGAAATGATACGGTATATAGAGGACCACAGGCAGGAGGCATACGGTCTTCTTCTGGAACTGGCCAGAATACCGGCGCCCTCCAATCATGAGGAGAGGCGGGCTGAATTCTGCGCAAACTGGCTTAAGGCTCAGGGCGCCAGGGGAGTATATATTGACCAGGCCCTTAATGTGGTGTATCCGGCGGATGTGAGGCAGGACAGGCCGGTAGAGGTGTTCATGGCCCATATGGATGTGGTGTTTCCCGATGAGACCGAACTTCCCTTAAGGGTGGAGGGTGGACGTATCTATTGTCCCGGCGTGGGGGACAACACGGCGTGCCTGGTATGTCTTCTGCTGGCAGGTAAATATATAGCCGGGTATGTGGATTCCCCCCGGTGGAGGGAAATCCGCGGGGAGAATGCCCCGGGACTTCTGCTGGTGTGCAATGCAGGGGAAGAAGGGCTGGGAAACCTGAAGGGAGTGCACAAAATCTGTGAGGACTACGGTGACAGGATGGAGCGCTTTTGTACCTTTGACAGCTCTCTTTCCAGCATCGTGGACAGGGCGGTTGGTTCCAAGCGCTTCCGGGTAAGGGTCCGCACACGGGGCGGCCATTCCTACAATAACTTTGGAAATGATAATGCCATTGCGTGTCTGGCGTCCCTGGTGGGAGAGCTGTATGGAATCCGGGTGCCGGAGGGCGGAAAGACTACCTATAATGTAGGCATGATATCAGGAGGGACATCGGTCAATACCATTGCCCAGGAAGCGGAGATGCTGTATGAGTTCCGTTCCGACCGGAGGGAGAACCTGGAATATATGGAACGTCAGTTCATGAAGGTGATTGACCGGGGAAAATCAGAGGGGATGGATGTGTCTTTGGAGATTATCGGGGTCAGACCCTGCGAAGGGCCGGTGGACCCGAAACGAAAACAGGCCCTGTCAGACTGGGCTCACAGGGTGGTGGAGGAGATGACCGGGCAAGCGCCGAAACACTGCGCCGGTTCCACGGACTGCAACATCCCGCTGTCTTTGGGAATTCCAAGCGTGTGCGTGGGAAGCTTCCGCGGCGCAGGGGCCCACACCAGGGAGGAATATGTGGAGACAGATTCCCTTGAGGAAGGCTATAAGGTGGCATTCGGCATGATTTTCGGCAGCAGAGATTGATTTTAAGGACAGGCTGTAAAGCTTTCTCGCCCCGGCCGGGTACGGCCGGTCATAATGATTCTTACTAATTCATAGATTTAGAGTGGGTACTCTTATGGAGTGCTCCCGGAACCAGCGCGGGTGTGCGCTTCCGGGAGCATTTTTATATCTGTTTACGCGGTGCCTTGGGGATGCCGGGGAAGCAGACGCTCTGGCGCATGCCCATAAGAACCATGAATTTGGGAAGAGGGGAGAGACAGATGGCAGATTGGTTTGAACAGCCGGAGGCAGAGGTGCTGGCCGGACTGGACTCCGGCAGGCAGGGAATTGACAGCGGGGAAGCGCAGCAGCGTCTTAAGGAATATGGGGAAAATGTATTGGAGGAGGCCGGGCGGCTCCAGTGGTGGCAGGTATTTCTTGCGCAGTTCAAGGACCTTTTGGTGATCATCCTAATCGGAGCGGCCGCGGTGTCCATGCTCACAGGGGATCCGGAGAGCGCCATGGTCATATTTGCGGTTCTGCTGCTGAATGCGGTGCTGGGTACGGTCCAGCACCAGAAGGCGGAAAAATCCCTGGACAGCTTAAAGCGGCTTTCCTCGCCTGAAGCCAGGGTCCTCAGGGACGGGCGCAGCATGACCATACCGTCCGCTCTGGTGGTGCCGGGGGATATCCTGCTTCTGGAGACCGGAGATATGGTGGCCGCGGACGGAAGACTGCTGGAAGTGTACGGACTGACCGTCAATGAGAGCTCTCTCACAGGAGAATCCCTGGGGGTGGAGAAACACACCGGGGCAGTGAAGGCACGGGAGGGAACCGTGGCATTGGCCGACAGGACCAACATGGTATTTTCCGGCTCCCTGGTGACTTCAGGCCGCGCCGTGGCAGTGGTTACAGCCACGGGAATGAACACGGAAATCGGAAAAATAGCCGTCCTGATGAACGGAACCAAGGAACAGAAGACGCCGCTTCAGGTGAGCCTGGACCGGTTCTCCGGCCATCTGGCCATTGCCATCATCGCCATCTGCGGCCTGGTGTTTTTGCTAAGCCTGTACCGCCGGGAACCGGTGCTGGATGCCCTGATGTTTGCCGTGGCTCTGGCCGTGGCGGCCATACCCGAGGCACTGAGCTCCATCGTCACCATTGTCCAGGCCATGGGCACCCAGAAGATGGCCAGGGAACAGGCTATCATAAAAGATCTGAAGGCGGTGGAGAGCCTGGGATGCGTCTCCGTGATCTGTTCTGATAAGACAGGAACTCTGACCCAGAACCGCATGGATGTGGAGCAGGTGTATATCAACCATACGCAGCAGCAGCCGTCATGGCTGGAAAATGAAACAAGAAGGAGCGATGTCAGGCTCCTGCTTATGGCCGCGGTTCTTAATAACAACGCCTCCGGCCAGGATGGGGACCCTATGGAGACAGCGCTGTTCAACATGGCCAGAGAGGCGGGGCTTATCCCGGAACAGGTCCGGCTCCAGAGTCCCAGAAAGGGGGAGATTCCCTTTGACTCCCGCCGCAAGCTCATGACCACCATAAATGAGATAGAAGGCAGCGATATCGTCTTTGTCAAGGGAGCCGTGGATGTGCTGCTCAAGAAATGTACCCGCCTGGCCAATCCGGCAGCCGGTCAGAAGGCTGGAACGGCCGGGCCGGGGGCCGGGGCAGCCATACCCAGCCGGACCTTGTCGTCCTCGGACCGCCAGAGGATACTGGACCAGAACAGCCGGTGGTCTGCCAGGGGACTCCGGGTCCTGGCCTTTGCATGCCGTCCGTTAAATGAGGCGGGAAAGGAGAACGGCAATTCCGGCTATGCAGAGGCGAAGGCCGGGAACAGCCGGGAACAATCATCCCTGTCAGGCAGGCTGGAGGATGACCTGGTGTTTCTGGGCCTCACCGCCATGATGGACCCGCCCAGACCGGAATCACGCCAGGCAGTGGCCAGTGCCAGGCAGGCAGGCATACGTCCTGTGATGATTACAGGGGACCACAAAGTGACCGCCATGTCCATAGCAGAGAGGATCGGTATCTTTGCGCCGGGAAATATGGCGGTGACAGGAGCTGAGCTGGACCGGATGGAAGAGGAGGATTTGAACCGGAACCTGGAACACATTTCGGTCTATGCCAGGGTGTCGCCGGAGCACAAGATACGCATTGTGAGGGCGTGGCAGAACCGGGGGCATATCGTGGCAATGACCGGAGACGGCGTCAATGACGCCCCGGCCCTTAAGAAGGCTGATATCGGCGTGGCCATGGGCATCACGGGAACCGAGGTGTCCAAGGATGCGGCGTCCATGATACTGGCGGACGACAACTTTGCCACCATCATAAAGGCGGTTTCCAACGGCAGGAATGTATACAGGAACATAAAGAATTCCATCCAGTTCCTTCTGTCGGGAAATATGGCAGGGATTTTCTGCGTATTATATACGTCTCTGCTGTCCCTGCCGCTGCCCTTTAAGCCGGTGCATCTGCTGTTCATCAACCTTATAACGGACTCCCTGCCGGCCATAGCCATAGGAATGGAGCCCCCGGAGGAAGGGCTTCTAAAGGAGCCGCCCAGAAATCCAAAGGAGGGTATCCTCACGGCCTCCTTTATACGGGATATCCTGGTCCAGGGAGCCCTGATTGCGGCAGCCACCATGTGGGCCTATACCACCGGACTTCATGAGGGCGGCGCGGGCAGGGCCTGTACCATGGCGTTTTCCACCCTCACCCTGGCCCGGCTGTTCCACGGATTCAACTGCCGGAGCAGTCACTCCATCATACGTCTGGGGCTGGGAAGCAATCTGTACAGCGTCATGGCGTTCCAGCTGGGAGTGGTTTTGCTGGCAGCGGTGCTCTTTGTGCCGGGCCTGCAAATCATGTTTGCCGCAGCCGACTTAAGCCTGAGCCAGCTTACCACCCTGGCGGCGGCCGCATTCCTGCCCACCCTGGTAATCCAGATACATAAGATACTCCGGGAATCCATTTATTAGGAAGAAGACCCCTGACAGGGAGAAAGAGCGATTTCTGAAATAATGGCAAAATCGTAGAAAAATTCGGAAAAATGTGATAGAGTAAACATGAGATACACGTAATGGTATGAGCAGGAGGACATTATGAGACTAGTTACATATGAAATCGAACACAAATCCGGACTTGGAGTCATCAGCAGGGACGGAAGCTGGGTTTATCCCCTTGCTTCCCTGGATATGGATTATAAGACCATGCAGGAGCTGATAGAGACCATCAGCGATTCGGAGAAGCAGCTGCTGGAATACGCGTCCGGCCAGGACCCGTATAAGGTCAGGGGTGCTGCCCCTATTGGGGAGGTAAGCCTTTTAGCTCCGATTCCCCACCCGCGGCAGGATGTTATCTGCCTGGGAATCAATTATATGGCTCACGCAGAGGAATCAGCCAGATTTAAGAAGGAAGCATTTGACGGGGAAAGACCCTATGCCGTCTATTTTTCCAAGCGGGTGAACCGGGCCACGGATCCCGGGGCAGGAATCCCCAGCCACCGGGATATTGTGACGGATTTGGATTACGAGGCAGAGCTGGCAGTCATCATAGGCCGCGAGGCATCCCATGTCAGGGAGGAAGAGGTAAAGGACTATATATTCGGATATACCATCATCAATGACGTCAGCGCCAGGACCCTGCAGACACGGCATAAGCAGTGGTATTTCGGCAAGGGGCTGGACGGCTTTTTGCCCATGGGACCATGCATAGCCACTGTGGATGAATTGTCTTATCCGCCCAAGGTGCAGGTACAGTCCAGGGTGAACGGCGAGCTTCGCCAGGACAGCAATACGGAACTGCTCATATTTGATATCAGCCACATTGTAAGCGAACTCTCCCGGGGAATGACCTTACAGCCCGGAACCATTATTGCCACAGGGACCCCGGCCGGAGTGGGCATGGGCTTTGACCCGCCTAAATTCCTGGTTCCGGGAGATGTGGTGGAGTGTACCATAGAAGGGATAGGAACCATCACCAACAAAGTGACAGACTGAAAGGAGACAGATGAAAATGGATTATTTACCTATGACAATACGCAAACAGAAGAACATTGCCCTGATTGCCCACGACCAGAAGAAACGGGAACTGATACAGTGGTGCGGAGAGCATAAGGATATACTGTCCAAGCATTTCCTTTGCGGGACCGGCACAACGGCCCGTATGATTACGGATGCAACCAACCTGCCTGTAAAGGGGTATAACAGCGGCCCTCTGGGCGGCGACCAGCAGATTGGGGCCAAGATTGTGGAAGGAAAAATTGATTTTGTTATTTTCTTTTCCGACCCGCTGACAGCGCAGCCCCACGATCCGGACGTTAAGGCTTTGTTAAGGATTGCCCAGGTCTATGACATCCCCATTGCAAATAACAAGGCCAGCGCGGATTTCATGATTACTTCTCCCCTTATGGATGAAGAATACGAGCATGACGTGGTTAATTTCAGACAGAATATTGCTGACAGGGCAAATACCCTTTAGGAGTAGGATATACAGCGGGCGTGCTGATATCAGACCGAAGAATGAATAAACTTACAAGGGGGCAATAATATGGAACAGAAATTATATGATTTGATGGATTGGGCAGGGATTGAAGAACTGGTGTATTCGGAAGCATCCAATCCCCATGCCATGCTGGGACCCCATCTGACAGAGGAGGGACTTCTGATTCAGGCGCTGGTACCCACCGCGGCTGAAATCAGTGTAAAGATTTCCTCAACCGGGAAGAAATATCCCATGGAACTGGCGGACGAGGCTGGCTTTTTCGCGGCGCTGATACCACGCAAGAGCAAGACGCCCTATACCCTGGTGGTCACCTATGACAATGGGGTGACGGAGGAACTCTATGATCCCTATTCATTTGCTCCCCAATACCGGGAAGAAGATCTGAAGAAATTTGCAGCGGGCATCCACTATACGATTTATGAGAAGATGGGCGCCCATCCCATGACCATTGACGGAGTATCCGGCGTGTACTTTTCCGTGTGGGCGCCGTGCGCCATGCGCGTCAGCGTGGTGGGGGATTTCAATCTTTGGGATGGAAGACGCCATCAGATGCGCCGCCTGGGAGAGGGGGACGGCAGTGTGTTCGAGCTGTTCATTCCCGGCCTGCATGAAGGTGAGATATATAAGTACGAGGTAAAGACAAGAGCAGGGGATCCCATGCTGAAGGCGGATCCCTATGCAAACTACGCAGAGCTGCGTCCCAATAACGCGTCTATTGTATGGAATATTGATAAATATAAATGGAACGACAAGTCATGGATGGATCAGAGGGCAAAAACAGATACAAAGGACAAGCCCATGAACATATATGAGGTTCATCTGGGCTCCTGGATCCGCAAGGAGACGGTCAAGGATGAGACAGGAAAGGACCTGGTGGGTTCCGAATTCTATAATTACCGCGAGCTGGCCCCAAGGCTGGCGGAGTACGTAAAGGACATGGGATATACCCATGTGGAGCTCATGCCTGTGATGGAGCATCCTCTGGATGAATCCTGGGGCTATCAGGTTACAGGGTATTATGCCCCAACCAGCCGTTACGGTGCTCCTGAGGATTTCATGTACTTTATGGACTATATGCACGGACAGGGAATCGGCGTCATACTTGACTGGGTGCCGGCCCATTTCCCCAGGGATGCCTATGGAATGGCTGTGTTTGACGGCACCTGCGTCTATGAGCACATGGACCCCAGGAAGGGATCCCATCCCCATTGGGGCACCCTGATATACAATTACGGCCGTCCCGGCGTGTCAAATTTTCTGATTGCCAATGCGCTGTTCTGGGCGGACAAGTACCATGCGGACGGAATCAGGATGGATGCGGTTGCCTCCATGCTCTATCTGGACTATGGAAAGAATGACGGCGAGTGGGTGCCCAACCTATATGGCGGCAATGAAAATCTGGAGGCAATGGAATTCCTGAAGCATCTGAATTCCGTATTCAAGGGCCGGAAGGACGGAACGGTCATCATAGCGGAGGAGTCCACTGCGTGGCCAATGATTACAGGCGATCCGAAAGAGGGCGGCCTGGGATTTAATTATAAGTGGAACATGGGCTGGATGAATGATTTCACAAACTATATGAGATGCGATCCCCTGTTCAGGAAAAACAATTATGGGGAGCTGACATTTTCCATGCTGTATGCTTACAGCGAGGACTTTGTGCTGGTATTCTCACACGATGAGGTGGTTCACGGCAAGGGCTCCATGATTGGCAAGATGCCGGGCGAAACCCTGGAAAAGAAGGCCGAAAATCTGAGGGCTGCCTATGCCTTTATGATGGGACATCCCGGAAAGAAGCTGCTGTTCATGGGCCAGGAATATGCCCAGGTGGCAGAGTGGAATGAGGGCGCGTCCCTGGAGTGGGGGCTGTTGGAGTATCCTGTTCACAAAAATATGCAGGATTACGTGAAAGCGCTTAACAGGCTGTACCGCGAGCACCCGGCCCTGTATGAGATGGATTATGATCCCGATGGGTTTGAGTGGATTAATTGCAGCTATCAGAATGAGAGCATAATCATATTCCTGCGAAAGAGCAGGAAAAATAAGGAAACCCTTCTCTTTATCTGCAATTTTGACAACATGGAGCACGAGAAATTCCGCGTGGGAGTTCCCTTCCACGGCAAGTATAAGGAGATATTCAACACCGACTCCAGGGACTTTGGCGGGGAAGGCAGGGTCAACGGACGTGCCAAGACATCCCGGAAGCTGGAATGGGATGAAAAGGACAATTCCATTGAAGTCTATATACCGCCAATGAGCGTCAGCATCTACACATGCACACAGGTGGAAGAAGCCGTGAAACCTGAGGCAAAGAAGCCTGGGGTTAAAAAGGGGGCAGATAAAAAGCCTGCGGATAAAAAGCCTGCGGCCAGGAAAAAGGTGTCCGGTAAAACAGCATCTCCAAAGAAGGCAGATACCGTGGCACAGGAAGCAGAGATGGCCGCGGCTGCAAAGGATGGACAGAAGCGGATGGCTGCGTCCGGGGCAGGGCAGGAGCAGATAAGCACCTCCAAGGAAGAACAGAAGCAGATTGGCATGTCCAGGGAAGAGCAGAAGCGGACTGGCATGTCCGGGGAAGAGCAGAAGCGGATTGGCACCTCCAAGAAAGAGCAGAAGCAGATAAGCACGTCCAAGAAGAAACAGGAGCAGATAGGTACTTCCAAGAAAGAGCAGAAGCAGATAAGCACGTCCAAGGAGGAGCAGAAGCAGATAAGTACATCCAGGGAGGAGCAGAAGCAGATAACCACGTCCAAGGAGGAGAAGAAGCAGATAAGCACTTCCAAAAAGAGCCGGAAGCAGATCGGGACAGCTAAGAAGAACCAGAAGCAGATAACCGCTTCAAAACCCGAAGATAGTAAAACAAAATAGGCGAATGGGAATAACTGGAGCGCAAGGCCGGGGGCTTTGCGCTCCCTGTCATTATATGGTATAATGGCGAAAGACACTGGCCGGATCGTGGGAAATCCCGGAGGGATGGTATGGTAAAGGGTGCATGACACGGTTACGCAGAGCGCAAATTGGATAAACAGCCGGAAGAAAGCAGGCTGCAGACACATTCTGGTGCGATTGGGGTGGGGTATGTTTTCTTATATTAAAAATCAGTGGCTTTCAATCTCCTTGAAAAAAAAGCTGGGCGCATTTTCCGTGGTTGTCATTCTGGTAATGGGTTTGTCCATTGCCTTTAATATGCTGGTCATGAATTTCTCCCTGGAAAGTTTTAACGTGATTCTCAATGACAATTCCCTCTGCTATGATGTGCAGGAGTCCATGGAGCAGGAAGCGGAAGCCTTTGAGCTCTATGTGAGGGAGCAGACCTGGGAGAATGCAAAGCAATACAGGCTGGCCTGTTTTAAGACAGAGAGCAGCATTGACGCCCTGCCCTTTGACTATGATGTTATTGGACCAGAGCGGTATGCCAGGACGTGGAATATTAAGAACGGCTATGAAGGCTACCAGATTTTCCGGGACCAGGTCCTTCACATGGACCAGTCGGAGGACGGATTTGTGGAGCGGTTGTACAGGGTATATGGAATGCAGGGGTATCTGCAGACCTATGCCAGAAGGCTGATGCAGTCCACTCTGAAGGAGGGAAAGCGCAGCTATCAGGAAAAGGTTCCCCTCCTCTATGACCTTCCCTACATGATTATGGCCTGTTCCGTTCTGATGATTATTACGGTCATCTGCCTGACCAAGCTTCTGTCCAATACCCTGATTGTCCCTATGGTAAAACTGGCCCACAGTTCCAGGGAGATAGCCAGAAATGATTTTGGGGGCGAGGACCTGGTGGTGGAAAACCGGGATGAGATGGGAGAGCTGGTCCAGGCATTTAATAAGATGAAACATGCCACAGAAGGGTATATCAATACCCTGAAGGAGAAAAATGAGATGGCGGAGCGCCTTCATAAGGAGGAGGTGGAGCGCATCGAGATGGAGAAACGTCTGGACGCGGCCCGCCTGGAACTTCTTAAGAGCCAGATTAATCCGCATTTCCTGTTTAATACACTGAACATGATTTCCTGCATGGCTAAACTGGAGGAAGCCCAGACCACAGAGCGGATGATATCCAGTCTGGGAAATCTCTTCCGCTATAATCTTAAGACCTCAGAGCAGATTGTGCCTCTGGACCAGGAGCTTAAGGTGGTGCAGGATTATATGTACATACAGCAGATGCGTTTTGGCAGCCGTGTCAGTCATAACTTCCGGGTGGAGGTGGACGGCAGCGAGACTATGATACCGGCCTTTACCCTTCAGCCGCTGGTGGAAAATGCCATCATACACGGCATAGCCAGGAAGGAAGAAGGGGGACGGATATTTTTAAGGATATGGAAACAGAAGGATAAGCTAGTCATTTCCCTGGCGGACACCGGAGTCGGTATGGATGAAGAGACGCTGAAACGGCTTATGGACGCACTTAAGGGACATCGGACAGCCAGGGTGGGCATTGGGCTGGGGAATATATACCAGAGGATTAAATCCATGTATGAGGATGGGGGTTTGAGAATTTACAGCAGGGCCGGCAAGGGGACCGTGGTGCAGATTATCCTGCCTGCCGTCCGGGAAGAGGACTATCAGAAGATATAAGGGGGAGCCAATGTTACGTTTACTGATTGCGGATGATGAGATGATTGAGAGACAGGTCCTTTACAAGACGCTGCAGAAAAATCTGGGGGACAGATGCCGGATATTCCAGGCAGCCAATGGCAGGGAAGCCCTTAAAATCTATGAGGAGGAAAAGATACAGATTGCTATTCTGGATATTGAGATGCCGGGTATAAACGGCATAGAAGCAGCCCAGCAGATTCGGCAGGCGGACAAGGACTGCTGCATCATATTCCTGACAGCATTTGACGAGTTTTCCTATGCAAAAAAGGCCATTACGGTAAGGGCCCTGGATTATCTTCTGAAGCCTTACGACGAGCAGGAGCTGATGCTGGTGGTGGAGGAGGCCATGCATATAGCGGGGGAGCAACGGCAGAGCGGAGGGGATGAGGATGAAAATGAGAACCCCGTGACGGCGGACACAGAAGAGCCGGAGGACGGAGGACATGCCCGCCTGTCTAAGGTTACGTCATTAATCAGCCAGTACATACATGAGAATTATATGTTTGACATTTCCATGCAGGATGCCGCAAGGGCCATGAATTATTCAGAGGCCTATTTCTGCAAGCTGTTCAAGCAGTGTTTTGACCAAAATTTCACATCCTACCTGACACGGTACAGGATAAAGGAGGCCAAGAAGATGCTGGAACAGCCAACGGTCAATGTGAAGGAGATTGGAAGGGCAGTGGGCTACGGTGATTCCAACTACTTTGCAAAGGTGTTCAAGCGCATAACGGGTCAGAGTCCCACGGAGTACAGATTGTCTATTTTCCAGAAGGGATAAAGATTGTATAAAGACGATATATGTAATATTTGCATAAATGGATGAAGGAAACAGGTTAAAATCCTACTATGATTCACAAAAATTTACTATATTCAGAAACGTGAAATACTCTTATAATAAAGTCAGTGTTAAGAAAACATAAAAAAATCATGTGAGAGCATGAAAAAAGTATTAAGAGGAGGACACGTTTCATGAAAAAAAGATGGATTAGCACCGCATTGTGTGCAGCGATGGTAGCCGGTTCCCTGGCAGGCTGTGGCTTAAAGAGCCCTGATACAGCAGCCACAGCAGCTCCCGCAGCAACTGAGGCACCTGCTACAGAGGCCGCAAAGACAGAGGGGGATGCAGCCGAGGAGGCTAAGACCGAAGCAGCAGCTGATACCAGCGATATGCCGGAGGTTACCCTGGTTATGGCAGAGGTTAACCCGCTGGATACCATTGTTGGACAGACTGATTCTAAGTTTAAGGAAACCGTTGAGGAGATGTCCGGCGGCAAGATTAAGATTGACCTGCAGGCCAGCGGTGTCCTTGGTTCAGAGAACGACGTTCTGGATACCATGCTGGGCGGCGGCGGCACCATTGATATTTCCCGTATTTCCGCGTTTGCCTTGACAAGCTACGGCGCTGAGAAGTCCGTGCTTCTGTCCATTCCTTATACATTTGCAAACCGTGACCACTTCTGGAAGTTTGCTGACAGCGATCTGGCTCCTGAGTTCCTGATGGAACCGCATGACAACGGACTTGGCGTAAGAGGCCTGTACTACGGCGAGGAAGGTTTCCGTCACTTCTTCACTGTTAAGGAAGTTAAGGGCTTAGATGACTTAAAGGGCATGAAGCTGCGTGTGTCCAACGACCCGATCATGAACGGTATGGTGGAAGGCCTTGGCGCAAGCCCAACGGTAGTTTCCTTCAACGAACTGTACTCCGCGCTTCAGACAGGTGTTGTGGACGGTGCTGAGCAGCCAATCGCAAACTACAGTTCCAACGCATTCCAGGAAGTTGCGCCAAACCTGATTCTGGATGGCCATACACTGGGCGCAATCCAGGTTATCATTACGGATGAAGCTTGGGATAAGCTGACAGAAGAGCAGCAGAACATCCTGGTGGAAGCCGGAAAGGCTGCATCCCAGTTCAACAGAACTATTTCTGAGGAAGCTGAGAACAAGGTGCTGGAAGAACTGAAGGCCGACGGCATCAACGTGGTTGAGGTTCCTGATATCAAGCCATGGCAGGATGCTTGTAAAGACATCATCGAGTCTTCTACAAAGGGCCAGGCTGAACTGTATCAGCAGATTCTTGACATGAACAAATAATAAGCGGCAATCAGACAGGCACAGGGCAAATGAATAAACTCTGTGCCTGTAGTTTTTGAAAGGGGAATCAATATGCCTGCAATATTTCAAAAGATTGATAAAATCAGGCCCGCGTATGATATGACATACAGGGCCGTGCTGTTCCTTTGCAAACTTCTTCTGGTAGTGGATATCCTTATCACGACCATGGCTGTGGCAGGAAGGTACATTCCGTTCATTCCCGATCCCGCGTGGAGTGAAGAAGTGGTTCTGACCTGTATGTCCTATATGGCGGTGCTTTCGGCAGCTCTTGCCATCAGAAGGGGCGCCCATATCCGCATGACCGCGTTTGACCGGTATCTGCCTCCCAAGCTGGTAAGAAGCCTGGATATTGTGGCTGACCTGGCGGTGCTTGCCCTTGCGGTAATCATGATTACGGTGGGCTGGAAGTATGCAACAGGAATCGGAGCTAAAGGCACATATGTGAGCATGCCCAAGGTCTCCAGGTTCTGGATGTATTTCCCGGTGCCTCTGGCCGGAGTGGCCATGTTGGTTTTTGAAGTAGAGGCCTTATATAATCATGTTAAGAGCTTCTTTGTAAAGGAGGGGATGGAGTAATGGATGCAAATAGCATGGCAATTCTGATTTTACTGGGGAGTTTCTTTCTGATGGTTTTCCTGCGTTTTCCCATCGCCTACGCGGTGGCCCTTTCATCTGTGTTCTGCCTTCTGTTCCAGGGACATAACCTGACCACCATCTGCCAGCAGATGGTAAAGGGCATCAGCTCCTTCAGCCTGATGGCAGTTCCTTTCTTTATCACCATGGGATGCCTGATGGGCTCCGGCGGTATTTCCGAAAAGCTGATTGCGCTGGCTAATGCATGCGTTGGCTGGATGCGGGGCGGCATGGCAATGGTTAATATTGTCGCTTCTTACTTCTTTGGCGGTATCTCAGGCTCCGCATCAGCAGATACGGCTTCCCTTGGATCCATCCTGATTCCCATGATGGTGGACCAGGGATACGACGACGATTTCTCAACAGCTGTAACCATTACCTCATCCTGTGAGGGACTTCTGGTGCCGCCCAGCCACAATATGGTCATCTATGCCACCACAGCAGGCGGCATCTCCGTGGGAAGCCTTTTCCTGGCAGGATATATTCCGGGAGCACTGCTGGCCGTAACGCTGATGATAGGATCCTATATCATTTCCGTTAAGCGCAATTACCCTAAGGGCGAGAAATTCAGCATTATCAACCTGGTTAAACAGCTGAGTGTTTCCTTCTGGGCACTGGCAGCTGTGCTGATAGTTGTATTCGGCGTGGTAGGCGGCGTGTTTACGGCTACAGAGTCCGCTGCGGTTGCTGTTATCTACAGCTTGATTGTCAGCGTGTTTATCTACAAGGGACTGGACTGGAAGGGAGTTTGGAGAGTGCTGGGAGACAGCGTGGACACCCTGTCCATCGTAATGATACTGATTGCCACATCCAATATTTTCGGGTTCTGCCTTACCCAGCTGCATGTGCCTGTTCTGGCTGCCAGCGCAATCACAGGCATGACCAATAACCCCATTCTTCTGGCCCTGCTGCTGAACCTGATTCTTCTGGTACTTGGATGTATCATGGATATGGCGCCAATCATCCTGATTGCCACACCCATCCTGCTTCCTATCGCAACATCCATTGGCCTGGACCCGATTCAGTTTGGTATCATGGTGGTGCTTAACTGCGGTATCGGACTTCTGACCCCTCCGGTTGGTGCGGTTCTTTTCATTGGCTCTGCGGTCTCAAAGGTGCCAATGGAGCGGGTGGTTAAGGCTACGCTGCCATTCTATGTGTGTATGATTATCACCCTTCTGCTGATTACCTTTATTCCGGCCGTCAGCATGTGGCTTCCATCTGTACTGGCCCATTAATCACCGGTTACGGGAAAATGGTTTATCATGATATAATGAGATTTCAGAGTGGCGGTCATGTCGCCACTCTGTTAAGATTCAGGACATCCGCACAAGGAGCATATGAATGAGATACACATACACATACAGGACAACGGCGCGGGACTTATGGCAGCTTTCCATGTACTATATATACGGTTCCATGGCGGGACTTTGCAATATTATATTCACAGTGGCTGCATTTGCTTTGGTATTCTCCAGGTGGGACCAGGCCCAGGGATTCATGAGGTGCCTTATCGTTCTGGGGTGCTGCCTTTTTACGGTCATTCAGCCGCTGATGATTTATGGCAAGGCAAAAAAACAGGCGGCGGGGATTACCCAGGACACCCAGGTTGCCATTGACGACAAGGGGCTTCACATTCGGGTGGGAAATGATACATCAGATTTGCTGTGGAAGTCGGTGAAACGGATATCCAGGAAACCTGCCATGATTATCATATTCAGCGATACCACCCATGGATTTATATTTACAAACCGCGTGCTTGGAAATGAGAAAGAAGAATTTTACCGTTATGCAGCCTCAAGAGTGGAAGGCAGGACAGGGAATAATTAAAGAGACGGCCCGCCTTGACCGGGCCTGGTAACTGGGGTATGATATATCCGAAGGGAGGGACGGCTGCTTGAGAAAAAATGTAATTTACCTGATGGCCTGCACCGCTGTCATGATTCTGGCCGCATCCTGCGCAGGCATAAGTAAGGACGGTACGGCACAGAAGACAGTTCCGGAGTTCGTCCTGACATATGCTGAGAATCAGGCGGAGGATTATCCTACCACCCAGGGAGCTTATAAATTTGCGGAGCTGGTATATGAAAAGACCGGAGGCAGGGTGGAGATACAGGTCAATGCCGGCGGTGTTCTCGGAGACGAGAAAACGGTGATTGAACAGCTGCAGTTTGGCGGCGTGGATTTTGCCAGGGTATCCCTGTCGCCCCTTGCCGAGTTCGTGCCAAAGCTGAATGTGCTTCAGATGCCCTACCTGTATACGGGACGGGAGCACATGTGGAAAGTGCTGGAGGGGCCGATTGGTACGGATTTCATGAATTCCTTCGGCGGTTCCAGCCTGGTGCCGCTGTCCTGGTATGATGCGGGCGCCCGTAATTTCTACAGTACGGACAGGCCCATTGAGTCTCTGGACGACATGAAGGGACTTAAAATCAGGGTTCAGGAATCTGAACTGATGATGGATACGATTCAGGCTCTGGGGGCAACGCCGGTACCCATGGCTTTTGGGGATGTATATTCAGGCCTGCAGACAGGGGAGATAGACGGGGCCGAGAACAACTGGCCTTCTTATGAGTCCACCAGGCATTATGAGGTGGCCCAATATTTCACTTTGGACGAACACACCAGGGTTCCGGAGCTTCAGCTGGCAGCCCAGTCTACCTGGGATAAGCTGCCGGAGGAATACGGGAACATTATACGGGACTGTGCCCGGGAATCGGCTCTGTATGAGCGTGAACTGTGGGCTGAGCGCGAGAGAACCTCAGAAGACAGGGTCAGGGGAGCAGGCTGTGTGGTGACGGAGCTGGATGCCAGGGAAAAAGAACGGTTCCGGGAAGCCGCGGCCCCTATGTACGAAAAATACTGTTCTGAATATGTGGATATCATTGACGACATTATGGATGCGGGAAGACAGTGACAGGATTTGGATAAAATATGAAATAGAATATTGGGTAAAAATAAGACCATGGTTCTGCGGAGGGAGCCATGGTCTTATTTTACAATTGATATTTTACAGATAGCTCAGATAAGTGTCAGCCCAGGGGTACGATGGTGACGTTATCTCCCGAACCGTTATCAGGCGACGGGGCCTGAGATGTCTGGGTAGGCGACGGAGACTGTGGCGTCTGGGTAGGCGACGGTGTCTGTGGCGCCTGGGTGGGCGACGGAGCCTGTGATGCCTGGGTGGGCGATGGTGACTGCGGGTCGGTGGGAGGGGCAGCCGTTGTTGCCGCAGTTGACTCTTTAGCCTTGGAGGATTCTGCGGCCTTAGTGGTCTCTTTGGCTTTGGTGGATTCCTTGGCCTTGGCAGACTCCTTGGCCTTGGAGGATTCTTCAGCCTTGGTGGATTCCTTGGCTTTGGCGGACTCCTTGGCCTTAGTGGACTCCTTGGCTTTGGTGGATTCCTTGGCCTTACTGGTTTCCTTATCTGTGCCGGCGTCCTTGGAACCGCTGCCATTTGTGCCGTTGGTGCCGTCTGAGGGGAATTCCGTGTCACGGTTGCTGAGGTCTAAGCCGTCCTTCAGGCTGGTATAGGAGCTCTTTATGGTATTACCCGCGTAATCCTCCACAAAAACCACAAGGGTCTGGGTATCCATGGGGAAGGTGATCTCTCCGGATTCTTTATTGATATGGCTGGGTTTGACGGTCTTTTCATCTTCATCCGTGGCATAGACCGCATCAAAGTTAATACCTGACTGGCTGTCCTCCGCCGTGATGGTAAGGATTCCATTTTCCATCACATAGTCTTCCTGAATGGTGGGCGCCATATCGTCCAGTGCCTGAATGGTGTCGGACAGTCTGGCAGACATTCCGTTCCAGCCCTTCACATATATCTGGAGGGTTCCGTTGTTGGTCAGGGTGGCTTTGTAGACTCCCTTTTCCTTTTCCATTTCAAGGGGCTGGGATTCCATGGTGACGCTCATCTCGCTTATAGGGAGAAAGGAGCGTATGCGGATGGATATGTCCACGCTGCGGTAATCCTTGGTGTCAGATGCATCATACTCTATCTTGGGTGTGGACGTGGCCAGGATGAATATGACCAGATTGATTAAGATAAAGGGAAGTATGTAGAATACCAGGGTATGCAGTTTTCTGTTATCGTTCCATGAACGTTTATTATAGGTGTTGCGTTTGCTGCTCCTGCCGCGGTTGCTGCCGTAAGAACCGGAAGCACGTTCGCTGCGGGGAGCCGAATATGACGAATGACGATCCATGAATTATCCTCCTTAAGTAATGCGGAAAAAATACCTCTATAGCATATCAGAAATTCTCTTTTCTTACAAGTTTAACTTGGAAAATGGCAAAGATTCCACAATACTCTTCAAAATATCCGCTGAATATGGTATGATAGGTGTGATTCCTGACATCAAAGGGAGAGGTACATAAGGAATATAAATAGTGCTGTCACAGAAGGAGTAAGACCTATGATTGGAGAAGCGGCTGCGTTTGCAGATAAAGCCCACAAAGGAGCTTTCAGAAAGGGCACGGAGATTCCGTACATCACGCATCCCATGGAGACGGCAGTGATTGTGTCCGCCTTTACGGATGATGAGGAAATCATTGCGGCAGCCCTGCTCCATGATGTAATGGAGGATGCAGGAGTTACCAGGGAAGAACTGGAGGATGCGTTTGGTTCCAGGGTAGCGGACCTGGTGGTGGATGAGAGCGAAGATAAAAGCCGCAGCTGGCAGGAGCGAAAGACCCGTACGGTCAGGCATCTCTGCACGGCGTCCTGGGAGATTAAGATACTGGCCCTGGGGGACAAGCTCAGCAACATGCGCTGTACGGCCAGAGATTATCTGGTGGTGGGCGATGCCATATGGCAGCGGTTTAACGAGAAGGATAAACGGAAGCATGCCCGGTATTATTGGGGGATAGCCCATGCTCTGAAGGAGTTGGAGGACCACCTGTATTTCAAGGAATATGTGATGTTATGCAGGACTGTGTTCGGAGAGGATATCATTTCCTCAAATAAAGACATGATGCAAGGAGAATGTGAATGATCAGATGTGGGAAAAAGTCAAAGATTCTGGCTGCTGTCGTAGCAGCCGGAATTATTTTAAGTATGCAGGGAATGACGGCATTGGCCGGCAGCACGGGGGTAGGTGCGGCAAAGTCAGCCCAGACAGGGCCGGGAGTGGCAGCTCAGACCGATAGCCAGACAGCTCAGCCGGAGGAGCAGGCAGCCCGGCCGGAAGGCCAGGAGGCTCAACCGGAAGGCCAGGAGTCTCAGCCGGAGGAGCAGGAAGCTCAGCCGGAAGGCCAGGCAGTACAGCCGGTCCCGGGCCAGGAATCCCTCCAGGTAAACTACAGCGCTTTCATTTTGCAGCAGGGCTGGAGCGCGGCCACGGCCGATAACAATATGTGTTCGGCCCCGGTCAACTCGTGGGTCACGGCCATAAGGGCTAATCTGATACATATTCCGGCCGGTATGCAGGTGGGAATACGCTATCAGGTGAATCTCAGCGGTTCAGGATGGCTCTCCTGGGCAGAGGATGGAGCTGAGACAGGCGGAGCAGAAGGCGTCATGCCTCTGGAGTCCATTCGTATGGAGCTGACTGGCAGCGGCGCGGCAGGATATGATTTATACTACAAAGTACTTCAGAACGGCTCCTGGACAGACTGGGCAGCCAATGGCGCATCCGCCGGACAGGAGGGGGCAGGTCTCAGGGTGGACGGTATACGGGCTTCCATCACGGCTAAGGGGGCAGGGGTTCCCGCGGACCCGGTGGTTTCCCATGGCATTGACCCGTCCAGACCTATGATTGCCCTCACATTTGACGACGGACCTAAGACATCAGTGACCGGCCGGATTCTGGACAGCCTGCAGGCCAATGGAGGAAGGGCGACTTTCTTCATGCTGGGCTCCAATGTCAACGCAAATGCAGGCGTCATTAAGCGGATGGTGGACCAGGGATGCGAGGTTGCCAACCACACCCATGACCACAAATATCTGACAAAAATCGGTGCGGAGGGAATCGTAAGCCAGGTGGGTTCCACCAACCAGAAGATTCAGGCTGTCTGCGGCGTATCTCCTGTCCTTATGCGCCCGCCGGGCGGATATATCGACGCGGCATCCCTCAATGTGCTGGGCTCCATGGGTATGCCGGCCATTATGTGGTCCATTGATACCAGGGACTGGCAGCACAGGAATGCGCAGAGGACCATTGACACCGTGCTGAGCCAGGTAAAGGATGGGGACATCATACTGATGCATGATATCTACAGTACGACAGCAGATGCGGCAGTGGTGCTGATTCCGGAGCTGACAGCGCGGGGATATCAGCTGGTGACAGTAAGCGAGCTGGCGGCCTACAGGGGAGGAATCGCTTCCGGACACAAGTACAGCCAGTTCAGACCGTAATTCAGTTGACGGTGCATTGACAGATAAGTGCAGGACGGTATTCCTTCTATAAGGAGAGGGGATGCCGTCTTTTTGACCCGCCGCGGTCAAGGGAGGGATGGGGAACGTTTTTATCGGCCAGGAGGACGTACCGTGTGAACAGCTGCATTTCTCCGGCTGCATATGAGGCGAATAATATCGAAATTGCCCTTGATTCCTGTCCTCAGGTTATGTATAATAAGACCACAGATTGTTTTCTTCAGACATCTGGCTGTGCATCAGCACAGAGACGAGGTTTCCTTCTGAAACCCGTAATTCCCATTTTAGCAGCCAGTTTTCATTTATGCACATTGACATTTTCATATGATTTGTATTCTGTTCTCCCGCAGTTTGTAAGATGGCGTATAGCCGGGAGGAATGCTTATGACAGATAGAGGAAAAAGGATACCGTTGGAAAAACGGATAAATTTAAGGGTGATAATGGGCAGGGCAGCATTTGCTGTGGCTGTGGCTGCTGCTGTTTTCTGGCTGTCAGGCCGTGCTCCGGCCATGGCGGCACAGGAACCGGAGGAGGGACGATACGGCCCGGAGATTCGGATTACCCGGAACGTGGAGCCGGCAGAGGATGGGGAATTCCAGGAACCCCCAGACCGGTACTGGGACGGCGATGGAAAGGAGTACAGGCTGGATTACTGGGAGATATTGACCATTCCGGGACAGGATGCCGGCCGGCATCTGGAACGGAAGATGGTGTATACCGGTGTGGAAGGGGCTGAAGGGATTCCCGGCTCTATTTCCCTGAAAGAGGATGTATCGGGAAGCCAGGCAGAGGGAACCCTGTTCCTGAGGGAAAGCAGGATTGTAAGGGAGGAATGGAAGGATGGATTTACGGCACCTGTCACCTTCCACGCCTATGGCGCGGATGAATACCATGGGGGTTCCCTGGTCATACCGGGGGATGCGGTCTTAGAGACCTGTGTGTCCATGGGAGGGAAGCTGCTGGAGTTTATGGGGCTGTCTCCCATGGAGTACCGCATACTCTATGCAGACTGGTCAGGGGAGCCGTATGAGGATGAGGAGGGGAGAATGTGCCGTCAGGCCATGGTCCGGGGCCAAAAGCTCCTCAGAGACTATGAGGCCGCATATGAGGGGGAAGTCAGCTGGACACAACCGGAAACTTATGCTCTGGAGATGGTTTACAGGCAGGTTTCCCCGGTTGCTCCCGTCTTTTTGGAAGCGGCTCAGGAAGCAGGCCATGTACCCGCGCCGGAGGTTCAGGATGAAGGCCGGGAGGGAAATCTCTGGTACTGGGTACGCAGCGGTTTTGTCATAACAGTGGGGGCAGGGCTCATAGGCATAAGCGTGGGACTGCTGGCCCTTCTGGCAGTGTGGTACAGGCAGAACCGGCGGGAACACAGAAAGAAGGTGCCTGCCCCGCATTAAAGGTTGAGCCCTGTGGCTCAGGTATGATATACTTCACATAATAAAGGAGGGGTAAGCCTTCCGTAAGAAAGGAGAACAGATATGACAAATCCTGTGTATGACAAGCTGAGAAACTGCTACGACAGTATAAAGGATGAGATTCCCTTTGAACCTAAGGTGGCACTGGTGCTGGGGTCCGGCCTTGGCGACTATGCAGAGCAGCTGGAAATCCAGGGAACCATTGATTACCGTGATATAGAGGGATTTCCCGTATCCACGGTACCCGGCCATAAGGGCAGGTTTGTGTTTGCCCGCATAAATGGGGTTCCGGCAGTGCTGATGCAGGGACGGGTCCATTATTATGAGGGCTATTCCATGTCGGATGTGGTCCTCCCTGCCCGCCTGATGAAGCTTATGGGGGCAAAAATCCTCTTTCTGACCAATGCTGCGGGCGGAGTGAATTATGATTATGGGGCAGGGGATTTCATGCTCATTAAGGACCAGATATCCTGTTTTGTCCCCTCGCCACTTATCGGGCCGAATCTGGAGGAGCTGGGACCAAGGTTCCCGGATATGAGCCACATATACGATGAGGACCTGAGGGACATCATCCGTTCCACTGCCCTTGAGCTGGGAATCAGGATACAGGAGGGGGTCTATGTACAGCTCACAGGACCTGCCTATGAAAGTCCGTATGAGGTAAAGATGTGTAGGATACTGGGCGGGGATGCAGTGGGCATGAGTACGGCCTGCGAGGCAGTGGCGGCCAATCACATGGGCATGAAGATATGCGGTATTTCCTGTATATCCAATCTGGCCTGCGGCATGACAGACGCGCCTCTGTCCCACCAGGAGGTCCAGGAGGCATCGGATAAAATGGCTCCCCTCTTCAAAAAACTGGTATCAGAGTCCATCAAAAAAATGGGGAGTATCTAAACTTTTATGAAAAATTAAAAAAAAAGACATAGTAAAATAGTGTTTTTCGTAGTAATATGTAACGTGGACGGCAGCAGGGGGAATATGCTGCCCGTCCCGGCGTATCATATGACATAGCATGATTTAGAAAAGAGGAGATTATTATGAAGAGACACTATTTGGCGGTTGCAGTCCTGGCGTTTGCATTGGGGATGACAGCTTGTTCTTCCGGCAATAAAGAAACTACAGCGGCCCCAACTACGACAGCAGCGCAGACAGAGACAGAGAAGTCTGCAGAAGCAGAAGATGATATGGAACTGGAGTACTTCTATGGCTTCGTGGGAGAGGTAGCCGATAAGGTGGTTACCGTCAAGGACGACGCAGGCAGGGAAGTGAAGTTTGATGTATCTGAGGCCGAGATTGAAGGTGCGGATGCCATCGGGGAAGGCGACGAGATAGAGGTTGCATATGCAGGCGAGCTTTCCTCTGATACGACCAAGGCAAAGTCAGTGGACATCGTTACATCTGCCGCGGCAGAGGCAGCAGAAGAAGCGGCCGCTGAGGAGGATGCCATTGTCACGGGAACCATAGAGAAGGCAGATGACAATACACTGACCCTGACCACGGACGAGGGCACATATACCTTTAACACCAAGATTGCACAGAAGGTATCCAAGGACGGCGTCAAGTCCGGCGTACAGGCGGATGTGACCTACTACGGGGACCTGGAAGACGATACCGACAAACCGGTGGCAACCAAAATCGTGACTGAGGATGCCATGGATTCAGAAGATGCTAAAATCAATACCCTTTCCGGCAAGGTGGCAGAAGTAGGGGCGGATTATGTGGTCATCGACACAGTGGACCCTGAGAATACTCTGTTTACCTTCCTGGGAAAAGAAGGCATGTTTGATAAACTGAAGATAGGGGATACCGCAACCATTATCTACAAGGGTACCCTTACTGACAAGACAATCACAGCTACCGGCGTGAAGTAAAAAATATGCAGCTGGCCGCGGCCACAGATAAATGACGTCTGTGCCGCGGCATTTTTTATTTAAAAAATTAGCACTCGACCCTTGACAGTGCTAATAACATGTGTTATAGTACGACTAGAACAAAGATGACAAAGCACAATTCCGTAAGCCGCTGCTCCCGGAGGAAGCACACAGGCATTCTGGTCAGAGGCGGCAGAGAAGAAAGGGGAATGGGCAATGAATATTAATAAATTTACTCAGAAGTCTATGGAAGCAGTCCAGAACTGCGAGAAGCTGGCATATGAATACGGAAACCAGCAGATTGATGAGCAGCACCTTCTGTACAGCCTGCTGACCCTGGAGGACAGCCTGATTCTTAAGCTGGTTACAAAGATGGGGATACAGGGAGATATGTTCTCCAACGAGGCAAAGCAGGCAGTGGAGCGTCTGCCCAAGGTAAGCGGCGGCGGTCAGCTTTACATCAGCAGTGATTTGAATAAGGTGCTCATAAGCGGCGAGGACGAGGCAAAGGCCATGGGTGACGAATATGTATCCGTGGAGCATTTGTTCCTGTCTCTTTTGAAGCAACCCAATAAGGATATTAAGGCGTTATTTAAGTTATATAACATAACCCGGGAGACATTCCTTCAGGCTCTGTCCACTGTAAGGGGCAACCAGAGGGTGGTCAGCGATAATCCTGAGGCCACGTATGACACATTGGCCAAATACGGATATGATCTGGTGGAGCGCGCCAGAGACCAGAAGCTGGACCCGGTAATCGGCCGTGACAGCGAGATCCGTAATGTTATCCGCATTTTATCACGTAAGACGAAGAATAACCCGGTGCTCATCGGTGAGCCCGGCGTGGGCAAGACAGCCGTGGTGGAAGGTCTGGCCCAGAGAATCGTGCGGGGGGATGTTCCGGACGGATTGAAGGATAAGAAGCTCTTTGCCCTGGATATGGGAGCCCTGGTGGCAGGAGCCAAGTACAGAGGTGAATTTGAGGAACGTCTGAAGGCTGTGCTGGAAGAAGTGAAAAAGAGCGACGGGCAGATTATTCTGTTCATCGATGAGCTGCATACTATCGTGGGGGCAGGCAAGACAGAGGGCTCCATGGACGCGGGCAATATGTTAAAGCCCATGTTAGCCAGGGGAGAACTCCACTGTATCGGCGCTACCACCCTTAATGAGTACCGCCAGTATATAGAGAAGGACGCGGCGCTGGAGCGAAGGTTCCAGCCGGTGATGGTGGATGAACCCACGGTGGAGGATACCATCTCCATACTGAGGGGGCTTAAGGAGCGCTATGAGGTGTTCCATGGGGTGAAGATAACAGACTCTGCCCTGGTGAGCGCTGCCACCTTGTCCGACCGGTATATTACTGACCGTTTCCTGCCGGATAAGGCCATCGACCTGGTGGATGAAGCCTGCGCCATGATTAAGACAGAGATGGATACCATGCCTGCGGAGCTGGATGAAATGTCCAGGAAAATCATGCAGATGGAGATAGAAGAAGCAGCCCTTAAGAAGGAAACAGACCGTCTGAGCCAGGACCGTCTGGCTGACCTCCAGAAGGAGCTGGCAGAGCTTCACGATGAGTTTGCGTCAAAAAAGGCCCAGTGGGAGAATGAGAAGGCCAGTGTGGACCGCCTCTCCGCCCTCAGGGAAGAGATAGAGAGCGTAAACAGGGAGATTCAGGATGCACAGCAGAAGTATGACCTGAATAAGGCGGCGGAACTGCAGTATGGCAGGCTGCCGGAGCTTCAAAAGGAGCTGCAGTCGGAAGAGGAACGCATCCGGAATGAGGACTTAAGTCTTGTGAGGGAGAGCGTATCAGAGGATGAGATTGCAAGAATCGTATCCAAATGGACCGGAATCCCGGTTGCCAAGCTGACAGAGAGCGAGAGAAGCAAGACCCTGCATCTGGATGAGGTTCTTCACAAACGTGTGGTGGGTCAGGATGAAGGCGTGCAGCTGGTGACCCAGTCCATCATCCGTTCCAAGGCAGGCATCAAGGACCCCACCAAGCCAATTGGATCCTTCCTGTTCCTGGGGCCCACCGGCGTGGGTAAGACGGAGCTGGCCAAAGCCCTTGCGGAGGCATTGTTTGACGACGAGTCCAACATGGTGCGGATTGATATGAGTGAGTACATGGAGAAACATTCCGTGTCACGTCTTATCGGAGCGCCTCCAGGATACGTGGGATATGACGAGGGAGGACAGCTGACAGAGGCCGTGCGCCGCAAACCATATAGCGTGGTGCTGTTTGACGAGGTGGAGAAGGCCCACCCGGACGTGTTTAACGTACTCTTACAGGTACTGGACGATGGACGTATCACGGATTCCCAGGGCAGGACCGTGGACTTTAAGAATACCATCATTATCCTGACCTCTAACATCGGATCCCAGTATTTGCTGGAGGGAATTGATGAGAACGGAAACATCAGGCCGGAGGTGGAAAACGCGGTGATGAATGAGCTTCGCGCCCATTTCAGGCCGGAGTTCTTAAACCGTCTGGATGAGACCATACTCTTTAAGCCGTTGACCAGAGAGGATATCGGAAGAATCGTGGACCTCTGTGTGGCTGACCTGAATAAACGTCTGGCTGACAGGGAGCTGACCATGGAGCTGACGGCGGGAGCCAAGGAATTCGTTACGGATAAGGGATATGACCCGGCATACGGTGCCCGTCCCCTGAAGCGTTACCTCCAGAAGAATGTGGAGACCCTGGCGGCAAGAATCATACTGGGCGACGGAGTCCGTGAGGGAAGCACCATTGTCATAGATGTGGATGAGGACAAAACACGGCTGATTGCTTATGTGGAATGATGTTAGATAAGTATGGAATGAAGATACAGGTAAGGGAGGGAATCTGCGCAAACAGGTTCTTTCCCTTATTTTTTTCCATAAAATAGGAAATATTTTTCAGAATACTTCTAATAGAGAAATATAATTCAATCAACTTCCGGCGATGACGAAAAAAGTAGGGAAAATACCCTAACTTTATGTTGAAAACGTTACTTGCAGGTGATATAATCGTTTCTGCCGAAGGCCGGAGTACCTATAGCTGGAATAGGACTAGATATAGGGTATTTGATGTTAATCGAATCAATATGAGGTAATAGAAAGCAGGTAGAAATTGTGAGTACCATTCCAAAAGACCCGGTTATTTTGCTGAGTTATGTAAACACACAGCTCCGTGACAATTATAGCTCTCTGGACGAGATGTGCCAGGCATTGGATGCGGATAAGTCCAGGATTATATCTGTACTGTCTGGTATTGGCTACCAATATGAGCCGACTCAGAATAGTTTCCGTTAAGAAAATCATATATAAGTGTTTTGCGGCCGGCTTTGTCTGACTTATATCAGATAAAGCCGGTTTTGTACATATGAATCCGTTATGGAAAGGGGAAGGGAGCCATGCCGCGTTACAGATACAAGGCGAAAAGTGAAGATGGCAGAGTTCACTGTGGAACCGAGGAGGCAGACAGCGGCAGGGCTCTTTTTGTCATACTGAAATCCCGGGGACTCTATTGCTATGAATACAGTTCCCAGGAGAGGACGCCCGCAGCGTGTTCGGCAAAATTGAACCAGAAACAGCTTCCGCTGCTGTGCAGGCAGATAGCAGCCATGCTGACAGCCGGTGTATCTCTGTCCAGGGCCCTGGAAGTGAGTGCCGGGTCTGCCAGGGATAAGACTCTTAAAGCAGCCCTTGCCGGATTAAGGGAGAACATTCATAAGGGGCGTACGTTGTCAGAAGCCATGGAAGAGATGAAGGGAGTATTCCCTAACCTGCTGATTTATATGACGCGCACGGGCGAGTCCAGCGGAAGGCTGGATGAACTGCTTCATAAGATGGCGGAGTACTACGGCCGGGAGGAAGAGTTAAATGGCAAGGTGCGGGCGGCCATGACCTATCCGGTCATATTGTTTTCCATTACCGTGATGGCGGCTGTATTTATGCTGACCATGGTTCTTCCGCGGTTTGCCTCCATGCTGCAGGAGCAGGAACTGCCCTGGATTACCCGGATGATGATGAGGCTCAGTTTCAGCCTCTGCAGCCACGGGTTTCTTTACATTATGCTTATTCTGATACTGATGGCCCTGTTCAAGGGGATTCTAAAATGTCCTTCCGTCCGGTTGCAGGCAGACCGGGCTGTACTGTATACTCCAATCATAGGAAAACTTTTAAGAACCGTATATACATCCCGTTTTGCATCTGCCTTTGCCGTGCTCTACGGAAGCGGGATTGGAATTCTGGATGCCATGCACACGGTGGGTCGGGTGATGGGAAACTCATATGTGGAGAAGGGGCTGGCCCAGGCCGCGGAGAGATTAAAAGGAGGCGTGATGCTGTCGCAGGCGTTGGAGGAGCAGGATTTGTTCCAGCCGGTGCTCATCTCTATGGTGGTAGCGGGAGAGGAATCCGGTGCGTTGGATATGGTGCTGAAGGATGCGGGAAGCTTTTATGAAAAGGAGGCAGCCAGAGCGGTCAACCAGATGATTGCGCTTCTGGAGCCGGCCATGATTCTCATACTTGCCCTGGTGGTGGGAAGTGTGGTCATGGCCATCATGATGCCTGTTTTTAACATGTACTCGTCGATGCTGTAAGAGGTAAAAAATGAAATATTACATATGTTTGGAAGAGGACAGGATATGGTATGTCCGCGGCAGGTTTAAACGGTGTCCGGGTTCCGGCAGCCACCGCCGCCTGGAAATAGTGGAGTGGGAAATAGTGGAGCCGGTGCCTGATGTGGTATCGGCCCTGACGCGTCTGGCTGAAAAACACGGCATGGAAGGAAAGCGGGTGAATCTGATCGTTGGACGGGATGTGAAGATGATGGGCTTCACCATTCCAAAGGCGGGGAAGAACGCTATGAAAAGAATGGCAGTCAATGAGATGTCCCTGCTGGACGCAGGCTTTGGAAATCACGCGGTGGCCCTGGATCTGAGGGCTAAAGCCGGCAGGACAAAGGCTGCTGTTACCGCTTACTATATGGAACAGCGCAGTCTGGATGCGTATAAGAAAGCGCTGGAGGACGGGAAAATGATATGCGGCCGTGTCCTGGTTCTGCCTGACTGTATGGCGCTTATGGCCAGGGAACTCTGGCGGGAAGAACGGGTGCTTTTATTGGATGTGAGCCAGGGAGGCATGGGCTTTTATGTATTGTCAGGCGGACATTGCCTGGCATGCCGCATGACAGGACTTAAGGCCGGCTGTTTTCTGCGGGAGGAAGCATTGGACATGCTCTGCGAGGAGATGGCGGAGCAGGTGGAAGGCCTGATACAGGACTGCCGCACAGAGGCGGACATACCTGTCCCGGATTGTATGGTCATCATGACCTCCTGTATTCCGGATGCCGGGGCAGCGGCGGAATATATGTCCGAAAGGTTCAAGATACCCTGCTGTGTCAGAATGCCGGAACCAGTGGACGCCACATGTCTGGCAGTTTGTGTGGCAGGTTCCCTGGAGGGAAAGAAAAAGGCGCTGGAACTGGAAGAACTGGGTTATGGGGATGGAGAGAACTCGGTTCTGGGTCACGGGCCGTTTATGACCAGGGGCCGGGCCCTGTTCCTGCTTGCCAACGGATTGGCTGCCGCGGGCCTGTCTTTTCACGCCGCCTGTCTCAACCATAGGGCAGGGAAAGAATTGGCCCGGACAGAGTATGCGATGGAAGGAGCCGAGTACAAGAGCCGTGTCCGCAAATCCATGCAGATGGAAGAAAGAATAGGAGAAATATCGCATGACATGGAGAAAACCCGGACAGCAAAGGCGCTGTTAGCCGGGAAGAATCTGTTGGGCATGGATGGATTCAGGGCGTTTACAGAGGCCATGGATCCGGATATGAGGATTGAATCCATTTCCTTTGACGGTGAGGGGACTTTCCTTCAGATGGTGGTGTCCATGGAGCGCTCTGAGGATGTACCGGCCTACGTGGAGCGGGTGGAACATTCAGGGGTTTTCAGGCAGGTAGGACACAGCCTGTGGGAAAAGAGGGCAGAGGACAGGGAGACGTACCGGGTATATGCAACTGTTTACGGAACTCTGGGAACAGGAGGACAGGATGAAGCTCAGTAGCAGGGAGCGTTTTCTCATAGGCGTATTGTTCACCCTCATCATCTGGGCTGTGGCGCTGGAAGTATTTATCTGGCCGTGCCGCGCCGGATACCAGAAGTCCAGGGAGCTGATGGAAAGCCGGAAGCAGGAAGCGGCGGGCATGGAATTTTACCTGAGCCATTATGATGAGCTGGAGCAGAAGCTAAATGAGTGGGAGAATTTAAGGAATAAAGAAGATTTCTTCTACCGTAATATCGATGATACATTTATGGATAGGAACCTGCAGGCCATGGCAGCCAGGGCGGGGGTAAGCATATGCCGCATGAGTATAGGCGAGGCTGTTTTGGCGGATTTTCCCTATGACACAGAAATGGATGCCCCCGAGGACAGCGGTAAGGAAGCCCCGGGAAACGGGCCGGCCGGCGGTACGGTAATGGAATCAGTCATTACCATGGAAATAGAATGTCCGGACGCAAAGGGTGTGATGACATTTTCCGATGAAATATACAGGGAACAGAAAAGTGTTCTGGTAAGCTTTCTGGATGTGGAAGCTGTGTATGAGAGCGGAGAGGGCGGACAGGGGACGTATCAGGGAATGAAAGGAATCATGGAGGTCAGATATTATTATGAAGAAATCGGATAGCAGGTCATCCAGAGGAGGTTTCACTCTGATTGAGGTTGTGGTGTCAACTGCCCTCCTGGCAGTTGTCTGTACTGGGTTTCTGATGATGACGGCTGCTAATGCCGGCCAGATGTCCAGGGAGCAGAGGCTGGAACAGTCCAATTATAACCTCAGCGCCCGGGCCGGCCAAGGAGAGGGAGACCCTACCGGGGAAACCATTGCGGTGGAGTTCAGCCTGGAGGGGACGAACCAGGTCCGGGAAATATTTGAACAATATGAAATCACCGAATCGGGGGAAGATGCCGGCAACCATATGACATTTTACAGGCACAGATAAAGGCGGGGAGGATATGGCGAAAGGAAGCGGGACAGGGAACAACAGCGGATTTACATTGATTGAGACAGTGGCGGCACTGTCCATTGCTGCTGTCCTGGCTGTATTTATTTCCGGTTTCATCCATCCGCAGATGAAGCTGTATTATGATTTGGACCGGATTTCCCAGGCAAAGGCAATGTGCGGCGAGGCCTACCGTGGTCTGGAGGAAAAACTGAGGTACGGCTATGTGTTTTTCTGCGACCACCGGGATACAGGCGTGATATCCTACTACGTAAGGAACAGACAGGAGATTCCTGATCTGGAGGAGGGCGGGTCATATTATGAGGAACTGCCGCCGGTGGAGGACTGGCCCAGTATCTCCGCGGAGGAGCTGGATGTGACAAAGATGGACGGTATGGAATTAGAGCTGGATTTTAGCGGAACAGAGAATACCCGGGCCAGGGTGAGCATAAAGGTGAAGAAGGACGGGGATGTTATATATGAACAGAAGGCGGTCATCGGTTCCATGTATGGTTATACCATGGATGGGGAAGGCAGGACATGATGGACAGGGGAAGAACAGAAAGAGAGTATAATGGACATACCCGGGGAAGCAGCCTGATGTATGTGGTCCTGCTCATGACGCTTTTGACTGTGCTGTCCAGCGGATATATGGCCATTTCCCGGTACAATATGAAAGCTGCCCTGAACAGCAGGCGCTATATGGAGGCCCAGCTTTCCTCCAAGACCATTCACCGTTCATTCTGCGAGGCAGTAAGCAGTGGGGAGTCCCCGGCCATGAACCTGATCTGGCAGAGCTTTCAGGAGGACTGCGACAGGTTAAGGGAAGAATTTGACGAGATGATGGACGAGGAGGAGGCTGAGGAAGGAGAGGACGGAGAACTTAAGGCAGAAGCTTCTTCTTTGGAGGAAGGCATGGATGCAGAGGAGGACATGGCTACAGAGGAGGACACGGCCGCAGAGGAGGACATGGCCGCAGAGGAAGAAATTCGCTGGGAACGGTATCTGTATCACGCGCTGGGAAACAAGGAATATGTGGTCCGTGGAAAAGGAGTTTCAGAGGATTCCGGGGTCATAGATGATGACGCAGCGGAGGCTCCTGCGGCAGACAGCCCCACCACAATTGACATTACATTGACAGCGCAACCCCTTAAATCCCTGGCCACGGTCCATACCTGGGTGGTAAGCAGCGGTTACAGCTTTTCCCTGATGGCGGACATTGTATTTGACGGCAGGGACGGATCCGTGATGGTCATTCGCAAACCGTACCGGTCCAGCGGAGGGGACGGCCCGGAAGTGAAAGTTTATCTGAACGGAAACGGCGTATACCGCTATTATGAGGGCAGCTGACCATGAGAAGAAGGCGTCATCCGTTAACGGAAAAAGCCCAGATACCACAGGAGCAGCTGGCGGAACCAAAGGCCGCATATCATCAGGGACACTGCAAAAAACGGCGCCATGGGTATCTGTGTCTTTCGGCCAACTCTTCCCCGCAAAAGGGGAACAGCATACCAGAGTCCCGCTGTGACATAGCCCATCAGAAGGGCTGTCATGGCAGGAGCGGCTCCTATCAGCAGACCGCTGGCAGCAAAGAGCTTTACGTCACCCCAGCCAACGCCGCCGCGGCTAAGCAGATTCACAAGAGCCAGAAAACCGCCTGTGAGAAGGGAGCCGCCCAGCCGGTTCATAAGGGAGGGAGCGGATCCGGCTGCCAGTGAGATACAGGACAGCAGCAAAATCAGGACATGGATGCCGTCAGGTATATACATATGCCGTGCGTCTATAAACGCGGCTGTAATGAGAATACCGGAAAACATGCACATAATGGCTGAACCCATACCTGGCCCTTTTGACAGGAGGCACAGGATGAAGGCAGATGCGGTGAGAAGCTCCACAGCCGGATATTGTATGGAAACAGGGGCCCTGCAATACCGGCACCGGCCCTTTAGGAATAACCAGGACAGAACGGGAACCATATCGTAAAAAGCCAGCACATGGCCGCAGGCAGAACAGTGGGAACGCCCGGTTACGAAATTTTGGTTTTCAGGTATGCGCAGGATACAGACATTCAGAAAACTGCCTGTCACTGCGCCGAACAGTCCGTAAAATACTAAATAGATAAAAACCATGGTATTACCTCGCTTTCATCACAATCTGCTGTCTGGCGAAAGTATACCATATGGAAGGGAGAGGAGACAACAGTGCCAGATAAAATACCCATAGAAAACATGCTGATTGACAGGGGATATCTGACCCAGGGACAACTGGACCGCGCCATGCGTCTTAAGGAGGGAAGGCCGGACAGCTCCATTGAGGAAATACTGACAGAGTTCGGTTATGTTACAGAGAAAGCTCTTCTGTCCTGCGCGGCTGCCAGGGACCATATGGAGGTGGCGCCTTTCGGCCCTCTCAGGGCTGACCGCAAGGCAGCCGCCGTGATTGAGCCGTCCTTTGCCGTGAGGAACCGGATTCTTCCCATGAGATTTGAAGAGGAATGTCTTATGGTGGCAGCAGCCTATCCGGTGTCTCCCGATGTGCTGGCAGAGGTGGAAACCCTGTCCGGCATGGAGGTCAGGGCAGTGCTGGCGCAGGAGAAGGAGCTGAAGCAGGCGCTTAGAAAAGCCTATGGCAATGCGTCGGAGCATGTATACGGGGAGAATGCATATTTTTCAATGACGGAACCTGGCGCGGCGCCGGGAGGCTCTGTTTCTGAACTGTCCTTCATGGAGCGGGTGGAAAGCGCTCCCGTGGTGCGCATGGTCAATGCGGTTATCGAGGAAGCCTTCCATAAAAATGCCAGCGACATTCATGTGGAGCCGGGAAAGAACGATCTGGTCATCCGCATCAGAATCAACGGAGACCTGATGGTCCATACTACACTTAAAATGGAATTCCACCGTCCCATGATAACCAGGCTTAAGCTGATGGCCGGCATGGACATTGCGGAAAAACGTCTTCCGCAGGATGGAAAATACCACTATGAGCGGGGTGAGGTGTCCACGGACCTGAGAATCTCCACTCTGCCCTCTATCTATGGTGAAAAGGCGGTTCTCAGGCTTTTGGGAAATGACAGGGACAACTCACTGATGGATATAAGGCGCCTGGGTATGGAGGAAGAACAGAGAACCGCATTTGAACATATCCTTAAGGCGCCTCACGGTATGGTCCTGGTGACAGGTCCCACGGGAAGCGGAAAAACAACAACCCTGTACGCTGCCTTAAACCGGATGGTGAAAAAGAAAATCAACATAGTCACGGTGGAGGACCCGGCAGAGAAGGTCATGGAGGGAATTACCCAGGTCCAGGTAAATTCCAAAGCCGGCCTTACATTTGCGTCTGCCCTGCGCTCCATCCTAAGGCAGGACCCGGACGTGATCATGGTAGGTGAAATGAGGGATGAGGAGACAGTGGACATCGGAGTAAGGGCAGCTATTACAGGGCATCTGGTTCTGTCCACCCTTCACACCAATGACTGCGCTTCCACAATCCTCAGACTTCGCAATATGGGAGTCCCTCCTTATATGGCAGCGGCTTCCCTGTCCGGCATCGTGGCCCAGAGGCTGGTAAAGCTGCTCTGTCCCAGCTGCCGCCAACCCTACGTTCCGGATGAGCGGGAGCGCAGGATATTCGCGGAGCGGAAGAAGCATATTCCGGACAGACTGTGGAGAGCTGCGGGCTGTCCTCTTTGCGGCGGTACAGGGTATACCAGAAGGACAGCGGTCTATGAGATAATGGATGTGGATGAACAGATCAGGGCCATGATACTTGATAAGGAGCCGCTTTCATCCATCCGTGAATACCAGGAGCAGAAAGGCTCCATGCCTCTCAGGGATCATGTCCTGAGGATGGCTGCGGGCGGACAGACCGATATGGAGGAGGTTGAGAAAATGCTGTATTCCGTCCAGTAGGGGGCCCCAATCGTACAAAAGAAAAGAGGAGTCATGATAATGAGCATACATATGAAAAAGGGAAAAAAGAGAACGGAAGGATTTACGCTGGTGGAACTAATCTGTGTCATTGCCATACTGGGAATACTGGTGGCAATAGCAGTGCCCTCCTACCGGGGAATCCAGGACAAATCAGCGGAACAGGTAGCCATAACCAATGCCAGGTCGAATTATACCCTGGGAAAGGCGCAGCAGGACATGTTAGACGCGGGTGTCTTAAAGAACTCTGAGAAAGAGGAGTACCATTTTGACAAAGATAGTAACAGCGCCTACTGGGAAGGCCAGATAAACGGAAGGACGTATAAGGCTTATTATTACGGCGATACCGGTGAGGGCAAGATTGAGTCTGGAAATTAAGCCCCGCATGTGGTACAATGAGCCATTATCGGCGGCTTACGGCGGGAAATGGAAAATGAGGAAAAAGGACATGAAGAAAAAGAAAAATTCCGCGTTTACCCTGGTGGAACTGATTGCGGTGGTCGCAATCCTGTCCATACTGCTGTGTATCGCGGTGCCTAATATGATGAACTATATTAACGCTGCCCATGAGGCAGCGGCAAAAACAGAGGCCCAGATTTGTGTGGATGCGGTCCAGCGTTACCTGAATGACGAGAGGGAAAAGGGGACGCTGGCAGCTCCAAAGCTACTCAGGCTTATGAGTCTGGATCTCAGCAATTCCGACAGTCCGTTAAAGGATTATATTTCCGGAGGACAGAAGGAAGCCAGAATTGTCTCCGTGAAGGTGGACCTGAGCACAGGACGTCTGAGCTGTCTGGAATATGGAAACCGGTACGGCACTGTGAAACTGAACATTGACGAGGAAGGAAATATAACGGAAGCGGAAAACTAGGAGAGAGGCTGTAGAATGGAAATAATCTGGAGTACGGTATTGACGGTATGGGGATGGCTGCTGGACCATCTGCTGTATATCAACCTGGCATTTTCTATTATTATCATATTTTTTCAGCGCAGGGACCCAAGAAGTGTATGGACCTGGCTTCTGGCCCTGTATTTCATCCCGGTGTTCGGAATCGTCTTTTACCTGCTCTTTGGCCAGGATATGAAAAAGAGCAGGATGTTCCGGGTGAAGGAAGTCAGCGACAGGCTGAACCTGCCGGTCAAAAGCCAGGAGGATATCATCCGCTCCGACGACATGCCGGAGGAAATGATGGACCCCATGTCCAGGGATTTTAAGAGCCTGATTATCTATAATCTGGAAACATCGGGCTCCGTGCTCACCGTAAACAACCAGGTACAGATATACACAGACGGACAGGCAAAATTTGAAGCCCTGAGAAACGCCCTGCGCCAGGCCCGCCGGTTTATCCACATCCAGTACTATATCATCAAGAATGACGAACTGTTTGACTCCATTGTCCCCATTCTTCTGGATAAAGTAAGGGAAGGTGTGGAAGTGAGAATCCTGTGCGACGGCATGGGAGGCCGCTTCATGCCGAAGAAGCGTTGGGACCAGATGCGCCGCGCCGGGATTAAGGTAGGGGTATTCTTCCCTCCCTTTTTGGGATGGCTGAATCTGAGGGTGAATTACCGCAACCACCGTAAAATCGTGGTGGTGGACGGCGCCGCGGGTTTTGTGGGAGGCTTCAATATAGGCCGGGAATATATATCCCGTGATCCTAAGTTTGGCTACTGGCGTGATACCCACCTGGAAATAAAGGGGGAGGCTGCCATCAGTCTTCAGATTCGCTTTGCGCTGGACTGGAACTACGTGACAGGGGAGAACCTGTTTAAGGAAATCCGGTACTTTGGGGAGGAAGCAGAGTATGCCAGGCGGCGGCTGAACGGCCGGATCCATGCTGTCTGGCCGGACCCGGAACATGTAAGCGAGATGGTCTGCATGCAGATTATCACCAGCGGACCGGATACCAGGGAGCCCCATATACGGAATAACTACCTGGAGCTGTTTCACAAGGCAAAGCACCATATCTATATACAGACCCCCTATTTCATACCGGATGACGCCATATTTTCCAGTCTTAAGATTGCGGCCCTTTCAGGTGTGGATGTGCGGCTGATGATTCCCTGCAAGCCGGACCACCCCTTTGTGTACTGGGCCACCTGCTCTTATGCAGGGGAGCTTCTGGATTATGGGGCCAGGGTTTATGTGTATGAAAACGGCTTCCTCCACTCCAAGGGCATCATGGTAGACGGAAGGGTGAGCTGCTATGGAACAGCTAACATGGATATACGAAGCTTTGAACTGAATTTTGAGGTCAATGCCACCATTTATGACGAGGATGTCACAGGCCAGCTGGAAGAGGCGTTTATGAATGACCTGCCCCACTGCCGGGAAATCACCAGGGAAGAGTATGGGGACAGAAACTTGTGGATGCGCATAAAGGAACAGTCCAGCCGGCTCCTGTCCCCGCTATTGTAGCCTCCGCAGCCCGGCAGGCCCGGCAGCTCCGGGAAACCTTGCCCGGGGAACACGGAAAGTTCTGGAAAAGCAGCTGTCCGCGAATAGAAGGCAGCCGCTCAGGCTCATACTAATGGCTATGAGAGCGCAGACAGGACAAATCGACCACGAAAATAAAATATATGAATTATTCCTTAACTTTTGCAGATGCGGAATCGCAGGATGGTGCCTGGAGGTCATGTTTACCTCTGTGGACTCCATTATGGCCGGGGACTGGCGGCTGATAGGCCGCACCTCCCTTATTATGTTTCCCATCTACGGCATGGGGGCGCTCCTGTTTCCCATAAGCCGGTTTATCGACAGCTGGCTTACCGGGCTTCCGGGACTGGAGGACGCGGGGCAGGACAGGCTCAGCCGTGCCGGGCGGGCCATACGCCACGGACTGGTTTATATGGTGCTGATTTTTATTGCGGAGTATATAACCGGCATATGGCTGACCAGCATGGGAATCTGCCCATGGGACTACTCCCTGTGGCCCGACAATGTGGGCGGGGTCATACGGCTCAAGTTCGCACCACTCTGGTTTATGACGGGTCTCCTGTTTGAATATCTCACAAAGCCCAAGGGCGGCGATTAAATGACAAACCTGGTTGCGGGGTATTGTATTTAAGCCGTCCTTTTTGATATAATGAAAAATAAACATTTCTTGACTTATAAATGATGTATAAAGGAGAAGACAATGATACGTATCATATTGGTGGCCATGACGGTCGTACTGTACCTGATTTTTTCCGTGCCGGTACTGACCATGCTCAGACTCAGGGCCAAAAGGGATCCCGTGGGAGTCCAGGAAAAAAGTCTCAGCAAGATTCAGGGGGTGTTCCGCTTTATATTGAAGCTGGCAGGCGTTACATACGAGGTGCAGGGGCTGGAGAACATACCGTCAGACAGGGCTGTCCTCTATGTGGGGAACCACAGGAGCTACTTTGACATACTGATAGGCTATGTGACGGTTCCGGGGCTGACCGGGTTCGTGGCTAAGAAGGAGATGTTAAAGATCCCCCTTCTGCGCACCTGGATGCAGAGGGTCAATTGTCTGTTTCTGGACCGCGTGGACATAAAAGAGGGACTGAAGACCATCCTGGAGGGCATCGAGAAGGTAAAATCCGGCGTATCCATATGGATATTTCCGGAGGGTACCCGTAATGAGAATCAGGAGCTGACCGGGCTTCTGCCTTTCCATGAAGGAAGCCTGAAGATTGCGCAGAAAAGCGGATGCCCTGTCATACCGGTGGCCATCACAGGTACGGCGGAGATATTTGAACAGCACCTGCCCTTCGTAAAGCCCAGCCATGTGTGCATACGCTATGGAACACCTATCTATATTAAGGAGCTCCCGGCTGAAGAACGTAAGTTTCCCGGGGCATATACAAGGGACGTTATAGCAGGTATGCTGAAAGATATGAAGGAAGGACAGGAGCAGGATAAATAACCATGGAGAATCTGGATTTACAGGAAATCAGGGGCCGGCTGGATGAGATAGACACCAGGCTGGTGGAACTGTTTGAGAAACGGATGGAGCTTTGCGGCCAGGTGGCTGAATTTAAGATTGGAACGGGAAAGGCTGTTTACGACGGGCAGCGGGAAAAGCAGAAGCTGGACGCGGTGGCAGCCATGGTCCGCAATGAATTCAACAGGAAGGGAGTACACGAGCTCTTTTCACAGATTATGACCATCAGCCGCAGGCTCCAGTACCGTCTTCTGGCAGAGCACGGCAAGGGCGGGGATACCGGCTTTACCATGGTGGACGAGCTGAAGCGGGAAGGCGTGCGGGTTGTCTACCAGGGCGTGGAGGGGGCCTACAGCCACAGGGCCGCCCTCCAGTATTTTGGCGAAGATGCCGATGTATACCATGTCCCGGTCTTTGAGGATGCCATGATAGAGGTGGAGGAGGGAAGGGCTGACTATGGAGTGCTTCCCATTGAAAATTCCCTGGCAGGGGCCGTGATTGACAACTACGATAATCTGCTGAAGCATGACATATACATTGTGGCCGAGACAAAGGTGGCGGTGGACCATGCGCTTTTAGGACTGCCGGAAGCCTCGCTTGAGGATATCAGGCGGGTGTATTCCCACCCCCAGGGACTGATGCAGTGTTCCGGGTATCTGGGCGCCCACAGGCAGTGGAGCCAGATAAGCGTGGAGAATACAGCCGGGGCAGCCAAGAAAGTGCTGGAAGAGGGGGATATATCCCAGGCAGCCGTGGCCAGTCCCACAGCAGGAGCGCTTTACGGCCTTAAGGTACTGGAATCCTCCATTAACAACAATAAGAACAATACCACCAGGTTCATTATCGTTGCCAGGAAGCCCATGTACAGGAAGGACGCGGGAAAGGTAAGCATCTGTTTTGAAGGTTTACATAAGAGCGGATCCCTGTACAATATGCTGGGAAATTTTATTTACAACGATGTGAACATGCTTATGATAGAATCCCGCCCCATAGAGGGACGCAGCTGGGAATACAGGTTCTTCGTGGACGTGGAGGGGTCGCTGAGCGACCCGGCAATCCGCAACGCGCTGTTAGGAATCTCCGAGGAAGCAGTCAGCATGAGGATTTTGGGAAATTATTAGGGAGGCAGGGAAGATCATGGATATCAAAGATTTAGTAATATATAGGAACCTGGAGCACCAGGAGCTGTTTCGTGATATCGCCCATCTGATGGGATACGCACAGGGAGGCCAGGAGCCTGACGGCGCGTCCTGCGGAGGACGCCTTGCGGAGCTGGCTGTTAAGTACGGATTTGAGGGAAACCTCTGGCATTGTTTCCTGGCCTTTTGTCTGGCAAACAATGAAAATGCATACACTACCACATGCGAGATAACAGGGCCGGCAGGCGGCTCCCTGGATGAACTGGCCAGGGAGGACTGCCGTATCTTCAAGGTCCTGTTTGATTACGACATACGAAACCTGGAACCCTCCGGCCTGTGGGCCCTTATGGAAAATTATAAGCCGGCCAGGAAGGACAGCCGTGTATTTAACCGGCGGGTCAGAAACAGGATTGTGAACCTGGCAGTGCAGCTGGAGGAATCCGCGGACGCAGGGCAGTTCCAGGACCATGTGGTGGAATTTTACAGGGAATTCGGCGTAGGAAAATTCGGGCTCAATAAGGCGTTCCGCATCATCGAGAAGGAGGAAGGCCAGCCTGTCATCATAGATCCCATCATCAATGTGGAGCATATAAATTTTAAGGACATAGTGGGCTATGAACTTCAGAAGCAGAAACTCATAGAGAATACAGAAGCCTTTGTGGACGGAAAGGAAGCCAACAACGTACTCCTCTTTGGAGATGCGGGAACCGGCAAGTCCTCCAGCGTCAAGGCGGTACTCAATGAATATTATGCCAGGGGTCTGCGCATCATTGAGGTATATAAGCATCAGTTTAAGGCGCTGTCCGATGTGCTGGAGCAGATTAAGGACAGAAATTACAAGTTCATCATTTATATGGACGACCTTTCATTTGAAGATTATGAACTTGAGTATAAATATCTGAAGGCGATTTTAGAGGGAGGACTGGGCAAGCGCCCGGGCAACGTGCTTATCTATGCAACCTCCAACCGCCGCCACCTTATCCGTGAGAAGTTCAGCGACAAGCGGGAGCTGGACGACGAGCTCCACAACAACGACACGGTGCAGGAAAAGCTGTCTCTGGCAGCCAGGTTCGGGGTAACCATCTATTACGGCTCGCCGGATAAGAGACAGTTTGAGACCATAGTAAAAACGCTGGCGGATCGCCATGGCTTTGATATGCCGGAGCAGGAGCTCTTTGCCGAGGCCAACAAGTGGGAGCTGAGCCACGGAGGTTTGTCGGGAAGAACGGCCGCACAGTTCATAACCCATCTGAAGGCAAGGCGGTAGGTTATTTGCGTCCCTGCTTTACGCAAATTTTACATAGTTTTTACCGCCTTTCGATGCATGATGGGAGGAGGCCGTTTATAATAACCATGAGTCTACCTATAAGGAGTTGAAAAAAGTGGCAGTTCGGACATTTGCGGCGATTGATGTGGGTTCATTTGAGCTGGAGCTGGGTATCTATGAGATGTCCTATAAGACAGGAATCCAGCGTATTGACCATGTACGCCATGTAATAGCTCTTGGAAGAGATACCTACAGCACAGGCAAGATAAGCTATGGGCTGGTGGAGGAGATGTGTCAGGTACTGGAGGAGTTTGTCCAGATTATGAAGTCCTATAAGGTAAGGGACTACAGGGCATATGCAACCAGCGCCATGAGGGAGGCGCACAACCGCCAGATAATCCTGGACCAGATCCGGGTGAGGACAGGGCTGACTGTGCGCATCATCAGTAATTCAGAGCAGCGGTTCATCAGCTATAAGGCCATAGCTGCCAAGGCAGCAGAATTTAATAAAATCATTCAAAAGGGGACCGCCATCGTGGATGTGGGATTCGGAAGCGCGCAGCTGTCCCTTTTTGACAAGGATTCCCTGGTGACCACCCAAAACCTGCCCCTGGGCACCCTTCGCGTAAGGGGGCTGCTGGCCAGGATACCGGCTACCGTGGAAGAACACAAGCAGCATATAGAGGAGATTGTGGACAATGAACTGTTTACCTTCCGCAAGATGTACCTGAAGGACAGGGAAATCACAAATCTCATTGGTATTGGGGAAAATATCCTCTATATCATCAACAGGCCGGACCTTAATACCTGCGGGGATAAGGTGGACGCGGCCACTATGAACCGTTTCTACGAGCGCATGTGCCAGATGACAACGGATCAGATCGAGGAGCGCTTTGGGGTCAACAGCGAGTACGCATCCCTGCTTCTGCCAAGTGTGGTGGTATACAAACGGATTCTGGAGCTGACGGGCGCTGAAATGTTCTGGGTGCCCGGTATCCGCCTCTGTGACGGTATTGCGGCGGAATATGCCAACGAGAACAAGCTGGTCAGGTTCAGCCACAATTTCGAGAACGATATCCTGGCTGCGTCCAGGAACATTGCAAAGCGCTACAAGTGCCATACCAGCCATAATCAGGTGCTGGAACAGTATGCCCTGGGTATTTTTGACAACATGAAGAAGTTCCACGGACTGGGACAGCGGGAGCGGCTGATGCTTCAGATTGCGGTGCTGCTCCATGCCTGCGGAAAGTTTATAAGCATAAGGAATTCCAACGAATGCTCCTATAACATAATCATGTCCACGGAAATCATCGGCCTGAGTCATCTGGAGCGGGAAATCATCGCCAATGTGGTGCGGTATAATATCCGTGATTTCGATTATGACAAGGTACAGCTGGAGACCCAGGTACATCAGGAGGAGGATGCAGGAATGAGCCGCAACGCCATCACCATCCTCATTGCCAAGCTGACAGCCATCCTGCGTCTGGCCAATTCCATGGACCGCAGCCACAGGGGAAAGCTGGTGGACTGCCGCATGGCTATCCGGGAAAATGAACTGGTAATCACCACCGGTTATCCGGGAAATATGGCGTTGGAAGCCGCATCCTTTGAACAGAAGGCGGATTTCTTTGAAGAGATATTTGGCATAAGGCCGATACTCAGACAGAAAAGGAGGGTGTAGATATGGCAGAATCAGCTGGAAAGCCTCAGGCATCTAAATCCAAGACAGAAAAAGCTAAAGTAGAGAAAAATAAAGCGGAGAAATCCGATACATTAAGGGCAGCTTCGGTAAAAGGCGGCTCATCCAGGCGAAATGCCGGGATTAAGGCAGAGTCCGGTAGTAAGGCGGATAATACGGCTCAGGGAAATACCGCGGCCGGACAGGAAGCAGTAGCCATTGATTTTGCGGCGGATCCGACGAATTATGTTAACCGTGAACTGAGCTGGCTGGAATTCAACTACCGTGTGCTCAGCGAGTCCAGGGACAAGAGCATCCCGCTTTTTGAGCGTCTTAAATTCCTGAGCATAACCGCCTCCAACCTGGACGAGTTTTATATGGTACGGGTGGCCTCCTTAAAGGACATGGTACACGCAAAGTACACCAAGCCCGACATCGCGGGCCTGACGCCCCAGGAACAGCTGGACCGGATCAGCGAGAGGACCCATGAGCTGGTGGACATGCAGTATTCCACCTACAACCGTTCCCTGGTGCCTGCCTTAAGACAGAACGGGCTGCGCATCATTACAGAGCATGAGGACATGACAGAGGAAGAGGCTGCTTATACGGACGAGTATTTTAAAAAGAACGTATATCCGGTTCTGACGCCCATGGCCTTTGATTCATCCAGGCCCTTCCCGCTGATACGGAATAAGACGCTGAACATCGCCGCTCTTTTGAGGAAAAAGAGCGGCGAGGATGAGGAACTGGAATTTGCCATGGTGCAGGTTCCCTCGGTTATATCCAGAATTGTGGAGCTTCCCAGGGAAATAGATGAGGACGGCAAGGAGCGCAGGGTGGTCATCCTTCTGGAGGAAATCATAGAGCGGAACATGCCTTCATTGTTCCTCAATTATGACATTGTGGCCTCCCATCCCTTCCGTATCATGAGGAACGCCGACCTTACCATAGATGAGGAGGAGGCAGTGGACCTGCTGGAGGAAATCCAGAAGCAGCTTAAGAAACGCCAGTGGGGCGAGGCCATCCGCCTGGAAATCGAGGACAATGTGGATAAGCGTCTCCTTAAAATTATACGCAGGGAGCTGTCCATCAACAGCCAGGATATTTTTGAAATCAACGGTCCCCTGGACCTGACATTCCTTATGAGGATGTACGGACTGGAAGGCTTTGAGCTGTTCAAGGTGCCCGGGTATGTGCCCCAGCCCGTGCCGGCCCTTATGAATGAGGATGATATATTCACCAATATCAGGAAAGGCGATATTCTGCTTCACCATCCATATCAGAGCTTTGATCCGGTGGTGAACTTTGTGCGCAGCGCCGCAAGGGATCCGGAGGTCCTGGCCATCAAGCAGACCCTGTACCGTGTCAGCGGAAATTCTCCCATTATTGCGGCTCTGGCGGAGGCAGCGGACAATGGCAAGCAGGTGTCGGTGCTGGTGGAGCTGAAAGCGCGTTTTGACGAGGAGAACAATATCAACTGGGCAAAGATGCTTGAGAAGGCCGGATGCCATGTGATTTACGGTCTGGTGGGCCTTAAGACCCACAGCAAGATTACCCTGGTGGTAAGGATGGAGGAGGATGGAATCCGCCGCTATGTACATCTGGGCACCGGCAATTACAATGATTCCACGGCCAAGCTCTACACGGACTGCGGCATACTTACCTGCAATCCCCAGATAGGGGAGGACGCCACAGCCGTATTCAACATGCTGTCCGGTTATTCCGAGCCTCTGGCCTGGAATAAGCTGTCTGTGGCCCCCCTCTGGCTCAGGGGAAGGTTCCTGCGCATGATACGCAGGGAGACGGAGCATGCCAGGGCCGGCCGGCCGGCCCACATTATGGCCAAGATGAATTCCCTGTGTGACAAGGAAATCATCACAGCTCTGTATGAGGCGTCCTGCGCGGGAGTCAAGGTGGAAATGATTATCCGCGGCATCTGTTGCCTGAAGGCAGGTGTGCCGGGACTCAGCGAGAACATATCCGTGCGCTCCATTGTAGGCAACTTTCTGGAGCACAGCCGTATCTTTTATTTCTTCAATGACGCAAGCCCGGAGGTATACATGGGCAGCGCGGACTGGATGCCCAGGAACTTAGACCGCCGGGTGGAAATTCTGTTCCCAGTTGAGGACGAGATATTAAGGGAAAAGGTAATCCATATTCTGGAAGTGGAGCTGGAGGACAATGTAAAGGCCCATATACTTCAGCCGGACGGCAGCTACGAGAAGGAGGATAAGAGGGGCAAGGTCCTGGTCAATTCCCAGGAGCAGTTCTGCAGGGAAGCTGTCCTTATGGCTAAGGAGTCCGCGGATGAGGAGGATCCGGCCAGGAGCAGGGTGTTTAAGCCGGTTATGAGCAGTAATTAAGTAACGTTCCAAAAGAAACGTTTCAAAAGAATCCCTAGGTCGTGCAAGGCTTGGGGATTCGCTTAATGTAAAAGTAATCCGGCTTATCGTTCAGTACTCTGTTTTTTCGCAATCTCCTCCATAAGAGGCAGACAGGCATCAAAGAATATGCGGTAGCTTTCACAGAAATAATTGTCATAAAGTCCGCTTTCAGGATCCAGATCCCGGTTTCTCTGGCAGCCGCCCCGGCAGATATTGTAATAGGAACAGGAAAGGCAGGAATCTTTTAATTTTTTAGAACGTTCAATAAATCCGATTTCCTGACGGCGCCGGTCAATGCTATCCAGCTGGTCCGTATTAAAATTTCCCAGCCGGTATTCATCCAATACATAGAAATCACAGGGATAAACGCTGCCGTCTGCTTCCACTGCATTCTGGATATTGCATACACCGCACTGATCACAGGCTTCCGGGCGGTAGCCCATGAGGATGCCAATATAATTTTCAAACTGGCGGATATAAGGCTGGCAGCCCTTCTTCCAGTCTTCGTACCAGAGATGGAATAAAGTGATCAGGAAATCCTTGTACTGCTCAGGAGAGAGGGCATAGGAATTCTTTCCGTGCTCTTCATCTAAGGGATCAAGGCAGGCAATATACTGCTGGTAGTCCCAGTTCTGTTTCCGATAAAACTCATAGATCTCTTTTATATGGGCAGCGGTATTATTGGTTACTACTGTAAGGATATTAAAATCCACTCCGTGCTTTTCCAGCAGTTTTGCAGCCTGGAAGATCCGGTCAAAAACAGATTCACAGCCGGAAGCATGGCGGTACATGTCATTGGTTTCTTTTGTCCCGTCTAAAGACAAACCTACCAGAAAATGATTTTCCTTTAAAAAGCGGCACCATTCATCGTCCAACAGATATCCGTTTGTCTGTAATGCATTGCGGACCTGTATATGGTATCGGTTATACTGGGTTTCATAAGCAATGGCTTTCTTAAAGAAATCAATTCCCCGAAGGGTAGGCTCACCGCCCTGAAAAGCATAGGCAACAGCACCTTTTGCCCGCAGGATTGTCTTGCGGATCACATTTTTTAAAGTTTCTTCAGACATAAATCCATAAGACTTCTGAAGCCGTTTCTGGGCTTCATCACAATAAAAACAATAATCACAATGCATATTGCACATCCCGGAGGATGGCTTGATAAGTACGCTGATAGCTGGCATAGTATGTAAACTCCTAACGTTGTTCTTTTTTAAATTCTTCCGGGGATATACCCCAATATTTTTTAAAAGCTTTTCCAAAATATCCTGCATTGGAATATCCGGTTTTTTCTGCAACCTCATAGATCAGAAATTCCGGCGACTGTAAAAGCTTCCTGGCTGCCTTCATCCGGACATCCGTGAGATAAGTGGAAAAATTCACTCCCGTTTCCTTTTTAAACAGGTTGCTTAAGTGGGACGGCGTAATATTTACCAGTTCTGCAATCAGGTTCAGGTCAATATTTTCACTGTAATGAAGCTGCAGGTATTCTTTGATCTTCAGGATTTCGGAGCGTTCACCGGAACGTTTTTCACGGATGAATTCCGTAAACTTTCTGGTAAAGCCGGACAAGACCTGTTCGCAGGAGCGAAGGGTATGCGTCTGGCGGATCCGGCTGAAAATGTCGGCTTCACCGTCCTGCATCTGGTAAATGGAAAAATTCTGTTCTCTTGCTACCCGCACATAAATATTCAGGATCTCCTCCAGATAAGAATAGCAGAGGGAAGAAAAGAACAGTCCGCTTTTCAGCCAGAGCAAAAAGCGGGAAATCAGCTCACAGGATTTCTCTGTGTTGCCGGAGGAAAGAGAAATATAAAGCTTCTGGGCCAGGCAGCTGGTAATAAATGGGAAACCTGCAGATGTAAGCATCTGGAAAGTCAAAGGTTCTGTTTTTTCATAAAAAACACAGGTGTTTAATGTATCGTCCGCCTGTTTTAATCCGTCTTTAAACACTGAATAATCCTTCAATCTGGGACTTATGCCAAAATATACGGTCTGGTTGGCATACTGCTTCATGGCTGCAGAAATCTGACGGCAGAGAAAATCATTTTTTTCTGCATTTTGTATGATCAGATATCCTTTTTCATCCAGGGAAAACAGTTCATTCCCAGGGTAGCGCTGGCAAAGCTGGTTCAACAGATTATAAATCATTTTTCTGCGGTTGTCATCCGGTATTTTGGCTGTTTCCGGTTCAAAGGTAAAACGCATCAGGTAATAATTTTTCAGGGAAATAGTCAGCTGAATGTTGTGGAGCACATTTTCTATCTGTTCATCTGAGGTGAATCCCCGGTTCTGCAGTTTTTTTATAAAGAGATATTTCAGATCATCAGTATTTAAAGAAAAATGCGGCTCATTTTCCGGCAGGTCAGCCAGATCCTGCCGGATCTCACCGAGAACTTCCAGGATCTTTGCCGGGTCAATGGATAATTTCAGGATATAGTCCCGGGCGCCGTATTTCATAGCTTCTCTGACCAGTTCAAATTCGTCAAAGCAGCTGAGCACCACTGATTGTATGGAAACTTTCTCCTGTTTTAACTTTTTAAGCAGCGTGATACCATCCATTCCAGGCATTTTTATGTCTGTGATCAGTATATCAGGCTTCAGGGCCAGGATTTTTTCATAAGCTTCGTTTCCATCGGAGACTTCTCCAATTACATCAAAACCATGATCATTCCAGGGGATTACTGCCTTAATACCGGCTCTTACCAGTGGTTCATCATCTGCGATCAGTATTTTTATCATTGTTTTGCTTCTTTCTGTAATAATGGGTCTGATTTCTGGTGTCGGGGAAAAGTGATCGTTACTTCCGTATAGGAATAGCCGTCACTGTTATATTCTAATCCGTAATCAGGGCCATATGCAAGCCGGATCCGTTCTTCTACATTGCATACACCCAGTCCGGAGAAAACATAGCCTTTTTCTGCATGTGTCTTAGGCTTTAAGATCTGTTCCATCTGTTCTTTTGTCATACCGGTTCCGTTATCTTTTACACACAGGATAATAAGATCCTCAGAAAGCTTACCGGAAATGTCAATGGAAAGATAATCGCGGTGCTCAATGTTGTGGAGAATGGAATTTTCCACAAGAGGCTGCAAGATCAGTTTTAAGGTGCGGCAGTCTAAAAGGGAATCATCTATATGGTAAAATACATCAAAACGTCCCGGATACCGTACCTGTTGGATCTGGATATAGCTTCTTATATTTTCCAGTTCTTCGCCAAGCGGAAGTACATCATTAACCTTGTTCATACTGATCTCAAGAAGGCGTCCGAGAGAGGTTATGGTCGTGGTGATATGGTCTGTTCCGGATACCACTGACATCCATTTAATAGAGTTTAAGGTATTAAAGAGAAAGTGGGGATTGATCTGTGCTAAGAGCATTTCAAAACGCAGCTCACTTTCTCTTTTCTGAGTGACCTGGATTTCATTGATCAGGTGGCTGATTTCATTGACCATGTTGTTAAAGGTACGAGAAAGACTGCTGATCTCGTCTCTGGAATTGGTGGTGGCCACTTCCGCATTCAGATTGCCTGACATCACCAGCTCCATTTGCTCTTTCAGCTTTAAAAGAGGCCTTAACTGAGCGTAAATAGCAGAAAATGTTACCAGAAGGCATGCCATTAATAATACTAAGGATACAGCAAATGTAAACAGACGCAGCTGGTAAATGTCCCTGTAGAGAAAATCTGTGGAAATGGTATCTTCCAATTTCCAACCGGAGAGGGAGATGGAGGTTTCTTCCCGGAAGCTTTCGTTATTTTGGGGTGAACGGACTCCGCAGATGGTATTGCCCGCGGAATCCGTCAGTTCCATGGTTCCGGCAGCAGTTCCAAGAAGCTTTGAAAAATTGTTTGCCGGAATGGAGATCACCAGATAATATGACTGAGAACAGAAGGATGGAAGTTCTCTGATATAGGAAATAAAAGTCTGGTCATTTTCAAAATTGCGATAACTTTTGTGAGCATTTGAAAAATATGTAGTGGAAACGACCTGTTCTCTGAAAAAATCCTGATACCGGAATTTCTGGTAAGAAAGTGTGGAGTATAAAAGCCGGTCTTTGGAAAGAACGCTGATATCTGCACTGGAGTTTAACAGGGCGTTATTTGCATTCTGGATCTGTTCATCTACGTACTGCCAGCATTTTAAATAAGCATATCCCTTTTGTTCTGATTCACGATAGAGTACACCGTAATGATCCAGGGAGATCAGGTAATCAGAAGCCTTGGCTATGTTTAAGCAAAGGTTCTCAATGTCATTTCTTGTCTGGCTTAGGTTTTCTTTTTCCAGGGACTGAGCTTTGGTACGGATAATGATCTCCGCTTTCCTGTAAGCCCAGGAAAAAAGGGACAGATAGGGAATCAGAAAAAGTACGATAATGATCAGAAACAGACGGCAGGACAGATTCAGTTTCATAAAAGTCTGTTTCATCATTATAAACCGCCTTTCCATCAAATCACACCGCACCTCTGCTTTTTTGTAAACCTCGTTAAGATTTTCACTGAAGTTTCCCCATAAGTGTTTACATAGAGTATACAATAAAAAAGACAGGAAAGAAAAGCTTCTTTGAAAAACGCGTAAAAAATTACCATTTTGCAAAAGAAATTACCAATTGAATAAAGGTGCATAAAAAATTACCAGTTTCCCCTTTATTTCTGCGTTCATTATAAGCAGGAACCGGTATATAATGGGGCCATCAAACAGCAGGAGGTATGGTTTATGAAAACAGGAAGAACAGTTGCGTTGGGGCTGTCTGTTATTATGGCAGCTTCTGTAATGGCAGGATGCGGCGGTTCAGGTTCCACAACCGATCAAAAAGGGGAGGCAAAGGCAGAGGCATCCGCAGAACCGGTGGTGCTCCACTGGTGGGGATCCTTTGCGGAGAATATGGGGCCGGAACAGGTATGTGAAGCTTTTAATAAGATAGATCCCAATCTTCAGGTGGAGTATACAAGATATGTCAATGATGATGCGGGAAATACCAAGCTGGATATGACGTTGATGTCAGATACTTCTATTGACGTTTTCTTCAGTATGAATGATGTTCTTTTAAAGAAGAGAATTGACAGCGGTTATACTTATCCGCTGGATGAATTATTTGACAGCGCGGGCTTTAAGCTGGATGAAGACTATGAGGATACTATTTCCCAGAAAGAAATAAACGGACATTATTACAGTCTTCCGGCAAAGAGAATTACAGAGACGATCCTTTATAATCAGCAGATGTTTGATGAAGCAGGCGTACCGTATCCAAGCAAAGACTGGACCTATGACGAATTCCTGGATACAGCCAGAAAACTCACCAAAGGAGAAGGAAATAACAAGGTTTATGGCTGGTTCTTCCCTGGATATGATGCGGGACAGCCGGCACTGCGTATGTTAAATAGTAAGCTGGGAGTGGACTGGATGTATGCCCCGGACGGAAAATCAGCGTTTATTGATACAGAAGATGTAAAAGATATAACAGAGAAATATTTACAGCGCGTCAACGAAGGTATTGAGCCAAGCTATGTAGATGTGACCACACAGAAAATGGCGCCCGCAAGCATGCTGCTGACAGGAAAAGCAGCTATGATATTCGGCGACTGGGTAGTGAGAGATGTAAAGGATACAGCTAACTATCCTCATGATTTCAAGGTAGGCTTCGCTCCAATGCCAAGATTGTCCGCAGATCAGGAACACAATTATACTACATCTTATACAGATGACTTAAGTGTTAATTCCAAGTCAGAGCATCCGCAGGAAGCCATGAAGTTCATCAAGTGGTATATCGAGGAAGGCATGGATTATGTGGCGCCTTATGCGAGAATTCCGGCATGTAAGAAGTATGATGCAGATAAGGTGGCTTCCCTTATATTTGGTAATCAGCAGGAGCTGTTTGATATGGAGAGTGCAAAAGATGTATATCTGGCAGGAAGTGATGTCTCCATCCGTAAGAATATGACAGCCGCTGCGGAGATTAATACCATTCTAACAGAGGAATTTGATAAGGTATTTGCCGGAGCCCAGTCCGTGGAGGATACTCTGAAAATTGCCCAGAAGAGAGCGGATGAGAAGATCGCCCAGGAACAGTAGCGCAGGTGATACCTATGAATAAACGAAAAATCAAGAAGGCAAAATCTGCTATGAAGGGGTATGCCTTCATAGGGCTCAATCTGATTGGTGTACTTATATTCTGGACAGTTCCCATGCTTTTCAGTTTTATTATAAGCATATCCAAATGGGATTATTCCAAGGGAATCAAGGGAATCAGGATCCAGGGATTTTCCAACTATGTGGAAATGTGGAGGGATGCGTGGTTTAGGGCATCCCTCATCAATAATATTGTTTTTACTGTAAGTTATGTAGCTGTTCTGATTGTACTTTCATTTATGGTGGCTTATGTATTAAATGAATATGTGGTTGGAAAAAAATTCGTACAGTTAGGTCTGTATTTACCCTATATTGTAAATATTGTAGCAATATCCGCTGTATGGCTGGCGCTGTTTTCTAATAACGGCCCCATTTTAAATCTGCTTCGTAAAATAGGAATGGAAAATCCGCCTGTTTTTGTGTCAGACCTTCGCTGGGCCCTTCCCGCCATTGTATTGATCTGTATCTGGCAGAACCTGGGATATACAGTGATCCTGTTTCTTTCCGGTATGATCAATGTGCCAAGAGATCTGTATGAAGCTGCAGCCATTGACGGAGCCAATGGTATTGCACGGATCTGGTATGTGACGATTCCCATGTTATCCGGTACTACATTTTTTATTGTGATCACATCCATTATCAATTCATTTAAGGTATTTGGACTGATCAACCTGATGACCCATGGCGGACCGGGAACTGCAACTACCATGCTTGTATACAATATTTACCGCACAGCATTCCAGTTCGGAAAGCTGGAATTTGCATCCGCTCAGGGAATTGTCCTTCTGGCGATTATTTTCTTCATCACCTGGATCCAGTTCCGTATCCAGAAAAGGAATGAGGCATAAGGAGGCAAGGTAAAATGAACAAAAATCATAAAACAGCAAAGATTATATGTACCGCCTGCCTGTGGTTTATGGTAATTGTCTGTACCGTTCCTTTTATATGGATGATATCAGCAAGCTTTAAGCGTGAGGCAGATGTATTCGCAGTTCCTTTCCGGTTGATTCCGGATTATCTGAACCTGCAGAATTATAGAGAGGTATGGTTCGGAAAATACAGTTATTCCCTGATGTTCCTTAATTCTGCAAAAGTAACTCTGCTTTCTGTGGTATTTGCAGTGACTACTTCCATTCTTGCGGGATATGGATTTTCAAAACTGAAGTTTCCGGGAAGGGATAAGATTTTTCTGCTCTACCTGGCTACCATGATGATTCCTCATCAGCTGCTGATGGTTCCCAAGCTTTTAATGTTCAAGGAAATCGGAATCTACAATACCCACTGGGCGCTGATTCTTCCCGCCGCATTCTCTATTTACGGTGTATTTATGGTGCGGCAGTATATGCTGCAGATCCCGGAGGAGCTTTCGGAAGCGGCCCGGATCGACGGAGCGGGGGATCTGCGGATCTGTTTTCAGATCATTGCGCCCTTGTGCAAACCGGCACTGGTAACACTGGTCATTCTTTTCTTTACCTGGAGCTGGAATGATTACGACAATGCACTGATTTTTATTAATAACAAGGATCTGTACACCATCAATCTGGGACTGGTAAATTTTATGGATGAGACAGGGCTTAAATACAGTCTGATCATGGCTGCAAGCGTAATCTCTATCCTGCCTATTTTTGCCATATTCCTGGCGGCCCAGAAGTATTATATCGGAGGCCTGACAGCAGGCGGCGTGAAAGGATGAGAAGCATGAAAAAGAAACCAAATATAATTTTTATAATTACAGATGACCAGGGGGCATGGGCTGTAGAATCTGAGACAAACCATGATATTAAGACCCCGAATCTGAAACGCCTGGCAGAGTCGGGAGTGACCTTTGATGAATTCTACTGCACTTCTCCGGTCTGCTCACCGGCAAGAGCCAGTATCGTAACTGGAAAGATCCCTTCCTGCCATGGCATACAGGACTGGTTGAGGAAGGGAAATCTGGATGCCTGGAAATATCCTCATATGGCAATGATGGATGGATTTGATATGGAAGACAAGTCCATTGATTACCTGAAAGGCCATAAAACCTATATGGAATATCTGGCTGAAAATGGTTACCACTGTGCTTTAAGCGGAAAATGGCATATGGGAGATAATATTACAAAGAAAAAGGGATTTGAGTATTATTTTACCATTGGAAGAGGCGGCTGCCATTATTATGATGCAGATATATTTGAAGACGGAGAGTTATCCATTTCCCATGAATATATTACAGATACCATCACAAACCATGCTTTAGAGTATCTGGACCGGCTTTCAGGAGAAGGGGCCCCATTTTATTTAAGTGTCCATTATACAGCGCCTCATAGCCCCTGGGATGCAAGTGAACACCCGAAGAAATTCAGGGATCTGTATAAGGACTGCGAATTTAAAGATACACAGGCTCTTCCTATTCATCCATGGCAGGCAAATAATACCTGTCCGATCGGTGATACACCTGAGAAGAGAAGGGAATATCTTACGGGATATTATGCCGCTATCTCTGCCATGGATGCAGGCGTAGGAAAGATCATGGACTGGGTAGCTGCCCATGGGCTGGAAGAGGATACAGTGCTCATCTTTACTTCCGATAACGGTATGAACCTGGGGCAGCACGGAATCTGGGGAAAAGGAAACGGTACCTATCCGCCAAATATGTATGATTCATCCGTAAAAGTTCCATTTATCATTAAAGTTCCCGAATGCGAAGCACCTGGATCCACCTGTTCTGCTATGGCCGGACAGTATGATATTTTCCCTACTATCCTGTCACTGGCAGGATGCAAATATGAGCTGGAGCCGCTACAGCCGGGAAAAAGCCTGTTGGAGCAGATCAATCATCCAGCGGAAAAATATGAAGACCGGATTGTTGTATTTGACGAATACAGCAAGACCCGTATGATAAAAAAGGGAAGTTTAAAATATATCCACCGCTACGGAGACAGCCCCTGCGAGTTTTATGACCTGTCAAAGGACCCGGATGAGGAAACCAACCTCTTCGGAAATCCGGAATTTGAAGAGCAGATCAGGAGCCTTAAGATAGAGCTGGAAGGATGGTTCGACCGCTATTCCGTTCCTAAAATGGATGCAAGAATATGCGGTGCTGTAGGCCGGGGACAGGAGAAAATGTGTTATGAGAAAAATGCATTTGATCAGTCTATAGAGTTATATCATCGTTCTTAAGGACCTGTATTTTGCTATTAAGGATTCCTGATCGTATTGTCAGCGCCAGCCGGCCCTTTGTCCGGCTTATTGTAAGGGGCCTTTGATGGCTGCAATGAAGCCGGAAACCTCCAGGCGATGGCTTCGGGAACGGGAGGGGCGCTGCCCAAGCCGCATCCTGGCAGATAGGATCTACCGGAACCGGGAAAATAGTGTTTGTTCTGCAGACATTAGCTATGGACACCACAGAACACCAGAGAAAGTATAAACACAATGATAATGGTCACGATACCCATAACGCCGGTCATACCGGTCTGGCACTTATAGGCATCCTTTGTCTCCATGTCAGAGAACTGGGATACCACCCAGAAGTAGGAGTCATTGGCATGGGATACGGTCATGGAACCGGCTCCGATAGCCATAATGACAAGTACCTTTGCCAGCGGGGTGGTAAATCCCAGGGCAGGCATCAGAGGCGCAATCATAGCGGAGGTGGTAATCATGGCAACGGTGGAAGCTCCCATGGCTGTCTTTAACAGGGCCGCAATGATGAATGGAAGGAAAACGCCCACACCAAGACCCAGAAGGGATGCGCTCAGGGTATCTGCAATAGGCAGTTTCTGAAGGATGGCTCCAAATGCGCCGCCTGCGCCGGTGATGGCCAGGATGCCCGCGGAATTGGTGACACCTTCAGTAATCCAGGATAAGGTGTTTTTCTTCTCAGCAGCCGGAACCAGGGTCATGGCCAGGAACACGCCTAAAATCAGGGCAATAACAGGATTACCGATAAAGGAGAACAACATCTTCACAACTCCGTCTCCAAAGGGAGCGCTTGGAAAATCGCCTACGGATTTAAGTGCAATCAGTACGATGGGAAGCAGGATGGGCGAGAAACTGTGGAGTGCGCCGGGCAGCTTGCCGTATTTCTGAAGCAGTTCATCCACCGTGTACTCAGGGTTGGCAGGAATATCAATTTTGCCGGATACCTTTTTGGCATAGAACAGCGCTGATAAGGTGGCTGGTATGGATACCAGAAGGCCCACCAGTATGGTCAATCCCAAATCGGCTTCCAGGGTACCGGCCATGGCAATAGGGCCAGGGGTAGGGGGAACCAGACAGTGGGTTGCATATAAGCCGCCGGACAGGGCGGTAGCCATGACGGCCAGGGATACATTGCTCTGGCTGGCCAGGGCTCTGGAGATCGGGCTTAAGATGACGAAGCCGGAATCGCAGAATACAGGGATGCCTGTCACATAGCCGGTGATGGCCATAGTCAGAACGCTGTTTTTCTTTCCAACCAGCTTGAGAATGGTGTTGGCCATGGTCAGGGCAGCACCTGTCTTTTCAAGGATGGTCCCGATGATGGTTCCTGCCAGGATTACGATACCGATGCTGGCCAGTATGTTGCCGAAACCGCTTTTTACTGTGTTGATGACTTCCTCTGTGGGAATTTTGCAGACCAGGCCCACGGCGATGGCGATAACCGTAAGTACTATGAACGGGTGCTGGTTAAATTTAGATATGGCCAATACCATACAAACTACGGCCAGAAATATAACTAAGAATATAAATAAACCTGACATTGTAAAACCTCCTCAAATATGTTTAAGTGATATCATCTATCGGATGATATATGAAAATCAGACGGATCAGAAATTCTCTGGTAAAGGGAGTCTCGTTTTCCAGGTCAAGCAGCTGGAACAGCCGTTTCATCCTGTAAAGAAGGGTATTTTTGTGCAGATGAAGCCGTTCGGACGCCTTCTGCACACTGCCGTTCTCCTGGTAATATATCCTGGCAGTCATCAGAAGAACCTCGGCCTGCCTGGCGTCCTGGCTGGCTGTCAGTTTACGGTACAGCATTTCCGCATACTTCGTACCGCCGTGAATCAGGGACTTGTAAAGCAGATACTGAATTTTGACCTGGCTGTCCTCCAGATTACGGACCGGTCCGCCCTCCATGGAAATCAGGGTATTGGATTCCTTCATACCGCCGGGAATGTCCTCCAGCCGTGCGCAGGTACCGCTGACAGCAATGCAGAGTTCCTCCACCCGGACCACCTGGGCTATGATTTTGTCCAGGGCCTCGTCTCCCTTCCCTTGTCTGGGAACACTGTGGATGATGATGCAGTCATTGTTCTGGATGCCGAACACATCTCTTGAACGGTCCAGAGTACCCTGCCACATCATGTTCTGGAAGAGCTGGGTGTAGTGGTTCATCTGCTCCCTGGTATTTTTCCGTTTGCATGCCCGTATCATAATAACCTTTACAGGAAACACCAGCTGGACCGGAATCAGAGCCGACAGCTGGTAAATGGTTTCCATCTGCCCCGTGTCTCCGAGAAGCAGCAGGCTCAGAAGGCGGTTCCTTACCTCAGATTCCACGTTTTGTTTCTGTGCCATGGCCTGCTGGGCAAAATGCTGTGTCACATAGACCTTCAGAAGATTGGCTACGTTCAGCATCTGCTCCTCGCATCCAAAGATGCCCACCACCCCAATCAGCTCATCCTTCAGAAAGATGGGCATGTTATAGCCCTCCTTTGCGCCGGGATACCGGGGCAGATCCTTTGTCTCAATAAGAACCGGCTTTCCGGTGGCAATGACCTCGGCCGCGCCCTGGTGAAAGGTGCCGATGCGCTCCTTTTCCGTGGAGGCGATAATGGTACCTTCCCGGTCCATGATGTTGATGGTGCGCCCTCCCACCAGGGAGGAGGTAGCCTCCACGAAATCCTGTGCCATACTGGAAAATTCCAACATATCTTCCTCCCGCCGCCAGATGCGTCCCCGATGTAATCAGGGAATTAAAAGTATCAAAGGAATCAGAGGAACAGGCAGTCGCCCGCGCCCAGATACACGGTGTTCAGTTCCGGGTTTTCAGCCATCATGCTTCGTAAAAGTTCCCCGGAGCAGTGGTTAAAGCCCAGAAGTCCGATGCCCAGCTCCTTCATGGTACGGATGGTCTTGTGTATGCGTTCCCGGTCAGCCTCCACCAGGTGGGTCCCTCCCACCACGGCGCGTATGGGCTGGGAGAAGCGCTGCCTTACCGTATCCAGGATGTTAAGGATGCCAGGATGGCTGCATCCCACGATAACCACCAGCTCACCTCTCTCCTCCAGCACAAGGCAGACCTCATCCTGAAAATAATCCTGCTTCCATCTGTCCTTGTCCCGTATCACAAAACGCTCCGGGACTGTCTCAAAGTCATGGGACCGCCTTATGCCTCCCATGACCCAGCACCCCCTGCCGATGGGAAGGACAGACTCACACACCATATGCCGGATGCCGTGTTCCTCCAGAAACAGGCTGTCAAATCCCGTACCCAGATAGGTTGCCTTGAGTCCGTTTCTGGCATATTTTTCCTCGAAGAACCCGTTTCCCGTGACCAGGGGACAGCTAAGGCCTGCCGCCACAAAATCCCTGTAACCCGCAGCATGGTCATAGTGCCCGTGGCTCCCCACTGCAATGTCTGCCTGTTCCGGACGGATACCCAGTCTGAGGGCGTTTTCCAGGGCGTGTCTGCCTGCTCCGAAGTCAAAGAGGATGCGCATATCCCCTGTCTCCACATAGAAGGACAATCCGTGTTCTGCCTTCATGGCTTTTTGTTCTCCGGCCAGATTGTCCATGACAGTCACTATCTTGATGATCCCCACCTCCTAAAAATTTATAAAATTTTTATAATGTTCATGAAATGATTATATCATAATTTACTTCTTTTTCTATTGTGACAGAACACAAATATTTGCAAAAAATCCTATTTTTCAGTCTATTTTTATTTAAAGTATACAAATGAAAGAAGATATTACCATTATAGGGAGGCCCGGTGTATTGTAACAGAATTTCCCACAATTTTTCAAGAAAAAAGTAAGGAAAACCTTGATATATTATGTTAGAATAGGTCATATAAGTTAACATATGAGGAGGGGACATCATGCCCGATATAAATATCCTGGTAGTAGATGATGAAAAAGAGATTGCGGATTTGATTGAGATCTATCTTGTAAGTGATGGCTATAAAGTGTATAAGGCAGAGAATGCCGCCAAGGGGCTGGAAATTCTTTCCAAAGAAGAGGTACACCTGGTGCTGTTGGACATTATGATGCCGGGGATGAACGGCCTGGAGATGTGTAAGAAGATAAGGGAAACCAACAACATCCCGATTATCATGCTCAGTGCCAAGTCCACGGATTTAGATAAGATATTAGGTCTGGGAACAGGGGCGGACGACTATGTGGTGAAGCCCTTTAACCCGCTGGAGCTGACGGCCAGGGTTAAATCACAGCTGCGCCGCTACACCCAGCTAAACCCGAACAGCGCTTCCAAGGAAAAGGCCAACAACGAGATAACCATAAAGGGAATGACCATTAACAAGGATAACCATAAAGTGATTGTGGACGATGAGGAAATCAAGCTCACACCCATTGAGTTCGATATCCTGTACCTGCTGGCTTCCAACCCGGGCAAGGTATTCAGCACCGACGAGATATTCGAGAGGGTGTGGAATGAAAAGGTATATGAGGCCAACAACACGGTCATGGTACATATCAGACGCCTGAGAGGCAAGATGAAAGAGGACACCAGACAGAATAAAATCATCACCACAGTGTGGGGAGTAGGTTATAAAATTGAAAAGTGATATGAGCAGGCGCTACCATACCCGGGTTATCACCAACATTATATACAGCGCCGTCATTTCCTGCCTGGTGGAAATATTTCTGGTGACCAACGTGTCCATGATTGCCAGATACATGGAGGAATCCGGACGTATGAACCGCCTGCTTCAGGCTGTGCTGGATTACCATGTGGCGGTAGTGCTGGTTTATGTGGTGTCCGGACTGGCGCTGTTCGCGGTGACCTTTATGATTCTGCAGGAACCCTATATCCGCTATATCAGCAATATATCGGATGCGGTTCAGAGCATATCAGAAGGCAACCTGAACACCACCATTGATGTGATTGGGGACGACGAGTTCTCCAGCATGGCTGCCAACCTTAACAGGATGGTGGAGGATATCCGGGAGCTGATGGATAAGGAGAGGGAGTCGGAGCGCACCAAAAACGAGCTCATAACCAATGTGGCCCACGACCTGCGCACACCCCTTACATCCATCATCGGATACCTGGAGCTGCTGGCCGGCAACAGCAAGATACCGGCTGAGATGCAGCACAAGTACATAGAAATCGCATACGGAAAGGCGCGCCGCCTGGAGAAGCTGATTGAAGATCTGTTTGGATTTACAAAGCTCAATTACGGCAGGATATCCATGCACGTATCCCAGCTGGATGTGGTAAAGCTGCTGGGACAGCTTTTGGAGGAGGCATATCCGAACTTTGTGGAAAAGAACCTGTCATATGACCTGCAGAGCAATGTACCGGCTAAAATTATAACAGCTGACGGCAATCTGCTGGCCCGTCTGTTCGACAACCTGATTGGCAATGCCATCAAGTATGGCGCTGATGGAAAAAGAGTCCTGGTAAAGATACTGGCCCAGGAGGATGTGGTGACGGTTTCCATTACAAATTACGGCTACGTCATACCGCCTGAGGAGCTGCCTCTGATATTCAACAAGTTTTACCGGGTGGAACAGTCCCGGTCCAGCAGTACGGGTGGTACGGGTCTGGGACTTGCCATTGCAAAGGAAATCGTGGACATGCACGGGGGTACCATCAATGTGACCAGCGATTTGGACGGCACTGTGTTCACGGTAAAGCTTCAGGTGAATTTTGACATCAATAAAGAGAATTTTGGAACTATTAGCTGACTTGAACGGAGAATATAGGATGAGGAAGTGTAACATGCGGATATTTCCGGAGAAAATAAAAAGGGCGCTGAAAAGCACCCTTTTTGGCTTAATGCTGGCGGCCTCTGTCACGGTCCAGTCCCCGGGAGTTCAGGCTTTTGGGGCGGACAGTACGGCTGCCAAGGAGGAAACCGTGGAACCACCCGTTGCCATGGACGTGGTCTACGGTTATCAGAATGCAGCGAAAAGCGGCCGTTTCCTGCCCCTTAAAATCGAGCTGTCCAGCCAGTCCTCACAGGCGTTTAAGGGAACCCTGTGTATTTTGGCCATGGAGTCGGATTTTCAGGGATATAACATGAACCTGGATTATGATGTATATCGGTATGAGTATCCGGTTGAAATTCAACCCGGCGAATGCGTGAACAAATCAGTGAGCATATCCCTGGGGGCAAGGGTAGACCAGATGTATGTGCGTGTGCTGGATGAGAATGGAAATGAGGTGGTGAGCAAACGCCTGAAGCTGAATCTGAACCTGGAGACGGCAGAGCTTTTTATCGGCGTACTCAGTGACAACCCAGCGGAGCTTCTGTATTTTAATGGCGTGGGTATTAACTACAGCACCCTCAGGACCAAGACCATCGAGATGACGGCAGCCGCTCTGCCGGCGTCGGAACTGGGGCTGGACCAGCTGGATGTGCTGCTGATAACGGATTTTGATTCCGGAAAGCTGTCAGGGCAGCAGATAGAGGCTGTGTGGGAGTGGGTCCGTAAGGGCGGTGTTCTGCTCATAGGAACCGGCGACAGGGGAGAGGATACCCTGAGGGGATTTGGCAAGGAACTTTTGGAGCAGCCCCTTCCCCAACCCGACGAGCGGGTCATCAACATGGGTGTGGAATATGCGGTGGACCGGCCTGAAGGCGCTTCCATCCCTCTGGTCTGCACGGATGTCATGCTGAAAGGCGGCACCGAGGTGCTGGGCAGCGACGAGCTGTCTGTCCTCTCGTCGGTTTCCGTGGGGAACGGACTGGCAGCCGTTGCCATGTATGATTTTGTGGACATAGAGGAATTCTGCCAGGCCAATATCTCCTATATTGACAACCTGTTCACCACCCTTCTGGGCGAGGATAAGATAAACGGGCTGGCAAGCGCCATGGACGGAAGCACATCCAGCCAGTTCTGGTCAGTCCAGGGGCTGATAAATACAGGAAATATCAATAATCTTCCAAAGGTGGGCCTGTATGTGACACTGGCGGTGGCCTATGTGGCTCTGGCCGGACCCGGCCTCTACTTCTTCTGGAAACAGAGGGGAATGCGCCAGTATTACCAGCTGTCCGTGGGGATTCTGTCCCTGTGCTGTACCGGCATGGTTCTTCTTATGGGCATGAGTACGCGGTTTACAGGGCCCTTCTTCACCTATGCGACCATAAAGGATACGGACAGGGATGAGATATCGGAAACCACATTCATCAACATGCGGGCCCCCTATAATAAACCGTATTCCGTAACGCTGAACCCGGAATACACCCTGTATCCCCTTACGGGAAGCGCCTACTACAATATGGGTCCCCTGCCCAAATTCACGGGTGAGGAGACACCGTCCATAACCATACATTATGATGATGAGGGCACCAGGGTCAGGTCCGACAATGTGGGCGCGTTCAACTCAAAATTCTTCATGATGGAGCGCCGCATGGAAAACGGACAGCAGGAGGGATTTACAGGAGATGTGAATTCCTTTGACGGTAAGGTGACAGGGACACTGACCAACAATTACGGCCAGGAAGTGGATAATGTGGCCATCCTTCTGTATAATCAGATGATTCTCATTGGGCACATGGAGCCGGGAGAGACTGTAAGTCTGGACGGCATGAAGGTCATATACGGAATCACCAATTTTGGTTATGCCATGGCAGAGCAGATCACCGGGGCCTCCCGCTATAAAGAGGACAAGGATATACGGGACGCGGCCTATGTGCAGGCATTGGAGAGGACCAACCTTCTGTCCTTCTATATGGGAAACTATCTGTCAGGCTATCACTCAGAGGCCAGGGTACTGGGATTCAGCAATGAGAAGGAGGAGACAGGATTCTTAAAGTCCTCCAACTATGAGACATATGGTTCCACCCTGCTTACCTCCTCCATTGATGTCAATTATGAACAGGACGGCATGATATACAAATCCGCGCTCCAGAAGCAGCCCAATGTGCTTTCAGGCGAGTATTATGCGTCCAACAACAGCATGTACGGCCTGACTCCGGTCATGTTAGAGTATTATCTGGGAAATGACATCGAGGTGGAGAAGCTGTCCTTCCATCAGATGAGCGATGAGGTGGTGCAGAGCATGCGGTATTACTATACGGTGCCATTTGCGGGCAATATGTATTTCTATAACTACAATACCGGCACCTATGATTCCATGGATACCCACGTCCAGTCTTATGACAGGGAGGCGCTGGAGCCATACCTGTCCCCGGGAAATACCCTGACCATCAAGTATGTGTACGATGCCACCGGCGATTACACCTGGAATATCATGCTGCCCATACTGACTGTGACAGGAAGGAGTAAATGATGCTGGAAATAAGAGGATTACACAAGATATACGGAAAATACCATGCGTTAAGCGGCCTGGACATGACGGTGGAGACCGGCGCCCTCTACGGGTTCGTGGGGCCCAACGGAGCCGGAAAGACCACTACCATTAAAATCATGACAGGGCTCCTGGAGGCGGAGGAAGGCAGGATTACCATAAACGGCATGGACGCCCGTGCCGATCTGGGAAAGCTTAAGTCCATGATTGGCTATGTGCCGGATTTCTTCGGGGTGTACGATAACCTGACCGTGTCGGAGTACATGGAATTCTTTGCGGCCTGCCACCACATAAGCGGCCTGGTGGCAAGGAAGAGATACACGGCCCTGCTGGAGCAGGTGGGGCTGGAGGATAAGCTGGATTTCTTCGTGGACGGATTGTCCAGGGGCATGAAGCAGAGACTGTGCCTGGCCAGGGCCCTGATTCACGATCCGTCCATCCTCATACTGGATGAACCTACATCGGGGCTGGATCCCAGGACCCGCTTTGAGTTCAGGGAGATATTAAAGGAGCTCCAGGAATCGGGCAGGACCATAGTAATCAGTTCCCATGTCCTGTCCGAGCTGTCCGAGCTCTGTACGGATATAGGTATCATAGACCAGGGAAGGATGGTGCTGGAGGGAAATATAGACGATATCCTGTCCAGGGTCAATACCTCCAATCCGCTGGTTATATCCGTGTTCACCAACATTGACAAGGCCCTGTCCATTCTTAAGAGCCATCCCTGTGTGCAGACCATATCCCTGCGTGAACAGGATATCTGCGTACGGTTTGCGGGGGATGCCCAGGACGAGGCCCTGCTGCTTCAGCAGCTGATTGACAGCGATGTGCTGGTCAACGGATTCACCCGGGAAAAGGGAAGCCTGGAATCCGTATTTATGCAGCTGACAGAACATGAAGAGGAAAGGGTGGTGTTGTCATATGATGCGAAATCCGGTCTATAGCCGGGAGATGAAGGTCAGCTCCAGAAGTATCCGGCTGCCCCTCATCATCGTGCTGTTCAATGGAATCCTGTCCATGGTCACACTGCTCAATATGTATTCCGCTGTGGCCCAGGTGGAGTCCGCGGCGGTCATACAGTACAGCAGCTTCATGGATATGTATGAGTTTGTCACCACCATTGAGTTTATACTGCTGATGTTCATAGTGCCGGCCGTGACAGCGGCCAGCATAAGCGGGGAGCGGGAGCGGCAGACCCTGGAATTGATGCTCACTACCCAGATGACGGCATCCCAGGTGGTGATCGGGAAGCTGATGAGCGCGTTGAGCACGCTGCTCTTACTGATTGTGTCCAGCTTCCCGGCGGTGGCCATGGTATTTGTCTATGGGGGAATCACATGGCAGGATATCCTGTCTCTCCTTCTGTGCTATATCACGGTGGCCTTTTTTGCGGGAAGCCTGGGAATCTGTTTCTCGGCCCTGTTCAAGCGGTCTACCATATCCACGGTGGTTACCTATGGAGTGCTTATAGCCGTGGTGGCCGGGACATACTTTATAAATAAGTTTTCACTCTCCCTGTCCTCCATGAATATAAGCAATTCAGTGGCGGCCTATGGTTTCGGGGAAAATGTGGTCAAACCATCATCGGGAAATGTGATTTATCTGCTGCTTCTCAATCCTGCGGCTACATTTTATACAATCATAAACGGACAGATGGGAGGCAGCACGCCCACAGCCAAGATGGCAGGTTATTTTGGGATGCAGTCCACCGGCTTTGTGATGAAGAACTGGATTATCATCAGCATTATGATTCAGCTGGCCATAGCCGCGCTGATGATTTGGGCGGCTATCAAGGCAGTTGAGCCGGTTAAGCGCAGGCGCAGACAGAAGAAGGCAGCTAAGAAAGGGGATTAATCATGGGAATCATTAAAGCAGTTACCACAGCAGTGGGAGGAGCCCTGGCCGACCAGTGGCTGGAGGCCATAGAGCCGGATGGTATGGGGGACAGAACCGTCTTTGTCCGAGGCGTCCAGGTGCGCAGGGGAAAGGGATCTAATACAAAGGGGTCATCTGATATCGTGTCAGACGGTTCCGTCATCCATGTGTATCCCAACCAGTTCATGATGCTGGTGGACGGCGGAAGGATAGTGGATTATACGGCGGAGGAAGGCTATTACAAGGTCAGCCATTCCTCCATGCCCTCCATGTTTAACGGGCAGTTTGGTGAGGCTCTGAAGGAGTCATTTAACCGTATCCGTTTTGGAGGCGTGACACCTGGGGCTCAGAAGGTATATTATGTGAATCTTCAGGAGATAAAGGGAATCAAATTCGGCACCCGCAACCCGGTGAATTATTTTGACAGCTTTTACAATGCGGAGCTGTTCCTGAGGGCCCATGGAACGTACTCCATCAAAGTCACGGACCCCATTAAGTTTTACGCTGAGGTTATCCCAAAGAATGCAGACCATGTGGAAATAGACTCTATCAATGAACAGTACCTGTCGGAATTCCTGGAGGCTCTTCAGACATCCATCAACCAGATGTCGGCAGACGGCACCAGGATATCCTATGTCGCCTCCAGGAGCCGGGAGCTGGGACAGTATATGGCCCATACCTTGGATGAGGAATGGACCCGGATGAGAGGGATGGAGATACAGGCAGTGGGGATTGCCAGTATTACCTACGACGAGGAATCCCAGAATCTGATTAACCTGAGGAACCGGGGAGCCATGATGGGCGACCCGTCAATCAGGGAGGGTTACGTACAGACCACCATTGCGGAGGGGCTCAAAAACGCGGGATCCAACGACAGCGGAGCTATGGCCGGCTTTATGGGCATGGGGATGGGAATGCAGATAGGCGGCGGCTTCATGGGCGCGGCATCCAACACTAATATGCAGCAGATGCAGATGAACCAGGCTCCGGTAAGCCAGCCCATGGGGGACCAGCCGTCCGGCAGCCAGTGGGCTGCGCCGAACCAGATGGCAGGGGCACAGCCGGGCGGCGGGGGAATGACCGGCCAGATGCCCGGAACCCAGCCGTCCGGGGCATGGCTCTGCCCCGGCTGCGGGACTTCCAATACAGGCAAGTTCTGCGGCGAGTGCGGACATCGCCGTCCCGATGCACCGTGGACCTGTGCCTGCGGAAACATTAATACAGGAAGGTTCTGCAGCGAATGCGGGAAACCAAGGCCCTAAAGGCATTGATTACAGGAGAGAGAGAATATGGCAGCCATAACCTACAAATGCCCCAACTGTGACGGCGGCCTTGTATTTGACCCGGCTTCACAGAAATACCACTGCGAATACTGCCTGTCTGATTTTACCCAGGAAGAACTGGAACGCCTGAGCCCGGAAATGAACCGCCGGGAACTGGAATACCAGGAACCGGATTGCCGTGAGCCAAACCGCCGGGAACCAGGCAGCGCTGAGGCTCAGCCGGTTCTTTATACCTGCCCCAGCTGCGGCTCCCAGATTGTGACGGACGAGACCACCGCGGCCACCTTCTGCTATTACTGCCATAATCCGGTGGTACTGGCAGGACGGCTGGAAGGGCAGTTCAGGCCGGATTATGTGATTCCCTTCCAGATAGACAGGCAGAAGGCAGAGGAGATTTTTTCCCAGTGGATAGGGAGAAAAAGGTATGTGCCGGAGGCATTTTACAATAAGAAACAGATTGAGAGCATGAGCGGGGTTTATTTCCCCTATTGGCTTTACAGCTGCCGGGTGGACGGCGAGCTGGACGCCCAGGGGACCAGGCTCAGGACATGGGATACCGCAGGCATGAGGTATACAGAGACAACCGTATACGATGTAAAACGCCAGGGAACCATGGAGGTGGACCATGTGGCCAGAAATGGCCTGAGTAAGGCCAACAGGCAGCTGGTTGACAGCGTGCTTCCATACAGGATGAATGACAAAGAGAATTTCTCCATGGGTTATCTTTCCGGATTCCTGGCCGAGAACCGGGATATGGAGAAGGAGCAGTTTGTGCTGGACGTGCAGACAGAGGTCAGGCAGTTTGCCCTTCAAAGCCTTCAGGACCAGGCCGGGAGCTACAGCAGTATGCAGGTACGCAAAAAGGAAGCAGGCATACGGGATGAGAAATGGAGTTATGCCCTGCTTCCCGTATGGACCCTTACATATAATGACAAGGCCAGGGGAAAGATATACTATTTCGCCCTTAACGGACAGACCGGAAAAATCTGCGGAAAGCTGCCTGTGGACAGGAAGAAGATTATAATTCTCTTTTTCTCTGTATTCCTTCCGCTGTTTTTATTACTTATGACAGGAGGGTATTTCTTAGGATGACAGGACGCAGAATGGTTAGATGGCTCAGGCTCCTGGCAGTTTCGGCGGCCGTGGTGTGGCTGGGAGTCTGGAGCGGAGCGGGAAACATACTGGATTCCCGGGCACAGGAATCCGGGGTATATCACAAGTCCCAGACCTATGATAAGGATCAGAACCGCAAGAATGCCCGGAGACTGTTCGACGGAGCGGGCCTTATGACATCGGAGGAAGCCGGAGCCCTGGAGGAACGGATTGCCCAGTGCAGGAAAAAGACCGGGATGGACGTGGCTGTGGTCACTGCTTATAATGACGGAAGCCATACAGCCAGGGAATATGCAGATGATTTTTACGACCAGAACGGCCTGGGCACAGGCAGGAAAGCCAGCGGCGTACTGTTTCTGATTTATATGGACAGCCCCGGCAGCTATGGAGGCGAGAGCTATGTGTCCACCACCGGGAATATGATACGGATTCTCACAGACCGGCGGATCGAACAGATACAGGATGATGTGGCCTATTCCCTGAGAGACCTTGATTATGCGGGGGCGGCAGCCGAATTCCTGAAGGATGTGGAGTATTATGTGGATCGGGGAATTCAGAGGGGACAGTATAATTACGACACGGAAACAGGGGAAATCAGTATCTACAGAAGCATACGCTGGTATGAAGGAATGTTTGCGTTACTGGTATCAGCCGGGGTGGCGGGCTCGGTATGCCTGGGAGTGAAGCGGCGGTATTCCATGGAGCAGACCGAACGGGAGAGGGCCAACAGCCTTCTGGCCTACCGGGCGGATACCAAATTTGCCTTTGGCGATTCAGGGGACAATCTGATTCGCAAATTCATTACATCGGTCCCCATACCAAGACCCACGCAGAATCACTCACCCGGAGGTTCAGGACAAAGCTCAGGGCGAAGCTCCACCCACCGGTCCAGCAGCGGAAGAAGCCACGGAGGCGGGGGCAGAAGATTTTAGAGGAATATTAAATGTGTTTTATGCACATCTTAAGGGTATGCGCGATATAATAAGATATAGATGTGGTTCAGAAAAATACCTTCTATCTGGTTGTGCCGCGCATCCAGCTGGTGCTTTAATCATAGATTACAGGGCAACCTGGGCGGTGATGACGTGTTGCAAGCGTTGTTACCGTTTACATAGCCGGCATTATCTGATAAAATGAAACAGAGAGGGCATTCCCTTTAAGGGACGCCCTTTTATTGCTGTCAGGAGTTTGATTACCGGGAAGGAAGGGATATCCATGAATTACACCTATATCCTCACCTGTGCGGACGGAACGTATTACTGCGGCTGGACCAATGACCTGGACAAGCGTCTGAAGGCCCATAACCAGGGTAAAGGGGCTAAGTATACCAGACCCAGACGTCCGGTGGTGCTGTCCTATTATGAGGCCTTTGAGACAAAGCAGGAGGCCATGCGCAGGGAATATGCCATTAAACATATGAGCAGGACGCAGAAGGAACATCTGATAAGGGAGACAAGTCCCCTGAGGACAGGCTGCCTTATGCCACAAAGCGGTACATCATCACATAGTGGCAGAGGCTTCCGCCCATAACAAAGAGGTGGAAAATCTCATGGGAACCAAAATACCGGTGGCGGGAGTTGAAGAATGGAAGCTTCATGGCGTAGATGATACCGCCGGCCGTATAGATGATACCGCCTGCCAGGAGCCACATAAAGCCTGCTCTGGGCATGGAGCTTAATATTTTGGTTATAGCCAGTATGCACACCCAGCCCATGGCAATGTAAATCAGGGACGAGAACCATTTGGGGCATGTAATCCACAGTGCGTTGATGAGGATACCCACAATAGCAATACCCCACACCAGCGTCAGCATGGTCCAGCCGGTTTTGTCGCCCAGGACAATCATGCATACCGGAGTATAAGTGCCTGCTATCAAAATGAAAATCATCATATGGTCTATCTTGCGGAGCAGCTTATTAATCTTAGGGGAGATATCCAGGGTATGGTATATGGTGCTGGCCGCATAAAGACCAATCATGCTCAGTATAAAAACCGCCAGCGCGCTGATGTGCATATGTCCGGAATCATGTCCTGCCTTTGAGAGCAGCGGCATGGCTGCGATGATGGCCAGAATCATAGCGATGAAGTGGGTTAATGCGCTTCCGGGATCCTTAACCTTGGTGATCCCGTGTTTTAATTTTGCTGTCATAGTATCCAGCCTCCTTTTATTTAAAATACAGTTCGGTTTAATTGAAACCCTGAAATGTAGTTTTAAATACTACGTCTGTTTGTATTATATACTATACACCTAAGACCAGAAATATGCAATACTTTTTAAGAATTACTTTGAGTATAAAACTAATTTCTGAATATAATCAACCGTGCGTAGGGAGAATCATGGTATAATCAAAAGCGTTTCTTTAGAATCATCTGTACAGGAAACAGACGGATAAGCGAGGTCGAGGTATGATACCAATATTATATGAAGATAAAGATATTATAGTAGTGCAAAAACCGGCGGGATTGGAGTCCCAGGTATCCAGGGGATTTGCGCCGGATATGGTAAGTGAGATACGCCGCTATCTACATAATCCACAAGATATCCACAGCCGTCCACAGGGAGCATCCACAGCCCAGCCGTCCTATGTGGGGGTTATCCACAGACTGGATAAGCCGGTGGAGGGAATTATGGTATATGGACTGAACCAGAAATCCACAGCATCATTAAGCGCCTCTTTGCAGGCCGGAAAAATGGAAAAATCATACCTGGCGGTGGTTTGTGGAAAACCTGTGGATAAACAGGGGACATATGTGGATTATCTGCGCCACTGCAAGGAAAACAACACATCAAAGATTGTGGATAAGTCTGATGAAAACGGCAAAAAGGCGGTTCTTAATTACCGGGTCCTGGAGGTTATCAACAACCCTGGAAAACAGGATCAGATGTTATCCTTAATAGATATAGAGCTGCTTACAGGAAGACACCACCAGATAAGGGTACAATTTGCCGGACACGCAACTCCCTTGTACGGGGATGGACGATATGGAGGCGGGTTATCCACAAAATCCACAGCCGGGACTGTGGACAGAGCAAGGAAAAAAACGGGATTTGGGGATGGACGCCAGCCTCTGGCCCTGTGCGCCCGCAGGCTGGCATTTCCACATCCGTCCGACGGGAAAAGGATGGAATTTGCCATGGTTCCGTCGTCGGGAGCCTTTGCCTGGTTCCCGGACAGGGCCCGTAAACTGATTTCCGCACAGGAATGTGGCAAATGCCATAAAGAAGTATGACAATCTGTCAGTGCATGCCTGAAAAATTTCCATAAAGGTCATTGTTTAGCGGTTTATTTTCCATATCCGTGACATTGACAAAAAAAGGGAGCTGCCGTATAATCCCCATTGACACTGGAAATCGGATTGAAATAGGGAGGAACTAACATGGCAAGACCTAAGAGGACTATGGCTGCGGCAGCACAGGCAGGCGCCGCGCTGACCAGGACAGCAGAGGTTAAGAAAGCAGAAGAGGTTAAGAAGGCAGCTGAGCCTGTGGTTAAGGAAGAAGTGAAAGAGACCGCGGCAGCTGTGAAAGAGGTTGCAAAGCCGGAGATTGAGAAGAGCGTGGTAGTGGAGTTTGGCGGCAGGCAGGTAGCGGCAAAGGATGTGCTGGCGCAGGCAGAGAAGGAATACGCGATGACTCATCCGGGAACCGTAATCAAGTCCATCGAGCTGTACATATCACCGGAGCAGAATGCAGCCTATTATGTGGTAAACGGCGAGGGTTCAGACGATTTCAGAATCCAACTGTAGAATGTAAAAATGACCTTATGTATGAATAGGGTCATTTTTTATTTGGCCTTTCCCTTAACTCCTCCCAGAAAACTTATGCTGGCTGTGAACACGCCGCCGTCATATCCATAGGTAAGCTGTCCGCCGTACTCCCGCGCGGTGGCAGATGCCCTGTTAAGACCCAGGCCGTGAAGCCGTCCGTCCTGCTTGCTTAAACATGGCCAATTCAGGCACATAGGTTCCCAGCCTGGCAAAGTCCGTATTGTAACCCCAGTTGGTGTCTGAATCCTTAAAAGAATTAATGATGTCCTACTCGGATCCAAGGGTGTTGCTGGGATAAAGGTCAATTACAAGGCCGCCGTTTGTTTTCTCCGCCACCGCATCGGCCCATTCCTGAAAACATGCCTGATATGGATGGGTTTCAGTCTGGGCATGCCCGAACATCAGAGTGTAGTTTTCTTCCGGTGCTGCGGCTGTGTCCTCTTTCTTTTCCTCTTCGGCAGATTGAACGGCCGTCGTCTCTTTATTCTCCGGAGTTGCCGTAGTACTTCCGGAGCCGGAGGAGCAAGCGGTTGATGTCATTACAATTGCCATTTTCCTATTGTTGCTGCTGCAATACGTTTCAGCATTTTTCTCATTTGGAAAGCCTCCTGAATTATATGTTTTGTTGATTTTTAGAGTTATCTCTATGGTGTTATTGTAATAAATGCCTATATTTTTATCAATGATAATTGTGCACAAAAAATGAATCCATTTTTTGTATTCATTTTTTGTATACAAATTTTGTATTCTGATTTAAACTATAGATAAATTAAAATGGATTATTATTATTTTGTGTGGAAAGGAATCAACTAGGTATGGAACATTCATTATTTCCCTTTAAGACTGGCTTTCAATGTGTCCTGGAATCAAAAGAGCAGCTTCCCCAACTGAGAAGACTGTTTCGCCTTTTGCACCGGGAAGGCTTTTATGGGGGTGAGTTAAACTTACCTGATTTGGATTTAATAAAACCAGAGGAACTTAAGTCATTATTAAATGAATATCAGATGAAAATGAACATGCTGGCAACGGGAGTGTATGCGAAAACACATGGCCTGTCACTCAGCTCAGGTATTCCGGGTGAAAGGATAAGGGCTGTCAATGGATGTAAGAGGAACATTGATTATGCTGCATCCATGGGATGCGGAATTATAATCGGTTTTCTGAAAGGAGGTCCTGGCAGTGACAGTGAATTTGCAGAACGGCTTTTTCTGGAATCCATGCTGAAATTAAAGCCATATAATAGAAGAAAAAAAAGTGCAGGTCCTCATTGAGGCAACTAACCACAAAGAGGCATCCATTATCAGGACGCTAAAGGAAGGGGCGCGCGCAATTGATTTTCTGGACTGTCCGTTCATCCGGCTTCTGGCGGATATATACCATATGAATATTGAAGAACCATCGCTTCTGGATTCACTTTCAGAATATATGGATTATTATCCTCATCTGCATATTTCGGATGATAACCGGGCATATCCGGGCCTGGGAAGTCTTGATTTTGCCGCCATATACCGGAAACTGGTGGAAAGCGGTTACAGGGGAACCGTGGCTGTGGAGGGGAATATACAGCATGGATTGCTGGAGGACACACAGATATGCGCGGCATATCTGCATAAAATGTGCGGCGGTTTGTACACCCCCTCCCATGTTTCCTGCCATGCGGTTTAATAACTTTACTTTTTAAGAAAAATGGATTAGAATGGTTTTAATACGTAGTTGTCACAGGAGGATATGATGGAAAAAGACAACAGCTTGACAAATAAAGCCTATGAAACCATACGGCAGCAGATTTTTGATTTCGATCTGTTTCCAGGGCAAATCGTATCCGACTATCTTCTCAGCAAGGCGCTGAATATGAGCCGTACCCCCATAAGGCAGGCATTGATGCGCCTTAAAAATGAGGGACTGCTGGAAGAACAAAGCGGTAAGAAGAACTACCGTGTTTCTACCATTACAAAAGAAGATATACAGGATCTCTTTGATTTTCGGGAAGGGATTGAGACCACAGCCTTCATGTTGTCCTGGCGCAATGGGATTACCTCTGAGCAGCTGGAAAACCTTCAGAAAATCACCGATAAGATGAAAGAAACAAAGGATGCCGGACAAGCCAAAGAACATTTTTTTTATGATCAGCAATTTCATAATGAATTGGTCGCGCTATCCAACAATAAGCGGCTTATAAAGGCCCATGATGAGATACTGCTTCAGATGACCAGGATGCGGTTTCTTTCGTTTTTGGAAAATTCGCTGCAGAGTAAAGCGTGTATGAAGCACCAGGCTATCATAGACGCTATTAAGGACCAGGATTATGAGCGCGGGCGCCAGGCCGTCATTGATCATGTGCGCTCATCCCGTGATGATTATATTAATCTGTTTGGCAACGGGTTATCGGCTAATTCCCTCTGCCTGCTGCGCTATTTTACAAGAAGTCCTGAAACGGATTCAAAAGAGGTTGAATAAGAAAAGGCCATGATACCATGAAGGCATATTCGGAGAATGCATTCATGATTTCATGGCCTGCTTTTTGTTTTTACCTCAGACACACTCTAGGACAGCCTCAGCGCCCATTCCCTACAATCCCACACATCGGCTGCCAATCCCTCAAAAAATTCAGGTTCATGGCAGATTAGCAGGATGCTGCCCTTATATTCCTTAAGGGCCCGTTTCAGTTCATCCTTTGCATCCACATCCAGGTGGTTGGTGGGCTCGTCTAACAGGAGCACATTGGATTCGCGGTTAATCAGCTTACAGAGTCTGACCTTGGCCTGTTCGCCTCCGCTGAGCACCCTGACCTGGCTTTCGATGTGCTCCGTGGTCAGGCCGCATTTTGCCAGGGCGGAGCGGACCTGGTACTGTGTATAGGCGGGAAATTCGTTCCATATTTCCTGAAGGCAGGTGGTAGTATTGCCGGGAGCCATCTCCTGCTCAAAGTAACCGATGGACAGGTAGTCGCCCAGCTCCACGGTGCCGCTTAGGGCAGGCGTAAGGCCCAGTATGCTCTTTAACAGCGTGGTCTTGCCGATACCGTTGGCGCCTGCCAGCACGATTTTCTGGCCCCTCTCCATGACCAGATTGAGAGGACGCGACAGCGGCTCGTCATAACCGATAATTAAATCCTTTGTCTCAAAGATATATTTACCGGGAGTACGGGCTTCCATAAAATGGAACTCCGGCCTGGGTTTTTCCCTGGCAAGTTCAATGACGTCCATCTTATCCAGCTTTTTCTGGCGGGACATGGCCATGTTCCTGGTGGCGACCCTGGCCTTGTTCCTGGCCACGAAATCCTCCAGCTCCGCTATTTCCTGCTGCTGTCGCTTATAGGCGGCCTCCAGCTGGGACTTCTTTACAGCGTATACTTCCCGGAATTTGTTATAATCCCCCACATAGCGGTCAAGCCTCTGGTTTTCCATATGATAAATCAGGTTGATGACACTGTTGAGGAAGGGTATGTCATGGGAAATGAGGATGAAGGCATTTTCATACTCCTGCAAGTAGCGTTTCAGCCAGTCTATGTGCTGTACATCCAGATAGTTGGTAGGCTCGTCCAACAGCAGAATGTCCGGCTTTTCCAGAAGAAGCTTGCCTAAAAGCACCTTGGTGCGCTGTCCCCCGGAGAGCTCTGTCACGTCCTTGTCCAGTCCTATGTCAGCCAGGCCAAGGGCGCGTCCCACCTCCTCCACCTTGGAATCAATGATATAAAAATCATGGGCCATGAGAAGATCCTGTATGGTTCCCAGCTCATCCATCATGGCGGTCATCTCATCCTCGCCGGCCTCACCCATCTTATCGCAAATCTGGTTCATATGTTCTTCCATCTCAAAGAGGAAGGCAAAAGCGCTCTTTAACACATCACGAATGGTCATGCCCTTTTCCAGCACCGCATGCTGGTCCAGATAACCGGCTCTCACGTTTTTTGCCCACTCCACCTTGCCTTCGTCAGGCATGAGCTTGCCGGTAATGATGTTCATAAAGGTGGATTTTCCTTCTCCGTTCGCCCCGATCAGGCCAATGTGCTCCCCCTTTAACAGGCGGAAGGAGACATCCTGAAAAATAGCCCGGTCCCCAAAACCGTGGCTTAAATGTTCTACGTTTAAAATGCTCATATTATCAAAAACTCCTTTTCTCTCAGCAGTATTATTCTACATGACATAATCTGTTCTGACAAGCTTAAACCTTACTTTTATAAGGGTTTATTCACCGTTTATCAGGACGCGGAATGAAAATGGAGCAAATTCAAAAAGATTCAAAATAAAATGAACCATTTGCTGCCCAATCTTCTCTATATAGCAGGTGCACCGATTAACAACACCTTCTGGCAGTTATGCCAGAAGGGATATATAATGGTTCCATATAGAGGTGGTTCCAAATAAGAGACGGACCATGGAAGGAGTGGATGGACATGGAGCAGGAGACGGCAGGTCTGGTACTCCGTATGGCGGAGGGAGACAGCCAGGCATTTGACAGGTTGATGGAATATTATTATCCCAGGATACTGCGCGTGGCATATCTCATATCCGGAAGTCATGCAGACAGCGAGGATATTGTTCAGGAGACCTTTGTGCTGTGCTGGATGAACCGAAAGAAAATCAAAGAACCGGAATATTTTGGGAACTGGCTTTATAAGACCCTTACCAGGGAAGCCTGGCGGTATTGCAGGAAGAACAGAAAAGAACAGCCGATGGAAGAGGTGTTTGGGAAGGAAGAACCTGAAACAGCCTCAGTGCTGGAGGAAGTTATGATGCGCTCCCGGGAAAAGGAGCTTTATAAGGCAATCAGGAATCTTCCGGTGAAACAGAGGACAGCCGTTGTCCTGTACTATTTTAATCAGATGTCCGTCAGGGAGATAGCAGGTATCATGGGATGTCTGGAGGGAACCGTTAAGTCCAGGCTGTTTACGGCCAGGGCGAATCTGAAACAGGAATTGATGGAAGAAAACAGGAGGGTAGGAAGGGAGGTAACCTTATGAACAGACGGAGTAAGCAGGTGACGCGGAAGGGACTGGAAGAGCAGATAGGCCGTACTCTTTGCAGCCGGGCAGAGTCCATACAGGTGACTTCCGCAGATACAGAGAGGATGCGGCACTCTGTTCACCGGAAAATAGAGGAGGAATCAGGAATGAGGAAATGGAATATGAAGCGTGTATTCGTGGTGGCGGCAGCTGTCTGCGTACTGGGCACCATAACAGCGGTTGCGGCCGGGAAGGTGGTATATACAAGCGGCGGAGGCAGTCATCTGGATGATTTTACCTATGATAAACTGAGAGAGATGGAGACAAAGCTGGGCTATACCACCAACGCCCCTGAAACATTCAGCAACGGATACAGGTTTGATATGGGAATGCCCATCCATCAGGATGCCATGGACCAGGATGGAAATGTGATAAAGTCCACGGAGGGCTTTTCTCTGAATTACAAAAAGGACGGAAATCCGGATGTGTTCATTACAGTCCAGGGCACAAGCCTGTATGATGAGGAAGGACAGCCGGATCAGACCTTTGACCATAACGGAATTACTTTGAACTACACCAGAGATCAGTACCGTTTTGTTCCCCCGGATTATCAGGTTTCCGATGAGGAGAAGGCAAAGGAAGCAGCAGGAGAACTCTATATCTCTTATGGAAGCGATAAGGTACAGGATAAGGTTGCCCAAAGCATGCTCTGGAAGGATGGGGAGAAGGTTTACATCATAACAGCCATGGATAATCCCATGACAGCCCGGGATATGGCCCAGATGGCCGGAGAATTGATAGATAATAAGCAGTAAAGCAGAAAAATACAGCGGATAAAAACAGCAGATAAAAACAGCAGATAAAAACAGAAGATAAGTGCTGGAGTTAAGTAAGAAGGCCCTGCATGATTCAAGCGGCATTCCGCAGCCTGATTCATGCAGGGCCTTCCCGTTATCCAATCTTCCTGCGGGCCGCCCTTCCCGCTATCCCTGACAGGCATCCACAAAGCTTTTAAATATATTGGCGGACACAGTGTCTGTCTGCCACATATACTCCGGATGCCACTGCAGTGCCAGAAGATAGGGATAATCCGGCATCTCCAGGGCCTCGATGATGCCGTCGGGCGCATGGCCGCTGGCCATGAGGCAGGGAGCAATCCTGCGCACCGCCTGATGATGGGAACTGTTTACTGCGATTTCCGTTTTCCCCTCCGCAATTGTGTACAGCAGCGTATCCCTGCGCACATCCACATGGTGGGAAGGCAGGCAGCATGAATAGGGCTGCTTGTGGGCGATGGGAAAGACGGTTTCCGTCTGGCTGGAAATATCCTGATAGATGTCGCCTCCCAGCCCCACATTAATGATCTGGGCTCCGCGGCAGATTCCCAACACCGGCTTTCGGGCGTCCACGGCAAGCTTCAGGAGGGATAGCTCCATGGTATCCCGCGCCATGGATACATTGCCGCACTGGGTATGTGTTTCCTCCTTCAGAAGGAATGGATGAATGTCCGGGCCGCCGGAGAAGAGAAAGCCGTCGCACAGCTTGGACAGCTGTTTTAAGTCTTCTCCGGATACCTCCAGGGGAAGAAGGATGGACAGGCCGCCCGCCGCTTCAATGGCCCTCAGGTAGGTGGGGCGCACACTTATATCGTCGTTATCCGTATTGTGGGATGGTGTTATGCCGATTACTGGTTTTTTCATGGTATTTGGATTCCTCCATGTGCTCTGTGAGTAATATATGCTGAATATATGAAAAAGAGCCCCTTCCGTCTGGAAGAGACCCTTATGTAATACTTAATTAGCCTTCGGAGATAGCTCCGGTTGGGCAGGTAGCTGCACAGGTTCCGCAGTCGATGCAGGTATCAGCATCAATAACGTACTGGCTGTCTCCCTCGGAAATTGCACTTACTGGACATTCAGCTGCACAGCTGCCGCAGCTTACACAAGCATCACTGATTACATATGCCATGATAAAATACCTCCTTAAGATTTGTCTACATTGTTATTTTATTTTATACTATAACGTCTAATTATTCAAGAGGAAAATCGTTCCTAAACCAGCGAATATTGTATAAATTTAGGAGCAATGGGTCCTTTCGTCGCGCATTCCCTGAAGAATAATTTTTCGGGCCTCTGCCGCCTTTGCGGGAGGCAAGGGGGCGGTGTCCTCTAACGGGTAGGGGATTCCAAGCTGATGGTACTTAGCCTTCCCCATATCGTGATAAGGAAGCACATCCAATGCCTTTACGTTCTTAAGCGTGCCGAGATAGCGTCCAAGGCGGTACAGATATTCCTCCCGGTCCGTTATGCCCGGAACCACCACGTGGCGGATCCATACAGGTATCCGCTTTTTCTCCAGGTATCCGGCGAAAGCCAGTATATTATCCTGGGGCTGGGAGCAGAGCTTCACATGCTCCTCAGGGTCAATATGCTTGATATCCAGGAGTATCAGGTCTGTGGAGGCCAAAAGCCGGTCAAAATGGGCCATAACTGCCTGTGAACCCGGGTTAAAGGTAATGCCGGAGGTATCCAGGCAGGTGTGTATACCTCTTTTTTTTGCTTTTTCAAAGAGCTCTGTCACAAAACCTATCTGCATCAGCGGCTCGCCGCCGCTGACCGTGATGCCCCCTTTTTTGTAAAAGGGACGGGCCTGCTCATACTGGTTCAGTATGTCCTCCGCTGTCATGGGGGTGCCGCCCTTGGGGTCCCATGTATCCGGATTATGGCAATAGAGACATCTCATGGGGCAGCCGCTTAAAAAGATTACCATGCGGATACCGGGGCCGTCCACGGTGCCGAAGCTTTCTATGGAATGTACGCGTCCAATCATAAGGCTGTGCTCCTTTCTGAGAAACATGGATGCCGCCGATGCGGAATATCTTCCTGTCCAGGCGGCATCCAAACCAGTTTACAGACAGGATTTAGATGGAGCCGTGGAAGGTTCTTGAAATGACCTCATCCTGCTGTGCCTTCGTCAGCTTATTAAAGTTCACTGCATAGCCGGATACCCTGACTGTGAGCTGGGGATATTTTTCAGGGTGGGCCTGTGCGTCCAAAAGGGTCTCCTTGCTGAATACATTTACATTCAGATGGTGTCCTCCTTCCTGGGCATAGCCGTCTAACAGAGCTACCAGGTTATCAATCTGTGATTCACTTGCTTTTACCATAATATTAATCCTCGCTTTCTCAAGAAGATGGTTTACATGCTGCTTATCAGGATTCCTCGATGTCGGCTTCGGAATCCAGCCCTTCAAAAAGGGTAGGTGCCTCACAGCCGCCTCCGCAGCCGTTCAGCTCCACTTCCAGGTCTCCCATGAAAATCTGGTCATCTTTGCCCAGCGCGCCCGGTATGATGGAAAAGGTATTGGAGATACCGTCCTGGGCGTCCCTGAACGGAAGCTTGGCAACAGATGCCAGGGATGCCACCGCGCCGTGGCTGTCTCTGTGGTGCATTGGGTTTGCGCCTGGCGCAAATGGCTGGCCTGCCTTTCTGCCGTCCGGTGTAGCGCCCGTATTATTTCCATACACCACGTTGGAGGTGATGGTGAGGATGGAAGTGGTGGGAATGCCGCCGCGGTAGGTGTGGTTGCCCTTTATATAGCTCATAAAGGTATGCACCAGGTCTGCTGCCAGCTCGTCAACCCGGTCGTCATTATTTCCATATTTAGGGAAATCACCTTCCACGATATAATCGGTCACAATACCCTTATCATTGCGCACCACCTTGACCTTGGCATATTTGATGGCGGACAGGGAGTCTGCCACAACGGAAAGGCCCGCGATGCCGGTTGCGAACCAGCGGGTCACCTTCTTATCATGGAGCGCCATCTGAAGTCTTTCGTAGCAGTATCTGTCGTGATTGTAATGAATGATGTTCAGGGCATTGACATATACCTTGGCCAGCCATTTCATCATATCCTTGTACTTGTCCATCACGTCGTCAAAATCCAGATACTCTGTGGTCACGGGACGGTATTTCGGTCCCACCTGCTTGCCGCTGATTTCATCGACACCGCCGTTGATGGCGTAGAGCAGGCATTTGGCCAGATTGGCTCTGGCGCCGAAGAACTGCATTTCCTTGCCGATACGCATACTGGATACGCAGCAGGCAATGGCATAATCATCGCCGTGGGTCACTCTCATCAAATCATCATTCTCATATTGGATGGAGGAGGACTCAATGGAGGTCTTGGCACAGAACCTTTTAAAATTCTCAGGGAGCTTTGTGGACCACAGTACGGTCAGGTTTGGCTCAGGGGCAGTGCCCAGGTTCTGAAGGGTGTGCAGATAACGGAAGGACATCTTGGTCACCATGTGGCGGCCGTCAATGCCGATTCCTCCGATGGATTCCGTAACCCATGTGGGGTCGCCTGAGAACAGCTCATTGTATTCCGGTGTTCTGGCAAATTTTACAAGACGCAGCTTCATAATGAAGTGGTCCACGAATTCCTGAATCTCTTTCTCCGTGTAGCGTCCTTCCTTTAAGTCACGCTCAGAGTAAATATCCAAGAAGGTGGAGGTGCGTCCCAGCGACATGGCTGCGCCGTTCTGCTCCTTGACAGCGGCCAGGTAACCCAGGTAGGTCCACTGGATGGCTTCCTTGACGTCAGAAGCAGGCTTTGAGATATCAAAACCATAGATACGTCCCAGCTCCTTCAAATCTTCCAATGCCCGGATCTGCTCAGACAGTTCCTCACGCTCTCTGATAACATCAGAGTACATGATGGTGCGTGTGGAATCCTTTTCTTCCTTTTTCTCCTGAATCAGGGCGTCCACACCGTAAAGGGCAACCCTGCGGTAGTCCCCGATTATGCGTCCGCGTCCATAGGCATCCGGCAGTCCGGTGATGATATGACTGGAACGGCAAGCCCTCATTTCCGGGGTGTACGCGTCAAATACGCCTGCGTTATGAGTTTTCCTGTGCTTGGTAAAGAATTCCACAATTTCAGGGTCAACCTCATATCCATTGTCCTGGCAGGCCTTCATAGCCATGCGGATGCCTCCATATGGCTGAAGAGAACGCTTAAAGGGTTTGTCAGTCTGAAAGCCTACAATGGTCTCCCTGTCCTTGTTTAAATATCCTGGGCCGTGGGACGTGATGGTGGAAATGATTTTGGTATCCATATCCAGAACTCCGCCGGCTTCCTGTTCCTGCTTTGACAGCTCCATAACCTGGTCCCAGAGCTCCGTTGTATTCTGGGTAGGACCTTCCAGAAACTCGTCGCTGCCGTCATAGGGGGTGTAGTTTTTCTGTATAAAGTCGCGTACATTGATTTCCCGCTGCCATACACCGCCTTTAAATGTGTTCCACTCTGTTCTCATAGACTTTTCCTCCTGTGAAATGCGTGAATCTATATATAAAAACTATTGTTAACCAAATGTTTCACAGCCATACCGGATTTACCGGATATCCATAGTCTACTAGAAAAATCCGATATATGCTGTTGCTTTTGCAACATTTATTATATTATGCACATTGTATACACGTCAAGAGGGCATAGTGATAATATTTTTTAACAAGCCTTGATAATTATGGTTAATATGAAAAATATGTAAGCTTATGTAGGACTTGTCAAATGTCGAAAAACGTATTATGATGGTAGAAGCGTGGTAAACCGATTAATTGGTTATACTTATAGCAGAAATATAAGGAGGACAAAGAGATGCAGATTAGTAAAGACATGCTGATTGGCCAGCTTATCCAGGTCGATGAGAGCATACCGCCGATTCTGATGCGTGCCGGAATGCACTGCCTTGGCTGCCCGGCTTCCCAGGGTGAGTCTCTGGAAGAGGCTTGTATGGTACACGGCATTGACTGCGACACACTGGTTTCCCAGATTAACGAAATTCTGGCAGCGAAAGCCTGATGATAGTCTGAAGCAGTGATTGGAGGAGCCTGGCTCAGGGGATATGTGACTGGGCCGGGTTCTTTTTATGTTTTGCGGTATTGACAGTTTGTCTCACAAATAGTAATATATTAGTATATTAAAATATTTATTTCCGGAAAGCCGGAAAAACACAAAAGTACTGCACATATATTTCAAGGAGGAAATTAGTTATGGATATGACATTGCGTTGGTTCGGTGAGGGCGTGGATTCTGTATCTCTGGAGCAAATCAGGCAGATACCGGGTGTGAAAGGCGTGATTACCACCCTGTATGACATTCCGGCCGGAGAGGTCTGGCCCATGGAGCGCATTCTTCAGATGAAGGAACAGGTGGAATCCAGGGGATTAAAGGTCCTGGGAATTGAGAGTGTCAATATACACGACGCGATCAAGGTGGGAACTCCTGACAGGGAGCAGTACATTGCCAACTACATCACGACCCTGGAGCGTCTGGGCCAGGCCGGAATTCATGTGGTGTGCTATAATTTCATGCCGGTCTTTGACTGGACCCGTTCCGATCTGGCTAAGGAGCGACCGGACGGCTCCACGGTACTGGCTTACAGCCAGAAGGAGATCGATAAGATTAATCCTGAGAATATGTTCCAGACCATGGGAGAAAAGTCCAACGGATTTGAGCTTCCCGGATGGGAGCCTGAGCGCATGGCGCGCATTAAAGAGCTGTTTGACATGTATAAGGACGTGGATGAGGACCGTCTCTTTAACAATCTGGTGTATTTTCTCAAGGCAATCCAGCCGGTATGTGAGAAGTATGACATTAAGATGGCCATACATCCCGATGACCCGGCATGGCCCGTATTCGGATTAGCCAGAATCATAACCGGCAAGGAGAAGCTTCTCAAACTGATGAAAGCCGTGGACGCAAACTTTAACGGTGTCACCCTATGTACCGGATCTCTGGGAAGCAATCCGGAAAATGACATCCCGGATATCATCCGGTCCTTAAAAGGAAGGATTCCCTTTGCACATGTGCGCAATCTGCAGTATAATGCTCCTGGAGATTTCCAAGAAGCTGCCCATCTCTCAGAAGACGGCAGCATGGATATGTATGAGATAATGAAAGCGCTGTACGACATTGGTTTTGACGGAATCATGCGCCCTGACCACGGAAGGGCTATCTGGGGAGAGGTGTCCATGCCCGGATACGGCCTCTATGACAGGGCGCTTGGGGCATGCTACCTGAATGGTTTGTGGGAGGCAATCCGGAAGCAGAACCGTTAGGCGTATACAGCAGGAAAGGATGGATGCGATGAGATTAGCCTTTGACGAAATTAAGAGTGAGATTAAGAGGGTGCTGGTTAAATACGGGATGCCAGAGGAAAAGGCGGAGACCTGCGCCCGTATTCACACGGAGACTGCCTACGACGGGGTATATTCTCATGGCACTAACCGGGTGGCCAGGTTTGTGAACTACATTCAGAAAGGATGGGTGGACGTTAATGCTGAGCCTTCCCTGGAACGTGAATTCGGCGCCCTCCGGGTTTATAATGGAAACATGGGTCCCGGCATCCTGAATGCCCTGTACTGCGCGGACCGGGCCATGGAACTGGCGGATCAGTACGGCATCGGCATGGTGGGAATCAGGAATACCACCCACTGGATGCGGGGCGGCACCTACGGGCTGTACGCCGCAAGAAAGGGATATGCGGCAATCATGTGGACCAACACGGAGTCCTGCATGCCGCCATGGGGAGGAAGGGAATGCCGTCTGGGCAACAATCCCTTTGTCATGGCTGTGCCGTCTGCGGACGGGAGTGAACCTCTCCAGCTGGATATGGCGATGTCACAGTATTCCTACGGAAAACTGCAGGTTACACGGCTGGCCGGGGAGAAACTGCCGTATCCCGGCGGATTTGATGACGAGGGCAATCTGACGGACGAGCCGGGTGCCATCGAGAATTCCCGCCGTGTGCTGCCTGTGGGGTATTGGAAGGGATCGGCCTTTTCCTTCATGCTGGATATCCTGGGGGCAGTGCTCACGGACGGCATAGGAGCAGCCGGCATGGACCAGAAGGGATACGGCAGCTGCGGCGGCTGTTCCCAGGTGATGATTGTGGTGGATCCGGGCAGGACCACCACGGATGCCCATATGAAGGAAATCGTGGATACAGCCGTGCGGTATGTAAAAAGCTCGGCTCCGTCGGAGGAAGGCGGCAGTGTCAGGGCGCCGGGCCAGGGAAGCGCCCGGTTCCATGAGGAGCATGACAGTCTGGGAATTTATGTGGATGATGATGTCTGGAAGGAGATACAGTCCCTGTAGGCTTGGGGACCGGTATTAGGAGGTTTTACCCATGAAGATAGAGGAAAAAAGACATGGAGAGACTGCCAGACAGTATGCGTACCGGACCCTGCGGGGGAATATCATATCTCTGGATTTGGAACCAGGGGCGCCCTTTAATGATGTGGAAATGTCGCAGATGATAGGCATCAGCCGCACGCCTGTGCGGGAAGCGGTCATACAGCTCAGCGAGGAATCCAGAATCATTGAGATATTTCCCCAGAGAGGGATGCGCATTGCGTTGATTGATGTGGAGCTGGTGGAGGAGGCGCGCTTTCTGCGCCTGGTCCTGGAGAAAGCGGCTGTGGAACTGGTCTGCGGCCAGGCGGATGAAGAGGACCTGCGGTGGCTGGATGAGAATATCAGACTTCAGGAGTTTTATTTGGAGGGAGGTTCATCCCAGAAGCTTTTGGAGCTGGACAATAAGATGCACCGGAAGCTGTTTTCCATCTGCCGTAAGGAGCTTACCTATGAGATGTGCCAGAGACTGGCGATTCACTATGACAGGATTCGCAGCCTGTCCGTGGCAACGGTTAAGGACCATAAGATAATTGAGGACCATAAGAAATTGCTGGAGGCCATACGGCGCCGCGATAAAAAGCAGGCCGTAGAGATTATGGAACTGCATCTGAACCGGTGGATGTTGAATGAGCAGATGTTCAGAAACCGGTATCCGGCATATTTTAAGTAAATTTTTAAGTAAATATTTAAGGCAGAAGTCTAAGGCAATAAAACACCCCTCGTCAATACAGCCGCAGGGGTGTTTTATAATATTTTGATATATTAAATTTCCATATATTTATAGCAGGCTACGCCCCTAAATTTTGGCGAGATTCTGAAGGGCATTATTCTGAATGATGACCTCATAGTGCTCCTTAAAATATGCCTCGCTGGCAGATTCACCTGAGAGCTTGGTGGCATACTCCGCCAATATATTGCACACACGGGAGAAATCCAGGTCGCCGCAGTCCAGGCGTTTTACAATGAGATAATACTGTCTGGTGCCGGGCTTCTTATACAGGGTGTTGACGCCGTCATAGATTCCGGATACGGCCCGGGAAGCCTCGCTTATGCGGTCCAGGCTGTTGAACCGGAAAATGCGGCTACTGGCAACAGAGCCTGTATTCTTCTTGACGGCAGCTTCAGAGGCACTGTCTGCGGAGCTCTCATCCCCAACCTGTTCCACGGAACCTGGCTCCAGGTAATTCAGGGAATCGGAAGCGCCTTCCAGGAACTCGCTGGCTAACTGGGACACAAGAGAATTCTGGCTGTCGTCCGTGAAAGGTGAGAACTTGGCAAAACGGGTATCCAGCTCTTCCGGATCTTCGATTTTAGTGATGACCAGCATGATGCTTTCGCTGGACAAAGGAATCGCCTCAACCATCAAAGGAATGTCCTCCGCCTCAAAGCCCACTTCATTGGAGGCTTTCTGAATCATTTCCCTGAACAGCTTCCTGGCTTTTTCCGTTCCATAAGCCAGTTCTACCAGGTTTATGTTGCGCGCACTTAAATCAAAGCTGGTCAATGTACAGCGAATCTGGTTTTCATTGATACGTTCTATTTTCATTAGGATCACTTCCTGTTCTGTGTCAAATGTGGTAGCATCTGCTTTGGACCAGGGTGCTTTTTGGTAACTCCAGGCCGAAAGTAGACTTCTACACTTTAAATATACTACATTACAGGCGGAAATATCAATCATTTAATAAAAATTTAAAAAATATCGTGTCGCAGGATGTTTTCAGGTGGTATAAATAGCATATGAAAAGCCATGGAAGATATAACGACCATAGACAGGTGATAAAGAAAAGGGTAAAATTGGGATGTGAGATGATATTGTGACAAAGGAGGGGTGAGTAAAGAATACCATTTTATTTGGCAAATACCGTCTGCTGCACCAATTGGGAACAGGCCGGGCAGGAACCGTATGGCTGGCAGTGCACATTGGCCTGGAGGAATACAGGGCCATAAAGCGTATCTCTAAAAGGGATGCCGACTATGACTCCTTCCGGAGGGAAGCACTGGTGCTAAAAGAACTGCACCATCCTGGGATTCCCATGATTTATGATTTAGAAGAAGATTCCGAATTTTTTTATTTAATCGAGGAATATCTTGAAGGATATTCTCTATATGCCCTGATTGCGAATCAGGGGCCTATTCAAGAGGCAGAGGCAGTCCGTTACGGGATGCAGGTCTGCGGGCTTGTGGCTTACATGCATTCTGCGTGTGAAATACCCATATTACATTTAGATTTACAACCAAATAACCTGATAATCTGCAATGGCACCGTAAAGCTGATTGATTTTGATCATGCCGCAGGCTGCCGTTGGGCAAACATTGCCCCAAAGCGATTCGGCACAGTGGGCTGCGCGGCTCCTGAACAGTATGCTTCTGACCGCATGTTGGATCAAAGGACCGACATTTATGCCATTGGTGCAGTCCTCCGTTTTATGACAGCAGGAACCCTGAGAGAGGACGCCGGACAGTCTGCCGCCCTATCGGAGGATTTTGAGCGGATTATCAGAAAATGCATGGACTCCGATATGGAGAAACGATACGCTTCCGCCGGCGAGGTGGAGGATGCGCTTCAGGCGCTGTGTACCAGGAAGCTGACAGAAGAAAAAGAACAAAAGGCGATACCATCTCATATTTTGATTCTGACCGGGATGAAGGCTGGGACGGGTACCACACATTTAGCCTTAGGGCTGGTATATTTTCTGAACAGGAACGGGTACCGGGCGCTTTATGAGGAACATAATGTCTCCCGGGCAGTGGCCGCCATGGCTCAAAGGGCAGGTATGCGTCCGGACCGTTTTGGAATCTATACCATGAACGGCTGCTGCTTAAAGCCGTGGTATGGACCTGCCGTAAAGCTGGATGAAGGGACAGGATTTGACATCATAGTGAAAGACTATGGAACAGATTGGCAGCAGGCGGAACTGGAATTAAAGGCGGCGAAGGCAGATTTAATTGGGACAGGCAGCGCCAGCGTCTGGGACGGCCGATACATCAGGCGGTATATATCCTGGATGAATCAGGCCTGGACGGGACGGTGCAGCGGGAACCGCGTGCTTATATTTCGGGGCACACGGGCCGTATGTCAAAAGGAGCTGAAGGCCATGGCCAAATCAGACAAGGCTTTAAAGGGAATAAAGCTGTTTGTCTCGCCGGAATACGAAAATCCTTTCAGCCAGAAAAGCGAAGATGCCTTTTTTCAGTCTTTATGGTCTGCCGTGACCGGCGGCGGGAGGTGGAAGAAAAAAAGAGGCTTATTAAGAAGATGGGATTTTCTAAGAGAATCTTTTTTAAAAACAGCCGGGAGCCTGCAAAAGGGTGCAGGGTTGTCGGAATCACAGGAACAGGACGGGGAACAGGGGTGACTCATCTCAGCGTCCTGGCGGCCAATTATATGGCCAGTGCCCTGCAGCGCAGGACTGCGGTGATTGAGTGGAATGACCATGGCGCATGGAAAACCATAAAGGATATATGCCAGGCCGGTTCCGCAAAGCAGGCGGATTCTGCGGACTACAAATACAAAATCTTCGGGGTTACATATTATATGCAGGGGGCCCCCCGCGTGCTGGCGTCCTGTCTGGATGGAACATATGACGAAGTTATAATTGATTTTGGAGAGCTGAGGCCATCCATCAGGGCGGAATGGCTCAGATGCGAAGTGAAGATTGTCATGGCTGCACTGAGCGAATGGAAGCTGGAGGCATTTTTGGAGCTTTTATCAGAGGAGGAAGGACGCAGAACAGGGTGGATATATACGGCTGCCTTTGGCAGTGAGGACACCAGAAAACAGATAGAGAGGCAGTTTGGGATTTCTCTGGCCAGGGTTCCTCTTTCAGTAGATGCGTTTTCAGTGGATTATGAGACCATGCGGTGGTTTGAGGGGATTTTGTGAAGAAAAAAGAGACAGAAGGAAACGGCGCACAAAAGTATGTCACGAAAACAACTCCTTGGTGCTGCCGTCCGGCTGTCTTGCGGTAATAGGGGAGGGCTTATCAGCATGATAAGAAATGTCGAGTATGGAGACCGGAAGAAACATCAGAGAATCTATCTGGACGGATTGAAGAGATACAAGAACAAAGGGGTTCGGATTACCATTGACGGAGTCGAGTGCCCGGAAAAAGAATGGGAGAAGATATTCGAGATGGGAGAAGACGGGGGCTTTTACATGGGAGACTATGTTGGCGCCGAGCAGGGCTGTCTGAAGGAAATCAGATTTGACAAAGTGTATCTCAGCGACCCTCCCAAAGAGAAAAAAGATGAGGATTCATGAGCAGATAATAAAAACAGATAACAACAGCAAATAACAGAGCAGATAACAAAAGCCCGGATTATGCGCTGCCATGAGTACCGTCTCAGCCTGTGCAGCCAAAGCAGGCGGCGCATACCGGGCTTTTGTTCCTGTTTCCTCCATAATGACTGTAAATTGTAAGCAATTAATTGGTACATGCACTCTATTTTGTGGTAGAATAAAAACAATCATTAGGAAACTGGAGGACAGGATGAGCAGAAGAAGAAAAGGTCATGGCTGCGGAATCACGGTACTGGTTCTGCTGTTCATATTTATCCTGGCAGGCGGTGGTCTGGGAGTGCTTTTTGCCAAGAAATACATGCCCAGCAATGAGCTGGCGGATAAGAGCAGGATATTTGGTATTAAGGACGGCCAGGTGGCCCTTATTTTGGATAACCAGGTGCAGGAGGAGAAGGGAATCTACGAGGGCGGCCAGGTGTACCTGCCCGTGGACTGGGTAAATGAACATCTGAACCAGCGCTTTTACTGGGATGAGGGAGAAAAACTGCTGGTGTATGCACTGCCTGACTCCATTGTGTATGCGGATGAAAGTGCCCAGGGAGAGAAGGGACCTCTCTTTAAGGTCACACAGGATGGAATGTACCTGTCCCTTGGGGTTGTGGTGAATTATACAGATATCCGCACTCAGGCCTTTGCCACAAGCCAGATCAAGCGGGTGTTTATCGACACCTCCTGGCAGCCCTATGACACGGCAGTGCTGAAAAAAACAGGACAGGTCAGGGTCAGGGGCGGTGTAAAGAGCCAGATTATCACAGAGGCGGCGGCAGGAGAGACTGTGGATGTACTGGAGACCATGGAAAAGTGGTCCAGGGTAAGAACGTCGGACGGTTATATCGGATATGTGGAAAACCGGAAGCTGGAGGCAGGAGAGCAGGTTGCGCCTGTCAGCACCTTTGAGGCGCCTGTGTATACCAGCATTTCCATGGACGGGAAAGTAAGGCTGGGATTTCATCAGGTCACACGGCCGGAGGGAAATAATACTCTTGAGAGCTATGTATCCAATGCCAGGGGGATGAATGTGATTGTGCCCACCTGGTTCAATGTGGTGTCCGGCGACGGCACCTATACATCACTGGCCAGCAGGGATTACGTGGATAAGGCCCATGATATGGGACTGAAGGTGTGGGCCATGGTGGAGAATGTGAGTACGGAGGAAAGCGTCAAAAATCTAAACACTAAGACTCTGATGTCCTCTACCAGTACCAGGAAAAAGCTCATTGAAAAACTGATGAATGAGGCGGATACCTATGGCTTTGACGGCTTCAACCTGGATTTTGAGAGCCTGAAGGCAGAGGCGGGGCCCCATTATGTGCAATTCATAAGGGAAATGTCGGTTGCCTGCCGCAATAAGGGACTTGTGCTGTCTGTGGACAACTATGTACCATCCTCCTATACTGCGTTTTATAACAGGAGGGAACAGGGAATTGTGGCTGACTATGTGATTGTTATGGGATATGATGAACACTATGCAGGAGGAGAAGCCGGTTCCGTATCATCCATTCCCTATGTGAGGGAAGGAATTGAGAATACTCTGAAGGAGGTCCCCAAGGAAAAGGTCATCAATGCGGTCCCCTTCTATACCAGAGTATGGACCGTGAATGAGGGAAAGACCTCTTCAAAGGCATATGGCATATCGGATGCCAGGCAGTGGGTGGAGGAGAACCAGGTGGAGCTTAGCTGGGATAAGCTTTTGGGGCAGTATTACGGTGAGACTGTTAGCGGAAGCGGACAGCAGTATATATGGATGGAAGAGGAAGATTCCATGAAGCTTAAGATTGACCTGATTAAGGAGTTTGACCTGGCAGGAGTTGCCTGCTGGAAGCTGGGATTTGAACCAGCGGACATCTGGGATATTGTGTCAGAGGTTAAATAAACGAAATGGGTGACGCCGGAGGAAGGAAATGACAGGAAGAACAAGGATAACGGGAATTATGACAGCTGTCTTCATGGCTGGAGTCATGGCAGGGTGCAGCGTACAGACTGGAAACCAGGCGGCACCCACCGCCGAAAAACAGCAGACAAAGGAAACGGTTCAGGAAACAGAGCTGCAAAAGCCCACACACCCTGAGCCTTCGCAGATACAGCCTTTTCCCGATGTTGAAAAGGAGACAAAGGCAGAGCCGCTGATTGGAGGAAAACGCATTATCCTTATGACAGATATACATTATCTGGCAGAATCCCTGACAGACCAGGGGGATATGTTTCAGGCCATGGTAGAGCACGGCGACGGAAAACTGACCAATTACGTATGGGAGATAACGGATGCCGCACTGGAGGAAATTAAACTTCTGAGCCCGGATGTCCTGATTATCAGCGGAGATTTAAGTCTTCAGGGAGAAAAGAAGAGCCATGAAGAACTGGCGAAAAAGCTGGACGAGGTGGAGAAAGCCGGTATCACGGTTTTGGTCATACCGGGCAACCATGACATTAACAATCCAAGCGCCTCCGTGTATTCCGGGGGAGACCGGTACCCGGCAGAACCTACTACTCCGGAGGATTTTGAGCGTATTTATAAGGAATTCGGATACTCAGAGGCCAGCAGCAGGGATGCCAATTCCCTCAGCTACACCTATGACCTGGGACCGTCCATGCGGCTGCTCATGCTGGATACCTGCCAGTATGAACCCCGCAATAAGGTTGGGGGGATGATAAAGACAGAAACCTATGAGTGGATAAGGGAGCAGCTTGAGCAGGCTGCCCGGGACAGCGTGATTCTTCTACCGGTGGCCCATCACAACCTGCTGGAGGAGAGCGAGGTATATGCGGATGACTGTACCATCGAGCACAGTGAGGAGCTTATACAGATGCTGGAAGGGGAGAATATCCCGCTGTTCCTCAGCGGGCACCTGCATGTGCAGCACTTTATGAGGAATAACGATATCGGTATCTATGAGGTGGTCACCAGCTCCCTGTCCACGCCTCCCTGTCAGTACGGTGTGCTGGATTACATGGAGGATGAGACATTTTATTACTATACACGCAAGGTAAATATGGAGAAATGGGCCAGGAAAAACAAGAGCACGGATGAGAACCTGCTGAACTTCGACACATACAGTCCGCCTGTTTTAAAACAGATATTCTATAATCAGGCATATGATGCCATGAAGAATTCTGCGGAGGAGGAGACGGGCAGCATATTTGTGAAGCTGACAGAATCGGAGAAGCAGCAGATGGCAAAGGTGTATGGGGATATCAATGCCGCGTGCTATGGCGGCAGGGCGTATGAGGTGGTGAAGGAGGCTGTGAAGCAGCCCGGATACTCCATGTGGAAGGAGTACTGCTATCCCAGCATTCTGTATGAATACCTGGAATATATCATAGAAGACGCGGTACAGGATTATAACGTTCTGAGTATAGAGTAAAAACAGGTTCATTTTCATCAGGCGGGTGAATATACTGGAATAAAGGTTATCAGGGAGCGCCCATTGATGAAGCATTCAGCATGGCAGACAGTGATGGGGATTCTGCTGCTTTGTATCGTGGCACTGATATCATGGCAGGCAGGAACACTGGTGGCTGTCCATAATCAGGCAGCGGAGGCAGACAAGGCAAGGCCGGTGGTGGTCATAGACGCCGGACACGGAGGCAGCGATCCGGGTAAGGTAGGGATAAATGGTCAGCTGGAAAAGGATATTAACCTGAAGATATCAGAGCAGCTGAAAGCATATCTTGAGGCCTCCGACGTAGAGGTGATCCTTACCAGGGACTCGGACCAGGGACTTTACAGCTCTGGGGACAGTCATAAAAAGATGGCGGACATGAGAAAACGGTGCGAAATCATAAATGAGGCGGCACCGGATTTGGTGGTCAGCATTCACCAGAACAGTTACCATGAGGAATATGTATCCGGAGGCCAGGTCTTTTACTATAAGACATCGGAGAAGGGAAAGTTTCTGGCGGAAATTTTGCAGAAGCGCTTTGACTATGTGCTGGGCGAGGCCAACAAGAGGATGGCCAAGGCCAATGACAACTATTATCTCCTGCTTCATGTGAAGGAGCCTATTGTCATAGTGGAATGCGGATTCCTGAGTAATGGAAAGGAAGCCAAGCGCCTGGAGGATGAGGAATATCAGGACAGGATGGCCTGGACCATACATATGGGAATCATGGAGTACCTTAATACGGTAAAACAGAAACATTAAAGGCCGGTGATTCGGCCTGGCAATCAGAAAAACAGATTTAAAAATGGGAAGGCTGCCCGCGTGAGGGCGCCTTCCCATTGCTTTATATAAGCTTTGAATCTGAAAGAAACAAAAGGCCGGAGAACTGGCAGCGCAGTCTCCGGCGTGTAATAAAAAAGCGCGAGACGGGATTCGAACCCGCGGCCCCCACCTTGGCAAGGTGGTGCTCCACCCCTGAGCCACTCGCGCATAAAAGTATGATATTACTTTGACGTGGTATAGTCTATCATATTTTCTCTGATAAATCAAGAGGTTTTTTGCCTGTTGGTTTAAAATAGTTTGACTGAAGTTTGACTGAAAGACCATCCGCAAAAGCATACCGTACAATTTCCGCTTTTTCGGATGGCTTCCAGGCATAAGTATTTACTTTTGGGGTGTTTCGATTCTGCTGCAGGTGGCGCCTTCTATGAAGGAGGCTTCAATGATTTTGGATACAGGCTCTTCCGGCGGATTGACCACCAGCTCAAATAATTCGAGGGATATATCCCGCAGGTTCTGCTGCACAGTGGTTATCTGAGGCTGATGGAGATTGCTGATTACATTATCAAATCCTACAATGGACATGTCTGCGGGGATTTTTAACCCCAGGGAATATGCTGCGTTCAAGGCCCCTAAGGCAATGATGTCATTACAGCAGATGATTGCCGTAGGGGCGGCCGGAAGGGAGAGGAAATAATTAAGAGCCTGGCTTCCGGCCTGAAGGGTCAGTTGAAGGTTTCTGTCATAAATATATTCCTGGATAATGGGGAGTCCTTTTCCTGCCATTGTTTCTATGTAGCCATTCTGTCTGGAAATAACAGAATCCATGGGTGTTTTACAGCCGACAAAGGCAATTTTTCTGTGCCCGAGATTGTAAAGGTAGTCCACAATTGGCTGCATCATCTGCCTGTTGTTGGAACGTACGCTTGAGAATTTGCCATGCGTCTTACGGTCCAGAAATGCAATTGGAATGTGGATCCTGCAGGCTTCAAAAATATCGGAATCAACGCCTTCTGTCAGAATGATACCGGCACATCGGTTAGCCAGGCAGAAGTAAAGATATTTCTTTTCAAGTTCCGGGTTGCTTCCTGTATCACAAATAAGAAGCATATAGTTGTGTTCCAGACATATCTGGTTCAGTTCTTTAATCAGACTGATGAAAAAGGGGTTCTCCATGTCATATATAAACACGGCAATGGTATTGCTTGTCTTGGAAAAGATTTTCTTGACAGGCTGGTTCGGGATATAGTTATATTCCTCAATTACTTTTTGCACTTTCTTTCTGACCTTTTCAGATGTCATTTCTGGATTATTGATGACGCGGGATACAGTTGCGGTAGAGACTCCCGCCAGTTTGGCAATATCCCTGATTCCGATGTATCCGTTATTTTCCGGACGGCTTTCCTTGTTCATACGATTTCTCCTCCTGGTCCTGAAGGGGTGAAACTTGTTTCATAAAAAGAAAAAATAAGCTTCATCCGACCATATCATATTATAGTTTAAATAAAATTAATTGTAAACACGAAAAAATGTAACAGTTTTACTTAACACATCAAACTGGTGTAATTGGCAAGATGAAGATACAAGGAATAATCGCTAAAAAAGAGGGAAAAATAATGATTTAATATGAAAAATGCACAAATGTATTATTGACAACAAGACCATAAAGTGCTATATTGTAAATGTAACAAGTTACATACACGAAGTGAATGTGAGGGGCGGAACATGAATAAAAGAACGGAAAGGTTGAGAGAACGGTTATTTGCTGCAGACCCGCGTATTTGTCCGGAGCGGTGCGTCTATTTTACTGAGTCTATGAAGGAGACAGAGGGAAAACCAATTGCGCTGAGGCGGTCCCAGGCATTTTATGATGTGCTGAGCCGCATGACGGTTTATGTGAATGCAGACGAGCTGATTGTGGGAAACCAGGCGCAGTGGCCTAAAGCATCCCCGATATATCCGGAGTATTCCACGGACTGGCTGGAAGCGGAATTAAACGGCTCGCCTTTTTCCCCGGATAAAAGACCAGGCGATAGGTTTTACTACACACAGGAAGACAAAGACAAAATATTGGAATGTGTGGAATACTGGAAGGGGAAGTCCTTATATGAAAATCTGAGAAAGACCCTTCCTGATAAAATCAACCAGGCCTGGGACGCCAATGTGATTGACGATACATGGGTGTCCGCTGCCGGTTTGGGCAATGTAATTGTTGATTACAAAGGTGTGGTAGATAAAGGCTTATCCGATGTCATGAGACGGATAGAGAATAAGCTTAAGAGGCTGGACCCCAGAGAGCCGGGCAATACAAGAAAAAGATGGTTTCTTGAGGCCGCCCTTCAGGGCAATCAGGCCGTGGTGATGTTTTCGGGCCGTATTGCTGACCGCTGCAAAGAGCAGGCGGAGCAGGAAAAGGATGAAACACGCAGGAGGGAACTTCTCAAGCTGGAGGGCATATGCAGGAATGTTCCGTTGAATCCGGCCAGAACCTTCCACGAGGCGGTTCAGTCCATCTACATGATTCTGCTGGCGGTCCATCTGGAATCCAATGGGCATGCCATTTCACTGGGGCGTTTTGACCAGTATGTGTATCCTTACTATAAGAAGGATTTGGAGGAAGGCAGAATCACCAGAGAAGAGGCTCTGGAGATAGTCGAATGCTTCTTCATCAAATGCAATGAACTTAATAAGCTCAGGAGCTGGCCGGATACAGAGTTTTTCCTGGGGTACCAGATGTTCATTAATCTTGCCATTGCGGGCCAGACAGTGGACGGAAAGGATGCAACAAATGAAGTTTCCCATCTGTGTGTGGAAGCATGTGAAAATGTAAGGCTGTTTACACCGTCCGTATCCATTAAATGGTTCGAGGGAACCAGTGATGCATTCATGATGAAGGCGTTAAAGGCAGCACAGAGGCATCAGGGCGGCCAGCCGGCATTTTATAATGATAAGGCATTTATCAGGACGCTTGAGAATATGGGGATTGCTGAGGAAGACCGGGTGAACTGGGTGCCGGACGGATGTATCGAGGCATCGATTCCCGGGAAATGGGATTTTGCGGCCAAAGGTCCATGGCTGAATGTGGAGAAGGTGCTGGAGATCACACTGCACGACGGCACGGACCCTAAGACCGGATACCACTTTGTGGATTTGGAAAAACGTGTGGAGGACTGCGGCAGTGTAAGGGAACTGATGGAACTGTATAAGCAGACCCTGGATTATTTTATGGGTCTGCAGGTTGAAACAGAGCATATCAATGATGAAATCCATATACAGCAGGACATCAACGCATTCCGATCATCCCTGGTATATGACTGTATAGAGAGAGCGATGGACCTTGTGGAGGGCGGTTCCGTATACTCGGCGGACGGCGGGCCTACGGCAGGTACTATCAGTGCAGGGGATTCCCTGGCAGCATTAGACGAGATTGTATTTAATCAGAAGCTTCTGACCATGGAACAGGTACTTCATGCCATGAGCACCAATTATGAGGATATGGAGACAGTGCCTGCCGGGCCGGAAATCAGGGCGATACTGTTAAACAAGGCACCCAAATTTGGAAACGATGATGAGAGAGCTGATAAGTGGGTAGTTGAACTGGAGGACTACATTGGTTCCAGCTACAGGTATAAATACAGAAGTTCGAAGTATGGAAAAGGGCCGGTGCCATGCTGTTACTCCTACAGCCAGAGTCCTGTGACGGGTAACATTGCTTTCGGAAAGAGCATTGGAGCCACACCGGACGGACGTAAGGACGGACAGCCGGTAAATAATGGAATCTCCCCTGCCAATGGTTCGGAGAAAAAAGGCGCCACGGCTGCTTGCAATTCAGTCATGAAACTGCCCAGCATATGGTTCCAGAAGGGCGCCATATTCAATATGCGTCTGTCCAAAGGAGCGCTGGATACGGATGAGAATAAAGAGAAGGTAATTGCCATGATTAAGGTGTTGTTTGAAAACTACGGGCAGCAGATTCAGTTTAATGTGGTGGATAACAAGGTGTTTAAGAAGGCGATGGAGCATCCGGATGAATATAAGGATTTGATGGTCAGGGTTTCTGGCTACAGTGCATTGTTTACGTCACTGTCCCCGGAGTGCCAGATGGATGTGATAAGCAGGGCTGAGCTGGAATTATAGATTAAGTACCGCAATGCGGTGAGTGAAACGGCGGATGATGAATAGGGGGAATCACAAACATGGGGGTTTGCAATGTATTTAATATAGAACGGTATGCAACAGAGGACGGCCGCGGTATCCGCACCGTAGTATTTTTAAAGGGCTGTTCCCTCCGCTGCAGATGGTGTGCAAACCCCGAATCCCAGAGAGCTGGGACAGAGGTTCTGGTGAAGACAAATGTTTGTATCAGCTGCGCAAGATGCAGTGTTTTGTGTCCGGAAAAAGCCATAAGTTACAAGGAAGGCTACGGATATATTACAGACCAGAGTAAGTGCAGGCAATGCGGTGTATGCATCAGGGAGTGCTATGCGGACGCCAGGGAGATAATGGGCAGAAAATACAACGAGGATGAGCTTCTTGCTGAGATACTGAAGGACCGGCAATATTATGGAATGTCCGGCGGCGGCGTTACATTCAGCGGAGGAGAGCCATTATATTACAGTGAAATTATTGGGGCTATTGGAGAGCAGATGCACCGGAGAGGTTATAATACCCTGGTTGAAACATGCGGGCATGTCCCCCAAAAGGCATTGGAAGACATAAACGGGCGTGTTGATTATATATATTATGACTTCAAACAGATTGATTCTGAGAAGCATAAGGAGCTGACAGGCGTGGACAATACCCTGATACTCAGCAATCTGGAATGGCTGTGCGGTCATTACAGCGGGGAACTGTCAGTCAGATATCCCTATATTCCGGGCTGCAATGATGATGAGGCGTCCGTCAATGGTTTTTTTAGGTACATTAAGAGTTTAAATCATATATCCGAGATTGTATTTCTTCCTTATCACAGGCTGGGGCTGCCCAAATATCAGGGGTTGGGACGGGCGTATGAGATGGGGAATATGCCGTCCCTTAAGAAGGCGGACTTATCATTCCTTGTACAGCGGGCGGAAGGGTTTGGTCTGGAGATAAAAATTCAATAGGAGAGGGGCAGGGGTGTTGATGAAGCGGAATATGGTAGCGTTTGACTGCGGTAATTCGTCATGCAGGGTTATTCTGGGAGTGTATGACGGGGAACAGATAACCACAGAAGTCATTTCCCGGATACCAAATTATATGGTCAGGGTTCATCAGTATTTTTATTGGGATATACTGATGATTTACCAAAAATTATTAGAGGGGTTAAAAGAGGCGGTAAAGCGGGCCGGAACCATCCACTCAATCGGTATCTGTACATGGGGAGTGGATTTTGCACTGTTTGACAAACAGGGGCTTATGATTCAGAATCCATTGTCATACAGGAACGGCATAGGGGCAGAGGTTCTGGAACAGATGTCTGAGGAGCAGAGGACATATCTGTTCGGGCAGACGGGAATCCTGTGCGATAAGATTAATTCGGTCAATATGATAAAGGGAATGATGGAGAAAATGCAGTCCATTGTTTTCTGCGGCCATAAGCTTCTCATGATTCCGGATATCTTAAACTATCTCTTTACTGGCTGTATGGTGAATGAGCCCAGCGAATTGTCCACGACCCAGCTGATGGATGCCAGAAAAAGGGAGCTCAGTGAAGAAGTATTGAGGACGATGGAAATACCCTCCGATCTGTTTGCCGCCATTGGGAAACACGGTACGGCCATTGGCATGCTTCATTCTAATGTAAAGGAAATTCTGGGCATATCGTATGATGTACCGGTAATTTGCGTGCCGTCCCATGATACAGCTGCCGCTGTCCTGGCGATTCCGGCAGAGGAGGATGAATTTCTGTTTGTCAGCACAGGGACCTGGGCGCTTATCGGCATGGAGTTAGAGGAGCCAATCGTGAATGAAGAAGTGAGAAAGAGATGCCTGACCAACGAAATAGGGGCATTTAATAAAATCACCCTGCTGCGTAACAGTGCTGGTATGTTTATCATCCAACGCATTAAGGAGGAATATGAAGGGGAACATGGGAACATTGGCTGGGAAGAGCTTAACAGCCTTGGTGACCGCCATGAGGGGATAGTACCGCTGTTCCCTGTGAACGATACCAGTTTTTTTAATCCTGTACATATGTCTGACGAGATTTGGAATTATTTTGTTAAGACCGGTCAGGCTTCCGGAGAAAAAGACTGGGGTACAATCATATGCGGTTTTCAAAACTCCATGGCGCTGAGCTTTGCCTCGGTGATACAAGACCTGGAGGAAATCAGCGGAAAGAAAAAGGACACTGTCTATATGGTAGGCGGAGGCTCACGGAATGCAAGGTTATGTCAGATGACGGCGGATGCAGCGGGTAAAAGGGTAGTGACAGGGGGGAAAGAGAGTACGTCCCTGGGAAACCTGGGAGCCCAGCTCAAGTATTTTGAACCTGATCTGACAGTGAGGGAAATCAGGAGCCTTTTGGGAAAGGGCATTGAGAGTACAACTTATTGCCGCGGGAAAGATTCCGGTGAAGCGTTGAAACGGTATCAAAAACTAGAAGGGTAAGGGGGCCTGTCCATGGACGGATGTATATTAAGGATGTGCGGGATTAACAAAAGCTTTTTTGGTGTTCCTGTACTGAAGAATGCGCAGCTTGAGGTGCTTCCAGGGGAGGTTCACGTTCTTTTGGGGGAAAATGGAGCGGGCAAATCCACATTAATTAAAATTCTATCCGGAGCATACGGACGGGAAGGCGGGGACATTTGGCTGGATGGCAGGGAGCTGGCGCCTATGACGCCGAAGGAGGCTTTGGATGCAGGTATCAGCGTGATTTACCAGGAATTTAACCTCGTGCCGGATTTGCCTGTATATGAAAATATATTCATTGGTAAGGAATACGGACAGGGGGTTCTTGTGGACCACAAGCGGGCCATAAAAGAGGCGGAGGGATATATGAGGCGGGTTGGCCTGGAGGTAAGCCCAAGGACTCTGGTCCGTGAGCTGAGTGTGGCCCAGAAACAGCTGGTGGAGATAGCCAAGGCCATATCCAATCACGTAAAGATCCTGGTTCTGGACGAGCCCACAGCGGCCATTACGGATAAAGAGACAAACATGCTTTTTGGAATTATCCGGGAACTTCAGAAGGAAAAGATCGGAATCATATACATTTCCCACCGCATGAGCGAGCTGTTCGAGATTGGAGACAGGTGCACGGTTATGCGTGACGGGGAGTATATAGGAACCGTAAGACTGTCCGAATCCTCAGAGGACGAGCTGACAAAGATGATGGTGGGGCGCACGGTCAGCTTTGAAAAGATTGCCAATGAAGCGGTTGACATGAACCAGGTTGTGTTAAAGGTTGAAAATCTGAGATATAAGGACTTTTTAAAGGATATATCATTTGAGCTGCACAAAGGCGAGATACTGGGATTTGCCGGCTTAGTGGGTGCGGGCAGGACAGAAGCGGCGAAGTGTATGATAGGCGCTTACAGGAAAAATGGAGGTACTGTCACCTATAAGGGTGAAACATTGTCCAACAACCTGTCCAGAAATATTGAGAAGGGAATCGTCTATCTGAGCGAGGACAGGAAGGATGAGGGGCTGGTGCTTATGCACTCCGTCATGGATAACATTGCACTGCCCAATTTAAAGCGGCTGGCCAAACCGTTCATCCGCAAAAAGGAGATGGCGGATCGCGCAAAGGATTACATCAAGAGCCTGCGGATTAAGACCCATACACATCTCACGGAAGCCAGGAACCTGTCCGGAGGGAACCAGCAGAAGGTGGTTATCGCAAAGTGGCTGTATTCCAATGCAGATGTATATATATTTGATGAACCCACAAGAGGAATTGACGTGGGGGCACGCGACGAAATATACAATATTATGTATGACCTGGTCAATCAGGGGGCCTCTATTATTATGATATCCTCTGACCTTGTGGAAGTGCTTAAGATGTGCGACCGGGTTGCGGTTATGCGGGAAGGCGTCCTGGAGGCCATACTGGACAATGACCCGGATTTGACGCAGGAAACCATATTAAAATATGCGATGCAGGGAGGAATATAGGTATGGAGAGCTACAAAGATGGTGTTAAGGCAAAGCTGCCGGCCTTGACTTTATATATTGGACTGGTTGTTATTTTTATTGTATTTGCAGTAATCTGCAGCATGATGGGAAAGAATTTTCTGACCCTTAACAATATGTTCAATATTATTACCCAGGCCAGCATTATTTCCATAATTGCAATCGGCGCCTCTCTGGTCATTGTCACAGGCGGAATTGATTTAAGCGTTGGATCTATCGTGGGATTTGTGGGTATATTTGGGGGACTGATTTTGAAGGCAGGCATGCCCTTAATTGCCATGGGAATTTTGTGTATAGCGGCAGGAGCCGCCTTTGGTCTGGTCAATGGCTGCCTGGTCAGTTACGGAAAGGTGCCGCCTTTCATCGTGACGCTGGGAGCCATGCAGATTGCCAGGGGATTGGCGCTTCTGATTAACGGAGGACAGCCCATATCCAGTTTTCCTAAGGGACTGGGAAGTCTGATGGCTTCAAAGGTGCTTGGGACTGTTCCGGTATCTGTCATATATGTGTTTGTGTTCTACGCAGTCATTATTTTTGTCATGGCATATACAAAGTTTGGAAGACATGTCTATTCCGCAGGCGGCAATATCTGCGCCGCCAGGCTTTCAGGGATCAATGTAAACAGAACCGTGCTTATGGTATATGTTTTAAGCGGCATATTTGCTGCCATTGGAGGCATCATGCTATTGTCACGTCTTACATATGCAGACCCAAATGCCGGCTCTGGTTATGAAATGAACGCCATAGCTTCCGCGGTCATCGGAGGAATTTCTTTATCAGGCGGAAAAGGGAAGATTGGAAATACATTGGTGGGAGCCATCATTCTCAGCACCCTGACCTGCGGGCTCCAGATTATGAATGTTGCCACCTATTACCAGACCATTGTCACGGGCATCGTCATTATAGCCGCGGTGTTTGCGGATAAGAAGAAAGAACGCCAAAGCGAGTAGGAGAGCTAAATACATTAAGTATTTGCAAATAAAAGGAGGAAATTGATTATGAAGCGAAACATGACGGCAACAGTGATGGCATTGGCAATGAGCACGGTTATGACGGCAGCGGTGCTAAGCGGATGCGGCGGCACTCCGAAGGAGACTGCGCCGGAGACAGCCAAGGAACAAAAGACGGAGGTCCGGACCGCGGATACTACTGGGGAAAGCGGAAGGGACGAAGAAAGCAGCGCCGAAGCAGCATCAGGCAGCTATGAGGATAAGACGATTGGATTTGTGGGGATGACTTTAAACAACGAATATCATATTACCCTGGCCAACGGCGCCAAAGTGGAAGCAGAGGCAAAGGGCGTCAGGATTGAGGTCCAGGCCGGAGATCAGCATGCCAGCGCTGATGCGCAGCTTGGCATTATTGAAAATATGATTGCCAACAAGGTGGACGGAATCCTGCTGGTTCCCAGCTCTTCTGATGGTTTGGAATCCGCTCTTACAAAATGTAAGGAAGCAGGCATCCCTATCATCAATCTGGATACAAAGCTGACCGATGAGAGCCTTGCCAATGTGGGCCTGGATATCCCGTTTTATGGAACCAATAACTACGAAGGCGCCAAACTGGCAGGTGAATATGTGGCGAAAAACTTTGAGAAGGGAACAAAGACAGCCATACTTAAGGGGATTGAAGGACAGACCAATGCAGCGGACCGTTACAATGGATTTATAGAAGGAGCCGGGGATACGGTAACCGTTGTGGCTGAACAGACAGCAAACTGGGAAGTGGACCAGGGATATACAGCTGCCCAGAATATCATAAGCGCTAATCCGGATGTTGAACTTTTCTTCTGCTGCAACGACAATATGGGTATCGGAGCATTAAGAGCCATCAAGGAAGCTAATATGCAGGAGCAGATTCAGATTATCGGATTTGATGCTGTCAGCGAAGCGTTGAACCTGGTGGAAAACGGGGAATTCCTGGCAACCGTGGCACAGTATCCGGCTGAAATGGGAAAACTGGGTGTAGATAATATGCTTAAAATATTTGATGGCGGCGAAGCAGAATCCTATATTGACACCGGAACGGAAGTTATCACAAAGGACAATGTAGGTGAGTTTAAGGATTACTTAAAAACCTTTGAGTAGGAGCAGGGTTGGAGTCTTGCAAAGGATTTTTCATATGGGATCCGAACATACTCCAGGCCATAATAAAATCAGCGCTGCCGGCAGCAGCGGAATGAGAGGCAGAAATGGACTTTAAAAAATGTATTGTAGAGAGCGGGAAAAAGCTGGAGAATTCAGGCCTTACTGTTGAGACGTGGGGAAATATCAGTATCCGCGATCCTGAGACCGGGCTGGTATACCTGACGCCCAGCGCCATGAAATACAGCACCATTGTAGAAGACGATGTAGTGGTCTGCAGGCTGGACGGAACAATCGTGGAAGGGCACAGGAAACCGACCATTGAGACAGGGCTGCACCTGGCTGTCTACAGAAACAGAGAAGAGGTAAACGCAGTCATCCATACCCATCCCATGTATTCCATGGTATACGCCACTCAGGGTAAGGACATTCCTCTGATAATAGATGAGGCAGCCCAGGCCATGGGAGACACCTGCAAATGTACACAGTATGCACTGCCCGGTTCTGAAAAACTGGCGGCTGAGTGTGAAAAGGCATTGGGAAAGGAAGCAAATTCCTGTCTTCTGCATTCCCATGGAGCTGTCTGCGTGGGCGAGAGTATGGACGCAGCGTTTAAAGTGGCAACCGTCCTGGAGGCAACAGCCAGAATTCTTTACATGATTGAAGCCACAGGCGGAAAACCGGCAGGGATATCCCCTGAAAATGTAGCGGCGATGAAGGACTTTGCCAAAAATTATTATGGACAGGGTAAATAGCGGGTTATTAAGAGAGAATGGGAACATAAGAGAATAAGAAACATAAAAGAATTAGAATCATAAAAGGCAGCAGTGCATTTCTCTGCTGCCTTTTACTGTGTTATGAACATCGGGTAAACAAAAAAGCCTCTCCAAGGCTTTTGGCATTTACAGAGCAGGTGATGGGAATCGAACCCACGTATCTAGCTTGGAAGGCTAGTGTTCTACCATTGAACTACACCTGCGTGACGACCGTTCTGTCACACGGTCAGTGCCCAAAGTCGGAATCGAACCAACGACACGAGGATTTTCAGTCCTCTGCTCTACCAACTGAGCTATCTGGGCATTTGCCTATCTGAAACAAGCAGGAATCATCAGCCGCTATCCTTACAAGCTCTGCTCCATCAGCGACATCAACAATTTTACAAGATTTCTCCGACATTGTCAAGATGATTTTTGCGTAAAATAAACATAATTCGTTCCTGCGTATTTGGGGGAAACAAAAAGACATGGCAGACCGGCCATGTCTCTGAGAATATTTTGCTACACATACGCCTTACGCCCGCTGGCATCCGCAATGCCTTCCTCTTCCCGGTATTTGGCAACGGTCCGGCGGGAGATGGATATGCCGCGTTCTGCCAGCTTTTCACCCAGGAGGCGGTCGCTGTAAGGCTTCTTTTTGTTTTCTTCCTCTATGATTTCCCGGAGCACCCGTTTGATATCCGCGGCAGTCACGGATTGGGCGCCGTTTTCATTGCCGCTGCTTTCCTGGACAGCCACGCTGCGCGAGAAGAAGTAGTTCATAGGGTATACGCCCCAGGAACACTGAAGGTATTTCTTGCTGACAGCTCTGCTGACAGTGGATTCATGGATGTCCAGTTCCTGGGCGATATCTGCCAGCCTTAATGGACTCAGATGGGCAGGCCCAAAGGTAAAGAATTCCTCCTGGTGTTCCAGGATGGCCCGGGATACCTGCATAAGTGTCTTTCCGCGCTGGGTCACACACTGCTTCACCCACTCGGCCTGCCGGATTTTATTGCCCAGATACTCCTTCAGTTCGGAGGACTCCGGATTCTGGTTCATCTGGCGGTAGTAGCTGTTAAGCTCAATGGTGGGATACATGGATTCGTTCAGCAGTATGTCAAAATGGTCCTTGAATTTTACAATGGTCACATCCGGTATAATATAGCGGAGCTGGTCCCTGCTGCTGAAGGATACGCCCGGCTTTGGATTCAGGGATTTAATAATCTGACAGTAACCGGCGGTTTCAGCGGGAGAGAGGCGCAGCTTCCTGGCAATGGCCGGAATCTGGTTCCTGGCAACCATTTCCAGGCAGTTGTCAATGATGGATTCCAGTACCGGGGTCAGCATATTCCTGCGTTCCAGCTGCAGCTTCAGGCATTCCTCCAGTGAACGCGCGCAGACGCCGGAGGGGTCCAGAGCCTGGAGGTCGGACAGAAGATCTTCCACAAGCTCGGTATCGGTCCCAAAGTAGGAGGCAATGGTCTCTATGCTCTCTTCCAGATAGCCCTTGTTGTCGAGACATTCCAGCATGAACTTAATGATTTCCGTTTCCTGGTCCGTGAAGTTTTCCGTGATGAGCTGGGACCACAGATAGTCCTGAAGGGTCTCTCCGTCGTCCGTGTTTATATTCCAGCTGGATTTAAAGTCGTAGTCATCGTCATTATTCTGGCGCTGGTACAGATAGTAATTCTCCTCATTGAAAGAATTAAGCCATTCCTGCTGTTCGATGGACTCGCGCTGTTCTTGTGCCGTGGGCGGCTCCACAATGTCGATTACCGGGTTTTCCAATGCCAGTTCATTGATATAGGTATTCAGCTCCTGAGAAGTCATCTGAAGAATCTCAGCTGACTGAATCATCCGCTGTGACAAAGTCTGGGTCTGCTTTACCTGTAATTTTAGGTCCATAACACTTCCTTCTTTCGTGATATCTCATAAGGTGATGATTGCAGCCGGGCAGTATGAGACAAAAAATGTTTCCGGTCCGCCCGGGGAAATTTTAATGAGATAATTATAACACAGATGGCCTTTTGGTACAATGATGCACTTGGACATTTAAAGGGGCTATTTAAAGTCTGTTTAAAGTTAGCAAGAAAGCAGCTGCGTGTAATCAGGAGCCAGGCAGCGCCCGGACAGATGACCATGCAAATCAGCCTTTTAAAACCCGTGGAGGCATGTTATAATATCGCCATGGTCCACCGCAGGGAAATGGACGGAGACGGATGCCAATGTTTTGCAGGGCATTTCCAAGGTATTTTCCAGGATCCTGCGGACGGAAGAATGAATTCAGGAAGGAAAATATTTCATGCTATTTAGTTCCATGATATTTTTATGGCTTTTCCTGCCCTTTGTGCTGGTGGTCAATCTGGTGCTGCCAATCCGGTTAAGCAACCTGTTTCTGCTGGCAATGAGCTTTATTTTCTACGCGTGGGGGGAACAGGAGTATATATGGCTTCTCCTTTTGTCACTGGCAGTGAATTACGCAGGCGCCATGGGGATGGAGGCTGTGCGGGGCAGCGGGCATGACGCGGGGACAGCCGGAGCTGATGCGGGGGCAGACGGGGCCGCTGCCATGTCAGACAGGCAGACCACTTCCGGCGCCTCTAAGCAGACGCTCATTACCCCGGATAAGCTGCTCCTTGTGGCGCTGGTTGCGGTGAACCTGGGGTTTCTGGGGTATTTTAAATACTTCGATTTCCTGACCGGCCTGGTAAATAAGCTGGCGGGAGGCACCGTGATGGAGCCAAAGAACCTGCTGCTGCCGGTGGGCATCTCATTTTACACTTTTCAGATGATCTCTTATGGGGCGGATGTGTACCGTGGGACCATACGGGCCGAGAGAAACCTGCTGAATCTGGGACTTTACATGTCCTTTTTCCCTAAGATGATACAGGGACCTATCGAGCGCTATCAGGGGATGGGGGCATGTATCAGAAACCGTCATGTGACGCCTGAGCTGTTTGCCTGCGGAGCCAGGCGGTTTATCTACGGACTGGGCAAGAAGGTTATACTTGCCAACCAGTTCGGAAGCGTGGTGGACAAGGTTCTGGCCAATCCCATGGACCAGATTAGCGGAGGTTTGGGATGGTACGTGGGAATCCTGTATACACTTCAGATTTATTTTGATTTTTCAGGTTATTCGGATATGGCGGTGGGCCTTGGCAAAATGCTGGGCTTTGAGCTGACAGAGAATTTCAATTATCCGTATCTGGCCAGAACCGTGGGAGAGTTCTGGCGCAGATGGCATATTTCTCTTTCCGGCTGGTTTAAGGACTACCTCTATATTCCTCTGGGCGGAAGCAGGAGGGGGACGCTGATCACCTGCCGCAATCTGATGATCGTGTTTCTTTGTACCGGATTCTGGCATGGCGCCGGCCTGTCCTTCATTGCGTGGGGAATGTATTACGGCTGCCTTCAGGTGGCGGAACGGCTGTTTTTAAAGCGGCGGCTGGATAGGCTGCCTGCCGCTGTCAGCTATATTTATATGTTCTTCGTTACCGTGGTGGGATGGACCATGTTCCGGGCGGATTCGCTTACCAGAGGACTCATGCTGCTTGGGCAGATGTTTCTTCTGCGGCCGGGGATATATGATACGGCCATGTATATGAGCCATAAGACCATAGTCTATATGGTGATTGGAATGGTGCTGTGCGGCCCGTTTCAGGCCCTGGTCCCCTGTTTCAGGAAACATATGCAGGACGGCAGGAACATTTACCTGTCTGAAGGCCTGGGACTTATATTGCTGTTCGCCTACTCGATTGTGATGGCTGTGGGCAGCACCTATAATCCGTTTATTTATTTCCGGTTTTAGAGAGGAGGATGCAGGTGAGACAACGCGCAAAAGCATATATATTTGCAGGCATGTTCCTGGGGATGATGATACTTCCCAGACTCCTGTTCGTACCTCTTAAGGAATATGTGGATACGGAGAATTACGAAAACCGGATTTACCAGGAAAAGCCGGTTCTTAATTTCAGGAATCTCAGGGCGGCGGACCTTAAATCCTATCCGGGTCAGTATGACGCCTACTTTAATGACCATCTGGCCTTTAAGAATCCCATTGTGGCCTTCGGAAAACTGGCGGACATCCACGTGTTTGGGGAGGTTACATCCGATGCCGTGCTTATGGGAAAGGACGGATGGATGTTCTATAAGCTGAAGGGGGAAATGGAGGACAGCATTGCGGACTACCAGGGAACCAATCGCTACAGTGAAGAGGATCTGGAACGGTTTGCCGCGCTGCTTAAGCAGGCCGATGAAAACCTGGCTTCCGGAGGGACGAAGCTGGTTTTCTATATGGTTCCCAACAAGGAGCAGGTGTACAGTGAGTTTATGCCCTCCTCCGTGAAAGTGGTTCAGGAACAGTCCAAGGCGGATTTGCTGTACGCATATCTGAAGGAGAATACGGACTGCGATGTGTACTATCCCCTGGATGAGTTCAGGAAGGCCAAGGATGACTGGTGCCAGATATACAGGAAGTACGATACCCATTGGAATGATATGGGGGCATTTATGGCGTCCCGGATGGTGATACAGGATATAGACGGGGAGCCGTTCGGCCCGGAGTCATACCGCTCTTATGATATTGAAAACAGGGGAACCTTCAGCGGGGACCTTGCAACCATGCTGAATCTTCAAAAGTACTATGACGATGATCCATTCCTCAAGGTGTCAGGCTACAGGGAGAATGTGTCCTTTGAAATGGATTACCAGAATGAACATGAGACCATTACCCACTACTCCTCAGACGCAGAGGGGAAGGCAGAAAAAATCCTTATATGCAGGGATTCCTTCGGGGTACACATGGCTGAGTACTTTGCCAGGAACTACCCGGACGTGACGCTGATGGATTACCGGACAGAGGACTGCGGGGCAGCCGCCCTTGAGCTTCGGCCGGATGCAGTGGTGATTGAGGTGGCGGAACGGTATACGGATTATATGTTTGGACTGCTGGAACGCCTGGGGACCATTGGATACGGGATGGAATTAACCGGTGACTGAAACGGGCGGAATGGAAAAACGGCAGCGAATCTGATTGGGGTCAACCGGATTGTGCTGCCGTTATTTTTATATTTGATATGGAAGATCGCAGCTAAGCTTACCCGGCCAGGAATCCTTTTCCGATGATTTCGCTGGAGTTGGATATCAGCATGAAGGCGGTGGGCTCAATGGCGCGGATATAGTTGCGCAGCTTTAATGCCTGGCTGCGTTTCATGGTGGTCATGATTACCGTCTTTTCATGATGGGTAAACGCTCCCTCTGCATGGTATACCGTGGCGCTGCGGTGCAGCGTGTTGATGATATAGTCGCAGATCGGCTCCGGGTCGTCACAGATAATATTAAAGCATTTGCACAGATTCAGATTCTCAATCACATCGTCAATGACCAGGGATTTGGCCGCCAGGCCGATGGTGGAGAACAGCCCTGTCTCAGGTCCGAAGATGAAAAATGAGGAGGCCGCGGCCGCCACATCCACCAGCATGAGGACGGTTCCTATGTTAAGGCTGGTATATTTCTTAAGTATCATGGCGATGATATCTGTACCGCCGCTGGAAGCGCCCAGATTAAAGAGGATGGCTGTGCCCGCTGCCGGCAGGAAAATGGCGAACAGCAGTTCCAGCAGAGGTTCGGTTGTCAGCGGCCTGCTTAAAGGACAGACACGTTCCAGCAGGGACAGGCTGATGGACATGACCATACTTGCATAGACGGTCTTTATTCCAAACCCCTTACCCAGGAAAATGAACCCTAATACCAGCAGAGAGGTGTTCACAATAAATGTGAAGTCACTGGCGGACCAACGGCTGATTTCACTTACTACCGTGGAAAAGCCTGTAACGCCTCCGAATGCAAAATGATTGGGAAACTTGAAAAAGTAGATTCCAACCACCATAATCCAGATGCTTACTGTAATGATGCCATATTCGGCTGCCGTGCGCCAAAATGGACTTTTTATCTCGCTCATAATCGCTGCTTCCCTTGTATGAACCGAGTAACGGATACGCGGAAAGTTTACCCCCTTTGTGGCCTGTAGGTCACGTATTCATTGTTGTTCCATCCATATAATAGGCTGAAACTACTACAAGTGCAATCACATTTTTTGTTGAAACAGCCACAAGTATATAACTGTAGCCGGGAAAGCCTTGTGAATATAGGAGAATACAGTATTTGGGGTATAGGTGGCGCAAAAACAGCTTGTAACCACTATATATATGGTTTATAATGGTGGGCGTGACATCTGGAAAAGGAATGCACGGATGTCAGGAATTAGAGAAGGAGAGCAAAAGGTCATCATGGCGAAAAGGAAAGTGGATATAGATTTGGACTATAAAGGGCTGGAACAATGCCTGGAAGGAATCGGAAGGGATTTTCAGGGGGAGGGATACGGGCTGGAGCGCCTGTTTGAAAGGTACCGATCCTTTCACAAGCAGGGGATGGAACCTGCGGAGGGCATGGAAGCCCTGATTCGTTCCGCGGCGGAACTGACTTCCAAGGAAGCACCTATGTGGGAATTTGCAGCGGCCAGGCTGCGGTACTGCCGTTTTGCCTGTGAGATGGAGGAACAGCTCAAGGGGCTGGGAATCAGGGGGCTCTATGAAAAGATTTCATATCTGACAGACCAGGGGTTATATGGTGATTATATTTTGAAGCATTACGGCCGGGAGGAGATAGAGGAGGCGGAAGGATTTCTGGATGATGAGAGAAATAAGCTCTTTACCTATGCGGGACTGGATTTGCTCCTTAAGCGGTATGTGATCCAGGACCACAGCCATCATCCGTTAGAGACGCCCCAGGAAATGTATCTGGGCATTGCCCTGCACCTGGCCATGAAGGAAGATAAGGCGTGCAGGATAAAATGGGTGCGCCGGTTTTACGATATGCTCAGCCGGATGCAGGTAACCATGGCCACTCCCACCCTGTCCAATGCCAGGAAGCCGTATCATCAGCTTTCCAGCTGTTTTATTGACACTGTGCCCGACAGTCTGGAAGGAATTTACAGAAGTGTGGACAACTTTGCCCAGGTCAGCAAATTCGGCGGGGGCATGGGCTTGTATTTCGGAAAGGTCAGGGCTGCGGGAAGCAGGATCCGGGGCTTTGAGGGGGCAGCCGGAGGCGTAATCCGCTGGATTAAGCTGGTGAATGATACGGCTGTGGCAGTGGATCAGCTGGGCATGCGCCAGGGCGCTGCGGCGGTTTATCTGGATGCCTGGCACAAGGATCTGCCGGAGTTCCTTCAGCTTCGGACTAATAACGGGGACGACCGCATGAAGGCCCATGACATTTTCCCGGCCGTGTGTTTTCCTGATTTGTTCTGGAGGATGGCTAAGGAGAATCTGGACCAGGACTGGCATCTGATGTGCCCCCACGAGATTCAGACCGTAAAGGGATACTGCCTGGAGGACTGTTACGGGGAGCTGTGGGAGGAACGGTATCTGGACTGTGTGGAGGATGACAGGATATCCAAGCGCACCGTGCTGTTAAAGGATGTGGCGCGCCTGATTATCAAGTCCGCGGTGGAGACAGGCACACCCTTTATCTTTAACCGGGATACGGTAAACAGGGCCAATCCCAACAGCCACCGGGGCATCATATACTGTTCCAACCTGTGCACCGAGATTGCCCAGAACATGTCTCCCATAGAAAGTGTATCGACTCAGGTGCTGGAGGTAAATGGGGAGACCACGGTGGTCCAGACCACACGGCCGGGAGATTTTGTGGTCTGTAACCTGGCCAGCCTCTGCCTGGGGGCCATTGATGTGGATGATCCGGGCGAAGTGGAGCATATTGTTGCCAGTGCCGTGAGGGCTCTGGATAATGTGATTGACCTGAATTTTTATCCGCTGGCCTATGCCGGAATCACCAACCAGAATTACAGGGGAATCGGCCTGGGAGTCAGCGGGTACCACCATATGCTGGCAAAGCACGGCATCCGGTGGGAGAGCGGGGAGCATCTGGCCTTTGCGGACCGGGTGTTTGAGCGGATTCATTACGCGGCTGTCAGAGCCAGCGCCAATCTGGCGGCGGAAAAGGGACGTTACCGGTATTTTGAGGGAAGCGAATGGCAGACAGGAGCATACTTTGAGAAGCGCGGGCTTGTGAGCGGGGAATGGAAATCGCTGGCGGAACAGGTGGCGGAGTATGGAATGCGCAACGCCTATCTTCTGGCTGTGGCGCCTACCAGCAGCACCAGCATACTTTCCGGTACAACGGCTGGCCTGGACCCCGTGATGAAGCGGTTTTATCTGGAAGAGAAAAAGAACGCCATCCTGCCCAGGGTTGCCCCGGACCTGACACCACGGACCTTCTGGCTGTATAAAAGCGGATACACCATGGACCAGACCTGGACGGTGCGGGCCGCAGGCGTGCGCCAGAGGCACATTGACCAGGCCCAGAGCGTGAACCTGTACATTACCAATGATTACACCATGCGTCAGCTGCTGAACCTCTATATACTGGCCTGGGAGAGCGGCGTAAAGACCCTGTACTATGTGCGCAGCAAGTCCTTAGAGGTGGAGGAGTGTGAAAGCTGTTCCAGCTAAGCGGTTTTTGAAAGGTATATATTTAAGAAAGGATATTTGATATGAGTATATTATCGGCCAAGCCCCTGTTTAACCCTCAGGGCGACACGGATAAAAACAGCAGGAGGATGATAGGCGGAAACACCACCAATCTCAATGACTTTAATAATATGAAATACACCTGGGCCAGCAGCTGGTACCGCCAGGCCATGAATAATTTCTGGATTCCGGAGGAAATCAACCTCAGCGCGGACTTAAAGGATTATAAGAACCTGACGGCTCCGGAGAGGACTGCCTATGATAAGATACTGAGCTTTCTGGTGTTCTTAGATTCCATCCAGACAGCCAACCTGCCCTGCATTGCCCAGTATATCACAGCCAATGAGGTAAATCTGTGCCTTACGATTCAGGGATTCCAGGAGGCGGTGCACAGCCAGAGCTACAGCTATATGCTGGATTCCATCTGCAGCCCGGTGGAGCGGGACAGGATATTGTACCAGTGGAAGGAGGATGAACACCTTCTGCGCCGCAATACATTTATTGGAAATCTGTATAATGAATTCCAGGAGAGGAAGGACGATGTGACCCTTCTCAGGGTCATTATGGCAAACTATATCCTGGAGGGCATCTATTTTTACAGCGGGTTCATGTTTTTTTATAACCTGGGAAGGGGCGGTAAGATGCCCGGAAGCGTCCAGGAAATCCGTTATATCAACCGGGACGAGAATACCCATTTGTGGCTGTTTCGCAACATGATTGGGGAGCTCAGGAAAGAGGAGCCGCAGTTATTCACGCCGGAGATGGTGGGTATGCTTAAGTCCATGCTGGAGGAAGGCGTGGCGCAGGAAATCCAGTGGGGGAGCTATGTGATTGGCGATGATGTCCCGGGTCTGACCAGCGAAATGGTTACGGACTACATACGGTACCTGGGAAACCTGCGCTGGAGCGGGCTGGGCTTCGGCACCTTGTATGAGGGGTATGACGAGGAGCCGGAATCCATGAAATGGGTTAACCAGTATTCCAATGCAAATATGGTGAAAACAGACTTTTTTGAGGCAAAGAGCACGGCTTACGCAAAAAGTGCCGCCATTGTTGATGATTTATAGATATGGGGGTATAATGGGGCAGGGATACCGGCATGAGAAGCAGTATCAGACGCCTGGTATCCAACCATATGATTGACAGGAGGAGCGAAAACGTGACAGTAGAAGAAGGGGACCGCAGGACCTGGGAGCTGGCAGGCCAGCTGGTACAGATTGACAGCTCTGACCCGGGAGCCTATGAAAGCCAAATTGAACAGTGGATATATGAATGGCTTACAAAGGAGATAGAGGAAAAGGCAGGAGCGCTTAAGAACCGGATTGAACTGATTCAAAAGGAAGTAATGCCGGGCCGCTTTAATCTTATGGCCCGCATACCAGGGAGAGAAGAAGCTGCGGCGTCTTCCCTTGTGTACATATGCCACATGGATACGGTGATGCTGGGAGAGGGATGGGAGGAAGATACCCCGGCCCTGGGAGCAGTGGTAAAGGAAGACCGCCTGTACGGAAGAGGGGCCTGTGACATGAAGTCAGGCCTGGCCTGTGCTCTGTCTGCATTTTCAGACATGGCGGAGCTGGCCGGAAGTACAGGAGAGCTTCCGGTGCGGCCTTTTGTATTCATCGGAACCGTGGACGAGGAAGATTTCATGCGGGGAGTGGAATGTGCTATCCGGGACGGCTGGGTAGGCCGGGAAGACTGGATTTTAGACACGGAACCAACGGACGGGCAGATTCAGGTAGCCCATAAGGGCAGGACCTGGTTTGAGTTGACCATGCAGGGAATCACGGCCCATGCCAGCAATCCGTGGAAGGGCGCTGATGCCATTGCCGCTATGGCAGAGGCAGTCTGCCATATCCGCAAGGCCATAGGAAGCTGCCCGGTTCATGAAGATCTGGGTATGTCTACGGTGACCTTTGGACAGATAACAGGGGGATACCGTCCCTATGTTGTGCCGGATTCCTGTAAGGTATGGATTGACATGCGTCTGGTGCCGCCTACGGACACAGCGGCTGCGAAAAATATAGTAGAGGAAGCTGTAAAGGCGGCGGAAGCCGAGATTGCGGGAGTCAGGGGCAGTTACACCGTCACAGGTGACCGTCCCTATGTGGAAAAGGACAGCGGTTCCCGGCTCCTGGCCAGTCTTAAATCTGTCTGCGATCGTGTGACGGGGGAGGACACATACATCGGTTCCTTTAACGGCTATACGGATACAGCAGTCATTGCGGGAACCCTGGGCAACCGCAACTGCATGTCCTACGGTCCCGGCAGCCTGGAGCTGGCCCATAAGCCCAATGAGTACGTGCCGTATGAGGATGTGTGCCGGTGCAGACGTGTTCTGACTGAACTGGCACGGCAGGAGGCATTCTTTCCCTTTGCTTTTTAAGGTCAAATGTGCTATAGTGTAACCAGTTTAAATCAAAGGAGAAGTTAAGGATGAAAGATACTGCATTGGTAATCATGGCAGCCGGTATCGGAAGCCGCTTTGGAGGCGGCATCAAGCAGCTGGAGCCTGTGGGGCCAGGCGGCGAGATTATCATGGATTATTCAATCCACGATGCTATGGAAGCGGGATTTAATAAGGTAATATTCATAATCAGGAGAGATCTGGAAAAGGATTTTAAGGAAATCATTGGACACAGGATAGAGAAGCTCCTTCCGGTGGAATACGCATACCAGGAACTGCAAGACCTTCCGGCCGGCTATGAAGTGACACCCGGAAGAACCAAACCATGGGGGACGGGTCAGGCGGTCCTTTCCGTGAAAGGTATGGTAGACGGACCATTCCTTGTGATTAATGCGGATGACTACTATGGACGGGAAGGATTTCGCAGGATTCATGATTACATGGCGGAGCATATGGATTCACAGTCTGAGATATATGATATCTGCATGGGGGGGTTTGTGCTGTCCAACACCCTGAGCGACAACGGCACAGTCACCAGAGGCGTGTGCCAGGTGGATGGAGATGGATTTTTGACGAACGTGACAGAAACTTATAATATCCAGATGAAGGAAGACGGACTCCATGCCACGGACGAGAGCGGTGCGCCTGTGACCATCAGCCCGTCCCAGCCTGTTTCCATGAATATGTGGGGGCTTCCGGCCAGCTTCATCCAGGAGCTGGAGAAGGGATTCCCTGTATTTTTGGACAGTCTGAAGGAAGGGGATATTAAATCAGAATACCTGCTTCCTAAAATCATAGACAATCTGGTACAGAATAAGAAGGCGAGAGTGACCGTCCTTGACACCCCGGATAAATGGTTTGGCGTTACCTACAGGGAAGATAAACAGGCCGTGACAGATGCCATCAGAGGGCTGATTGAGTCGGGGGTTTATGAGGAGAAGCTATTTGGATAAGGGGTTTTATAACCGAAGATATAAGCGGTATAAAACAAATAACTGCCTGGCTAAAATGGCCCAATAGTTCCTGGTCCGGCCACGATATGGCTGTCAGGCAGACAGGGACATGCGGATACTGTCAATCCGTGTGTCCTTTTTTCATGCATAATTTCAAATACCCAAGCCTATACTATAAAAACAGCCCACTTAAGCCGGGCGGTGATTATAACATGTTTGGGTGGACAACTTAGCTATGAAATTATGGAAGACATTTAACGTACAAAAACGGGAAGATATATCTTATTATAATACATCAGAAGGTTTTGAAACGGAGGGTTTTGCCATGCACCTGGACCGGCTTATCAGGGAGGAGATGGCAGCCAAGGGAAAGGATGGTATCATGTTCCTTTGTATCGGCACAGACCGGTCCACCGGAGACAGTCTGGGCCCTCTGGTGGGACATATGCTCCGCAGCCGGCGGCTTAAGGGAGCGGCGGTCATCGGAACACTTGACAAGCCAGTCCATGCCATGAACCTGGATTTGTACGCCAGGTATATACGGCTTCACTATCCGGATTATGTGGTGGTTGCCATTGATGCTTCGGTGGGAAGTCTGGACCATGTGGGATACGCGACCCTGGGCCGGGGAGCGCTTCAGCCGGGATTGGGAGTATCCAAGGAGCTGCAGGCCGTGGGGGACATAGCCATAACCGGAATAGTGGGCGGAGTGGGCAGCCGGGACCCGGTCATGCTGCAGAGCGTGCGTCTGTCCATGGTTATGAAAATGGCGGACTGCATTTGCGAAAGCATTTTTCTTGTCGAACGATTATGGGAAAATGCTGCCATAATATGACAAATTCTGCGCCGGGAATCTGCTATGCTTGTTTGGATTAAAAACAGCGGGGTGATTCTATGGGAGAATTATATGAACCCTTCCCTAAGCTGCCGAAGAATTTCCGGCAGATAGGTGAGAGGGACCAGGTCTTAAAGTTATATCTGGAAGATTATGTAAATACTTATTTAAAACGCCTCCAGCCGGCAAAGGGGGCTGATTTGCGTGTGGGTCTGCTTTTGGGAAGCAGGGAGACCCATGAAGACATACCTTTTGTTTTTGTGGATGGAGCCCTGGAAATGGATTCGGTCACCGAGGAAGGCGGAAAGGTGGCATTCACCGAGGACGCCTGGAAAAAGGCCTACCAGGATGTGGAGCAGATGTTTCCCAAGCGCACGGTCCAGGGATGGTTCCTCTGCGCGGGACCCGGCTGTACCTTAAGCCCCCTGACCTATTGGAAGCAGCACAGCCAGTATTTTACCGGAAAGAACCAGCTCATGTATCTGAACTGCGGCCTGGAGGGCGAGGAAGCTGTTTACATAACATCCTCCGATGGATTTTACAAATTAAGAGGATACAGCATATATTATGAGCGGAATCAGATGATGCAGGATTACATGATACTGCGCAAGGATGTGCCAAGAGCAGAAACAGGAGTGGATGATAAGGTCATCCAGAATTTTAAGCAAAAAATGGACGAGCGCAGGGTGGAGGCAGGACGTCACCGGAGCACGGTGGGAGTTTTGTCAGGCCTTTGCAGTGTACTGGCTGTCACAGTACTGGCAGGCGGCGTGGCTATGTTCAACAACTATCAGAAAATGCACCAGATGGAAAGCGTGATTGCATCCGTGATACCGGAAGGAAACATAAAGGACGGTCTGATGGCGTTTGCCGGAAGGGGCGGTACAGAAAATCCTTCCGGAAAGGGCTGGTCCGCTGCGGACCAGCCTGATTATGTGATTGAGGAGGCATCGGGAAAGGTATATCCCACCACGGCTCCGTCACCGGAGAATGGAGATGAGAAGCCTTCCAGGGTGACTCCGGAAACCCTGGAGCCGTCAAATAGCGGCCAGGCGGGCGGGACAGGCCAGGGAAGTGGTCAGACGGCATCAGGTCAGGGAAGCGGTCAGACGGCAGGGACAGGCCAGGGAAGCGGCCAGGCGGCGGCATCAGGCCAGGAAAATGGCCAGGCGGCGGCATCAGGCCAGGGAAATGGCCAGGCATCCAGCCAGGACGCGTCCAAGACTGACTCAGCCCAAAAGGGAAATGAACAGACGGAATCCGGCCATAGCCAGGCGGCAGCGGAGACAAAAGCTCCTGCCGATGATTCCGCACTTCCGCCAACCGGGGGCAGAGGGGAAGCTGATGACCAGACTGTGTCCGCTGCCAGCTACAAGGTGTACACCGTGGCGGACGGAGAGACATTGTATGGCATCTGCTTTAAGCTGTATCATAATCTGCAGCATATAGATGAAATCTGCCGGGTCAATTCCCTGACAGATGAAAACAGCATATTTGCGGGACAAAAGCTTCTGGTTCCGTAAGCATATGCCTGGAAACTTCTGGCGGAAAAAGATAATGCGTTTTATCCAAAATTGTTGTATACTAATGCATATACGCAAAAGACGAATTTTGGGAGAACGCAGGATGGGCAGTACCAATTCAATGAGCCGTGAAAATAAAAAAAAGCAGCTGAAACGTCAAATCGTACCTTCCGGCAGTCCCTTCCAGGAAGAGGAGGACAGCCGGGAAATCGTGCATAAGGCGCATCGGCGCGTAGTCAGGAAGCGCCTGATTATTCTGGCAGTGCTTGCTGCTCTGGCAGCCACAGCAGCCCTGGTGCTGTCCCGCTATGAACGCTACCACACCTTTACGGATTATCAGACGGTTTGGGAGCGGGATCTGGTGGCTGAGGCCCAGGAAGCCGCTGCCCAGGGGGAAGGAAGCTTCTGCGGGTACAGAGATTTTGGGGACGGAGTTCTCAAATATACAAAGGACGGGGCTGCCTATCTGGACGCCAAGGGCAAGGTGGTATGGGTACAGAGCTATGAAATGAGGTCCCCCGTTGTATCGGTCAACGGCGATTTTGTGGCTATTGGCGACCAGCAGGGCAACAGCATCTACATATGCGACCAAAACGGGACCCAGGGGCAGGCTACCACGCTGCTGCCCATATTGAGGGTCACGGTGTCCGCCAAGGGCGTGGTGGCCGCCCTTCAGGAGGATTCCAAGGCGAGCTATATCTATTTATATAAAAGGGATGGAAGCCCTCTGGACATCATGGTGAAGTCTCTGCTGTCAGGTGACGGGTATCCGGTGGACTTAAGTCTTTCGCCCAATGGTACGCAGCTTATCACATCCTATATGTATCTGGACCAGGGTATGATAAAATGCAAGATTGTGTTTTACAATTTCGGCCTGGGCAAGAATGATCCCAACCGTGTTGTGGGTATATTCTTTCCCAAAGACCTGGGAGATGCCATGGCGGGCAGGGTCAGGTTTCTGGATGAGAGCCATTCCGTCATATTCTCGGATAAGGGAATACAGTTCTTTTCAACCAGGGTGGAAACATCGCCGGAGCTGGTGAGCCAGATTCCCATAGAGGAGAATATACGAAGCATCAGCTATGCTCAGGACAAGGTTGGCATTGTTACGGATAATATGGAAGGCGGAGATCCGTACAGACTGAGGATTTATGACAGAGAGGGAAGCCCTGTTTTTGAAAAGTCCTTTAACTACCAGTATACCGGTTTTGATATTGACGGTGATTTGATTCTTTTGTATAATGACAGTTCCTGCAAGGTTTACAACATGACAGGTACGGAGAAATACAACGGAACATTTGATTTTACGGTCAGCAAGGTATCCGCAGGAAGGTTCCCGGGAACCCTTCTTGTCATGGGACCGCAGAAAATGACGGAAATTAAGCTGCAGTGATGCAGGAATAAAAGCGAAAGGAAGTATAGATACCATGGGGATGAAATGTATCGGAGTAGATGTCGGAGGAACTTCGGTAAAAATCGGACTTTTTGAGATTACGGGAGAGCTTTTGGACAAGTGGGAAGTAAGGACCCGTAAAGAGGAGGGCGGAAGGTATATCCTTCCTGATGTGGCCCGGTCCATCCGTGATAAGATGGAGGAAATGGGCCTGAGCCTTAAGACGGACCTGGCCGGAATCGGGCTGGGAGTTCCCGGGCCGGTTATGCCGGATGGATTCGTGGAGGTATGTGTGAACCTGGGGTGGCGCCGGATGAATCCCCAGGAGGAGCTCAGCAGTCTGCTGGACGGAGTCACTGTAAAGAGCGGAAATGACGCCAACGTGGCCGCCCTGGGAGAGATGTGGCAGGGCGGAGGCAAGGGATATAAGGATTTGGTCATGATTACCCTGGGAACCGGGGTGGGTGGCGGTGTCATTATTGATGAGAAAATCATTGCCGGCCGTCACGGCCTTGGAGGTGAGATTGGCCACATCCACGTAAGGGATGAGGAATGGGAGCACTGCAACTGCGGCGGAGTGGGCTGCGTGGAGCAGATTTGTTCGGCCACAGGCATTGCCAGGGAGGCCAGAAGGAAGATGGAAGCCAGCGATAAGCCCTCGGTTCTGCGGGAGCATGGCGGGAATGTCACGGCCAAGGATGTGCTGGACGCGGCCAAGGCAGGGGATGAGCTGGCCAATGAAGTGATGGATGTGGTGGGACGCTACCTGGGACTGGCTTTATCCATGGCCGTCATGATAGTTGACCCGGAAATTTTCGTTATAGGCGGAGGCGTATCCAAGGCAGGACAGTTCCTGATTGATGTTGTCCAGAAGCATTATGATTATTTTACCCCCATATCCAAATACAAGGGGAAGCTGGGACTTGCCACCCTGGGAAATGACGCAGGTATATACGGGGCCGCAAGGCTGGTACTGTAGGACTGATACTGCAGGGGTGATTAGTAAATTAATAAGGAGCAGGCACGTTTGTCTTGATGTGCCTGCTCCCTGTTTGTCTGATAAAGGAATTTTTTAACTGTAACGTATCTTTCCCCTGTAAATACCCGGTCAGCTACATTCCGGGAATCCATACGCCGGATTCATCGACCCAGCAGTTATCAGGCGTGCGTGTATTGGCATACATGGCTCCGGTGGAAGGCTCCAGGTAATAACTCTTACCATCCAGTTCAATCCATCCTGTGGCCATATATCCCTCCGCGTCAAAATAGTACCACTGGCCGTCGATCTGCTGCCAGTTGGAAACCGGGTAGGAACCGTCCGCATTGCTGTACCACCAGCGGCCATCCGCTGCTGTCTGCCAGGTGCCTGCCGCCGGCTGGGAATTGTCCGTGACAGTATTGCCCAGGGCAGCGATATCTGCTTCGCTTACTGTCCATGAGCCGGATGTGTTCCAGCTGCTCTTGGCGCTGTTGCTGGACTTTACGGAGCGGACCTTGAACTGATATGAGCCAGGCTCCGTAATCTGGTCCTTGAAATTATAGGAGGTGTTATAGATATCCTTGATTTCACCGATGGCAGCTCCGTTTTTAATCAGCTGGGTCTGATAATATTTGGCGCTTGAAACCTCGTTCCAGGAACCGTTTCCGTTGTGAGCGGAATCCCACTGAAGGTTGGACGGAGCAGCTGCCGCGCTGGTATCCGCATCCTTATCAAATACCAGCTGGACCGTAAGGATAAGGGTGGCGTTGCTGTCCTTGCGCTTGGCGTTTACAAATTTAATCTTATCAAAACGGTATTTGCTGGAGGAACCTAAGGTCAGCTTGAAGTTGCTGGAAGAGGTGTTGGAAAAATAGTATTCTTCCTCATCCTCCACACCCAGGATGATGTCTACCTGAGGCGGCTTGGAGCTGCTCCAGGTGTCTCCGTCATCATTGGTGACCTCCCAGGAGTCTACATAATAAAGACTGGTATTGTCTCCGGTAGCAGTGACCTCCACGTCTCCCCCATCACGTCCGGTACGTATGTCAGAGTCAATGGTAAGGTAAATCTTGCCCACCTTCTTCTTGCTTGCCGCCATGGCTGCAGGAGCCAGGACGGAAGAAATAAGAGAGGCAACTAACAATGCGGTGCCCGCTTTTTTCCATGTAATCATGTCTGCCTGTCCTTTCTTTTTCTAATCATATTGGAATGAATCGTACATCTCTCCACAATATAACTATATCACAATTTTCTGGTAAATATCTTACGATATTATAAAACATTTTTATATTGGTAAACATTCCCAGCAGTGCGGATAATCCGGTCGTGCAGGCATTATCTAAAGGCTGGTGGAACGGGGCAGTGAAAAAATGAACTCGGTTCCCACGCCTTCTGTGCTGACCACGTCAATGTTTTCGCCGTGTGCCTGTATGATTTCCTTTACAATGGACAGGCCCAGGCCGGTGCCCTTCTTGTCCTTGCCCCGGGACAGGTCGGTCTTGTAAAAACGTTCCCAGATTTTCTTTAAGCTGTCCTTGGGTATGCCGATGCCTGTGTCCTTGACCGATACAAATATCTTTTCATACCGTCCCGATGCCTGGATGTAGATGGTGGAATCGTGGTGGCTGAACTTGATGGCATTGTCAATGAGATTGTACATGACCTGCTGTATTTTTCCAAGGTCGGCAAAAACCATCTGGATGTCATCCGAAAAGGTAAGATCGAAGCTTACGTTCTTAGACTCGCAGGTGCCCTCAAAGGAGGCCGCCGTATCCTTTATAACACGGTTGATATCAAAATTGGTCCTGGAGAGATAGCCCTTGGCATCCAGAGAGTTCAGGGTAAGCATGCTTTCTGTCAGCTTGTGAAGGCGCTCTGTCTCGGATATGACCCTGGACAGGTATTTTTCATACATCTCAGCCGGTATGGTGCCGTCCAGAATGGCTTCCAGATAGCCCTTGATGGAAGTCAGGGGAGAGCGGAAATCATGGGATACATTGGCTATGAAATTCTTCTGGTATTCCTCCATCTTATTCAGCTCGTCGGACATATAATTCAGGGTGTCGGAGAGATAACCCATCTCATCGTGGGTCTTGACATTGATTCGGTAATCCAGGTTACCGGCCGCGTATTCATTGGCGCCCACTGTAATCTTGCGAAGGGGCAGATACACGGTCTGCGTGAATACCAGAAGGATAATAAGGGACAGGCCGAACAGGACAGCGGATGTGATGTAAAGTATGCTTAAGATGCCGTTCTGGGACTGGTTGATTTCGCTGATGGGAAGGTGAATCAGCACGTAGCCGTAGGTGTTGTAATTCCCTGTGATGGGAGCTGACACACTGAGCACGTTCCCGTTAAACATCCCATAGTAATCCCCTATGGTATAGGACCGGTTCCCGATGGATGCCGGGTCGAAACCGTCTATGGAGGACTGGACCCGCGAACCGCCCAGGCTGTCCATAACCACGGTGCCCTGACGGTTGACCACCCATATCTCGGCCTTCAGGTAGTGGGACAAGGCCCGTATCTGGGTGGAAACCTCCTCGGAATCCAGCCGTTTTCCCTGATACATGGTGCTGCATGACGAGGCGATGCTATTTGCCTCGTCATACAGCGCGTCTGCCTTACTCTGGACCAGATAGTCACGGGTCATTTTTGATGAAAATGTGGCAATGGCGATAAAGCCCATCAGACCGAAAATCAGATATCCCAGTATGAATTTGGAATAAAGAGAACGGGTCATCGTTTCACCTCGAATTTATAGCCGATTCCCCAGACCGTGGTGATGGCCCAGCTGTTGTGGTCCTTTATCTTTTCACGCAGACGCTTTATATGTACATCCACGGTACGGGTATCCCCAATGTATTCATAGCCCCAGATATGGTCCAGAAGCTGTTCCCTGGTAAATACCTGGTTGGGGGAAGCCGCCAGAAAATACAGAAGCTCCAGCTCCTTTGGCGGCATTTCCACGGAGTGGCCCATATAGATTACGGAATAATTGGTAAGGTTCACAATCAGGTCCGGGTACTCCACGTATTCGCCCTGCTGTTCGGTGGACGAAGGAGCCGGGGCCGGGGCTGCCTGGTAACGGCGCAGCACTGCCTTGACGCGGGCAACCAGTTCCTTGGAATCAAAGGGTTTTATCATATAATCATCAGCCCCCAGCTCCAGTCCCAGTACCTTGTCGAAAATCTCTCCCTTAGCGGACAACATTATGACCGGTACCTGGGAGGAAGCGCGCAGCTCCCTGCAGACCTGATAACCGTCTATACCGGGAAGCATCAGGTCCAGCAGTACCAGGTTGGGCTTGAATTCCGGAAATACCTTAAGGGCTTCCTCGCCGTCCCCCACAATCATTGTCTCATAACACTCTTTCATCAGGTAGAGGGAGATTAATTCTGCAATATTTGCATCATCATCCACGATCAGAATCCTCTGCTTCTCTGCCATGCTATAGTTCCTCCTTGCTGCTGATTTCTATTTAAATGTCACAACGGTTACGCCTGAATCGCCTTCACCAAACTGGCCCAGACGGAATTCCTTTACATATTTGAGCTGACGCAGGCGCTTGTGCACCGCGTTCTTAAGGGCTCCGGTTCCCCGGCCATGGACCACGCGCACTGTCTGGAGATGGGCCAGATAGGCGTCGTCCAGATATTTTTCCATGGCAGGCACTGCCTCGTCCACTGTCATACCTATGAGGTTGACTTCAGCGGACACGGTGGAGGATTTGGACATCTTAATCTGGCTGCTGCCGCTTCCCTTGCCCCTGGCAGTCTTTCCGCCATAGCTTATGGAGCTTCCGTCGCCCAGTGTGGCGCTTATGTCCTTTTCATTCAGAAGCTCCAAGTCACGGATATTCACCAGGGAGCGGAGAATACCCATCTGGACATATAAATCGCCTTTGGCATTGGGAAGCGTGCTTACAGTGCCTTTAAGGTTCATGGACAGCACTTTGACGCCGTCTCCTATTTTCAGTTTCTTTGGTGAAATGGGCTGGCTGGGTCCCTTGGGTTTCACAGCCAGCTTCTCATCTGTTTTCTTCAGCTGGTCCCTGAGTCTGGCACGTTCAGCTTCCAGTTCCTTGCCCATGCCTGAGCTGGCGGCCAGCTTGTTAATCTGCTTTATGGTCTGGTCAGCTGTTTCCTTGGCTTCCCGAAGGATGCGCTGGGCTTCCTCGGTGGCATTTTTTAGAATCTTGTCCTTGCGCTCGTCCAGACGCTCTTCCTTCTGGGTCAGGCGGGTTTTTAAGGAGGCAATCTCATCCTTATAGGCGTTGATTTCAGCCTGTTCCTTCTCAATGGTCAGACGGCTGGATTCCAGACTGGTTAACAGGTCCTCGAAGGACTCATCCTTGGCCTCCAGATGGGATTTTGCGTCGTCAATGATATATCCGGGCAGCCCCAGCTTCTGGGAAATGGCAAAGGCATTGCTCTTGCCGGGAATACCAATGAGTAACCGATACGTGGGCTGCAGAGTTTCCACATTGAATTCGCAGCATGCGTTTTCCACTCCGGGCGTGCTGAGAGCAAATACCTTCAGTTCGCTGTAATGGGTGGTGGCCATGGTGCGGCACTTCATGTTGTGCAGGAAGGAAAGGATGGCAATGGCCAGGGCCGCTCCCTCTGTGGGGTCCGTACCCGCGCCCAGCTCGTCAAAAAGACAGAGAGACCGGGAATCGGCTTCACTTAAAATACGCACAATATTAGTCATATGGGCGGAAAAGGTACTTAAGCTCTGTTCAATGCTCTGTTCATCCCCAATGTCCGCGAATACCTGGTCAAACACAGCCAGCTCCGACCCCTCCCACGCAGGGATGTGAAGCCCGGACTGTCCCATAAGGGTAAACAGGCCCACTGTTTTTAAGGACACGGTTTTGCCGCCCGTATTTGGGCCGGTTACAATCAGTAGGTCGAACTCCCTGCCCAGCCATACGTTGATAGGGACAACGAACTGGGGGTTCAAAAGGGGATGGCGCCCGTCCTTGATATGGATACAGCCTTTGTCATTGAACATAGGCGCGCTGCATTTATAATGGCGGGCCAGGCCGGCCTTGGCAAAAATAAAGTCCAGCTGCGCCAGCAGCTCCATGTCCATACGAAGCTCCTCTGTATAGGGAGCCGCCTGGTTGCTCAGGGAGGCCAAAACCGCTTCAATTTCCTTTTGCTCCTGAATCTCCAGCTCCCGCATCTCATTGTTCAGCCTGATGATGGCCATGGGCTCGATGAAAAGGGTGGAACCCGTGGCTGACTGGTCGTGAACCATTCCCGATACCTGATTTTTGTACTCTGACTTTACAGGCAGGCAGTAACGCCCGTCCCTCATGGTGATAACCGCGTCCTGAAGATAGGAACGGTTGGAGTTGAGGATGGAGTTCAGCTGGGTGTGGATGCGGTCGGCCGTCACCTTCATGGAACGGCGCACATGGGATAATCCCGGACTGGCATCATCCGCAACCTCGTCCTCAGAGAGGATGCAGCGTTTGATTTCGCTGTTCAGGGGAGTCAGGGGCTCCAGACCCGCGAACAGGGGCTCAAGAGAGTCGAAGTCATCCTGGGATTCGCCGGTTTCCCTTCCGTCCTCGTCTGCGTCATGACGTCCGTAGGCCTTGGCTCTGGCTGCCACGGTCAGGAGAGAGCTTATGGAGAGCAGTTCGGGTATGCTTAAGGAACTGCCGATATCCAGGCGCTTCAGGGAATCTCCGATATCCCTGATACCTGAAAATGACACGGAACCTTTAAGACGGATCCGTGTCACTGCATCCGTAGTCTGTGCCTGCCAGGTGCGCACCTCTTCCAAATCAGAGGAAGGGGAGAGGCTCTGGCAGAGGGCTTTCCCGAGAGGAGAAGCCGCATATTCTGTGAGCTGGTTTATGATTTTATCATATTCTAAAGTTTTTAACGCTTTCTGATTCATTGATTTCACCTGTGATTTCCGTAAAATGCTGGATTTAAAAGGACTTTTTCCCAAAAGCCGACATTTAAATTATACCATAAAAATCGATATTTACTATCTTTTTTACTATCTTTTCATATATAAAATCTTGCATAATACTGGGAAGAAACGTATAATAGAGGATAAGAGTCTTCGCAAGGAGGAGTACTATGGCGGATAAACGTGCTGACCAGCATAGAGATTTAGACCGGCAGGACCAGACTCCGGACAAGTCTCATCGTTTTATTAATGAGAAGATTGTCCGGCAGCCCATGACCAGACGGCAGATTGCCCGGAAAATCCTGTTGACCATTTTTTGTGCCGTTCTGTTTGGCGTGTTGTCGGCCATTTGTTTTGTTGTGAGCAGACCTGTGGCTGAGAGAATTTTAGGCCAGGAGACTCCTGAGGAGAGCAGCCAGATTACCATACCAAAGGATGAACCGGAAACCACGGCGCCTGTGGCGATGGAGACTGAGCCCACAGAACCGGTCATGACCGAGGCAGTGGATGAGATGGTACGCTCCGAGATGGAGAAATACCGTTATTCCATCGATGATTTGAATAAACTGTACAGTAACCTGCGCACCATTGCCAGTGACGCGGATGACAGTCTGGTGGTGGTCCATTCCATTCAGCATGAAAAAGACTGGTTTGACAATCCCATCGAGACATCAGGACAGTTTTCCGGAGTGGTCATAGCCAGGACCCGCACTGAGATTCTGGTTCTCACGCCGGACAAGGCCGTGGAGGCAGCTGATTCCATTGAGGTGGCGTTTCCGGACGGAACCATGATGGCCGGAATAGTGAAGCAGAGCGATACCATTATGGGACTGTCCGTGGTAAGCGTGGACGCGGCCCAGATGGACAGCGAGCAGTTTAAGAAGGTGGAGGCCATCAAGCTGGGCAACTCTTACGGGGTAAAGCAGGGCGACATGGTGGTGGCCATCGGCGCGCCGGCAGGTATTGTCCACTCCAGCGATTATGGAAATATATCCTATGTGGCGCGCAATGTCCATACGGTGGACGGCAGCTCCAGGGTGTTCTATACCAGCGCCAGCGGAGACGCGGAGGCGGGGACATTTCTGCTGAACACTTCGGGTGAGCTCATCGGATGGGTCACGGACAAGTACGACGAGGATGGCGTGTGCAGGATGACCACGGTGGTGGCCATATCTGATTATAAAGGCATATTGGAGATGATGAGCAACGGTATTCCGGCTCCGTATTTCGGCATCAAGGGACAGGAAGTAAGCCAGGCCATGGCGGACAGCGGAATGCCTTCCGGTATCTATGTGATAGCGGCAGTGACAGACGGCCCCGCATATAACACAGGCATACAGCCAGGGGATATCATCACATGGATGAACGGCGAGAAGGTGGGAAGCCTGAAGGATTTCCAGAACCAGGTGGAAAGCTTGCACGCAGGAGATAAGATAAAGGTGGCGGTCCTGAGAAACGGTAAGGATGAATATAAGGAAATTGAGTTTTCAGTGACGGTTGGAGCCAGGTAGCGGCTGGGGTTTTGGAAGGAACTGGAACCGGGGAAAAATGATAGCCGGAGAGTTTGGTACCCGGCGGCGGCTGTGGACAGGCGGCAGTCTGCGTCAGGCAGCGTAAGAAGTCAGGCAGAGGGGCCAGGCAGTGTTAACCGCCTGGCTGCGTTGCTGTCAGGGAGTGGAATGCGTTGGACGGATGACAGATAGCGGTATGGATGGCGGTATGGACTGCCAGGCGTATAGATAGGGTAATAATTAGGTTTTTAAAGTAGGTTTATAAAATAGAAAGAAGAGGAAAATTGAACATGAGATATATCGACACCTTCAGGGAAGGTATGCACATTGCAGATGTGTACCTGTGCAAGAACAAGCAGATTGCCCTCACGAAGAATGGCAAGGAATACGGCAATCTGGTAATGCAGGACAAGACAGGTACCATTGACGCCAAGATATGGGATTTGGGTTCTCCGGGAGTCGGGAAATTTGAGACCATGGATTACGTTCATGTGGAGGCGGATGTGACTCTGTTCCAGAACTCCTTCCAGCTGAATGTGCGCCGGATTCGCAGGGCCCAGGAGGGAGAGTATGTGGAGGCGGATTACCTGCCGGTGTCAAAGAAGGATATAAAGAAAATGTATGAGGAGCTGCTGGGATACATAAGAAGTGTGAAGAATCCCTATCTTCAGAAGCTGCTGTGCGGCTATTTTGTGGAGAACGCGGCTTTTGCGAAAGCGTTCCAGTTCCATTCCGCAGCCAAGACCGTGCATCACGGATTCGTGGGCGGCCTGTTGGAACACACGCTCAGCGTGACAAGGCTGTGTGATTACTATGCCGGATATTACCCGATGATTAACCGTGATTTGCTGCTGACAGCTGCTATCTTCCACGATATTGGTAAGACCAGGGAACTTTCACGCTTTCCGGAGAATGATTATACTGACGATGGACAGCTTCTGGGCCATATTATCATCGGTACTGAGATGGTGGGTGAAAGTATCCGCTCTATACCGGGATTTCCGGAGAAGCTGGCTACAGAGCTTAAACACTGTATTTTGGCCCATCACGGGGAATTAGAGTACGGCTCACCCAAGAAGCCGGCGCTTTTGGAGGCATTGGCCCTTAACTTTGCCGATAACACAGATGCCAAGATGGAGACCATGATAGAGGCGCTGCGGTCCGGCGGGGATAATAAAGGATGGCTGGGATACAACCGGCTGCTGGAGTCTAATATCAGGAAGACAACGGAATAGGCGTTGAGGTTGGATAATAAAGAGAAATAACAGGACCGAATATATAAGGCTGAAAACATTTAGTTTGGGTAGGGGATTGCAGGATGTGTCCTTGACCAGTGTGTTTTCGGCCTTTTGTGATAATGGGGCGGGGATGGAGGAAGTATGTTGGTGGTTGGATGGGATGAAATAACAGGATAAGATAACAGGATGAAATAATGGAGAGCAATAATCGCTCATAATAATAATTGAATGAAAGGATAGGTGAATTGTATGGAAAAGAATCAGGAATTTATTGTGACAATAGAGGATATGAATGAGGACGGAGCAGGCGTGGGAAAAGTGGATGGCTACATCTGGTTTGTCAAGGATGCGGTGATTGGCGATGTGGTGCGGGCAAAGGCCATGAAGATAAAGAAATCATATGGATTTGCCAGGCTCATGGAAGTTCTGGAACCGTCAGTCTCCCGTGTCATTCCGTCATGTCCGGTAGCAAGGCAATGTGGTGGCTGTCAGCTTCAGGCCATGAGTTATGAAGAACAGCTGAAATTTAAAGAGAGGAAGGTGATGAATAATCTGATTCGTATAGGCAAATTTGCTGAGGATGAGATTCATATGCTTCCTATCATGGGGATGGAGGAGCCCTGGAGATACAGGAACAAGGCCCAGTTTCCCTTTGGAAAGGATAAGGACGGAAATGTAATTGCCGGATTCTATGCAGGGCGGACACATGCCATTGTTGAAGCAGAGGACTGCCTGCTGGGAGTTGAGGAAAACAGGGAGATTCTGGATATTGTAAAGCAGTTTATGAGGGAAATGAAGATTGAGCCCTATGATGAGATTTCACATAAGGGATTGGTGAGGCATGTCCTGATTCGGAAGGGATTTAAGACAGGTGAAATAATGGTATGTCTAGTAATAAATGGTAAAAAGCTTCCCGGAAAGGAGCGTTTGGTTGAGATGCTGACCGGTGGGGATGGGAAGGATGGAAAGGGACAGGGAGTAAGTGAGCAGGGAACAAAGGGGCTGGAAGTAAAAGAGCAGGATACAAGTGAGAATGAAGCAAAAGGGTATATATCAGACAGGCATGTAAACAGGTACGGGATTAAAGGTATGGCCAGTATTTCTTATAGCGTGAATCAGGAAAGAACGAATGTGATTATGGGGAAGGAGATTGTGAATCTATATGGCCCTGGATTTATAACAGATTATATTGGAAATGTAAAATATCAGATATCGCCACTTTCATTTTATCAGGTGAATCCTGTTCAGACAGAACGGCTTTATGGGACAGCGCTGGAGTATGCCGGACTTACGGGGAATGAGACTGTTTGGGATTTGTATTGCGGAATCGGCACTATTTCATTATTCCTGGCACAGAAGGCTAAGAAAGTATATGGCGTGGAGATTGTACCCCAGGCCATAGAGGATGCCAGGAGAAATGCAGAGATAAACGGTATTGATAATGCAGAGTTTTTTGTGGGAAAGGCCGAGGAAGTACTGCCGGAACAGTTTGAAAAGAATCATGTCCATGCGGACGTGATTGTGGTGGACCCACCAAGAAAAGGATGCGATGCGGTTTGTCTGGATACCATACTTAAAATGAGACCGGAACGGGTGGTTTATGTCAGCTGCGACTCGGCTACGCTGGCCAGGGATTTGAGGTATTTGGCAGATGGGGGGTATGTGGTGGAGAGGGGGAGGTGTTGTGATATGTTTCCGGGGACGGTGCATGTTGAGGTCGTGATAAAGATGACGTATTGTGGTGACAAGAAGAAATAACAGCGGTTAACCACAAGATGTTGTGGTTTTGAAGTGAAAAAAGAGCGAAAAATGGGGCAAAAAACGAGCGTTTTTGCCCCTTGTTTTTTGCCCTTTCCACAGATGACATGGGGTATTTGGCAGATGAAAAGAGGCCAGCTTTTGAAATTCAGGCAGCACATAGCTGAAATTTTGTTGGAAGTGATGATAGCTTTCTGCAGAAACTGATGGTATTGTGTTACCTAAAACAAAACCAAGGGATGGAGGAAAAGATGATGCCAAAGATATACTATTCAGTGGAGGATGGTCAGGAAATCATGCTGGAGAAATTTTATGATTTTCCAGAGGCAGTCCGATGCGCGGAGCAGACAGAAGAAGCAAAAGAAATATTTGCCTTTAAAGAAAATGGGGATGACCATGAGCTGATTGGCTGCTATTGGATAAGAGAAAACAAAGATAACAAGGGGACACCAGAATAACGGTGTTCTCTTTTCCATATACCGGGCAGCCCTTAGATTACCAGGATGATTGATGAGAGCGGATAGGTTCTTCGTGATTTGCGAAAACCTGATCGCTTTTTTTGTTGCCTGAGAAATAGGGGACTGTAAAAAAAATGAAGAAGAAAGGACTGAGAACAATGACTGCACGATTTATGAGCAATACCCCTTATGCAAATGTGGAGTTTGAAATGCAGCGGGTTCCTGGGTTCAGTCCCAGAGGTTCCGGCATGCGTGTGAGCCGCCTGGAATACAGCGTCAGTAGCTTCGGATGCCAGCATTGTGTTTATAAGAGCAGAGAAAAAAATTGCGATATTCCCGTTGGAAGTACCTGTTTTCGCGAGCGGCTTGTGGAGGGCTGTGTACCGCTTTCGGAGCTGTTGGAGGTACTAACCAGAGAAGTGCCGGTTCGCCCCTTTGTAGCCCGTGTGTTGCGCCTGTCGCGGCAGCAAGAGCCGCTCTTTGAAAACGAAGCCCACAGACAGAGATTTGAGGAGACAGAAGAAAATGGAACAAGCTTTTCCGGTCAGACTGCTGCGTTATTTTTGCTGACTGCGGATCCATTCCTATGGAGCAAAGCGCAACCGGCTGTGGCTCTGGGAAGCATTGATTTTTCCTCTATTCGCATTCATGGGGTGGATCTGGACGGATATGTCCTGTTTCATACAGCGAAGGATTTATACAAAGGGACCAAACACATCAGCTTGTCAGAACTGACTGACCCGGAGCTGGTAAGTGACAGTGTGTTTCGGCTGTTGATAACGGCTTTCCTGATCTGCCGGTATGGAACAGCAGTTGTGACGGCAGAAAGGAGCTGATTATGTTGAAAGTTCAATTGTCGAAGCCGGATGGCAGCCACGGAGAATGGCTTCAGCTTCCTGCTGAGTACGACCGGATCAGGCGCATATTTACAGCACTTGCAGATGAAGAACACCCGGCGCTTCTGATTACAGCGGCGGAAACGGATATTGCTCCTATGCATCAGTTTCTGGTTGGAAAGTATGTGGAGCAGAGGCGTGGTATCCGGGATATGGATTTTTTGACCCGCCGGATTGAGGGGTTCACGGAGCAGGAAAAAGCTGTTTTCGGTGCGGCACTGGAGATTGAGCAGCCATCTACCATCATGGAGATGGCAAACCTTTCCTGCAACCTGGATAAGTTTGCTGTTTATCCGAAGGTACAAAATGAAGCGGAGCTTGGTGAATACTTGTTGAATATTCAGGTGGTTGATGAGCAGCTGCTTCCCTATGTGGATCGGAGAAAGTATGGCAGAGACTATGCACTCAGCCATGCCGGTGCCTTTTGTGAATCCGGTTATATAGTCAGAACCGGGGAGGCGTTAAAGCCTGTTTATACCGAAAGGAATCCGCCAGATCCTGGATATGCTCCTAACAGCCTGTTTCTGCTTCGTCTGTATTCTTCCCATTACGCTGACAGCCATCCCAATACCTACTCCCTGTCGCTTCCTGCTACAGAAGAAAAGATGGAACTGGCGAGGAAAAACCTTGGGGTCAATCATCTGGAGGAATGCAGCATTATAGACCTGACCAGCCAGATACGGGATTTGGAAAGTCATCTCCCCTATGACTACAGTATTGACGGATTAAATGACTTTGCCAGACTGCTTGGGAGCAAGGTACTGGATGGTGCAGAGGAAACCGTGGAGCGGCTGTGCGCAGTCCTGACAGCAGAAATACCAGAAACGATACAGGAAGCTTCTGAAATCGCAGAAAATCTGAATCAATATACCATTCTGCCTGACGATATCAGAACACCGGAAGAATATGCCCATCATGTGCTGCAGGAAGCAGATATCCATATTAACGATGAAATTTATGGGTTTGTGGACTTTGAGGGCTTTGGAAAAGCCAGGATGCAGAGGGATGGGGTGGTGTCAACAGTGCATGGCATGGTGCTTCGTAAGGATTATCTGCTCCGGCAGCTTCCGGAGGAACTGGTTTCCTTAAAGCTGTTCAGCCCTCTCTATCCGCAGCTTTATGAGAGAAACGAATGGGGAGATCTGATGAATGAACCGACCTACATGGGAACAGATGAATTGTGCGACTATCAGGATGAGATTCTGGCAGCCATTGAGCGGGAATGTCTGGATGAGGAGGGGAACCGTGGTCTTGCAGTCTATTTGGACAATGAACTTCTTAAACGCAAAGTGTTCAGCATGAATCCGACTGTCGAAAAATGGGATGGCCGGCTTTGGGGCGTTCTGGAGGTACAGAGCTATGGGGCGCTGTCTGATGCAGAAATGAAAGGTGTTATGGAGGAATGGTCTGGGCAGGAAAGTGATGGATGGGGCGAGGGCTTTGAGCAGAGGGAAATTAAAATCGAAGCCGGAGAACTGTGCATCAGCTTTTGGAGTTCGGATAGAGACTTTTTCATCAAGACGGAGCAGGAACTGAAGCATGAACAATCTCAGAACATGGAGATGCAGATGGGAGGAATGTAGATGCAGGTAACGATCACAGCAGACGAATACAAAGATTGCCGGGGATACAGTGATGTGGAGCTGGAGCTGCCGACAGACCGGTTCAGCCTTGCAGATGCATTGGAACGTGCCCGTGTGCCGGATGGCGGCTATGAATTGCACAGTTTTTATGACTGGCCGGAGTTTATCAAATATGCACTGACAAGGGCAGAAAACAAAACATTGGAGGAAGTGAACTTTCTGGCACATAAGGTCAGTGAGATGGATACAGATCAGCTTCACATCTATGAAGGTATTTTAAAGCTGCGTTTTGACAGCGATATAGACCATCCCATGTCAATGAAAGAACTGATCAATACTGCTTATAATCTGAAATGTTTTGAACTCTATCCCGGTGTGACAGATTACCAGGAGCTTGGCGAAATCTGCATACAGAACGAAATAATGGATTGGATTAAAAAACTTCCTGATGAAATCGTAGAAATGCTGGATCCCGAAAAGGTTGGAACTTCTGTCTGCCGCGATGACCAGGGGATTTTTATAAGAGAAGGATATCTGTTCCGCAGTGCGCCGGACGGACCGGAGATTTACGATGGCATCCATCTGCCGGATCAGGAGTATCACCATGGCGGTATCATTTCGCTGCGGTTGGAACGGAAGGACATTTTCTTGGATGCCAATACAGAAGTGTGGCTGGAGCTTCCCGCAGATAGACAGAAGATTCATCAGGTACTGGATTTTCTTGGAACAAGTGATTTGGATGTCTGTATGATTGTGGAAATGGAAAGCATTGTGCCTGCGATGAAAGATCATTTAACTGGATATGAGGACATCGAAAAGCTGAATACGCTGACAGAGCGTATCGCTGCTTTTCCGGACAGTCGGACACTTGCCAAGTACAAGGCAATCCTGATGATGGAGGATTGCTATGATCTGGACATGGTTCTGGATATTATAAACAATCTGGATTGTTATGATTTTGATACTCAGATTATGTCGCCGGGTCATTATGCAGAATATATCCTGAAAGAAGCGGGCTTTGATCCGGATGATCCGGCATTTTGCGGTTTTGATTTTTACGACTACGGGGAGCGGCAGCTTCAGGGAAGTGGCTATGTGGCAACTGCCTATGGTACAGTAATCCGCAATGACCTGCCATTTATTCTTGAATACACGAAACCGCCGGAGCAGGGAATGACCATGCAGTAAGAGCAGAGAAAGGAAGAGAAAGAATGGCACTTTTTGATGCAGCGAAAGAAGGATATGAACTGACGGAAATTGATGGAAGACCGGTTCTTTTTACTAATATGCGTCTGAACCGGGACACCGTTCCGGCTGGGATTTTTTGTTATGATGTACGGGATTCAGACGCTCTGGACGGGAGCATGGCTGAGATTAAGGCGGTGGTGGTTGTCAACCACTGGGGAACTATTCTGTGCAAAGATCCGTTTCCTGTAGATGAATATGGCAGCTATTATCCGAAGGACTGGGGATATCTTGGCAAGAACATGAGCCTTGAGGAATTTCAGGAAACCGGCAGGGAACAGCTTGCCGCTTATCTGCTGCCGGAAGCACCGCAGACAGAACCTGTTATGTAGAAAAGTTTGCCATAAAAAGGAGGTGATGCGGCATTAATAGCTTTATCAGCTGGGTAGGTGGAAAAAAAGCATTGAGGAAGCTGATTTACACCATGTTCCCGGCGAATTTCGACCGTTACATTGAAGTATTCGGAGGCGGAGGCTGGGTACTGTTTGGCAAACCGCCGGATCAGAAATGCATGGAAGTGTATAACGATTACAATTCCAATCTTGCAAATCTGTTCTACTGTGTAAAGAACCGGACTGTAGCTTTCCTGCAGGAACTGGGGTTCCTTCCGCTAAACAGCAGGGATGAGTTTACTGTAATTAGGGATTTTATAGACAAGCAGGTGTTTGATACCAGCTTTCTGAAAGAGGAGCTGCAGCTGGCAGAGCACTCCCTTTTGCCGCCGGAATTTGAGGAACTGAAAGCCATTCTGTTGGAGAATGCGGAGGTCACCGATGTAAAGAGGGCAGCTGCTTTTTTTAAACTGATTCGCTACAGCTACGGAAGCGGCTGTACTTCTTATGGATGCCGGCCTTTTGATGTGCGAAAATGTTTTGCCGCTATCTGGCAGGCATCATACAGGCTTGCTGATACGGTAATAGAGAATAAGGATTTTGAGGCGCTGATCCGGCAATACGACCGGGAAGGCGCCTTTTTCTATTGTGACCCGCCTTATTACGAAACAGAAGGACATTATGCGGTAGTATTCCGCAGGGAGGATCATGCCAGACTTCGGGATGCGCTGGCTGAGGCAAAAGGAAAATGGATGGTCAGTTATAACGACTGTGAATTTATCCGGGAGCTGTATGCGGGATATACGATTACTGCTGTGACCCGTATCAATAACCTGGCGCAGCGGTATGACGGCGGCTGTGAATTCCCGGAGGTTATCATTACCAACTATGATCCGGGTGAGCTGGAGCGGACAAAGCCGCAGCAGCTCCATCTTTTTGCCCTGTGTGGTGAAGAGGAAGACGATTACTATGAAGTTGTGGGGCGGTAAAGCCCGGAAATGGAGGAAATATGGGACAGGCAGAAAAGAAAACACAGGGGGACACTGCCAGACTGGGGGTGCTTTCTATCCCCAATGTGATGCTGGAGGCAGCGGGGATTCCACCGGACAGTGACCTGATTGTGGAAATCCTGCCCGGCGTGCTGCTGATTGGTGCAGAACAGCCCCTGTGGCAGGCCAACCGGCCTTATTTGAAGCTGTTCGATGACCTTGGCATCGAACCGGAGGAGGTAACAGCGATTCTGGAGAAGGGAGGATATTTTGATGAATAAACCGATTTATAAGCTGGTTGACAGCAAGGGGCGTGTGCTGATTCCAAAAGCCCTGCGGGACATGGCAAAGATGGAATACGGGGATATTGTAAGGCTGGGACTCGCAGATGGAAAAGTCACGGTACGCAAGGTGGATATCGTAGAGGCAGGAGACCAGTCTCCGGAAGCAGTGGAGGCCTATGTTCGTGCTGCCTTTAAATCCATGCCCGACAGTACCAGGCTGGAGCTGATCGGGGAACTGAGCAGCCTGCTCCAGAAGAAGGAGGGATAATTCATGCAAGTGTTTCACCGTGAGGACTGCAGCCAGACAGGTAATGGGATTGACCTGAAAAATAAGGTTGTGGTTCTTTCTGCAAATGTGCTGCCCAAAGAACATTCCGGGCAGCTCTTTTTTTGTACCGGGGGAAGCGGAGCGAATCCCGCTCCCATGGGCAGCACTGTTTTTCTGATCTCTCTTTCTGATGGGGAAGCCTGCCGGTGTGAGCGAAGCGATGTGGTTGGCACGCTGGAGCCGGAACTGCTGCCGGAAGAAGCGAAGCTGCAGCTTTCCCAGATCCGGCCTGTTGGAGCCGCAGACCTGCATCACCATGAGCCGGAGTATTCCGGCTACAGCTTTTTGGAGGACGGGAGGTATGCCGCAGGTGCCTGGCTCTGCAGTCCCCAGGAAGTCATGGACTATGTGGAGATGCAGAAGCCCTATCAGCATCGTGTGCTGATCTGCGACCGGGATGACTTTGCCGTGATGGAAGTTGTAAAAGAGCAGGTGATTTTCCCTACCCAAAAGGAGCTTGAGGCATTCCGGGAGGATACACAGGAGCAGAAAGGCGGCGGTATGGAAATGAAGTAAGGAGGAATGCCCCATGAAACCAATCCGTATTGAGAACGGGATTGTCATCTACTACGGGAACCTGGCCGGCCGCATCCGAAACGGACAGGCGGTGGTCGATCCCATGTTTCAGGTACCGGAGCTGAAGGAATTTCTGGAGAAGCAGCGGAGTGTGAATGAAATCAAATGGCAGGACGGAATCTTTGACCAGCTGGCCAGCGGGCAGGGAGAAACCAGGGAAATTCAGAGCCTAAAGAACTGCCGGGTCTGGCAGCTGAAACCGGAGGTGGATATCTGCAAGAAATTCATCGGATATGATGCCCTGATTCAAAAATTCGGGATGCTCAATCCGGAGGACTACCGGCTGGTGTTTGACGGTGCAGTGGACACCAATAATCTGGAAGCGCTCTATACCAAATTTAACGTGGACCATCCGGCCAGCTATGCCGGGCATTCCCTCTCCATGAGCGATGTTCTGGAACTGTACGATGAATCCGGCAGTTCCTTTTATTATCTGGATAGTTTCGATTTCAAACAGGTAGATTTTGAGCCGCCGGATCAGGAGATGGCACATATCCAGACCATGCAGTTTTAAGCAGGCAGTATCCGCTGTCTGTTTTTTACTGAAATAAATTACAGAAAGGACGCTTTTCACATGAAAAAGCAGAAAAAAAGGAGGAAGCAATTTTATGGCAACACTGGATATCCGAATCACATCCATGTACCCGCCCGGCTCACAGGGAGGGACAAGAGCTTATGCCTCAGCAACCATCGACGGATGCTTTGCCGTCCGGGGAATCAAAGTCGTCGAGGGCGGTAAGGACGGTCTGTTCGTCTCCATGCCCAGCCGCAAAAACCAGGACGGGTACAAGGAAGTCTGTTTTCCTGTAACCGCTGAGTTCAGGGAACAGCTCTACAGCGGAGTGCTGAATGCCTACCATCAGGCACTCACCATGGCGCAGGCTCCGGCCGCACCCCAGCAGGCAGCCCCGGAGCAGGAAGCCACCGGCCAGCAGATGGCCGGAATGTAACTGAAAACATCAGAGTATCAAGATAATGGAGAAATCAAGAATGAAGAAATTTGTAAACCATACCTGTGCTGTTGTTGCCATGAAAGCCATGAATCTGAGACAGAAGCTTGCCGAGCAGAGAGCGGAGGGCTATGTGGATACCGCCATCAAGATCCTGATTGCGGTTGTGCTGGGCGCCCTTTTGCTGGCAGGTCTATATGCACTGTTTAACGATACGGTTCTGCCGACTCTTGTACGCAGGGTGCAGGAAATGTTCGACTATGCCGGATAAGCTGACAGCCTCCGATCCGGCGATGCTTACCCTGCAGGCAGGGATGTTTCTCCTTCTGCTGTTGGCGGCTTCTCTCAGTGATCTGAAGCGGAGGGAGATTCCGGACCGGTTACAGCTTGCTATTGCATCCCTCACATTCCTGTCATTTTCTCCGGGAAATTTCTGGGGGATTCTTGGCGCATTGCCATATCTTCTGGTCGCCCTGTTTTTTGGAGGCTGCGAGGGCATGGGAGGCGGGGATATCAAGCTGGCGGCAGCCACCGGACTTGTGCTGGGACTGCCGGCCAGCCTGACCGCTTCTATTCTGGGACTGGGGAGTATGTGCCTGGTCTGTGGGCTGATTACTGTAAAACGGCGGCTCCATGGGAAGAAAGAAAAAATCCCTTTTCCGGTGGGACCGTTTCTGGCGGCTGGCGCGGCCGCCGCTTATTTTATGAAAATTGGAGGTTTGATTTTATGAAAAGAAAGCTCATCATTTCCCTTTGTGCAATCGTTCCTGTGGCAGCTATGGCAGCCTTTCTTATCCGCCGCCGCTGTCAGTAAGGCAGGCAAACCGGGCGGGTCTTTAAGGCCCGCCTTTTCCTATGGAATGCATATCAAATCAAAATGAAGGAGGACATACCCTTATGAATTTTCTCAAAAACAGAACTGTCATTGGTGTTATCTGTATTCTTTTGGCACTGATCATCTGCTTTGCAGTTACTCCGCTGTTTAATAAGACCATCAGTGAAAAGACGGAAATCGTGCGTGTGGTAAAGCCGGTAAAGATTGGGGAGGAGATCACCGCAGATAAGGTTTCCGTTGTGGAAGTAGGCGGCTATAACCTGCCGGAGGATGTGGTGCGGAATCTGGATACCGCCATTGGAAAGTTCGCCTCCGCAGACCTGGCAGTGGGAGACTACATCATCTCATCCAAGATTGCAGAGGAACCTGCCGCTGAGAATGCCTACCTTTACAACCTGACCGGCAAGAAGCAGGCAATCTCTGTTTCCCTGAAAGCCTTTGCCAACGGATTATCCGGAAAGCTGCAGAGCGGGGACATTGTGTCTGTGATTGCCCCGGATTACAAAAAGCAGGGTTCTACAGTGATTCCGCCGGAACTGCAGTATGTGGAGGTTATCGCAGTAACTGCAAACAGCGGCTATGATGCCAATACCAATACACAGAATGGGGAGGAGGATAACACAGAAAAAGAACTGCCCGGCACCGTCACTTTGTTAGTTACCCCGGAGCAGAGTAAAATCCTTGCAGAGCTGGAGGCAGACGGGAAAGCACACATCTCCCTGGTGTTCCGTGGTACCCCTGAGCAGTCTGCGGCTTTCATTTCTGCGCAGGAAACCGTTCTTTTGGAACTTTACCCGCCTGTGGAGGAAGAAACAGAAGATTCTGAATCCGGCGCTTTAGAGGAACAGACGGATGAGAGTGAAGCTTCTGAAACCGAACAGACAGATATTGCAGAAGATGAAACTGCCGAAACAGAAGGGGAAGTTTGGGAAAGCGAGGTGGAGTAGGGCGTGAACTTTTTGAAAAACAGCATTTTCAGCCGTAGTGCCGGTGGGGAAGACAGGGAGATGGAACCGGAAAACGATAACCAGATGCTGGCTGTCTGGGGCAGTCCCGGTTCCGGCAAGACCACTACAGCGGTCAAACTGGCTATGCGGCTGGCAATGCAGAAGCGGGATGTGGCTCTGCTTTTATGCGACATGAACACGCCCATGCTGCCCTGCATCTGTCCGCCCGGAGATCTGGAGGAAGAACATTCTCTTGGAAGCATCCTGGCTGCCAGCCATGTGTCGGAATCGCTGGTGCGCCATAACTGCATTTTCCATAAGAGATTCCGCCATCTGACCATCCTTGGAATGCGAAAAGGCGAGAATGAATATACCTATCCGGTCTATGAGCGTCAGCAGGCAGAGGAATTGTTAGACTGTCTGCGAAGCATAGCCCCCTATATCATCATTGACTGTGGCAGCCACATCGCCAACGATATCCTCTCGGCCATTGCGCTGATGGAGTCTGATGCAGTGCTGCGGCTGGTCAATTGTGATTTAAAATCCATCAGCTACCTCTCCAGTCAGCTTCCCCTGCTCAAAGAAAACCAGTGGGATGCGGATAAGCAGTATAAGGTAGCAAGCAACGTGCGTCCCAATGAAGCCAGCGACCACATCGAGCAGGTGCTGGGAAGTGTGACCTTTCAGTTGCCCCATTCGCTGGAGCTGGCGGCACAGGTTCTGGAGGGAAATCTGTTTAAGGAACTGAGCTTAAAAGACAGCCGCGGGTATCGCAAAAACCTGGAAGCCATCACAAAGGAGGTGTTCGGATGTTAGGGGAAAACCGGAGCAAAGCCGCATTTTCAGCGGGTTCTAAGGAATGTGTTCGGGAAGAAAAACCGCTGTTTGAAAGCAGTGAATCTTTCTCGGAAGCCCGGAAAAAATCGGAACACCTGCAGATTACCCCGGACGATCCGGCAGGGGAAAAAACATGGCCGGTAGCGCAGAAGGAAGAAGTGCCTGCAGAGCCGAAGCAGTCTGAGATAAGAAAGCCAGAACCAAAGCAGTCAGCATCAAAGCTGCCGGAAAGAGATACACCGGCTCCAAGGCTGGCCGCACCGGAAAAAGCCCGGACACTCCGCACCCACGACCTGTTTTTTGCGGCAGAAGATAAGAGCCGGGAGTTTGCCTCTGTACTGCGGGAGGTGCAGGCATACCTTTCCAAAGAGTACAGCAGTCTGGTAACAGAGGATACCACCGATGAGGTGAAGGTACAGATCCGCCGCTTTGCCGGAAAGTATATTCAGGATCACCGCATTGCTGTGGAGGGGATGACCACCGACCAGCTCATTGACGGGATCTATTCCGAAATGGCGGAGTTTGGCTTCCTGACCAAGTACATTTATGGGGAGGGCATTGAGGAAATCGATGTGAATGCCTGGGACGATGTGGAAGTGCAGTACTCCGGAGGCATCACAGAAAAGCTGACGGAGCATTTTGACAGCCCGGAACACGCCATCAACGTGGTGCGCCGGATGCTTCATGTATCCGGCATGGTGCTGGATGATGCCAGTCCAAGCGTTCTTGGGCATCTTTCCAAGAACATCAGAATTGCGGTATTAAAAAGCCCCATTGTGGATGAAGATGTGGGGGTGGCTACTTCCATCCGAATCGTCAATCCCCAGAGCATGAAAAAAGAGGATTTTGTAAGAGGCGGGACAGCCACCGGACAGATGCTGGACTTTTTATCGGAATGTATCCGCTATGGCATTTCGGTATGTGTGGCAGGAGCCACCAGCTCCGGAAAAACCACGCTGCTTGGGTGGTTACTTACAACCATTCCGGACAGCAAACGTATCTACAGCATTGAAAACGGTTCCCGTGAGCTGGCGCTGGTACGCAGGGATGAGAAAGGACGTGTGAAAAACTCTGTCATCCATACCCTGACACGGGACAGTGAAAATGAGCGCCAGCGGGTAGATCAGATTGCACTGCTTGACATGGCCCTGCGGTTTAATCCGGATGTGATTGTGGTAGGTGAGATGCGCGGACCGGAGGCTAATGCCGCTCAGGAGGCAGCCCGTACCGGCGTGGCGGTGGTCACCACCATCCATTCCATGAGCTGTGATGCCACTTACCGGCGTATGGTATCTTTGTGCAAACGAGCGGTAGATATGAGCGATGACACGCTGATGGGATTTGTGACGGAAGCCTATCCCATTGTGGCGTTCTGTAAACAGCTTGAAAATAAGGAGCGCCGCCTGATGGAGATCATGGAGTGCGAGATTCTGGCTGATGGCTCCCGGCGGTTTCGTCCGCTGTTCCAGTATCAGATCAGTGAGAACCGGATTGAGGATGGCAGATTTATCATTACCGGCGAGCACTGTCAGGTGAATCCCATCTCGGAAAGCCTTGCCCGCCGTCTGATGGAAAACGGGATGCCAAAGGAGATGCTGGCAAAGCTTCGCACCATCGGAAAGGAGGGAGAATCCCTATGACAGCAATCCAATTACTGGCCTGCGCAGGAATGATCGTGGGCGCTTTTTTGATTCTCGGATTAAAGCCGGTGGAGTTTACAGACAGTCTGTTTGCATTCCTGCTCTGGAAAAAAAGCAGCATCCGGGAGGATATACGGGCTTCAACCGGCAGAAAGAAAGCCGGCCCCTTAAAAAGGGAAATCATGGAGGCACAGGCGGTGCTGGAAATGACCGGGCGAAGCAGACGTTTTTCTCTGGTTTGTGCCGCTTCCCTGGCGTTGTTTTGTACAGGCGGTTCCATCGCTATCCTGCTGGGCAATTTTTTCATGGCTCCGGTTCTGGCGGTGGGGTTTATGTTCCTGCCCTTCTGGTATGTGAAGCTGACTGCCAACCACTATAAGAAAGACATTGCTGCGGAACTGGAAACAGCCCTGTCCGTGGTAACCACCGCCTATCTTCGTACAGAGGATATCGTGACAGCGGTGGATGAGAATATCGCTTACTTAAATCCTCCGGTTTCCAAAGTGTTCCGGGAATTTCTGATGCAGATCAAGCTGGTAAATCCAGATGTGGAGGCGGCACTGCGGACCATGAAAAGCCGCATTGACAATGAGGTGTTCCGGGAATGGTGCGATGCCCTGTGCGACTGCCAGCATGACCGCAGCCTGAAAACTACTCTGACCCCTATCGTAGCCAAACTTTCCGATATGCGCAATGTCAATGCAGAACTGGAATATCTGGTTGCGGAGCCAAGGAAAGAGTTCCTGATCATGGTGTTTTTTGTGGTAGGCAACATCCCGCTGATGCACCTGCTCAATCAAGAATGGTACGATGTTCTGATGCACACGCCGCTGGGACAGATTATTCTGGCTGTTACTGCAGCGGTTATTTTTATCTCGGCCAGCTTTGTGGTAAAGCTGACCCATCCCATCGAATACAGGAGGTGATGCCATGACGGGACTGTTATTTTTATTCGGGCTGTTCCTTGCCCTGGGGCTGTTCTTTCTGGCGGCATCCATCCTGCGGCTCCCCACCATAGGTACAGCCAAGGCCATGCTTGGAAATGTGAAACAGGAAAAAAAGGCAGCCAAAACCATAGAAACCTATCTGATGACCGTGGCAGTGCGGCTGGCGAAGTATATCCGCATGGATGAGTACAAACGCAGCCGGATGCACAACGTGTTAAAGGCCAGCGGCATGAACCTGACACCGGAGGTGTACCAGGCGTATGCCTTTGTGAAGGCTGGAGCGATTCTTCTGGGCGTGATTCCCTGTGTGTTTCTCCTGCCTCTTTTGTCGCCGGTTGTAATCATTTTGTCTCTGCTCACTTATTTTAAGGAAAGCCAGAAAGCAGATGAGCGGCTGAAGGCAAAACGGGATGAGATCGAGGGGGAACTGCCACGGCTGGTGGCAACCATTGAGCAGGAACTGAAAGCCAGCCGCAATGTTATTGGTATGTTGGAACGCTTTAAGGGAAATGCGGGGGCAGCCCTCACCGGGGAGCTGGATATCCTGTTAGCAGATATGCGCTCCTCCAACTATGAGGCAGCGCTGACCCGGTTTGAGGCAAGGCTTAATTCCCCCATGCTTTCTGACGTGGTGCGGGGACTGATTGGAGTGCTGCGTGGGGATGACAGCTCTGTGTATTTCCAGATGCTGGCCCACGACTTCAAACAGCTGGAGCTGCAGAGGCTCAAAGCCCAGGCGCAGAAAATCCCTCCCAAAATCAGGGTGTTTTCTTTTGCCATGCTGATGTGCTTTTTATTAACCTATCTGGTAATCATCGCTTATGTAGCGGTAACCAGTCTGGGTGGAATGTTTTAGGAAAGGAGAGAGGCGATGCGCTTAAAGGAATGGATCGAGAGTCATCCACAGAGCAGCTTTGACATGATGACACCGGGCGGCTATGTCTTTCTGACACCGAAGCAGGCAAAAGAGCTTTTGGAAGGAAAGGATATGAAAGCACATCTCGGTATTTCAGGATATGATATAACGGTATCTGCGGAGGAACTGCTTGCGCAGAACGTGGTAAATGTCAAATGGGACGGGGCTGTCTGTCATATGCTTACGGACTATATACAGAAAAGGGAACCGGAGCCGCCTGCTCCCGGACAGGGGGTGGTGATGTGCTGAAAAAACTAAAAGATAAGCTCAGATGCAGACGCGGGGAAGGCTATGTGGATGTGGTCGTGCTGGTTCTGTGTGCCATGCTGGTTTTGGCGCTGGCTATTCGGGTGCTGCCGGTGTTTATTGCCAAACAGCAGCTGGATACCTTTGCCACGGAACTGGTGAGGGAGGCTGAAATCTCCGGCAGGGTTGGTTTGGAAACCTCCCGGAGAGCTGCTGTTCTGCGTGAAAAAACAGGTCTTGACCCGGATATCACATGGTCGGCAGGCGGCAGGATACAGCTGAACAGTGAAGTGACGGTCTTTCTGACACTTCAGACCAACATCGGTTTATTTGGAGATTTTGGTTTGTTTCCTATCACGCTTCGGGCGCAGGCCACCGGAAAATCCGAAGTTTACTGGAAGTGAGGTGAGGACAGGCTTGCTTAAAAAACTAAGAATCATTTTGAAAGACAAAAGCGGAGTATCTTTTCCCCTGGTGATCGGCGTTACCCTGTCACTTCTGCTCATCTTTTGCGGCGTCAGTGAGTATTTCCGGCTTCAGATTATTGCTGCCGGTGTCCGGGATGCAGTGGAGGATGCCATCATTTCTACGGTAAATGATAATTACGCCGGGGTGTACCATGGTGTCCGGGAGGGATATTCAGGCGGATATATGCCTTACGGAGAAGGGGAATGGGAGGAAACGCTGGATGAAGGGGATATTTATGCCAGAATCGATGAGGTTCTCGGGACCAGAAAGAGCGGCGGGCGTCATGTGAAATTCGCAGGGGACAGCGGAAATGTTGTAGAATTTGCCTTGACGGATTTAAATGTAACGCTCCGCAATGCGCCTCTTGCGCCCTCTGATCCGGGAAATGCACAGCGTTTTGAAGCGGAGGCGGTCATCAGGCTGGAAGTTCCTGTCCGATTTGGCAGAAAACTCCTGCCATCCATGCACATCACTTTGCGGGTTCAGGCAGGTTATATTGAGGTATTCTAAAAAGATTCGGGAAGAATCAGGGAATTTAGTAGACTTTCAGGCGATGATGTAGTATGTGTGGTGTACAGGAAGAAAAGCAGCATGATTTCAGACAGGCGGCAGATGCTGCAGCTTGTCATAAGTACAAGGAGAGTTATACCGAAAAGAAGGAGGAGAGCGCATATGAAATGGACAGAAAAGAAAAAAAGAAACCTGACTGTGGCAGGAGGCATTGTGTTTGGAGTGATATTGGTGGCAGCCATCGCAATGCAGTTTGGAAAAACTCCGGTTACCGGGGATAAGATGGCGAAGGAGAGTCAGACGGATGTGGAGCTTGAGATAGATCCCGGAAAAACAGAAAGCGGAATGGAAAGCAAAGAAGAACCGGATGAAACGGAGCGTGATGTGGTAATTCGCCCCGATACCGGAGAAGGGACAACCGGTGCGGAGACAGAAAGGCCGGTGTACAGCCGTCCGGCCCAGACCGATCAGACCAAGCAGAGCATTCAACCGGAGGCAACAAAACCGGCGGCTCCCAGTGAGGAAGTACTGAAAGATCCGACACAAAAACCAGACGGGACTGTGGTGGATACCCCGCCGGAACCGGTAGACCATGAACAGGTAGAAACACCGGTCCAGACTGAGCCAGCACCTGGAGAGCCACAGGCCGGAGATACGAAAGATGGTCAGATTTATGTGCCGGGTTTTGGATGGGTAGAGAACCACGGAGGTGGTGGTTCCGGGACTACTGCAGAAGATATGTATGAAAATGGTAACAAGATCGGAAGCATGGACTGAAACATGAAATAAGGAAAGAAAGTCAGAAAGCATCGCAGAGTCAGGCGGTGCTTTTTGTTTGGAGGAATGAATGAAAATCAGAAAGAGAGTCAGACAGTTGTGTATGTTTGTTTTGCTTCTGAGCCTGTTCCTGTTCCAGAGCATTCCTGCCTATGCTGTGGGAGATGGAAATCTGGATGGCGGTGGTGGAGGCATGGGACAGGGAACCAGTCAGAACAGCTGGTCGCCGGGAAATGAAGGTGTGCGGGTAACCGTCATCCGGGCAGCGGACCGGGCGGTGGTAACAAGATCGGTTGACCTGACAAATAAGAAGCCTAAGATTGTGTATTCTTTTGGAAAAGTCAGCAAAGCGGCATATACACAGGGGACAGCGTTGTCCGTCAATACGGGCGCTTATGAATATGTGAATCCGGCTCAGTCGCTTCCCCGGATCATTAGTTCCAAAAGCCTTGGCGCGGCAAATATCGAAGCCATCAAAAGTTATTTCACAGATGAGCAGGTAGTCAGAAGCATTGCAGGCTTGACAGGAATGGATTTTGATACCTTGATAAACGGGGATTACCGGCTGTTAATTGAGCCAATCAGCTTTTTAAAATTTCAGGGAAATCTGATTGCCTGTACAGCAACCGAGGCAGCACTTTATGATGAGCAGACAAGCGGAAATGTGCGGGCAGTTCTTCCAACGGTTGGATTCCAGAACCTGCCTCTCTCTATGTTTTTGGAAACGCCGGACCTTGGCTATCCGGCGTGGGGAGGCCCAAGATCCGGTGTCCGGAGCAACAGGGAAATCAAGAGTTCTCTGGGCTTAGGCGTGGTGCGCTTCAATGAAGCACCTCCGGAACCGCCAGAGGTCAGTACTTATGACTATGAGTACCGTACCAACACAGAGGTCATTACCGCAGTGGATGTGAGCGGAGGCCAGAGTGATCCAGATGATCCGGTATCTGTCACATTTCATGTAGGAGGTCGCAGCTATACCGTGAACAATGTGTATTATCCGGAAGGAGACAGTCAGCTTGCGTGGATACGCTGGACAACGCCTGATACGCCCCAGACCATGACGATCACAGTCAATGTGCATGGAGGCGGATCTGTCACGGACGGAACCATTCTTGTGAATATCGTAGATCTGGATGAGAATCCTCCGCCGGATCCCAATGCTGATGATCGTAATGACGGATTTACAAGACCGGCAGTGCCGGATAATCCGCAGGTTACTTCAGCAAGCTGGGGTGTCTGGCGTCCCTGGTGGCAGCCTGACTGGATCTGGCACAGTGGAGATGAGGATGATGACGGATATTGGTGCGATCATGGATGGTGGGAGTTTGATTTTGACCGCTATAGTGCCAGCTTATCTGCAGATATGAGAATTATTCCGGATGAAAAATCCCCGACAGCCAGTGGCAGGACGATGAAGTCCGGCTATGGATTTAATGAAACAGTTACCACCCACGTCAGCACCAGCCAGAGTTCTGCAGTGACAGCGGCGCAGAATGCGGTAACTTACTTCCCGGAATTTCAATATGAGGAATACTGGAGGCTGCTTGAGCGGATGAGCGGCGGCTACGATATGACCCATGAATTTAAAGAAAACCGCTACAGCACTTATAACCGGCGTACCCATTTCACACCAATCTGGTATCCGGATGGAAGCTATATGCCTTATACCTGGCTGATTGACTGCTGGACACGTGCGACTCGTTCGTAACTGAAAAGGTTACGCACAAGTCTGCATTTTCTTTTATAAATTTTATGTAATGCAGTTCTTGGAGAACTGATATTTCAATGAGTGGAATGATGGGGTAACGCCCTGAAACGCTCACCCTGATACTCCGATATGCGTTAGCTTGGCAAAAAGCAAAGC
>OJKJ01000020.1_pt1 | contig 179521 bp, 171 predicted proteins | sample 1596491 | NCBI WGS metagenome assembly OJKJ01 (sample SAMEA4350160, study PRJEB24818) | metagenome | biome: human; feature: gut; material: faeces | place: Denmark | collected 2013-09
CACCGCGTTAAGGCGTTGAATGCAGATCTTTAAGCCAAAAAACAACTCACCATAAGCATTAAACGCCAACATAACCCATAAAAACAAATAAACGCATTACAAGAGTATTTAAGCAGTGAAATATATCTTAAATAATCAAAAACCGAGTTATTGAGATATTTATTTACATCCATTTATGAGTTTGAAATGACTTTATCGCGTTAAATTAATTCATTCGCATAAAAAATAAGTCTAATCGTTTGTTTTATAATGTTATTTTTGATGGGGTAAAATGAAGGTGATATTCTTATGTTTTTCACTTATTTTTATCCGGTAAAGTAGATAAAACAAAATTCATTACAAAACAATTAGTTAGTATTTGTTATGTCTTCTAAATCTATTATGGTCTTATTTATCCCATGCATTTCTAGGGCGAATATGGGATGAAAATGTGGGTTTTCTACTATTAAAGAAAAAAGGATTACAACCTCAACGTAACAATAGCTTGTCACTTTATGCAAATCAGTCGACAGGGCTATTACAAAATACTGGATAGGATTGAGGAGCGAAAGAAAGCTGATCCATCATTAAGGTCGGGGGATACAATCTTGTTCTTCGGAGTATCAGGAAATACATAAAGAACATAATATTCAATATTCTATGATAGATAGCTACGATTGTTGCCAAAATGCTTTAGCGGAACGAATTAATGGAATATTGAAAATGGAGTACTTTCTGATAAAACCGAGTAATCTAGAGCTAGTGAGAAAATTAGTTGAAGATGCCAAAAACGAAGGTAAAAAATTCATACTAACTAGGAGGCGCCGACCAAAAGACTCTGCTTTTAGTGCTGCCTTAAATTCAGATGTACTTGGCGCACCATGTTTAAGAATTTAAAACATTTCTACGATTCTTGAGAATATTGTTTTTATTCCATTTTTTTATTCTATTATGGTTAACTAATAAAAATGATATGGATAATAACGAAATATTTAAAGAATGTAGGAATGAATAATCTTAATAACTTCAATAGGTAGGGCATTTAGTTAAGGGCTTAATAAAGCCTCAAGAAGGTTTATAGTCTTAAAGTTTATTATTTTTTAGGTACGGGTATAGCCAAGTTTTGGTGATATAAAATTCCATTAAAAAGAAAATGTTAACATTTTGTTAATTAATGACATGTGGCGTTTAAGATTTGTTGGATAAAAAAACTGTTTTTTTTAAATATATGAGATAAGTAACTATATTTAGTGATGGTGTTTACCCGAAAAATGACGAGTTCGTTAGACATTGTTTCATAAACCTTACTTATATTAAGGGTAACCAGATATTAATAGTTAATAATCAGCATTTTCAATAAATAAAATTAATGTTTGGTTTTATTTATTACTCGTATGTGAGTTTGTTATTTTTATTTTATTTAATTAGTATTGCTCGCAGTTAGTTATTCTTACGTTATTCAGTATCTACTTTGTATTTTTCAGAAAGGAAATAAAAATGGCAGCTAGATATCCTATTGCCAAAATAGTAGGGAGCAGAATAAAGAAGCTTAGAAGGGAGTATGGATTAACAGGAACTGAAGTGGCAATGGCTTTGAATGTTAGTCAACAGCAGTTTTCTCGCTATGAACGAGGTATTAACAGAATAGATATTGATTCTTTAGTTATGATTGCAGACTTCCTTAAAGTCAGTGTTCATTATTTCCTTGAAGATATAGATTTAGAACAATCAAATAGCTGGACCTCTGAATATAACTCATTATTAAGTCATGGTTTTTATTCAAACAATAAAAAAAATGAAGGTTAGTATTTGTTTTAAGGATCTCCTTATATTTACGGTTCATATTAGTGGTTATATTACTTCACATGTTATCGAACATCTTAAGTCATTAAAATAATGATAAGAATAAAGTTAACTAAATTCTAGTTATATCAATAAAACTATTGATATGGCTGTGTACCAACTAAGGTATTGCCTTAGTATATATTAATAATATCATGAAATAAGGGTTTAAAATGAAAAAGACGCTATTAGCATCTTCAATTATCGCATTAACATTCACTGCTGCATCAACTTCATTTGCTGCGGATGTAGGAAGCGGTACTATTGAATTCAATGGTACTGTGAATACTGGTGCTTGTACCATTGCTCCTTCTTCTGTTAACAAAGAAGTTCAATTAGGTTCTGTTCCAGCGGCATCATTACAAACAGCTGGTTCACAAGGTCCAAATGTTGATTTCACATTAGAATTAACGGATTGTATTTTGGACCCTACCGCAAGTGGTACTGATTATTCTAAAGTAACAGTTAAATTTACGGGCCAAATGGATGCAGCTGGCACCTTATGGGCAAGTACTGGTACTGCTACCAATGTTGGTGTGTTATTCCAAAATGCAAGTGGAGCAAATTTAAAAACAAATGATACTGTTGAGCAAAGCTTAAACGCAGGGACAAATGTTATTAATTTATCTGCTCGTATGCAGGCATTAGGTGCAGCTACAGCCGGTTCTGTTAAATCTACAGTCGCTTACGTTTTAGATTACCAATAAGTATTAATATAAAAACATTAAAAAAATAATAAATCTTATATTTGCTGATTATGCTGTGTATAGCAATTGCTTCACAGCATTTTCAGTTATATGAGTTCATTCAATAAATCCATTATAGAATATTGCGGCTAATGAAAAAGAACAATTTTAATAAAAACATAGTGACTAGTTTAGTATCTAGTTTATTGTTTTACACTTACTATGTTAATGCGGATTCTGTTCAATTTAATGAAGACGCATTATCTATTTTGGGTAATACTCATATAGATTTAAGTGCATTTGAGAAAAATAAAATTAGTGAAGGTTCTTATTTTTCTAATGTATCGGTAAATGGTCGAAGAATCAATTATTTTGATCAAATAAACTTTTTAAATAAAGACGAAAATATACAACCTTGTATTTCTAGAAACTTAGTAGAAGTTATTGGGTTAAAAGAAGAATTTATTAAAGAAGTACCAACATGGGAAAATGGTCAGTGTTATGATCTTGCATCACAGGATAAAAATATTCAGGCAAGATTCGATGATGAAAAGCAAGAGTTAATGCTTTCAATACCTCAAGCTTATTTTCAGTATTCTGATGACAATTGGGTTCCGCCCATGCAACGGGAAGTTGGAGTTAATGCACTCGTATTGGATTACAACTTTGTTGAAAACTATATTAAGTATAAGAATACTCGAGATATTAATAATTTTAGCTCATTCGGTTCTCTTGGTGCGAATGTAGGGCGTTGGCGTGTTCGCAGTAATTATCAATATCAAAAAGATTTTAATGATAATAAAAATGATAATTTTAAATGGGTGCAAACTTATTTATTTACAGATTTACCTAGTTTATCCGCAAAATTTTTTGCGGGTAAGTATTATACAGTAAGTAATGTATTTGATTCTGTACGCTTTAACGGCGTTAGTGTCTTTACGGATGAGAACATGCTACCGGCTTCTCTAAGGGGGTATGCACCGAGTGTCACAGGAACCGCGACAAGTAATGCGACAGTCACTATCTCACAAAATGGACGTATCTTGAATCAAATGAAAGTGGCACCAGGGCCTTTTTCAATTGATAATTTGAGTTCCTCTTTATCAGGGACTCTTGATGTTAAAATTACAGAAGAAGATGGCTCTATACGTGAGTACCAAGTTTCCTCGACCAATATTCCTTTTTTAACACGCCCAGGCATGGTGCAATATAAACTGAATGCAGGCCGGTTAGACCCAATGGGATATAAAAACATCAATGATGACTTTATATCAACTGAAGCTTCTTGGGGGATCCTCAACAATTTATCTATTTTTGGTGGTATTTTTGCAACCTCTAATGATGAATATCATGCCTATAATGCAGGTGTTGGGGTAAATATGGAACGCTTTGGTGCAATATCTTTTGATATTACACAGTCGAAGAATCAACTACAGGATATCGCTTTACGTACTGGTGAAAGTTACCGTATTAATTATGCAAAACGTTTTTCGAATTCAAGTCGATTGGATTTAACAGGGTACCAGTTTTCTAATGAAGGCTTTATGTCAGTGAATGATTATATTAGCTTAAAAGAAACTCCGTTAACGCCACATTATCGGCAGAAAAATGTATTTACGACTTCTTTTACACAACAACTCCCTGATTTACAGGCAGATATAAGTTTAAGTTACTCACGGGAAAGTTATTGGAAAGAATCAAAAAATAACAATACTCTCAATTTATCGTTTAATAAAACCATAAATACAAGTTTTATAAATAATGCGATTTTATCATTATCAATTGGTGAAAGTAGCTACGTAAAAGGTAAACGCTCTAAGCAAGCATATCTTTCGTTAAGTATACCATTTGGTGGTGAAAGAAACTCACGGATTCAATACTTTAGTTCTTATAATGATATTGATAAAAAATATAATAGTAATATTAATTACAATTCTAAAATTAATGACAATAATGTTAGCTTAGGTTTATCAAGTAAAGACCTTTTTGAAAATGCGGCAATGAATGCATCCGTTTATCGTGATACGCAATATGGTACTGCACAACTAACGGGATCGTATGGTGAAGATTACCATACATTAAGTGGGTCACTAGATGGCTCCTTGACGATTACCAACCAAGGCCCAGTCTTACACCGACGAGTTTATGATAACCAAGCTCGTATGGTTATTGATACAGATAAAGCGAAAGGGGTATCAATTAATAAAAATGAATCAGTTACGAATGGGTTTGGTTTAGCCGCAATTAGTAATGTTCCAACCTATTATAGGTCGACCCAGTATGTAGACCTTAATAATGTACCAGACAATGTCAGCATTGATGACAGCGTGATTGAATCAAATTTAACTGATGGTGCGGTTGGTTATTCAAAACTCAATACATTAGTGGGGGAAAAAGCGTTAGTTACAATTAAATTCCCTGACGGAAATACGCCCCCATTTGGTGCTTTAGTTTATGGCTCTGATAATAATAGTGTATTGGGAATGATTGCAGAGGAAGGGCAAGTTTATTTAACGGGCTTCCAACCAGATCAAAAATTAACGGTTAAATGGAGTGGTGACCAGTCATGTCGAATTATGTTAGGAAAACAAAGCCATTTAGCCAGTAAGAATATAACCTGTAATAAAGAATAGAAAATCATGAAAAAATTTAAATTAATAATAAGTGCTTTAATCTTGATTAGCACATACACACATGCATCAATTTCTGTTGACCGTACTCGCGTTATTTATGATGAAGCAAGTAAAGGTGTTAGCGTTGTGATTGAGAATATTGATAAAAAAGACCCTTATTTAGTTCAGTCATGGGTCGAGAATGAAAATGGTGAAAAAATTTCAGAGCCACTAATTGCTTTGCCTTTATTGCAACGTGTTGAAGCGAATCAAAAGAAACAGGTTAGAATTAGTTTATCAAAAAATGACGTGAAAATACCGAACAACCAAGAGTCTTTATTTTACTTTAATGTCTTGGGTATTCCACCGAAAACTAAACTAGAAAATGCTGTTGAAATTGTTATTCAATCACGCTTTAAATTATTTTATCGTCCAAGTGAATTGAAAAAATACCCTAACAATGATTGGCAGAAAGAATTGAAAGTGGAAAAAATAGGAAACTCGTTAAAATTAACTAACCCGACACCCTATCACATTGTTGTGATTAATGTTAATGATAATGAATCTAAAGTTACTGATTTTAAAGAAATTGTCATAAAGCCAAATAGCAATTCAACATATTTTCTATCAGATAAACAAGTGAAATCGCCGAAAATGGTTATTACTTATATTGATGATTATGGAACACCAAACTTATTGAAATATACATGTAATACAACTTGTTCCTTATCAAATGAAAAGGATAAGAGATAAATTATGTTAATTTTGAATAAAATAAATTCATTCGCTATATTATTTTTATTTTTGCTAAGTTTTCAATCAGTAGCTGCGGTTAATAATTGTACACCGAGTTCAGGAGCTACATCTATAGAACAAGAATTAACCTTTGATATTACAAATAGTAGTACTTCAATTCCAAATGGTACCTTATTGACATCAGCATTGAGCTCATATGTATCAGTGAGATGTGAGTTTACTGGCTCATCAAGTACAACTAATGCCGTTTACTTTAAAAATACAATGCCAACTGCAATTAAAACATTATTGATTAATAGTGGTGTCAGTGTGACGCAACAAAATGCAATTTCATCTCCTAGTCCAGTAACGATAACCAACCCAACTGTTCCAAATATTTATTTGGGGTATTGGAATCAACCAGAAACAGGAATTACACGCAATATTGCTTTCATGTATAACTTTTATGTCTATAAGGGGGCAAACGCTCTTAAACCTTTTGATACAGGGCTATTTTTATTAGGAACCCATGTGGATTATTTAGGTAAGGATTTAGGCGGGCCAACTTATGTGCGTATTAAAGGTAACTTAACCTTGCTCTGCCCTGCACCTGCGGTGAATATCACGGCTTCTAATGGGGGAAGTGTAAACTTTGACTCAATTTCACCTAAACAAATGAATGCGGGAGAAGTGGTTAGCCGAACTTTTAATTTAGGTATGTCAGTGCCACAAGATTGCGAAACAGGGCTAAATATATCAGTACGTTTTGAACCCAATAATAATACGGTGCTAGGTGGAAAATATCTTGATATGGGCAATGGGTTACAAACACTATTAACCCGTAATTCAACTGATATTAACTATAATGAAAGCTACAGTATTGGTGAAATCATGCCACAATCACCGATTAATGTCCCTTTTACTGCGACATTAAGCAAGATAGCGGGCAGTACTATCGCTTCTGGTCCGTTTTCTAAAACAGTTCGAGTTGTTGTTTCATATTAAGAGTGTTAATTGACATTTTTTCTATGGTGTTATATTGAATATACATATTCTGATGCTGAGTATTATTAAATGAAAAAACTCAAATTAGTATTAGTTGATGATCATCCCATTGTGCTTTCAGGTTTGAAAGATACACTTTCTCAATCAATGAATTTAGACATTTTAGGTGCTTACACTCAGGATGCTGAACTATTTGTTTTTTTGAAAAAAAATGAGGTTGATGTGATCGTAACTGATTATATGATGCCTAATAATACCCAATCTAGCGATGGACAGAATTATATTCAATTTTTACGTCGTCAATATCCAAATATTGCAGTGATTGTATTAACGATGGTTTCTAACCCAATGATTGTACAAATGTTATATGATTCTGGGGTGAGTGCGGTGGTGTCAAAAGAGGCACCATTAGGTGACCTGATGAAAGCTATCACATTAGCAGGGCAAGGTCGCCAATATCGTGTTCCTGTTGCAGATATGACAACGACATTAAAAAGCCGTAATGCAGTAACATTAAATGATAGGGTAAAGACATTATCACCTCGTGAACTTGAGGTACTGCGCCTTTTTGTTCAAGGTAAGCCTATTGTTGATATTGCTAAGCAATTAAACCGCAGTGATAAAACTATCAGCCTACAGAAAAATGCTGCAATGCGTAAATTGGGTGTTGATAATAATCAAGCGTTAATCAGTTATTGCCTCACACATCATTTGTTTGACTAATTTTTTTTATCCAATTAGCTAATTGGTTGCAGATATTCTGACTAATCTGGGTATCAATGTATGTTGATGTCCGTGAATCTAATGCTGTTTCAAACTCACGAAGCTGATTAGCTAACTCACGTTGTTCAACACTAATTAATGCACCACGGATACGATGGGATAACTGTTTTAATTCTTCTGTGTTGTTATTTTCAACCGCTTGGCAAAATTGAGTAATATCGTTCACAAAATGACGAATAATTTTTTCTCTATCTTCCCCATTTAGCGGGTTAATCACTTTTATTGGCCCCATTTCTGAAGCTGAGGAGGAGTAAATCGGGAATAAACGGTTGAACAATTGAACTAAGGTTTCTAGCTCTATAGGTTTTACAAGCCATGAATCCATTCCAGATTCTAGGCATCGCTCTTCTTCTTCTTTTAATCCATTAGCAGTAACACCAACAATCGGGCATGTTTCGCCTTCACTGCGCAGCTGCTGTGCAAGCTCATAACCATTACGATAAGGCATATTAACGTCTGTAAGGATGATATCAACAATTTCGTTATCCCAGATCACCAACGCTTCTTCACCATCATTGGCAATAAATACCTTACAACCAAGTAGTTCAAGTTGCTCTTGTAGAACAACTTGGTTAATGGGGTTATCTTCAGCAATTAAAACGCGAAGCGGGTATTTATGCATATGAGTTTGTATACGAGATGTTGGACAAATAAGGGGTATCGGTTCTTTATTATTTTGTAGTAAGAATAACTGCTGATTTAACTCGGATAGTCTGAAATTCATTTCAGTGCTTACCCATAGTTGCCCATCCCAATTAGTTGGCAGAGGAAACGATGGAATTAAGATGCCGACGGCAATAACGGATGAGGTATCTATGGGGAGGCTATTTTCTGTGAAATATACATTGGCCCCCCAACGTTTTAGCCATTGCGTTATATTTTCAGTCAATAATGGGTTTGGGGTTTGCAACCAAATATTGGTGTTTTTGAGTGATAGCCAGTGTGTTTGCTGTATATCGAGTGCTAAAGGTAGTGTCACGAGAAACGAGCTACCAACTCCAGTTTCGCTTTGTAAGCTTATTTGCCCATCCATCAATTTGATAAGCTTAGAGCAAATAAATAGGCCTAAGCCAGTACCACCATAAGCATGAATTTCTGAATGAGCTTGATAAAATGGCTCAAATAATTTTATTTGTTGTTCAGGGCTAATTCCAACACCTGTATCACTGACACGTAGTAATATATTATTTTTATTACTTCTTTTAAGTTCAATAGTAACAGTACCTCTGTGGGTAAATTTAATCGCATTACTGAGTAAATTACCTAAAATTTGTTGCAGTCGGGCAGAGTCACCAACTCTATTTGCTTGTACATTTGGGTCAATAATAGCAAATAGGAGCAACCCTTTTTGCTGAGCAATTCCTTGATATAACTGAACAGTTTGTTGCACTAATTCTAATAAATCAAATGGTTGATTATGAATTTGAATTTGATTAGCTTCTATTTTGCTAATATCTAAAATATCACCAATTAACTGCATAAGTAATTGGGATGTTGTTGATATTCGATCAATAAAGTGAGCTTGTTGAGATGAAAGAGAGGTATTTGCCAGTAATTCTAATGTACCTATTAGACCATAAAGTGGGGTTCGTATTTCATGGCTCATTGTTGCTAAAAATGTGGATTTAGCTCGGTTGGCTTCTTCTGCAAGTCGCTTAGCATCATCAAGTTGTTTTTCAGTTTCTGCTTGGATCGTAATATCAGTAAATGCGCATAAAATAACAGGGCGCTGTTGGTAATAAGTTGCTGTGCTTACGACATAAAGAACATGTTCCCCAGACTTTAAATTAGTTTTAACCTGTTCTGTGTCAGAAAGAACCTTGATAAGTAATTCATTATATTCATTTGAGTCGTGGGGAGTAGATATATTGGTTATTTTTAGCCAATAACGAGCTAACTCATTCGCAAAGCGTAACTGCTGGGTTTCTTTATCTATTACACATAAGCCGATAGGGGTTGTCGCAATAAGTGTTTGGTTAAAAGATTCATTTTCTAAGATAGCTTGCTGGGAGTCTATTGCGGGTTGTAATATTTTTCGTTGGTACCAGCGGTGATATCCCCATCCACAAAATAAACTAAAGAAAAGTGCAATAACTAAACTGATAGGAAGCCACAGGTTGTCTTCAAAAAAAGCCGCATAACTAATTCTATAATATCCAGTCCATTCATCAGTTTTAGATGAAAGTTTAAGAACTAGGCCATCTCTGGTATAGAAAATACCTTCTAATGCTTCTTCTTCAGGTGCTTGGGTTGTTCCAAGTAGCTGACCATATTTTGCATGAATCAGCCAAAATTGATGTGTGAGTGTGGGGTTTAACATTCGCTCCAGCACGCTAAGCCTTGCTTGGCTTAACATACTGACTGCATAAATATTTTTAGGAGAAATGTGAGCATTCTGCCATAAATGTTCATCAAAACCAGCAGGGATGATCCCAATGAGAATATGATCAAATGGCTCAGGACGTAACCAGATAATGTCTTTTGAATCGCTTTCTTGTGATTCTAAAAATTGAGCATGAATAGTAGGTAAATTTTTTCTAATACTATCAATGACGGAGTAATACAAATTTGGAGAAATAGATTCATTTCCTAAAACTGTTCCAACGGAAGGAACGCTGATACTAATTTGGTCGTGTTCGTTGACAAAAAATACTGCAGCAGCTGGAAAATATGAGCCTCCCCAAAAAGTAGAATAGTAATCAGCTAAATAGGCCCCTAAAGAAAATAATATACTGGGAACGTTGGAACACTCTAAACTCTTGTCACAAGCTAGGGTAAATGGCATTGCAACTAAAGATTCTTTACCTTCGAGTAGATATAATGGCGACCTTGTTGGTAAGAACTGTTCTTGTATTGCATAGGTTCGGCTTTCAACTAACTCTATTAAATCTTGATTTTGCTTATTTAAAGATCGTAAAAACTTTTCTTGTTCATTGATATAGCCTATTAGTGACCTAAAATCGACTTCTAGGCGTTTAGTTTCTTGTTGAACAATTCGCTCTGCACTCCAAATCAATGTTGTTATTAGAATAAATAACAAAGGAAAAGCAATGGTAAGTATGCTATTCGTGCGTCCTGATGTGCGAGTTATCCTTGAAAATGCAGTCGGAGAAGGGGTAGGCATAGCGCTGTTCTCATCGATTATAGGCAAACTCCATGATTTTCATAATAATATAAAATAAACAAATTAAACAATATTTCTTTACGCTAAAGGTTATACAATTGCTGAATTATAGTAGTCTTTCAAATCATCTAATTCCCAGCCAAAACCATTTAAATTAGTGATATAGTGTGAAAGTTTAGGATGATGACTCACGACATAGAATAGCCTATGGTAAAAATCTGGGAAATTAATACCGAGTATAAGAATAAATTTAAACAATACATCTACGGTTAACGCATTCTCTCCTCGTTCATAGCGCGATAATTGCTGTTGGCTAATGCCTAACTCTTTCGCAATGTTCTCACCACTAATTCCTAATTCTTGCCGGTATTCTTGTAAGCATTTACCAACTAGTTGGCTGATATAATAAGTTGTATCTTTTTTCTTTTTCATGAGGAAACTTGACCCTAGTATCATTGATTCATAAAACTATTTTTATAGCTAAGAGTAAATTATGACGAAAAGAAAATTTTAGAATATAAGGTATTCCTTAATTGAAAGTTTTAAATAAGATTAAGTCATTTATTTTAGGTTCATATGCAGAGTCTTATTCTAAACATTATAGTTATTTGCACTTTGTTTTATGGGGCTATTTTTATTACTTAACAACATGTTAAGCAGAAATTGTGAGTTGTTCGGTAAGGTTGAGTAGGTTTTATTACATTAAGGCTTAGTTACCTTTTTATTACAAATTATTATTAGCACTTATTGATTAATATTGTATTTGATTATTTTTTTAGCTCAATAGCTAGGAATAAAAAATGATATTGTGGTTTTTTAATGATTTATTTTCATAACTATTAATATAAAAACTTATTTTTAGGTTCTTAGATAAGACAATAGGCTAATAAAAACACGTAATATGAGTTAAGCTTGGCTGTCTAATGGATGAAATGAGAAAAGGGCGAGAATAATAATCTAATTATAAACTTTAGTGTTTGGTTTTTTTTAGGTAACTCCTGGTTATTTGGTATAAGTCAAGTTAATTGACTTTATATTATAGCTGATTGTATATCAATATTCTGTATAGTGGCGGACTAACCATGTCTAGTAGACCGAAAGGGTATAGAAATAAGTGTTTAGGTTAGATAAAAAAAAGATTATAGATTTCAGATTCTTTAGCCGAGTACTCAACTTGAGCTTAGAAATATAAAAGCAAAAAACCGCCTTTTGGGGCGGGTTCTTTAAATATGTGGTGCCCAGACTCGGGAACATTAAACTATTTAATGAATTGATTTTCAAAGTAAATCTATTTTATCTTTTTGTCAAGACCCATAATATGCCCCTTTTTTCTACATTGATTGCCATGTTCTGAGCTGACACCCCACCACGGTAAATAATTCAGCTCGGGTGGGGTGGTCTATGAAATCTACCCTCTCAGGCAAACAGCACTGTTAGTGACTCACAGCGAAGATGAAGCACAATTGATGGCTGAAAAATTAACTATCTGAAAAAGGGCAGATTAATTCAGAATGATGATCAATTGAAAGCTGTAAAGCATATGGGGAAGACATCTGATTCGGTATAGCCCAGATACAGGTCCCCTTGATCCGCAGAGGTGAAAATAGATTTGGAATTTAATATGAAAAAACGAGTTATAGGTTTGTTTTTATTGATAGGACTACCTTTGGTTGCAATAGCTGATAATATTCACGTGACGGTGAATTCCTCTATGTACTCTTACCCTGATAATCGGGCGTGTATTAACCCCATTTAACGAGATGTATGCCAGTGTTGATGTAAAAAATACAAGCACAATTCAATGCCAGTCAATCTTGTCAAAATAAAGAGGGCAGTAAGAGTATTTTTGTACACCAAAAGATTACAGCAACTGTGACACTGAGTAATGGAGATAGTTGTCACCAGAGGCTCTCTGCCATTGCATTATTTCATGGATTTGATCAAACAGGTCAGTATTTGCTGGTAAATGAAAGTATTGATGATTTTAGTACATATAATCTTGGTAACAAGATCATGTTGTTTGATATTTCGGATGGACAATGCGGTTTTTCAAAAAAACCTTCAGGGTGACTATTATACCCGCTCTTCAGGAAAGGGATATACAGATGATTTTCCACACAGCATTAGCTCAATGAAAATACCTCGAAAGAGGTAAACTGACAATAAAAATATAACTTGTTAATTTACTTGCGTGAATTATATTCGTTTTAATCGTTATGATTAAATTTCGTTATTTTGTATTTCATGACCTTGTGGGTTTTATCCAGTATCTGTGTAAATGGTTTCTGATAAATTATTTAGAAAGGCATATGGTTTATGGTTATCACAGATGAAGCATACCAAAGATGATATGCATATTTATTGGTTTTTTGATTTGTTTTGTTAGGCTATGGTGTGAATGGGGCGAATAGATGGAGATATATCTTTAGATGATTTTAATGGCGCATGTGTGAAATTGTCAGAGTTTTTTCCGATTAAAGATGGGATGTGATATAAATAACTCTGAATAATACCAAGTATATAATCCTACACTTATAGCATATGATAACCTGACTTATCACTCATTATTTTCGACTATTAAAATAAATAATAAAAAAATAATATATATTTTTTCCATTATGGAGATTTTATGTCATTGAACACAAATGATGGTTCTAAAGTATATACACCTCTCTCTTTGGCTCTATATGACTGGTGGGTACTAAATATATCTAATAACTATGCATGGCGTTGTAATACTGATGAATTTTTAATTCCTCACTTTAAATCTCATCTTGGTAACAACCATATGGATATTGGTGTTGGGACTGGTTTTTATTTAAAAAAAGCTGCAGATGAAATTAATAAAATATCACTTTCCGATCTTAATATTCACAGTTTAGAATATGCTAAAAAATATATTTATGATGAGAAATTAAACTCTTGTTTCTGTCATGATATTTTTAACAGATTTACTGGTGAGTTGAGAGGGGCATTTGATTCAGTATCCATATTTTATTTATTACATTGCTTGCCAGGGAAAATGAGTGATAAGAAACAAGCGATAATAAATATCAGTGAAACACTTAAGGATGATGGCACTTTATATGGTGCGACTATTCTTGGAAAGGGGGTTAAGCATAATCGTTTTGGAAGTAAGCTAATGTCAGTCTATAATAAAAAAGGAATTTTTAGCAATGTTTATGACTCTGCGGATTCACTTGAAACGACACTTGCTTCTTTGTTTGAAGATGTTTCTGTTAATATTCAGGGGGCGGTTGCATTATTCACTGCTAAAAATAAAAAAATCAAGTGTAGTAAAATATAATTATCTGTAATAAAAAATGATTTGCTTATATAGGTGATAATATATTCTTTTTTTGATTTTACACATGATGTTATTCAGCTTAATCGGATAACTGATTGGGGGAATATTTTAAGAAATAAAGAGTGGCTTTCACTTCGAAGGCCACTGTCATCATCAAATGGGGGAGATGTAAAAAAATAAGCTTGTGTTGTTAATACTCAACAAGAGTAAAGTTAATTATAGAAAACCGGCCGCTTTAAATTTTGCTAATGCATCCGTTTTTTGTGCTGCAGTTAATGGGCGTAGTGGACGGCGGGGGTCACCAACATCAATACCATGTAATTGCATTGCAACTTTACCTGCAGCAACACCACCGTATTCTACCAGCACACGAATAATTGCAATTACTTTATCCATACATGCAGCGATACCATCGTAATCACCAGTGTTAAATTTCTCAATTATTTCAAGATATAAAGGAGCCGCATAGTTATAGGTGCTTCCTACAGCGCTTAACGCCCCACAAGCTAACCCTGCCGGTATAAATTCATCTACACCAAATGGAATGTCGTATTTACCGCCATCAACACGTAAACAACGTTGAAATTCATACATATCAGGAGAATTAAATTTCATTCCGGATAAATTCGGAATTGTTTTTCCTGCCGCTTGTAAAAATTTTTCCATGTCAATGTTTAGACCTGACATAGTAGAGTGGTAGTAATAAAAGCCTTTAGAAGGCGAATTCATCGCTGCTAAACGACAATATTCAACTAAGTCATCTACATTGCTTGGTTTAAAGAAACAAGGACCAATTACTGATGTAGCTAGAATATCTAACGTTTCAGCATGACGGGATAGCTCTATAGTGTCTGCAATACTGAGTGCACCTGTATGAACAATGATATCTAGTTGTCCTTGACTGGCAGCAGCCCAGCATTCAGCGACTTTTTTGCGTTCTTCGACAGAACAATGGATACCTTCTCCTGTTGTTCCTAATACGTAAGCACCAGTGACACCACTTGCAATAAGATGTTCTGCAATTTTATCAATGACAGGGTAATTAATACTTCCATCGGCAGCAAAAGGTGTATGAGGTGCAGCGATTAATCCAGAGAGTTTTTTCATTATCATTCCTTTTTGGAGGTTGATTTCTTTATTTATTATAATATGGAGTTTTACTCTATATTAAGGCTCAATCGTTCAGAACGCAATAATGAAATTAGCGTTAAAGAAAGAGAAAAATGAAAGTGTGATCTTTAGCTGGTTTTTGTTCAAGACCACATAACACTGATTATAAACTCATGCTGAATTGGTATTTTTTAATGCATTTAGTGTACGCAGTTTTTGCTCTTTGACCATTTCAGGTTGAGCTTGGACAAGTAGGGTATATAGTAAGTCTAAAACGAACAGTTGTGCTGTTTTTGTACCAATAGAATCACCTTGTAATTTCCCCTGTCGATTACCATTAATCAGATAATAATTGGCATATTCCATAATGTGTGAACCTAAATTATGCGTTAGCGCAATTGTGGTAGCCCCTGCTTCTTTTGCAAGTTTCAGTGCATGAACTGTTTCCGGTGAGTTTCCGGAATGGCTGATACCAATCGCGATATCACCCGGTTTCAATAAGGAAGCCTGCATATACATAAAATGGTTATTGGTAACAGCATCCACTCGATATCCAATACGCATCAGTTTATTTTTTAGATCCTCTGCTGTGATCCCTGAGGAACCCACACCGCAGATAAAAACATAATTCGATGATAGCAACGCATTTACAGCATCTTGAACTTGCGTCATATCAAGTAAATTTAATGTTTCTGATAACACATTATTGATGGTTGCTTGTAATTTTAAACCTATAGTATGGATATCATCCTGATGGCTAACTTCAGCATCAAGGATTGGTGATTCTTCACTATCCGATGTCGCCATTTCAATGGCTAAATCCATTTTAAAGTCTTGAAAGCCCTTATAGCCTAAAGCGCGGCAAAAACGCACTACAGTTGCCTCACCCGCCTTAGTCGCTTGGGAAAGTTGTGCGATGGAAAGCTGAGTGACTTCAACAGGATGAAACAGGATATATTCAGCAATACGCTGTGATACTCGCGTCAGGCTATTTTTCATTGCCCCTAGTGTGTCGAGTATTTTACCTGGCTTCAGTCTGGTAACTGACTGTTTTGTCATGAAAATTATCCTTGTTTGCCGAAGTTCAAAGGGAATGGAATTCTGCTAACAAGAGTATCAATTCTGGCGGGTTAAAAAAAGCCTTGCTCTTATAATTATGTGATAATAACAAAACGCTTTATTCCATTTGCATCAATATACAATTTATTGATGCATTAGAAATAAAGCGTTTAATTGGAACTGATGAAAATTAACTAGTCAGCAAATTAAGGTTTACCTTAATTACTGCTTTTTTTAATATACTGTTTCCTTTCTCTGCTGCTATACCTGGTTTATGGGGTTCATAAGGCATAAAAATAGCAAACATAGAGGGTGTTAATGACAATGTTTGACAATTTTCAATGACATCTGTGAGTTGGTAGTCATCCGCTTCACTGTAAACAGTGGCATTTTTAGCCGAATTTCGAACACCGTAATCTATAACTTCCTCACCGGATAGTAAAATTTGTATATCAATATAGCGATGATGTAATTCTGCACATTTTTGTTCTCGAGACTGTGTTTCAAATGACATTACATTCATGAATACATCATTATCATCAATAGGGTATCTTCCCGGTTCTAAAGAGAATGGGTCGAGTGCGAGTGCCTTTTTAATTATATTACGTAATACCAAATTCATTTCAGGCATTACTGCCGCGTCAGATATATGACCAAATAACATAGATACCTCCTATGAGTTCCTTGATATTTCACTATCATCCAATGAAATTTGTTTTGCTGCCGAGAAAAATGGCGCAGTAATTGTACCAATAATGACTACTGACATAGCACCTATTACACCATAGAAGAAAAAGTTAAGGTCACTGCCATAACGGGCTGCTAATACAGCAATGATACTTACTATAATGCCTGCGACCGCACTACCTGCATTAGCACGTTTAACAAAAATACCTAACATAAATAGTCCGGTCATAGGGCCACCCATTAAACCGATTAAACTGTTAAAAGCATCCCATATTTCAGACTCGTCAGATAAAACTAGCCAAATTGTTGCTAAACTGCTGAATACTCCAGCAATAATTATAACTAATCTGGCGACTTTCATTTTTTGTTCTGAACGCCGTTCAACTTTACTTAAGCGAATATAGATATCAGAATTAAAGCAACTAGAAATACTATTTAAGCTACTAGATATGCTCGATTGAGCAGCGGCAAAGATAGCTGCAATGATTAGCCCAGAAATACCCACTGGCATTTCTGTAACAATAAATAAGGGTAAGATACCTCCGGTATTAAAACCTTCAGGTAACAAACTTGGATTTTGTTTGTAATACACAAATAGGGCTGAACCAATGGCAAAAAAGAAAATAGGAATAATGGCAACTAATTTAGCATTTGTGATTAAAGTACGTTTAGTTTGTTCGATAGAATCAGTCACAATGTAGCGCTGGACAACATCTTGGCTTGCAGTAAATTGTTGAATATTGGCAAATAAAAAACCAATCATTAATACAGGAATAGTACTGTCAGTCCAACTCCAGCGTAACTGTGCATCCGGGAAAAATTTATCAGCCTGTGCTGTTGTGGTAAAAATCTCACTAATACCTCCATCAACTTTAAAACAAATCATGATAAAGATTAAAACAGCACCACCTGAAAGTAACAATCCCTGAATAACATCTGTCCAAATAACGCCTTCAATCCCTCCCATCCATGTATAAATAATACATAATAGACTAATCAGTACAACTAATATAATAGGGTCTATCCCTATGAAAGGACGTAGTGCGAGTACGGTCAAATAAGTGATAATTGCAATACGACCAATATGAAATAACATAAATGACAGGCTGGCAAATAAACGACTTCGTATATCAAAACGGGCTTCTAAATACTCATAGGCTGAAGTGATTTTTAATTTTCTAAAGAAAGGAATATAGAAATAAAATACTAATGGCAAAATGGCGATCGCTAAATATTGGCCAATAATAAAAGTCCAATCAGAAGTATAAGCTTTCGCTGGAATTGACATAAAGGTAATTGAGCTTAATGTTGTTGCAAAGACAGAAACACCGGCAGCCCAACCGGGAACCCGCCCCCCGGCACGAAAATAATCATCCGCTGTTTTTTGGCGTTTAGAGAAATAAACACCAACGAGTAACATTGCGGCTAAATATCCAAATAGCACTGCATAATTAACGAAACCAAAATCATGTAATTGCATTTTTTTAGTCCTGCCATATGTAAGGTAAAAGGTAAGAAGTACGACAGTTTTTTAGTGTTTCCTAGCCCAAAGAACGGCTCCCCAAAGTCCAGCATTATGATGATAGTGAGCAGCTAAAATAGGGACTTGTAACGCCTCGGGCTGTTGTCTGATAGCTGCTTGAACAAGCTCGATATATCCATTTGCTAATCCAACACTTCCACCAAGGACAACACAGTCGGCATCTATTATTGCTTTAATATCAGCAACTAAATTAGCTATAGTACTTGCTGAGTTTTCAATTATTGTTTTCGCTTGAAGGCTTCCCTGGTGATAGGCAGTAAAAATAGCTTTAGCATCTTTACCTGCAAGTTCATTTACAGCTTGTGAAGCAATGGCACGGCCGGAAGCGATAGCTTCGACACATCCGTAACGTCCACAGCCGCAAAGAGGGCCATGAGGATCAGCTATAGTGTGGCCTAGATGGCCTGCAATACCTCGTTTTCCTAGCTGTAATTGTCCTTGTTGAATTAGGCCGCCCCCAACCCCTGTCGATACTGTAATAAATGCCATATCAGAGATATTTTCATGGCGGTAATCATATTCAGCCCATGCAGCAGCTTGAGCATCATTGAGTAACCAGCAAGGCAAACCGGTTATTGTAGAAAGTGTTTTTTTTAACGGGAAATTTTTTAATCCTCCCAAATTATTAGGATTTAATGCAGTTAATACACCATCACAGATAATCCCTGTAGAGGCTACGGCGACACCATCTGCATACGCTTTTAGTGGTGTAGTTATCGCCACCAAAGCTTCATAGAGTTGAGTTGGTGATGCACTTGCAGGGGTTTTAATTTGAGTATGGTGCGTAAGTTGATTGTCTCGACTGATTAATGCAGCCGAAATCTTTGTTCCTCCAATATCAATTGCTAATATATTCATTTAACTAATTCCTGCTGTAACTTGAGGGCATGGGTAAACCAATCACAGACATGTTCAAGTCGGGTTAATGCGGAACCAACTGTGACAGCCCAAGCTCCAGCTTGTATAGCTCTTGCTGCAATCATAGGTGTGTTATAGCGGCCTTCGGCTATTACACGGCATCCATTTTCAGCGAGTGCTGCCACTAATTGTAAATCAGGTAATTTTGGTATTTCACCACCGGTATAGCCAGACATAGTTGAACCAATAAATTCTGTTCCTAATTCCTGGCAATACATTCCCTCATTAAATGTGGAGCAATCTGCCATTGCCAACCTATTGAAGTGGTGTATGCAAGCCAATAATTCATTGACTGGAACTGGGCGTACACGATCCGTACCATCAAAAGCGATAATATCGGCACCTTCTGTTGCTAGTGCTTCTACATCACTTAACCAAGGTGTGATCCTGACAGGACTATCCAGTAAATCGCGTTTGACAATACCAATAATTGGCACATCAATAAGAGGGCGAGTTGCTTTTAAATTATCTATTCCCTCAATTCGTACTGCTACTGCACCTGCATTAACTGCAGCTTGAGCCATTGCAGCAACAATTTCTGGCTTATCCATAGGGCTATTATCGACAGGCTGGCAAGAAACGATCAGCCCTCCTTTTTGTTGAATATCCGTAGTCATCTTTTCAATCAATGCCATTTTGAACTCACCATTTTATTTTGAAGTATAACTCCAATCAATGTTATTTTATGAAGCTAAATTCCTCAATTACGAAAGTCGTAATTTGTGAAGAAGATCAAATAATAAAATATTTTTCTTAATTTATTGATAAATATGAAAAAATAATATAGTGAGTAATGGAGTAATTACTCACTATAATTTTTGGCATCTTTTTACATAAGATTTAAAAGTGGAATTGTAATCCTAAACGATACCTAGTTTGACGGGCGTCACTGGTCGGGCTTACCGCAACATTTCCAACTTCAATATAAGGAGTGAATGTGTCACTCAATTGGTAAGAGAAAGAGACATTATGTTCATAATTACGTTTCTTATTATCATATTTTATGCCATCGCTATACATTTGTGTGTAGTCATATTCAATTTTGTATTTATTATATTTATAGCCAATAAACGCATCAAAGCGATTTGTTTTTTCGTCATCAACAGCTTTTTTTGTTTTTCTGGCATAATCAAAACGATAACGGCCTGCAATATATAAACCGTTATCAAAATTATATTGCGCCTTTAAATAAGGTTTATAAATTGATGTGTCTGTAACTGTTTCAAAAATTAATCCCGGTTGTAACGTTATACTTTTATTTATCTTATGGTTGTAACTTAGCCCCATTTCGATAGCATTATTAACAACATCACTAAATACTTTATCTTTTTCGCTGTCAACACCACCTGATTTTATACTGGCATCAATATAAAATCCGATGCCATTTGAAAATGAATGAATAAAGGCAATGCGATCTTTATTTATTCTGGATGAATCTGAATATTCATGACGAAAGTCTAGTGTAGTCGCATTTAATTGAAATGACATAAAAAAAGTACAACATGCCAATAAAATTTTATTATTAAACATAGTTTTTACCTGAGTGGATAAGACTCCATAAATTTAATATGGAGTTCTTGGTTGGTTATTATAATTTATAAATTTAACTGGTTTAGTTAATAATTAGCTCTTTATCTTTTAATGTTAAAGTGATTACAGAATTAACTGCCTCACCTTTTGTAGTTTCACCTCCGATTAAATATAGTGAATTACCATGCTCAATAGTGATTCCATAACCAAGAGGGATCGGTAATTCACCAATTACTTTCCATTGATTATCAATCAACCCATAAATTTCTTTATGCCATTTTTTGTCTAAACCCTGATGCGCAAAATAATGTTTCTGTGAATACTTAGCCTGAGACCCAGGGAAGTTAGCACCCCCAGCAACAAGTAAGGTATGAGCACTATAACCTGCAAATGCACCAGCCAAGCCATCTTGCTGCTGCTCAGGTGATGGTGGAGGAAGTTTCTGTACAGTAGTATTCCACTGTAGTTGATTATTTTCTAATATAGCCGTTTGTATTTCACTAGTACGTAATCCAGGCTTTAATTCACCGTTAATCAAGGTTATTGAATTGTTATCATTTACTAATGAAGAACCCGCAGTTCCATTAAAAGGAATAGTGCCTAATGAACCCCATTGATTATTATCTGCATTATAAGTTAGTATGATTCGATTAAAAAAATAGCCTTCTATGGGTTTATTAAAGTAATCATTAATAACTTTACTTTTAATAGATGAATTGTTTTTAGCATGATTTAAATTAATGAAATATTTATCAAATATTTGCTTGTTTACTCCTCCAAGAATGATAGCTTTATTGGTGCTGATACTAACTCCTGCATGACCAACCAAGCCATAAGGTGAACTAGTATCTATTTTTTCCCATTTGTCTTCACTTGGTGAATAACGATAAACATCTGTTAATGAGCTTATTGTTTCACTCTCAATATTTTCTTTTCCCGCTCCGCCAAATATATAAATATTATTATTTAACTTAATTGCTATAGCTTGGTCTCTTGGCGTACCCGGAAAATCAGCTATTTTTTCCCATTTTTTTTTATTTTCATTAAGATCAAGTTTATACCATGAGTTTCCTGTACTACCTAAACCTATGTAAATAATATTTTGGTTAATTACTCCGGTTCCATTTTTTAATGTCACAGGAAGGGCGGGGAGTTTCTCAGCAAAACTGGTCGATGAGAATATTGGTGAAGACAGTATTATGGTGAAAAAGAGATAAGATATTTTCTTTATTATTTTCATACGCGTTCACTCTTGTAGTGGTTATAAGTGAGATTTCTATTTAGAATTAAACTCCAATATAAAACATCAAATGAAGTATAACTTCAAATTAATGTTTTATAAAATGTGAAGATGGTCAAGTTATCTTTTTAAACTCTATATTTTTTCCTTACCTGAAGGTTAGTCTTAATTTAATTTTGAATTAATACGAGCTATGTAAACATGTGTTACTAATTGATAATATTGATATTTATATTACGTTGGTGATATAAGAACACGCAAGCCATGCTAACGCTTACTGCTATAAAACATCCCGACATAGTTGAATATGCCGCTCCGGGTTTCTTTCCATATTTCGGATAAAACTCATTAAATAGCGCAGCATATTGCTACACATATTATTTTATGTATATCTGCCAGACACATTAAAGCGTAGCATGACTGTATCAGCTCAGATTTAAGCTGACAGGTTTCGTAGATAGAACACAATTCAATCTGATAGCCTAGTGTGAATGAAAAGCTGAAATTGACATATCTGTTAAAGTTAATGATTTGTTTTTATGGAATACTTACACAAGAAAATAAGAGATAGGTTTATGAGGGGGTATAGGTGTCTTTAACAGCAAAGAACATCTGCAAAAATGGCATGAAATCCAGTAAATAAATAACGTGTTGCAACGACCTGAAATCTACCGTAGCTAGAAAAGCAAAAACCCGCCTTTTGAGCGGGTTCTTTAAATAAGTGGTGCCCGGACTCGGAATCGAACCAAGGACACGGGGATTTTCAATCCCCTGCTCTACCGACTGAGCTATCCGGGCAACGGGGCGCATTAAACCGTATTCAGCCGTTTGCGTCAATGCATTTTTAATAAAAAAACACTTTTTTTTACTGAGTGTTTTCTTTTTCAGCAAAATGTGTGTGTTTAGTATGCGTTAGTTGTTTTTTTAACTTAACGCTCCTTTTTTACGGCATAGTGCGATTGTTAGGATATCCTCAGAAAGGTGTTGTGCAATCTCGACATCTTGAATGTCTCTTTGTACTAATAAACGGTTTAAACAGCCTTCAAGTACTAGTTCCATTTGGTTAGCAACCAATACAGAGTCTTCAATATCTAGCTCTTCTAATAGGTTTTTAGTGAAGTGAAACGAATTATCTTTTTGCAAGCGACTTAATTGATGGATAGGGTGCTCTGCATCTGGGTAATAATTACATGCAGAAATAAATAAACAGCCAGGGAAACGCCCTTGGCTGACTTTTTCTGATAATTGTTGGTAGCGAGCCATTAATTTTTGCTGTGGGCTTAGGGACTCATCTAGCAAAGTCTGTCGCTGCCATACTTCGATTTGCTGGCTATGATAGCGTAAGCAATCATAAATAAGCGCCTCATCGTCTGGCCAGAACTGGCGAATAGTAGAGAAATCAGATTCAATTTCACTGAGTAAATTCTCTGTAGATGCGGATAAGCCTTGAATTTCCAATTGATTTAACGCATGGCTCAAAATAATTTCGCGTTGGATAGGCATTGTTAACTCCATCACAATAATGTCTGATTTTTATCCATCATAACAATGTTCAATTGTGAATTATAGCGGTTTGCAGTGCTATTATGAGTCGTCGTTTTCGAAGGAGAACGAAATCAAATAGGAAATTAAGAGGGGGAGTTTAAAGCAAACAGGAGGGGGAAGAACCCCCCTGGAACGAACTTCATGGATTTATATCGGTCTTAGTTGATCAACTTAGCTTCTAATGCAGCATCGATATAATAAAACTGAAAGACTTTTTTCATAAAATCATCAATATCATGTGTTCGTAATTCGAGAGCTTGTAAAATATCTAAAAGACCTTGGATCGTAATCGCATTTTTACCTCTTTCATAACGAGAAACTTGTTGTTGGCTAATTTTTAAGCGAGAAGCTAATTGTGAGCCAGTTAAGCCCACCACTTTTCTACGGTGTTTTAAAAAGCTTCCAATATAAACGGTTACATTTGTATTTTCATTTCTTTGAGTATTTAGCATTACTCCTCCAAATATATAAATATTGAACAAATAAGTTATTTTTCTATTAAAGTTTCGTGATGTTTAATTTGTGTCACTCAGAGTGATTAAAAGATAATTATCAGACTTTTCGGATATTATTAAACAAGGGTCAGTTAATTATTACCAATATTTATGGCGGATTGATTTTAAATTTTTGATAGATGATTTCTATCTTTGGCACTCTCAATTCGTGTGTGATGAGAGGCTTTTTAGTGTTATTGTTTGTTTGTTTTTGCCTTGTTAGTGATTTATTTTGATAGTTATTTATTTTTACTTTATTTTTGAATTTATATTTCTATTTGTTATTTTGAAGAAATGAATGAAGCAGCTTGTCATTATATGATTATAGTCATTGTTTGTTACACTTATATGTAGAGTATTAATATAGATATATTGTTAGAAAAATACTTATTTCTGATTTTAATTTAATTATTAACAACCGAGTTCAATATATTTTAAATATATTTTTAATAAATGGCTTAGTTTTTTATCTGAATGATTATTATATTTTTATAATTTCCTCCGTGACTTTGTATAGAATAACAAAAATAATATGTTATATGTAGGCATAGAAAACCCGTGCGATTTGCACGGGTCTTTATAATATTAATTGATACTAATATAAACTATAGGATCATACCGCCGAATAAGAAGCCGAATGAAACAGCTAATGCGACAGCGATGGTACCTGGAATAAAGAATGGATGGTTAAAGACAAATCGGCCAATACGTGTTGTCCCTGTATCATCCATTTGTACTGCTGCAACCAGTGTTGGGTAAGTAGGCAGAATAAATAGACCAGAAACCGCAGAGAATGATGCGATAGCCGTTAATGGGCTTACATTCAGCGCTAATGCCATAGGCATCAATGCTTTTGCTGTTGCAGCTTGTGAGTATAGTAAAGCAGAACAGAAGAAGAAAATTACCGCTAACATCCAAGAGTGCTCATGGATTAAATCACCGGCAGTTTCTTTGATCCAGTCAATGTTATGCTGTACGAAAGTATCACCTAACCAAGCAACACCTAAAATACAAATACATGCGCTCATACCTGCTTTAAAGGTACTTGAGTTCAAGATTGCATCAGTATTAACACGACAGAAAATAGTGATTAATGTCGCTACAGTCAGCATGATAATCAAAATAGCATTTGTGGTGTTCATTAATGGGGTTTCGACAATCCCTAAGCTTGGGCTGTTAATGATGGCATAACAGACAACGCCAACAACCCCAAGTAAGAACAGCAGTACAGAAGACTTAGCACCGGCTTTGATTTCTTTTACTTGGCTACCACGCAGTTCAACTAAACCTTCAGCTAAACGTTTTTGGTAGATAGGGTCATCGGATAATTTAGAGTTAAAAGTCCAAGAGATGATGAACGACATCAAAATGATAGCAAGGAATGTCGCAGGTAATAGAACACTTAAGAGAGAGATGTAACTGACTGTGTTACCTGCACCAACCATTGCAGGGTTTTCCATGACGGATGCCATGTAAACCACTGCAGCAGAAATTGGTGATGCTGTAATACCTATCTGAGCAGCAACAACCGCAGTTGATAATGGACGGCACGGTTTTACGCCTTGCTCTTTTGCAACTTCTGCAATAACAGGCAGTGTTGCTAAAGAGATATTACCTGTCCCTGCGAAAAGTGTCAGGAAGTAGGTAACAATGGGTGCAAGAATGGTGATGTATTTAGGATTGCGGCGCAGTAATTTTTCGGTTTGGGCAACTAAATAGTCCAGACCTCCAGCAATTTGCATTGCAGAGATAGCGGCAATAACAGCCATGATGATTGAGATAACGTCAAATGGAATGGTTCCTGGTTTTACGCCAATAGCAGCGAGTACCAGTACCCCAAGGCCACCGGCGAAGCCGATACCTATCCCACCTAAACGGGCCCCCAAAAAGATGGCCAGCAGAACAATAATAAATTCTACGGCTAACATAGTGTTTACTCCTCGACAAAATGAAAATTAAAATTATGAAACTGTTATGTTAATTATTTGTGTGTGTATCAATCAAAAAAGGCACGCTTTCTATTGAGAGGCGTGCCTTTATTTTTAAGTGTTATTTATGATAAACATAAATTTTTAGTCATCAAAGCGTTTTGCTTTATAAGCTGGGTGTTTTAAGTTCTCAATAGAGAAAATATCATCCAGTTCAGCTTCAGTCAGTAAACCGCGTTCTAAAACAACTTCGCGGACGCTCTTACCGGTTTCAGCACAAATTTTACCCACGATGTCACCATTATGGTGGCCAATAAATGGGTTTAAGTAAGTGACGATACCGATGGAGTTAAATACAAATGCTTCACAGATTTCTTTGTTTACTGTAATGCCGCTAATGCATTTTTCTTGCAGATTACGACATGCGTTGCTCATTAAAGAGATGGATTCGAACATCGCTTGGCCAATCGCTGGTTCCATTACGTTTAATTGCAATTGACCCGCTTCAGCAGCCATTGTTACGCAGATATCGTTACCAATAACTTTGAAACAAGCTTGGTTAACAACTTCAGGAATTACAGGGTTAACTTTTGCTGGCATGATAGAAGAACCAGCTTGTAACTCAGGTAAATTGATTTCTTTCAGACCTGCACGAGGACCGGAAGATAACAGACGTAAGTCGTTACAAATTTTAGACAGTTTCATCGCCAGACGTTTTAAGCCCGCGTGAACTGTGATGTAAGCGCCGCAGTCAGAGGTTGCTTCGATTAAGTCTTCTGCAGGAACGCATGGTAAACCAGTCACTTCAGCTAATTTTTTAACGGCAAGCTCTGAGTAACCAGGTGCAGTATTCAAGCCTGTACCGATAGCAGTAGCGCCTAAGTTAACTTCGAGCAGTAATTCGATGCTGCGTTTTAAGTTTTTCTCTTCTTCTTTTAAGAGAGTAGCGAAAGCATGGAATTCTTGGCCGACGGTCATTGGAACAGCATCCTGCAACTGGGTACGGCCCATTTTCAGAATGTCTTTGTATTCTTCAGCTTTAGCTTCAAAGCCTTTTCTCAGGTATTCAACAGATTCAATTAACTTCAGTACTGAGTTATACACTGCGATACGGAACCCAGTAGGGTAAGCATCGTTAGTGGATTGACTTTTGTTCAGGTGATCATTTGGGTTGAGGAATTCATATTCCCCTTTTTTGTGACCCATCAGCTCTAAACCGATATTCGCCAGTACTTCATTGGTATTCATGTTCAGTGATGTGCCCGCACCACCTTGGAATACGTCAACAGGGAACTGATCCATGCATTTGCCTTCATTCAACACAACGTCACAGGCTTTGATAATAGTCTCTGCGATATTACGAGGAATAGTTTTCAGTTCTTTGTTGGCTAAAGCTGCCGCTTTTTTTACCATAACCATGCCGCGGATAAATTCTGGGACATCGTTAATAGTGCGGTCGCTGATATAAAAGTTTTCAATCGCACGCAGAGTATGAACACCATAATAGGCATCAGCTGGAACTTCTTTTTTACCTAACAGGTCTTCTTCGATACGAGTATTGTTTGACATGAGAACCTTCTTAATTAGATTACAGTTACTGTCCGTTTATGCGCTTTAAAAATCTATACTTCGTAAAACAAAATTCACAGGTGATTAATATTGCAAAGTAAAACTTTACAAGCAATTAACACCGTCTACTACGTTGTCAGCATTATGATCTACTGATTTATGGGTAGATGATATGCTTTTAATCATCTATTGCCTTGAACCTAGATCACTATATAGTTTGATTTATGCAACAGATTTCACGTTGTGTGACATTCATCACAGATAAGTATCATTAATGAAAAAAATCTGTGAGTTGAAAAGCGTTATCTCTGCCCCAATTATTATGGCTATACTAAAGAAAAAAGCGAATATTGATAGTTGTCTCTTAGATGCAGTTCACAAAGGTTTCCCTAGGGGCGTAAAATAATCGATAGCTTATTGAAATAAAGGAGAACTTGTGCGCTGGTTACCACTCATTCTGATATGTATTCTCGTTTACATTGAATCCGTGATTTTTGTGCGGGTTGCATCCGAAGTTGGTGTTTTAATGACGCTAATTTTGGTCGTTTTGACATCCTGTTTAGGTGTGTCACTCGTTAAAAATCAAGGTATGAAAAATGTACTACAAATCCAACAAAAGTTAGCATCGGGTGAAAGCCCAGCAGCTGAAATGATCAAGAGCGTTGCATTGGTTTTAGCGGGCTTCTTGTTGATTGTGCCGGGGTTCTTTACAGATTTTATTGGCTTACTATTGTTACTTCCGCCAATTCAAAAGCTTATTGTAATGCGCTTAATTCCTCATATTCGTTTCTACCAGCCGGGTTCAGGTTTTAACCAAACAGGAAATAGCGGCTTTCAACGTGGCGATACTTTTGAGGGGGAATTCCAACGTAAGCAAGATGATCCTTCTTTTACAATCGATAATTCAGATAAAACAGATTCATCAGATAAAGACGATCGCCCTAAACCATAAAACCACCCTCTTTATGGGGAGATAAAAATGAAAAATTTTTTATCTCCCCCCTTGAAGTCCCTCTTCTTCGCCCCAATCTGCTCAAACATGGTACTAGTTTATTTAAGACATGCTGGTATCGTCCTTTTACCTAGTATGGACTTTATTTATAGGAGAACTATTAATGAAAATTCGTCCATTGCATGACCGTGTTATCGTTAAGCGTAAAGAAGTTGAATCAAAATCTGCCGGCGGGATCGTTCTGACGGGTACTGCTGCAAGCAAATCAACTCGTGGTGAAGTTCTTGCTGTTGGCAACGGCCGCATCCTCGAAAATGGTGAAATCAAAGCACTGGATGTGAAAGTTGGCGATATCGTAATTTTTAACGATGGTTATGGCGTGAAAGCTGAAAAAATCGACAATGAAGAAGTTCTGATTATGTCCGAAAGTGACATTCTGGCAATTGTTGAAGCGTAATTTTCACTTAAAACTTCTCAACGAACGAAAAGAATTTGAAGGAAAGAGATAATGGCAGCTAAAGACGTTAAATTTGGTAGTGATGCACGTACGAAAATGCTTCGTGGTGTGAATGTTCTGGCAGACGCAGTAAAAGTTACTTTAGGTCCTAAAGGCCGTAACGTAGTTTTAGATAAATCTTTTGGTTCACCAGTTATCACCAAAGATGGTGTTTCAGTTGCACGTGAAATCGAATTAGAAGACAAATTCGAAAACATGGGCGCTCAAATGGTGAAAGAAGTTGCTTCTAAAGCTAACGACGCTGCAGGTGACGGTACAACAACTGCAACTGTACTGGCTCAAGCTATCATTACTGAAGGCTTAAAAGCGGTTGCTGCGGGTATGAACCCAATGGACCTGAAACGCGGTATCGATAAAGCAGTTGTTGCTGCAGTTGAAGAACTGAAAGCCTTGTCTGTTCCTTGTTCAGACACTAAATCAATCGCACAGGTTGGTACTATTTCTGCAAACTCCGACGAAACCGTGGGTAAATTAATTGCAGAAGCTATGGATAAAGTCGGTAAAGAAGGCGTTATCACGGTTGAAGAAGGTACTGGTCTGGAAGATGAGTTGGATGTGGTTGAAGGTATGCAATTTGACCGCGGTTACTTGTCTCCTTATTTCATCAACAAACCAGAAACAGGTGCAGTTGAATTAGAAAACCCATTCATCCTGTTAGTTGACAAAAAAGTCTCTAACATCCGTGAATTACTGCCAGTATTAGAAGGCGTTGCTAAAGCAAGCAAACCACTGTTAATCATCGCTGAAGATGTTGAAGGTGAAGCACTGGCAACTCTGGTTGTTAACACCATGCGTGGTATTGTTAAAGTTGCAGCGGTTAAAGCACCGGGCTTCGGTGACCGTCGTAAAGCCATGCTGCAAGATATCGCAATTCTGACTAACGGTACTGTTATCTCTGAAGAGATCGGTATGGAGTTAGAAAAAGCGACATTAGAAGATTTAGGTCAAGCAAAACGTATTGTTATTAACAAAGACACTACCACTATCATTGATGGTGTGGGTGAAGAATCTGCGATTGCGGGCCGTGTTGCACAAATTCGTCAACAAATCGAAGAATCTTCTTCTGACTACGACCGTGAAAAACTGCAAGAGCGCGTTGCTAAATTAGCAGGCGGTGTTGCTGTTATTAAAGTGGGCGCAGCAACTGAAGTTGAAATGAAAGAAAAACGTGCTCGTGTTGACGATGCTCTGCATGCAACTCGCGCAGCGGTTGAAGAAGGTGTTGTTGCTGGTGGTGGTACTGCACTGGTTCGCGTTGCAGCGAAACTGGAAGCACTGACTGGTGAAAACGAAGAACAAAACGTAGGTATTCGTGTTGCTCTGCGTGCGATGGAAGCGCCAATGCGTCAAATCGTTACTAACGCAGGTGAAGAAGCCTCTGTTGTTGTTAACAACGTGAAAGCAGCAAAAGGTAACGAAGGTTACAACGCGGCGACTGATACTTACGGCGACATGATCGACATGGGTATCTTAGACCCAACTAAAGTAACGCGTTCTGCTCTGCAATTCGCAGCGTCTATCGCAGGTCTGATGATCACCACTGAAGCGATGATCACTGAACTGCCAAAATCAGACGCACCTGACTTAGGTGCTGCTGGTATGGGCGGCATGGGTGGAATGGGCGGTATGATGTAAGCCAGCTGGCGACATCAAGCTTAAGTAGTCACTAACTCAGTTAGGGCTACCCACCACAAAACCGGTATCGTTAGTGTTCCTAGCGGTGCCGGTTTTTTTATTGGTTTTTAATAAATATATAACCATTAATTATTGATGAATGTAATACCTCGAAACGATGTACAATTAATGCGTTATACGATTTATTTTTGCGTCAATGTTGCTTCACAGGTTATATTTAACGTAAGGTAAATGGTTTGAATTAGTAAAGAATAGAGCAGGTTCTTGGTTAATTTGTGGTAAACTCTATTCGGCTGGTGATGTGCGGCAATTATGGCGCTGTATGTTAATCACCTCCTAGATATTTCAATTAATAGATTATTGAAACTAAAGCGATTTTCAAACCAGCTGCAAAAACACAATGAAAAAATGAGGGAAAACATGCGAATTAAAGTCTTGCTTGGTGCTGCTGCATTATTGCTTTTAGCAGGTTGTTCAACAACAACTAATTTGACTGCGGCAGGCTCACAAGTTCGTTTTGTTGAGAATCAACCAGGAAGTGATTGCCAACTTCTCGGTCAGGTTGCAGGGACTCAAAGCAACTGGTTGAGTGGTGTGAATAATGAATCTAGCTCAATGCGCAGCGCAGCAAATGATTTACGTAATAAAGCCGCGGCAATGGGCGGTAACGTGATTTTTGGTGCATCAAGTCCAAGTGAAACTGTGTTATCTAGCTTCATTCCATTAGATAGCAAAATGGTTGGCCAAGTTTATAAGTGCCCCTAAAATGAATTCATAGCGCCCAAATGATGATTTGGGCGTTTTGCTTTCTAGTTCTGCCTTAAATTAAGGTCAAGCAGTGTTTTACTTGGCTCTCCCCCAATTTCCCGAGCGAGCTTAGGTACAAGGTACCCTGAGACTTTACTCAATAATTGCTGTATTAATTGTCTAGCTTCAGTATCACTCACTAAAAAGTGAGCGGCACCTTGGACTTTATCTAATACATGTAAGTAATAAGGTAAAATACCCGTATCAAACAGAGCATTACTTAAATTCATCAGAGCTGTCACGTTGTCATTAACTTGGCGCAGTAATACGCTTTGGTTTAATAATGTCACACCTGATAACTTTAGTTTTTGCATAGCATTGGTGAATGACTCGTCGATTTCGTTAGCGTGGTTAACGTGTGTCACCATAATTACTTGTAACCTTGAGCTAGCAAGGCGTTTACAGAGAGTTTCAGTGATACGTTCAGGTATCACTACAGGCAAGCGAGTATGAATTCTAAGGCGTTTTATGTGTGGGATCGCCTCTAATTGGCTGATAAGCCAATCGAGTTCATGGTCTTTTGCCATCAATGGATCACCACCTGAGAAGATGATTTCATTGAGTTCGGTGTGGTTTTTTATATAATCCACAGCCATCAACCAGTTATTTTTATTTCCTTTGTTGTCTTCATAAGGAAAATGCCGGCGAAAACAGTAGCGACAGTTGACTGCACAGCCACCTTTTACCAGCAGTAATGCGCGGTTGTGGTATTTATGCAGTAAACTTGGAATTTCATTATCCTGCTCTTCTAGTGGGTCAGTAGAAAAACCTGGATGTATATCAAACTCTGCTTTTGCGGTTAGTACCTGCAATAACAGAGGATCTAGTGGATCGCCTTTCTTCATACGGGAAATAAAGGGCATTGGAACGCGTAAAGGAAATAGTTTACGTGCCTCACTGCCTTCTTTTGATAAAAGGTGATTTTCTAGGTTAAGTATTTGCAGCAATTCATCTGGATTAGTGATTGCTTCTGCAAGTTGTTGTATCCAGACTTCTCTGGATGAGGTATTTTGAGTTACAATATCGACCATTTTTTGGCTATGCCATTTTTAGTTTATAAATTAGAGGATCACCATGGCTACTTATAGTACCAATGAATTCCGCTCAGGTCTTAAAATCATGTTAGATGGCGAGCCTTGTGTCGTTTTAGAAAGTGAATTCGTCAAACCGGGTAAAGGTCAAGCGTTCGCACGTGTGCGTATCCGTAAACTGATTTCTAACAAACTGTTGGAAAAAACATTTAAGTCTACTGACTCTGTTGAAGGTGCAGATGTCATGGATATGAACTTAACTTACCTGTATAACGACGGTGAGTTCTGGCATTTCATGAACAACGAAACTTTCGAACAGTTAGCAGCGGACGAAAAAACCGTTGGCGATAACGCGAAATGGTTAGTTGACCAAGCAGAATGTATTTTAACACTGTGGGACGGCCGTCCTATCGCGGTTACTCCACCTAACTTTGTTGAGTTAGAAATTACTGATACTGACCCTGGCCTGAAAGGTGATACCGCAGGTACAGGTGGTAAACCTGCAACACTGAGCACTGGCGCAGTGGTTAAGGTTCCTCTGTTTGTTCAGATCGGTGAAGTGATCCGTGTTGATACTCGTTCTGGCGAGTATGTTTCACGCGTAAAATAACGGTTGATCCTATACTGAATCGTTAAAAATAAAAAGCCGTGGTCGAATGCCACGGCTTTTTTTGTCTATTTTTTAAGGCCTAACAGCACTTAAACCCACCTTTACCACCGTAACGTGCATCTTGGCGCTCTTTAAAAAACTCTTCATAGGTCATGGGAGTTTGGTCAGGGTGCGTTTTTTGCATATGAGCGACGTAGTTGTCGTAATCGGGGACGCCGACCATCATTTTTGCCGCTTGGCCTAGGTAGCGGGCTGCTTTTCCCAGTTCTCCAAACATAAATCCTCGTCATACTTTGTGTTGTAGCGGTGTTGGCTGCTCTCGGCTACCCAAGTCACATACTGTTATGTATGCTCCTAGTTTCTCCTTCATACTTCACGCTATTGCTGCGTTGGCTTTATTCGCTAACCCTAGTCACATACTGGAGTATGCTCCTAGGGATTATCTTCTTTGCCGCCTTGCTCCAACGTGAATTATTTTGGAGAAAGAGTATATGCCCTAAACAGTGACAAGCTTTTCCGCGAAAATCAATGATGGCGTGTATTTGCCACGATTTCTTCATAGTTGGCTGGCATGGCTTCGTATGGTACTTCATTCGCTGTTGGTTGGTCGGATTTTAATGCCTTCAACGCAGTGCGGATGGAGAATAGAGCCAGCAATACCACAACAATCATAAAGAAAATAGTTAATCCTGCATCTAAGCGGTTATTGAAAATTAACTGAGTTAATTGAGATTCCGTATATTGAACTGGAATATTACCGCTATCAATCATTGCTTGGAATTTATTTGCGACAGCTAAGAAACCAACACGGGCATCTTCACTGAACGTTTTCTCCCAGCCTGCAGTCATCGTACAGATTAACAACCATGCAGTTGGGACTAAAGCGACCCATGCATATCTTTGGCGCTTCATTTTAAACAGTACCACAGCACACAGCATTAATGCCATACCCGCTAACATTTGGTTCGCGATACCAAACAATGGCCATAAGGTGTTAATACCGCCAAGTGGGTCGACAACACCTTGGTGAAGAAAATAACCCCAAGCAAGCACACATAGCGCGGTTGCTATCAAGTTTGCGGGTAACGAATCGGTACGTTTCAAGGATGGAGAAACCACACCCAGTAAATCTTGCAGCATAAAGCGTGCCGCTCGAGTTCCTGCATCCACCGCGGTTAAAATGAACAACGCTTCAAATAGGATGGCAAAGTGATACCAGAAGGCGACATTCATTAGACCGCCAAGGGCACCGTGGAGAATATACGCCATCCCAACAGCCAGTGTTGGAGCACCTCCGGCACGTGAAATAATACTGGTTTCACCCACATCATTAGCAATGCTGTTAAGCTGTTCAGGGGTGATCTGGAAGCCCCAGCTACTGACGACTTGGGCAGCAGAAGCGACTACATCTTGTGTACCTGCGGGAGCTAACATTGCCATGGGGCTATTCATGGCGAAATAAACACCTGGGTCAATCACACAAGCGGCGACTAACGCCATGATAGCTACAAAAGATTCCATCAACATGCCACCATAGCCGATAAAGCAAGCTTGGTTTTCATTCGCCAACATTTTGGGTGTGGTGCCCGATGATATCAGTGCGTGGAAGCCAGAAACGGCACCGCAAGCAATGGTAATAAATAAGAATGGAAACAAGTCACCTGCCCAAACCGGGCCTGTACCATCAATATATTTGGTCAGTGATGGCATTTGTAGATTTGGATTGAGGATTAAAATACCAATTGCCAAACCAATAATAGTACCGATTTTTAAGAAGGTTGATAGGTAGTCTCGTGGGGCAAGTAGCAGCCAAACAGGAAGTACAGCGGCAACAAAGCCATATCCCACTAGCATCCAAGTGAGTTGAACACCAGTATAGTCAAAATAAGGTGCCCAAGTTTCGCTTTCAGCGACCCAACCCCCAGAGATAATTGCAAATACGAGGAAAACTAACCCTATAATAGAGACTTCACCAATGCGTCCTGGGCGTATATAACGGGTATAAATACCCATAAAAATCGCCAATGGAATAGTAAAGGCAACGGTGTAAGTTCCCCATGGGCTATGAGTGAGGGCTTTTACGACAATCATAGCGAGTACGGCTAAGATAATCACCATAATCATAAAACAAGCAATTAAAGCCAGAACCCCAGCCGTATTACCCATTTCTTCTTTAACTAATTCACCCAGTGAACGGCCGTCTCGACGTGTTGAAACAAACAACACCATAAAGTCTTGTACGGCCCCTGCTAGCACAACCCCGGCAAGTAGCCAAAGCATGCCTGGTAAATACCCCATCTGTGCCGCAAGTACAGGGCCGACAAGTGGGCCAGCACCTGCGATAGCGGCAAAGTGGTGGCCAAATAATACTTTTTTATCTGTTGGTACGTAGTCTAAGCCATCGTTATGACGAATTGCTGGTGTCATACGAGTTGCATCAACTTGGAGTACTTTTTTAGCAATAAAAAGCCCATAATATCGGTATGCAATCAGATAAATACACACGGCTGCAACAACGATCCACAGGGCATTAATCTGTTCACCTCGATTTAAGGCGATGTAACCCAGTGAAAAAGCACCAAGTAATGCGAGCACAATCCATATTAATTGTTTACCCATAGCCATCCCCATCTGTTCAGTTGATTACTTTTTGTTATTTGTTTAAGTAAAACTGAGAAAGGTATAACCATACTTAAGTCAAAGAAAAAGTAGCTAAACCGATACACCCAATTGAAATTTGAGATAAATTTCATAATTGTAGCCAGTATCACTAATTTAGGATTATTTATTGGATTTTATTTGGTTTTGGACTAGTGGTTGTCTATTGAATTGGTTTTTTATCTTGATTTATTATTTATTTTGAAATTAATGACTGTTGATGTGTTTTTACCGATGAGGGGATGGGTAAAGGTAGGGCAAATAATCGGAAGTTAAAAAACCTCCGATTATTAATTGGTTAACTAGGTATGTCTTAATTTTTGAATTATTTTTTTGCCAAAAAGTGTAGTAATTAGGCCAAACATGATTAAAACAAGGCCAGCAACTTGTACGCCATTAATGTGCTCATCAAGAAATAATGCACTACTGCTTAAACCGAAGACGGGAACTAACAATGAAAAAGGAGCAACACGCCACGCTTCATAGCGACCAAGTAAGACACCCCAGATCCCATAACCAACAAATGTTGATAAATAAGCTAAATAGATAATGACACCAAAGACCGACCAATTAAAACCAGATAGCCCTTCAATAATTGCTTCTTCACCTTCTAAAATCCATGAACTAATTAAAAACGGAATAATTGGGATCAGAGCACTCCAACTGACTAAAGATAGGGCGCTGCATTTCTCTGCGCCTTCCTGTTTCATAATAATTCTATTAGTGATATTACCACAAGCCCATGATAATCCAGCAATTAAAGTGAATGCTAATCCGAGTAATGGGATATCATCAAGCCCACCGGCAGTGGCACCATTGGCTAACACCGTCAGCCCTGCAATCGCGATAAACATACCAATAAAGTGGGTTGGCTGTAATGATTCCTTTAAAATCATTGCGCCAAGTAATAGGGTAAAGAAAGCTTGGGATTGCAATATGACAGAGGTTATACCCGCGGGCATACCAACTCGAATAGCACAAAATAAGAAGGCGAATTGACCAAAGCTAATCGTTAGCCCATAGAGAAGTAATAATTTGAATGGAATTTTAGGGCGTTTAAAAATAAAAATAGCGGGAAAGGCCACAAACATGAAGCGTAAGGCACCTAATAATAACGGTGGAAGTGCAGTTACCCCGAGCTTAATGATAACGAAGTTAACTCCCCAAATAATCACCACACAAAGGGCGAGTAAGATGTCTCTGAGACTCATGCTGTTTTCTCGATGAACTTGCCAGATAAGACACCTACTTTACCTGTGTATAATTTTGAGTGCGATGGTTATGATGCTTAATCATAAAAAACAGTATAAAAAGGTTAAATATTATTGCTGATTTGCGCTTATTTGTTATTTTTCGTTGCTTGAGTCTTGTTACATGAATGTTTATAATGAATTTTCACTTTATACGTATTCAGGACGACCTGAATTAACGTCATTTAAATATGGGGACGACCCCGAGTATTTAACGGGAGCAACCAGCTATGGCTTGGATCGTCCTTTTATTTGCGGGTTTATTAGAAGTTGTATGGGCTGTTGGCTTAAAATATACCCACGGTTTTACACGTTTAACACCGAGTATCATTACCATTATTGCGATTATTGCGAGTATGGGTCTGTTAGCTTACGCAATGCGTGACTTACCTGTCGGCACGGCTTATGCAATTTGGACCGGTATTGGTGCAGTAGGTACGGCAATTGTTGGGATTATTTTTCTTGGGGAATCAGCGAATATGTTTCGCTTATTAAGCCTTGCCTTGATTATTACAGGGCTAATTGGTTTAAAAGTATCAAGTTAGCTTTCAAATTAAGCATTTTTTAATTAAAAATGAATAATAAGCGGGTGACAGAGAAAGTTACCCGCTTTTTTTGATATTTTTGGGGACATAGAGAAAACAATTCTTATGTTATTTTTCGTTATAACGCGATGGCCAAATTTCAGATGGTGCAACACCCAAAAACTCGGCAATAATGCGCTCTCCTTTTGGCCAGCGTCTTGATAGGGCGTTATTTAATGTTGATGAGTTTAACCCTGCTGAACGTGATATTTGTGAAAGAGAAGAACCTTTTTTCTTTATTGCTGCAATAATATCAGCCGAGTGCCAGTCTTGTTTCATATGATCTCCAATAGTTAATATATAAATATAATTTAAATTATTTTAATGAACTGTAATTCAATTGAGATATAAAGATAAAAAAATAATTCTTAATTTTGAATACCTTTAAATTTTGGCCTTTGAATATTTATTTTTATGTGTTAAAGATATAGATTCAACGTTTTTATTATCTTTATTTTTATTTAAATAACTAAAAGGTGATTTTTATGGATATAGAAAACAATAGGATGGAAAAAATAAGTGCTAGAATGAAATTAGATCTATATAATTATTTTGATTGGAATGATATTGGTATCCATTATACGGTTATTAATGTTGATGAAAGAAATATATACACATTATCTAGTGATTATGAATGGCAATTAATTTATTGGCACCATGATATGGATTTATCATTAAAAGAACGGTTATTTGCGGGTGTTCAATATTGGAGTAATTATTCAGATGCATACCAGAAAATTTTAACCAAATTAGATAAAGGAAATAAAAAAATTGATTTTTGCAATAGATACAATAATTTATTTGAGATATTTTCACTCAATGCGAATCATAAAGTCCCATATGATCATTTACTTTCATTGTATCGATGGCGTTCAATAGTTTCTGAATATGCATATGAAAAATGGTCTGAAAATAAAACGGTTGCATTACCATTACGCCAAAAAATTGAATTAGACGAAACCGCACCTATTATTTGCAGGGGTAATGAAATCTCTAATTATATACGTTTTGGGCAGTTGTCATTTTCAAATAAAGAAGTATTAACCATCCGTTTGTTGCTTTCCCACCGAAATATAAATGAAATTAGCCGTATTCAAGGCTGTTCGGAGGAGGACGAATATATAAGGGTTAACAATATCAAGAAAAAATTAAACTGTGAAATGGTATCTCAAAAGGAATGTTTTTCGGTAATGAAAGATCACGGGATTACATTAGCAAGCTTAGAAAAATTAATACCTATTAATTAATTTAACTATTTGTTTTATATAGGGATATGGGATCATTTTATGAAATGGAAATTACGTTTTGGCGCTGTAGCAGGGCATACCTTAGAATTTTATGATGTTGCAATTTTTGCAGCGATTTCATCATATTTAAGTGCAGAATTAACTCGGCTAGGTTATCAGCAAGCAACGGAACTTGTGTGGGGGATTTTTGCTTTACGCTTTCTTATACGGCCACTAGGTGGGTATGTGATTGGCCGTTATGCAGATAAAGTTGGTAAAAAACCGGCAATGATTTTGGTAAGTATTCTCACCGGTAGTGCAACATTATGTATGGCATTTCTGCCAATTGAACTCTTAGGGGTATATACGCCTTTAGCCATATTATTTCTTCAAATGTTGCTATCTTTTAGTTTTGCGGGTGAAAGCCCATCACTGTCTACCTATTTATATAAAGACTCTAAGCCCCAAGAACGAGGTAGAATTTCGGCGTTGTTAACTGGAAGTGCGGTTGTTGGTGTTATTGGCTCGTTAGGAATCGTGTTAATTCTCGAAAATATATTAGACCCTGAAACCATGCAAAGGGTGGGGTGGAGGATACCACTACTATTAGGTCTAGGTAATATACTGATTTGTTTTTGGTTTCGCTATCGCTTACCAGACCAACCCATTGAGTATGATGGGTGCCAAAAAATAGATTGGCTTAAGGCATTTAATATTTTACTGGTTGTTATTCCTGGTTCGGTTATTTTTTATACCTTAAATTTTTCATCTTCTTTTTTGCTTAAGGAGTTAGAGCTAGAAGAATTTAAAAGTATATATTCAATGATATCATCAACTTTATTATTGATTTTAATGGCAATAGTTGGCTGGTTAACAGATAAATACAGTTACGCTGAACGGGTTTTTAACTTAGGGGTAAAGCTTGCTGCCATACTATCAATTCCTATTTATTACCTAATGTCGACTAAGGTTTTATCATTAGTACTTATCTCCCAATCGTCAATTATTATTATTTCAGCAATGGTTTTATGTAATTGGAATTATGCCATGGCAAAACCAGCCAATGGACAAGTTACGACTTTAAGTATGGGATACAATCTTGCATCGACGATTATAGGCGGGTTAACGCCTTTAATTATCAATTATTTAGTCATCATTGATGTTTCCTTGGTTGGTGTTTTTGTTTCGTTGAGTTCGTTAACTCTATTTGTTTCATTGTTATTGAGTAAAAAACAAAGGTTATTAACTATTTAAATGTAAGGGTGACATATGAATATAGAAAATAAACACCTAGAACTTTCTTGTTCTGGTTTTGGTGATAAGTTTTTAAAGTATTTCGATTGGAATGATATAGATGTTAATTATAGTAGAGTAGATGTAATTAATCATTCTGTAAGGACCATTTCTAGTAATTACAATTGGGTTCTTATGTTTTGGGATGATGATCTAGATAAGAAAGTAAAGGAGCGATTAATCCCTGGTATTCAATATTGGAATAATTACTCTGCCGCATTTCAAAAAACATTATCTAAAACAGATAAGAAAGAAATGAAAGTGGATTTTTGTACTCAATGTGGTGGTGTATATGAAATTACATCAATAAATTCAAGAAAGAAATTCTCATCTAATGAGTTATTAGAGCTCTATAAATTAAGAGCTGTTATTTCTGATTACTCCCAGCATGTCTGGAAAGATAATGAAAATATTATTTTACCACTTAGGGCGGATATTAGCTTATCTCAACAAATTGAAGATAATAACCGAGATATTTTAGATTTTCATCATTATATGCGTTTTGGTAACATTCGTTTTACCCGTAAAGAAATGATAACTATTCGTTTATTATTATCACATTGCCGAGTAAAGGAAATTAGTTATATTCAAGGTTGTTCGGAAGCGACAGAAAATAAACGTATTCTACGCATTAAAGAAAAACTAGGTTGCTCTTATACTTCACCTAGTGGTTTATTTCAGGCTTTAAAAGAAAATGGCATTACTCTTGCGTGTTTGGAATCTTTGGTGAGTTACCCTTAAATATGAGAATATTTTTCTACAAGGAAATTGATTAATAGAAAAGGGATAAATAATGAAATGGAGATTCATGTTTGGCGCCGTCGCAGGTAATGCTTTAAAGTATTATGATATTGCTGTGTTTGCGGCTATATCCACTTATTTAAGTACGGAATTAACTAATTTAGGTTATACACAAGCAACGGAAATGGTATGGGGGATTTTTGCATTACGTTTTTTAATCCGCCCACTAGGTGGGTATGTTATAGGCCGATATGCTGATACGGTAGGGGAAAAATCAGCTCTAGTATTAACAAGTATGATAACCGGTACGGCAACATTAATGATGGCACTGTTACCTATTGAATTATTAGGGAACTATACGCCATTAGCAATATTAATTTTACAATTAGCACTTTCTTTTAGTTTTGCAGGGGAGTTTCCTTCTTTAATCACTTATTTATTTAAGGATTTAGATGGGAATATTCAATCTAGAGTTTCATCAATTATTGTTGGTAGTTCTTTATGTGGAGTAATCGCATCATTAGCTGTCGTTTTCATGTTAAAGAACACATTTTCTGAAGAAGCGATGCAGTCAATTGGCTGGAGGCTCCCACTATTAATTGGTTTAATTAATATTTTAATTAGTTTTTGGTTTAGATCAAAATTACCGGATTATAAAAGTGAATTAGATGAAAAACCAATATTCATTTGGCTCCATGTATTTTGGGTTTTCTTATTTACCATTCCTGGTACTGTCACTTTCTACTCTCAAAATTTATCAACTTCATTAATTATTGAAAAATTAATGATAGACGAGATAAAGAGTTTTTATGAAATATTTTCGTCCAGTCTATTGTTAATTTTTATGCTGATATGTGGTTGGTTAACCGATAAATATAGCTCAGTTAAATCTGTTTTTAATATGGGAGTCATTGGGATGGTATTGCTTTCAGTACCACTCTATTTTTCATTGCAGCTAGATAATTTACTTCTCGTCTTTTTCGCTCAAGTCGTTATGTCCACATATTCAGCGATGATATTGTGTAATTTATCGGCCGTACTGATGGATAAATCTAATGGGCAAGCAACAATACTAGGAGTAGGGTACAATGGTGCCTCTGCCTCTATCGGGGGGATAACGCCTTTAGTCGTCGGTTATTTAGGTCACTTTAACTTAGGTTATGTTGGGCTATTTGTTGCGGTTTGTGGGCTTTCCTACTTTATATCTACTTGGTTGCCAAAACCAAATCCTGTTTAGTGTTAGTCATGATTTAATCCCCCTTAAGGGGGATTAAATATCAATACATCATAGGGTTACAGTAACGAAAAATCAGATAGTTACCTTATTAACTATATAAATATTTTGCCTTTCGACAAAGTATTTGACGCTATTTTCATACCATGATTTAAGTTCAGATGATGCGTTTATCAGGTTATCTAGCCTTTCTTCTGCAGGTTTCGTTCTCGGCTTTTTAGGTTGTATTGTCATCGAAATATCTCTTAACGTCATGTTCCAAAAGCAAATCTGATAAGGCCATCATAGCACTTGATATTGACATGCTAAAACTTAGCTCTCCGGCAGTTTCGTTATTTTAACTATCTGGCTGCTACTTCTATGAAAAGATAAAATAAATGCGATCAATAAAACATACATCATCGCACCAATCAGCCATACCCAGCCATCCCATGTTGCGAGTGTTTGACCAAAAATAAAACTAAATAATAATGGACCAATAACCCCAGTGGCATTGGTTAAACTGACTAAAACCCCTTGTAATTTACCTTGGTTAGCTTGATTAACTTGAGCTGACATCAACCCTTGTAGCGCTGGCAATGCAATACTGCCACCAGCGAGTAAGATTAATGTTGGGTAAATCATCCAGCCTTCTGTCAGTAATGACAACATAATGAATGCGACTCCATCCACGACAAAGCCGACAATGATTGTCACTTTTTCATTGAATCTTTTGGCTATTGCGCCTGCGACAAAGGCTTGAAACAAGGCATGCATAACGCCTAAGCCTGCTAAGGATAACCCAACTTGCATGCTATTCCATTGGAAGCGGTTTTCGGTAAACAACACCCAAGTTGTTGCAGGGATTTGACCAATTAACTGCGCTATAAAAAAGACGAAAAGTAGCAGAATTACGGGTTTTACCACTTGCATGAAGGGAACGGGTGACGGTAGCTCCCCATTCTGCTCACCCTGTTCAGCGACTTTGCGTTGATCTTTAAAAATAAACCAGATCACGACAAAAGAGCACGCATTCAAAATAGCCGCAATAACAAAAGGAAGATGAGGATAGAGTTGCCCTGCAAAACCCCCAATTGCAGGCCCTGCGATTAAGCCAATACCAAAAGCTGCACCTAAGCGACCAAACCACTTGGTTCGTTCTTGTGGCAGTGTATTGTCTGCAATAACAGAAGCGGCTACTGCGCCTGTTGCACCAGTGATCCCTGAAATTAAACGGCCTAAATACAGCATCCAAAGTGAGCTCGATAAAGCCAACAAAGTGTAGTCCAGCGCTGCTCCGGCAAGGGAAAGAAGCAAAATGGGCCGGCGGCCGAATTTATCGGACCATTTACCCAATATTGGAGCAAAAAATACCTGCATGATGGCATAGAGTGCGAGCAGTATGCCGTAATGATTAGCCAAATGTTCTATGGAAACATATTCACGCAGTAAAGCAGGCAAAACAGGCATGATCAAACCGATCCCCATCGCATCAAGGGCTGTGATCATTAATGCCGTGATCGCAAATTTATTCATTATCCATTTCTCTATCGATGATAGAGTTGGAATATATCCCTATCAGTGATAGAGTGTCAATAGAAATTAAGGGGAAAACGATGGCACGATTGGATAAAGAAACCATTATTACGGCGGCATTAGATTTATTGAATGAAGTGGGAATGGAAGGGCTGACAACACGAAAATTGGCCCAAAAATTGGGGGTTGAGCAACCCACACTGTATTGGCATGTGAAGAACAAGCGGACATTATTGGATGCATTATCTGTTGAAATGCTAAAACGGCACCATGACCATTCATTACCCGTTGAGGGGGAATCGTGGCAGGAGTTTTTGCGCCATAACGCATTAAGTTTTCGCCGAGCCTTGCTCAGTTATCGTGATGGAGCAAAGGTACATTTAGGAACACGCCCTAGTACAGAACAATACGCCACCGTAGAAAAGCAATTACAATTTATGATTGATAGCGGTTTTTCATTAAAAAGTGGCCTTTATGCAGTGAGTGCAGTGGGGCACTTTACATTGGGTTCAGTACTTGAGCAGCAAGAGCATTTAGCCGCTCAAAATGAGCGAGATACCACATTGGATGAAGGGATGCCGCCATTACTTAAAGAGGCGATACAAATTATGGATCATGATAATGGCTTTGGTGCTTTTTTATTTGGCTTGGAGTCATTGATTCAAGGTTTTGAACGGCAATTGATGGCTTGAGAGAAGGTCATTCGCACAACTGAAAATAGGTTGTGCGAGTGACACACTTTATTTAGAACACAGTTTTTCAATTTGGCGTTTCTGTTCCGTCAATTTTTTGACCGTTGCTCTAGCTGCTTTTTCATCAGATTGCATTCTTGCTGAAAAGGCTTCAAGGTCATTGCCTATCACATCTTTTAGAAGTTTATATTCACGCGGGGCAGTACATTTACACTTTTTCTCCGTAGCAGCTTTAATTTTCGCCCGCTTTTTGTTAACAGAAGACTGAGGTTCCCCTGGGTTTGGTAAATAGGTATATTTGCTTGATTTTATGCAATCATTATATAAATCCATCTCTGTTGGTATTTGGTTAGCTTGTTCTTCCTTAACCGTAAATGAATCTGCTTGAGAGGGTAATATAAAAGCGCTAGACATAACGAGTGAAAAAATAAAGGTTTTAAGTTTCATTTTAATTTTCTCTTACCATGAAAAATATCAATAAAAATTAATTTAATATGTTGATATTTATGAAATAATTTATTCTTAATCGAAGGTAATCATAACAAGAGCAATATCAGTGAAGTCTCAGGTTAATCTGAATATGTTTTGTATGTCGAATATTCACCTTTAAACTGTTTTAAATGTGCCAAATAGAGTAATAAAAACAGTTATTTTTGTTTTTATTTAATGATTAGATATATTTATTCGTCATATAAAATGGTTTTGCTCGATAAAAAAATACCCCAGTGCCAATGACAATGGGGTATTTAGATTTATTTTATTTTGCAATTACAGTGTGAATACACCAATAATTGCAATAACGCTAATGATTGCTGAGCCGCCGTAGAAAACCCATTTTGTCGCAGGGACATGGATTTTAAAGTCGTGCAGCGTATGGTGGATACGGTGCATACCACACCAAACTGGCAAAATAATCATCAGTAATAAGAATACGCGGCCGATAAAGCTTTGGCTAAATGCCATAATGCGCTCATAGCTAAGCATTTCTGGTGCAACGCCGAGAGGAATTAAAATCCCTAACAGAATGATGATTGCAGGGCCAATTACGGCGCTCCACATACCACCAGCACCAAATAATCCCCAGAAAATCGGCTCATCGGAACGTTTAGGCGTTAGATTCATCAGATTCTCCTTAGATTAAAATAATAATGCGATAGCTAAGATTGCTGCCGTAACAACAATCGTGAGAGCCCAGAAGCCTTTAACGATAGGCTCATCAGACATTTTCTTATCTTTCACAATAATACTGACGGCTTTTGGTGCAAGATTAAACCATGTGGTGGTGTGCAATAATGTTGCTGCCAAAGTAATAATGTTAATGATAAGAATGATTGGGTTACTTAAGAACCCAACAAAGCCAGCCCATGATTCAGGGCCACTCTTGAGTGCAAATACCCCATATAGGACTAAGATACTAAACCAGACTTGAAGGACTGAAGTACTTTCACGCATGATATAAAAGCGGTAAAAACCTAGCTTTTGCCACCAATCGCCCTTCATTTCCCTTACATAGGGTTTACGTTTTGTTGTCATGACTTCAATTCTCCTTATCGTGGCTTCAGCATGGCGATAACAAAGTCTTGCGCACTGGCAACTTTACCTTGTTGGATCGCACCCGCAGGGTCGACATGCTTAGGACAGACTTCAGAGCAGTAGCCTACAAACGTACAACTCCAGACACCATTGTCACCGTTTAACAAGGTCATGCGTTCTTTCGCACCATGGTCTCGGTTATCTAAATTGTAGCGCTCTGCCAATGTAATCGCGGCTGGACCGATGAACTCTGGGTTCAGTCCAAATTGTGGGCAAGCTGCATAGCACAGACCACAGTTGATACAGCCTGAGAATTGATGGTATTTCGCCATCTGGGCAGGCGTTTGCTTATTTGGGCCTTCAGAAGGTTTACGGTCATTACCGATAATGTACGGTTTGATCGCCTCTAAACGCTCAATAAAGTGAGTCATATCAACAACAAGGTCGCGCTCGATTGGGAAGTTACCTAATGGCTCAACTTTCATGCCTTGCGGGTATTCACGCAGGAATGTTTTACAAGCCAGTTTAGGCACTTTATCCACCATCATGCCACAAGAACCACAAATCGCCATACGACAGGACCAGCGGTAAGACAGGTCTGGAGCGAGATTATCTTTGATATAGCCTAACGCATCTAACAAAGAAGTTTGCTCGTCGTAAGGGACATCATACGTCACCAAATGGGGCTCACTATCCGTTTCCGGATTGTAACGCATGATCTCCATTTTTAGGTGTTTCATATCATCCATTAGCTTGCTCCTTCTTCGCCTTATCTTGAGCTTCAGCTTCGGCACCGTAAACACGTTTAGCTGGCTGAGATTTCGTGATTTTCACGTCACTGTATTCTAAACGAGGGGAGCCCTCTGGGTTATAGAATGCCAAAGTATGTTTAAGGAAATTAACATCATCACGCTCAGTACAGCCTTCATCGAGACGTTGGTGTGCACCACGTGATTCTTTACGGTTGATTGCAGAGTGAGCCATACATTCCGCCACATCAAGGCCAAAGCCTAATTCAATGGTGTACAGTAGGTCAGTATTAAATACGCTGCTATGGTCGGTAATTTCGACATGTTTGAAGCGTTCTTTCAGCTCAGCAATTTTATCAACGGTTTTTTGCATTAATTCAGGGGTACGGTAGATACCGCAGCCTTCTTCCATTGAAATACCCATTTCATCGCGTATTTTCGACCAGCTCTCTTTCCCTTTTTGGTTCATGAGCTTGCTGAGGTCAGCTTCGATATCACGAGTACGGGCTTCGATAGCATTTGCATTGGCTGGTGTTGCTTCAGCAGCATGGCGAGCGGCTTCTTCACCTGCCAGACGACCAAATACAACTAATTCAGCTAATGAGTTAGAACCTAAACGGTTTGCACCGTGCAAGCCAACAGAAGAACACTCACCGACAGCAAATAGGCCTTTGATGCGTGTTTCTGTGCGTTGATCCGTTTCGATACCACCCATAGTGTAGTGAGCGGTTGGGCGAACAGGAATTGGGTCTGTTACTGGGTCAACACCCACGTAGGCTTTCGCCAATTCACAAATAAATGGTAAACGCTCATGCAGTTTTTCTGCGCCAAGGTGGCGAAGATCTAAGTAAACAACATCACCGCGGTGGGTACTGATGGTGCGACCTGCACGCCATTCGTGCCAGAACGCTTGGGAAACTTTGTCACGTGGACCCAGTTCCATATATTTATTTTCAGGTTTACCCAGTGGAGTTTCAGGCCCCATTCCGTAGTCTTGCAGATAGCGATAGCCGTCTTTATTGACAAGGATCCCGCCCTCACCACGACAACCTTCGGTCATTAAGATACCAGAACCCGGTAACCCAGTTGGGTGATATTGAACAAATTCCATATCACGCAGCGGCACGCCATGGCGGAATGCGATACCCATACCATCACCGGTTACAATACCGCCATTGGTATTGTAGCGATAAACGCGTCCAGCACCGCCAGTTGCCATCACGATGGCATTAGCACGGATCTGGACTTTTGTTCCTTCCATCATATTTAACGCGACAAGACCACGGACTTGGCCTTCATCAACAATGATATCGAGAACAAAATGTTCGTCAAAACGTTGAATTTGTGGATATTTTAATGAAGTTTGGAACAGGGTATGGAGCATGTGGAAGCCAGTTTTATCAGCAGCAAACCACGTACGCTCAATTTTCATTCCACCGAAACGGCGAACGTTAACTGAACCATCTGGTTTACGGCTCCACGGGCAGCCCCATAGCTCTAGTTGGGTCATTTCTGTTGGGCAGTGTTCGACAAAATAGTCGACAACATCTTGCTCACACAGCCAGTCCCCACCAGCTACAGTATCATTAAAATGATAGTCATAGGAGTCATGAGCCTGAGTAACTGCTGCTGATCCCCCCTCTGCGGCCACAGTGTGACTACGCATTGGGTATACTTTTGAGACCAGAGCAATCTTGATATTGGGATTTGCTTCAGCGGCAGCAATTGCTGCACGTAAGCCTGCGCCCCCGGCCCCGATAATCGCTAAATCGGCATTGAAGGTTTGCACTGCGCTTCTCCATTGTTCAAGTGTAAAATTGATAAATTCTTTTAAATACTTTTGATAATTAGCTACGTCATTTTCAGTTCAACTTAAAGCTAAACTACGAAATATCTGTTTTTTAATAGTAAATAATATAATAGCTAATAATGACTTATCATGCTGTGAATTATAGCGAATAGTACTCAAGATAAATTTGATATAGAGGGGGGTTTTGGCCAAATTTAGCGATAAAGTGTGAGGTAGATCTTCTTTTTATAAATTGTTTTTACATTGCTCGATTTTCTAGGCTGTTAACATCGAATAAAAAGGAATTTCAAATAATTATCATTAAATTTACATAAAATTTTAGTGTATAAAACCAAGGAAATTAGTCAGGTTTTACCAATAATAAGTGAATAATACTATTATTATAGCTGAAGAGTTTCATTCATATTGAATGCTAATTTGCGAGGAGTCTCACTATTTATTTTTAGAAGAAGTTCAATTTCGAAGAGAAAATTTTAAAATAGATTGAGAAAGCGAATCGTTTCGCTTTTTTAGTAACAGTTATGTCACATAACATAAGAAATAATCATGTTTCTGACTATTTTCTTTATCTTTCCTCATTAACTCGATGTATAGCTCAAAGTAAAGGCTTTGCCTAATCGTATAAAGCAAGAGATAATCTGGTTATCTCTACTTACTCATCATGTCGACAGTTACAAGTACTTACGCCCAGATAAATGTGCATTATCAGTGTAAATGCATTGTGTGTTGCAAGTGAGGTGGGTACACTGCACGACTAAGTTTATTTTGGAGTCATCTTAATGAGTGATATAGCGAATTGGCAGCCAACCGCCCCCATCGCTAACCTGTTACAGCGCGCAAAAATAATTGCGGAAGTCAGACGTTTTTTTACTGATCGCTGTGTACTTGAAGTCGAAACCCCCGCAATGAGTCAGGCAACAGTCACTGACATTCATCTTGTTCCATTTGAAACGCGTTTTGTGGGTCCTGGTGCGGCACAGGGCATTAATTTATATTTAATGACTAGCCCTGAATACCACATGAAACGCTTATTAGCGGCAGGTAGTGGCCCTATCTATCAGTTAGGTCGTAGCTTTAGAAATGAAGAAGCAGGGCGACATCATAACCCTGAATTTACCATGTTAGAGTGGTATCGTCCGCATTTTGATATGTATCGCTTGATCAATGAAGTGGATGACCTACTGCAACAAGTTTTAGAATGTGAGAGTGCAGAGCTACTTTCATACCAACAAGCATTTTTACGCTATTTGGATATTGACCCGTTATCTGCTGAAAAAAGTGAATTACGTGAGGTTGCAGCCCGTTTAGATTTGAGCAATATCGCGGATCAGGAAGAAGATAAAGATACCTTACTTCAACTGCTATTTACCATGGGCGTTGAGCCTCATATTGGTAAAGAAAAGCCTGCAGTCGTGTATCATTTCCCTGCGACTCAAGCTTCTCTTGCGGTGATTAGCACGGAAGACCACCGCGTAGCTGAGCGTTTTGAGGTGTATTATAAAGGGATGGAACTGGCGAATGGTTTCCATGAACTCACCGATGCAAGCGAACAACGCCAGCGATTTGAACAAGACAACCGTAAGCGTGCGGCAATGGGGCTCCCTACTGCACCTATTGATGAGCACTTGCTCGCGGCTTTAGAGCATGGTTTACCTGATTGTTCTGGTGTCGCTGTTGGGGTTGATAGGCTGATTATGATTGCTTTAAATGCAGATAAAATCAGTGATGTGATCGCATTCCCTGTCACTATCGCGTAATTTATTTTCAAAACCGATTAGACTTGCTGCCAAACATAATATGTTTGTCAGCAGTCTGAATGCAGCCAAATGGCTGCATTCTTATTTTGTCCCAGAAAACTATTTTTGTTTCTGCTGTTCTAAGAACTTAACCCCTAAGTCAGGGAAGTCTGTGAAGGCGCCATCGACATCGGCTTGGTTATAAATAATGTCATAAAGCTGTTGCCCATCTTTGGCGTATTTTGGCAGCTTATCAACACGGATAGTGAACGGATGCACTGCCATTTTGTTATCATGAGCTTCTTTAACCATGCCATTCACTTTGATATTAGTTGGCGTGGATTCTTCACTAATTAGCATATGATAATCAGGGCCAATACCATCTGCATAGGTCGCAATTTCTTTCATGGCGCCGGGTTTCATCATCCAATCATAATTGTAATTAACCCAAGTTCCGTCAGGTTTTTGCTCTTGAGTTTCATTCCAATCGGTGTAAGCAATCAATTGAATTAATTTAAGATCCATTCCCATTTCTGGCATCAAGGTATTTTTGATACGTTTTAGGTCATTAGGGTCAAATGACTGTAGATAAACGTTGGAATCCTTGGTGGTATAGCCATACTCTTTAAGGACTTCGAGTGTTTTTTTGGTGATATCTTTGCCTTCTTGTAAGTGGAACCAAGGGGCTTTAATTTCTGGGTAGATACCAATATTCTTACCCGTTGACTTGTTTAATCCCTGAACAAATTCAATCTCTTCTTGGAAAGTATGAACGCGGAAGTCTGATTTGCCCATTGGGAAGCGGTTCGGATAGCTTTGCACTTTTTTACCATCAACAATATCAAATCCTTCTGTAAAATTGAGTGATTTGATTTCATCAAGGGTAAAGTCAATCGCATAGTAACGGCCATCTTTACGAGCGCGGTCAGGGAAACGTTCAGCAACATCTGTCACGCGATCGAGATAATGGTCATGTAAGACCACGAGCTCGTTATCTTTCGTCATAACTAAATCTTGCTCAAGAAAATCAGCACCTTGTGCGTAAGCCATTGCTTTTGCAGGTAGGGTATGTTCCGGTAAGTAACCACTTGCACCACGATGTGCAATGACAACTTTACTTGAAGCTTGAGCTACAGCAGACACTGACATCACTAAAACCATACTAGCCACCAATGTTTTTAATGGAAAGCTCATGATTATATCTCCTTGGCACTTTATTTGGGTAAAAAAATGGGCTACATCATTTTTTGATATAGCCCACGAGTCTAGCGATTAACAATGAACATTTGATGAATGTTTATTGTGAGTTTGCTAATTCGCGTTTATGTTTGCTTTCGCTCAACATCACGATAAACAGTAGAACAACGGCCAGTGCTGAACCACCGATCATGACTGCGAAGCCACCGTCCCAACCGAAGTAGTCTACGGTATAACCAACGATAGCACTTGCTGCTACAGAACCACCGAGGTAGCCGAACAAGCCTGTGAATCCTGCGGCTGTACCTGCTGCTTTTTTCGGTGCAAGTTCAAGGGCGTGCAAACCAATCAACATAACAGGACCATAGATTAGGAAACCGATGATCAACATACATGCCATATCAACATTTGGGTTACCAGCTGGGTTCATCCAGAACACGATAGTTGCAATGGTTACCAGAACCATGAAGAACACACCAGTAGCTCCACGGTTACCACGGAAGACTTTATCCGACATCCAACCACACAGTAACGTACCTGGGATACCTGCGTATTCATATAAGAAGTAAGCCCATGAAGATTTGTCCATTGCGAAGTGTTTAACTTCACGCAGGTAAGTTGGAGACCAGTCCAAAACACCATAACGCAGTAAGTAAACGAACACGTTCGCAATCGCAATCATCCATAATAGTTTGTTAGGGAAAACATACTTCATGAAGATTTCTTTTGCAGTTAACTCTTGCTCATCTGATGCTTTATAGTCAGTTGGATAGTCGTTTTTGTACTCTTCAATTGGAGGAAGACCACAAGATTGCGGGGTGTCGCGCATTAACGCAAATGCAATGATTGCAACAAGGATAGCAGCCAATGCAGGCATATACAGCGCAGCTTTCCAGTCGTTAAACCATGCCATACCTAACATGAACAGTAATGGAGGGATACCACCACCGACGTTGTGTGCACAGTTCCAAACCGAAACGATACCGCCACGTTCTTTTTGTGACCACCAGTGAACCATGGTACGCCCACAAGGAGGCCAACCCATACCTTGGAACCAACCACAAAGGAACAGTAATACGAACATTACCATGATGCTTGATGTTGCCCATGGTACGAAGCCCATGACTAACATCACTGCGGAGGCGAGAATCAAACCTGCTGGTAAGAAATAACGCGGGTTTGCACGGTCGGAAAACGACCCCATGATAAATTTAGAAAATCCGTAAGCAATTGAGATCCCTGATAATGCAAAACCAAGGTCACCTTTAGAGAAACCTTGTTCAACAAGATATGGCATCGCTAACGCAAAGTTCTTTCGGACTAGATAATACGCTGCGTAACCAAAGAAAATACCCATGAAGATCTGCCAGCGAAGCTTACGATAGACAGGATCTATCTTATCCGCTGGCAGCCTCTCTATATGAGGTGCTGGTTTAAAAATGCTTAACATATACGCCTCCGATGGCATGCTAATTTTTATTTACACTTCCATTTCTCTATTTCAGAGAAATATTGAGTGTTTATTATTGGTGAAGTAACAAAAACGAAAGTAATCGAGTAATTTAAGAGTCTTTATTTTCTTAATTGCTCTAAATTGTAGTCGTTAAAAAACAATTTATCTGTAATCCAACGCACAATTATTGATTTTGTTTATGAAGTTGCATAGTAAATGACATTTGTGAATAGAATGGAACTAGAAATGTTAATTATTTTGTGATTCTCATCACGATTTTGTTCTTTTGAACACTGAATATGCATCAATTTCTTTCGTTTTTGTTCCTTATCAAACATTGATCGCGTTTCTGGGCTATATTTAATAATAGATTATAAAAATAGAATCTATACTTATCGATTATAGAAATGTTTATTAATGTGAGGAATGCGACATGAATGGCTCATCTGTGACTGAGACGGATGTCATCATTATTGGTGGTGGCGCAACAGGTGCAGGAGTCGCTCGTGACTGCGCTCGCCGAGGTCTAAGAACTGTTTTACTCGAAAGGCATGATATTGCGACTGGCGCGACAGGGCGTAACCATGGGTTACTTCATAGTGGCGCGCGTTATGCAGTCACAGATGGTGAATCCGCCAGAGAATGTATAGAAGAGAACAAGATTTTAAAACGTATCGCGCATCACTGTATAGAGCGAACTGATGGTTTGTTTATTACTTTACCTGAAGACAGCTTAGAGTATCAGCAACAATTCATTACGGCTTGCCAAGCTGCGGGTATTGATGCGACTGCAATTGACCCCAAAGAGGCTATTCGCCTTGAACCTTCTGTTAACCCACATCTAATAGGTGCGGTTCGTGTTCCTGATGGCACGGTTGACCCATTCCGTTTGACTGCGGCAAATATGTTAGATGCCAGAGAGCATGGCGCGAAAGTGTTAACTTATCATGAAGTTATTGGTTTGATTCGTGATGGCGACACCGTACGTGGCGTTACGGTTTATGATCACCACGCCAAGAAGCAATATGATATTTACGCGGAAATTGTCGTCAATGCAGGCGGGATCTGGGGGCAAAAAATCGCAGAGTATGGCGAATTAAAAATTAAAATGTTCCCTGCGAAAGGGGCGCTATTAATTTTAGGCCATCGCTTGAACAACATGGTGATAAACCGTTGCCGCAAACCTGCAGATGCCGATATTTTAGTTCCCGGCGATACGATTTCCCTGATTGGGACCACATCGACTCATATTGAATATGACCAAATTGATAATATGTATGTCACCCCTGAAGAGGTGGATATTCTTATTCGTGAAGGTTCAATGCTATCGCCAGCACTTGCAACAACACGTATTTTACGTGCATATGCAGGTGTTCGGCCATTAGTTGCCAGTGATGATGACCCATCAGGGCGTAATGTCAGCCGCGGTATTGTGCTGTTAGACCATGCTAAACGCGATGGCTTAGAAGGGTTTATCACTATCACTGGTGGTAAGTTAATGACATATCGTCTGATGGCTGAGTGGGCTACTGATAAAGTTTGTGAAAAATTAGGCCACAGTGCCAAGTGTACAACAGCAGAAGCGCCACTACCGGGCTCGCAACATAGTGCAGAAGAAGCCTTACGCAATGTTGTTTCTATCCCAGCCCCTATTCGTGGCTCAGCGGTTTACCGTCATGGTGACAGGGCTTCTGCAATTCTCAGTACGGATAGGCTCGATAAAAGTTTAGTTTGTGAGTGTGAAGCCGTTACTGCTGGTGAAGTACGCTATGCCGTTAATTCATTAACGGTGAATAATTTACTTGATTTAAGGCGTCGCACTCGTGTGGGGATGGGAACTTGCCAAGGTGAATTATGTGCTTGCCGTGCTGCGGGGTTACTCAATCGTTTTAATGTCACAACGCCTCATGAAACAGAGCAACAACTGAGTCACTTCCTTAATGAACGTTGGAAAGGTGTACGTCCAATTGCTTGGGGTGACGCATTGCGTGAAAGTGAATTTACCAGCTGGGTATATCACGGGTTATGTGGCATGAATGAAGCGACACTTGGCAAGGATGCACAGAAGGAGGCGGACAATGAAATATGATGTAGTGGTTATGGGCGGCGGTTTAGCTGGATTAATGAGCGGTATCCGTTTGACCCAGTCTGGTCTATCTTGTGCAATTGTTAGTGCAGGGCAAAATGCATTACATTTTTCATCAGGCTCCTTGGATTTATTAACCCATTTACCGAATGGACAAGTGGCTGAAAAACCATTAGAAATGCTTGATGCGCTAAAGGAACAGGCGCCAGCACACCCTTATAGTTTAATCGGAAAAACACAAGTTACTGAGCTAGCGCATATGTCTCAGTCAATATTGCAGCAAGCAGGAGTTCATTTAAAAGGCTCTTGTGAAGAAAACCATTATCGTATTACACCTCTGGGCCATAAACGGATGACTTGGCTTAGTCCTGAGTCTGTTCCGACTGTCGGTTTGCACCATAAAATGGATGTTAGCAAGATTGCTGTGGTTGGTATCGAAGGTTTCTTGGATTTTCAACCTCAGATGGTGGCTGATGAGCTACAACGTGAGGGGTTACAAGCAACATCGCATTATGTGCATTTACCATTATTAGACCGATTAAGAGAAAACCCGAGTGAGTTTAGAGCGGTTAATGTTGCTCGTTGGCTTGATAGACCAGAAAATATGGCACAAATGGTCGCTGAAATTTCTCCGTTGGTCACAGATGCAGAGGCGATTTTTATGCCAGCCTGTATCGGACTCGATAGTGATGAACCTTTACATGAATTACAAATGAGCTTAGGTAAGCCATTATTTTTACTACCGACTCTTCCTCCTTCGCTATTGGGGATTCGTTTGCATGAAATGTTACTGCGTCAGTTCCGTCGCCAAGGTGGAATTGTGATGCCTGGTGATAAAGTTACTGTGGTAAATTGTGTTGATGGCCGAATTGAATCTGTCCAGACTCGTAATCATGGCGATATCTCTTTAAAAGCTAAGCATTTTGTTCTGGCGACGGGGAGCTTTTTTAATAATGGATTGGTGGCTGAGTTTGACCGTGTCTATGAGCCTTTGATGCAATTGGATCTGTGTGAAATTTCAGAACGTGCAAAATGGACTAACAAAGAGTTTTTCGCTTCCCAGCCCTATATGGCTTTTGGTGTGAAAACCGATGAAAAGCTACGCGCACAAAAAGAGGGGAAAGCCATTTCTAATCTTTATGTGGCCGGCGCCGTTTTAGGCGGTTTTGACCCTCTCACTCAAGGTTGTGGTGCGGGCGTATCGATAATTAGCGCATTATATGCCGCTAATGAAATTATTAATGAACTGAGTAAGAATAAAACTATGCAGGTGGAGGTGGCACAATGAGTATTCAAGATGCAAGCTTTGAAAGCTGTATTAAATGCACTGTGTGTACCACTTATTGCCCTGTTGCAAAGGTTAATCCTCTGTATCCTGGTCCTAAGCAAGCAGGGCCAGACGGTGAGCGTTTACGCTTAAAAGATCCGATGCTGTATGACGAAGCGTTGAAATATTGTACTAACTGCAAGCGTTGCGAAGTCGCTTGTCCATCGGATGTGAAGATTGGCGATATTATTGCTCGTGCGCGTAATACTTACAGCCAACAGAAACCTAAAATTCGTGATGCTATTCTCAGCCATACGGATTTAATGGGGTCGTTATCGACGCCATTTGCACCAGTTGTCAATACTATTACAGGGTTAAAACCTGTACGTCAAATCCTTGATAAAGCATTGAAAATAGACCACCGCCGTGAATTACCTAAATATTCGTTTGGGACTTTCCGCCGTTGGTATGCAAAACAAGCCGCTGAACAAGCTAAATTTGAAGAGCAAGTTGCGTTCTTCCATGGTTGTTATGTGAATTATAACCACCCTCAATTAGGTAAAGACTTAATTAAAGTCTTTAACGGCATGAATATTGGTGTTCAGCTACTTAAACGTGAAAAATGTTGTGGTGTGGCATTAATAGCCAATGGCTTTATGAAACAGGCTAAGCGCCAAGCCAATGTTAATTTAGAGTCATTGCAAGAAACTATCCTTGAAAAACATGTACCTGTTGTTGCAACTTCATCAACCTGTACGTTTACCATCCGTGATGAATATACGCATGTACTTGATGTTGATACTTCTGCAATGAGGGATAACATCGAGCTCGCAACGCGTTATATTTATCGTTTACTTGAAGAAGGGCGTGAACTCAAACTGAAACATACGCCTTTAAAAGTGGCTTATCACACACCATGCCATATGGAAAAAATGGGGTGGACTTCCTATACGTTAGAGTTAATTAAACGTGTGCCAGGGGTTGAGCTAATTGTGTTGGATTCACAATGTTGTGGTATCGCAGGAACCTATGGTTTCAAAAAAGAAAACTATGAGGTTTCTCAAGGAATAGGGGCAGGGCTGTTCCGTCAAATTGAAGAAAGTGGTGCGGACATGGTGATTACAGACTGCGAAACTTGTAAGTGGCAGATTGAGATGTCGACGAGTAAGAAGTGTGAGCACCCAATTTCACTTCTAGCAAAAGCTTTGTGATCTGTTACTTATCGAATTGTAGGGTTGTTATTTTTTGTTTTAGCTCAGTTAAACCTATTTGGAGATAGCATTTAGCTATCTCCTTTTTTTGTTTTTAGTGTTGATTGGCTAACTGTTTTTTATCTGAGTTTGCAAAGAAAGACTTCAAGATAAAGTTCAAAAGCACACCATAAGCAGGCAAGAAAAATAGCATGCAAATAAGTAGCTTAAAGACATAGTCAACTAAAGCAATCTCTACCCAATTTGCAGCCATGAATGGATCGCTACTACGGAAAAAAGCAATAAAGAAAAAGGCGATAGTGTCAATCAAGTTACCAAAGAACATTGCACAGGCAGGTGCTACATACCAACGTGCATTTTGGCGTAATCGATTGAAAACACTGACATCTAATATTTGACCCAGTACATAAGCCATAAAACTCGCTGCGGCAATACGTGCTACAAATAAGTTAAATTCAGATAATGCGGTAAAACCTTGCCATTCACCTTGGAAATATAAAGCTGAAATAACGTATGAAATCAGTAATGCGGGCAGCATAACTGCAGTGATAATTCTGCGTGCAAGCGGCGCGCCATAAATACGAACGGTTAAATCAGTAGCTAAGAAAATAAATGGAAAAGTAAATGCACCCCAAGTGGTATGGAAGCCAAAAATATTAATTGGCAACTGCACGAGGTAGTTACTAGAAGTAATGATTAAAATATGAAATAACGAAAGCCAAATTAACGCAGTGGCTTTTTGCTGCGCAGTAAAATCAAACATATTGTACCTTTTTAGTCACAATGGGGTGAGGGAACCCATGAAATACATCCCAACACTTGGGAGCAGCGCATCATACTCTTGTTGCGCAACAAATGCAAAACTGTTCATTTATCAATGGATATTTTATTATATAATCAGTCTATTGATCCCTTTTAGAAGTGTTTTTTAATGTCTGATTTATTTGCTAACCCAACGAAAACCCTTGATACACTAGGGCTGCGTTGCCCTGAGCCTGTGATGTTAGTGCGTAAAACGGTTCGTAACATGGCCGATGGTGAAACGTTGTTAATTATTGCTGATGACCCAGCAACCACACGTGATATCCCAGGTTTTTGCCGCTTTATGGAGCATGATTTATTAGCAGTAGAGGCTGACAACGCACCATATCGTTATTTGTTGCGTAAAAAATCGAGCTAGTTGTTACTAGCTAATTTCTTTTTGTATGTTAATCCCTGCCAAGAGGTAGGGATATTATTGTAGGCTTAATACTTCCTGATAGCTTAACCCAGTAAGTTGGCAGATAAGTTCAATACTTGTACCAAGTTGCAAACCTTTAAGTGCAACTTCATGTTGTTTTTTGTTTGCTCCAATATCAATGCCTCTATTTACGCCAATATCAATGCCTCTATTTACACCAATATCAATTCCCTCTTGTAACCCTTGATTTTTTAATCGTTGCGCGATGTTCATAATAGCCTCTTGGTTATTTTCTAATTGGTATATAAGTTGATTAACCACTGTCTCAAAATGAGGTGAATCCATAGTAATAAATAAATAGTTGAAAATAGTGATGATGTCATCACTATGATGATAATTTTGATTCATCGCTTCAGCTAGTAACTGCGTGACTTTTTCTATGTTATCTCTTAAGTCTCTGTGCTTCATTGCGAGTTCCATGACGGCAACTTTGCGATGATTTACGAGTTCGTTATCATCAATAACAGTAATATCAACGAGCGGAAATGGCTGACTATATAAGTTTGATGCAATTTCTGGCCATGGGAAACAGTGTGTCCATGGTTTAGCATATGGATAAGGCGTTATCTTCCCATGATAAAATAAAACAGGCACAACCAGCGGTAGATCACGATGACCTTGTTGTAAATGTTGGTTCATGGCAAGGAATGCATAATGCATCATTCTCCAACCCATTAGTTTATCTGGTGTTGATTGGTGCTCAACTAACATATAAATATACCCTTCACCTTGCTGTGTCTCGACAGTGTAGAGAACATCTGAAAGACGAGTGCGTAGCTGGTTATCAATGAAAGAAGAGTTTGTTATCGCTAATGTTTTGAAATCACATAATTGCTTAATATGGCCGGGTAAATGGATATCAAAAAAATCACGTGCATTATCAATTTTAGACATAAACCCTTTAAATGCAGCATCATGTGGTGTTGAACTGTGATTTTTTACCATGCCAAGTACCTGCTAAACGTCATGCCGAAATAATCTATTTACAAAACGTATTTTAGCGAAGATTGAGACTGATGGAGAAAAAGTTAGTCCTAATTCTCTAATTAAGGTTATATTTAACATATTGTAATACAACAAAATATTGGAATGGATGTAAATAAAAACGCCACTTATTGTGGCGTTTAAATCAATTAGTATAAATTATTTTTTCACTTGAGGTAATTTGACTCGCAGTAAACGTACAGCGTTCGCGGTGACGAGTGCTGTTGCACCTGAATCAGCAAGTACGGCGACCCAAAGCCCGGTAATTCCCAATAAACTGGTCACCAGAAATATTCCTTTTAGTCCCAAGGCAATCGCTATATTTTCACGAATAATTTTCCTAGTCGCACGAGATAATGCAACAATCTCTGCAAGTCCAGTCAAACGGTTATGGGTTAATGCAGCATCGGCGGTCTCTAATGCCACATCAGTACCACTACCCATGGCAACACCGATACTAGACGCTTTCATTGCAGGAGCATCGTTAATACCATCACCGACCATCATTGTGCTGTGGTTACGATTAAGCTCCATAACTGCTGTTACTTTATCTTCCGGTAATAACCCTGCGCGGTACTCCATGCCTAATTGGCCCGCGATAGCACTTGCAGCACGAGGGTTATCGCCTGTCAGCATCACAGCATTCACATTGAGCGCTTTCAGCATGCTCATTGTATCTACTGCATCGCTGCGTAATGTATCTTGCAGTGCGGTTAAACCAATTACGCGGTCATTTTCGAGTGTGACAACAACCGTTTTTCCTTCAGCTTCTAATATCTCGACCTTATTTTGCCATTCACTATCGAGTGGAATATCAAGGCGGTTTGGTGCACTCACCAGTATACGCTTACCATCAAGTACACCCTCAACCCCTTTTCCTGCTAATGCTTTACGATCTTGTGCTTCAGCAATGCTCAACGATAACGCCTCTGCTTTATTCACCACTGCTTTTGCCAGAGGATGATGTGAACCCACTTCAACGGAGGCGGTAATTTGGACTAATTCACTTTCGGTCATGCCTTCTACAGGAATAAGATTAGTGACATGAGGTTTCCCTTCCGTGAGTGTGCCTGTTTTATCTAAAGCAATTGTCGTGACAGTGCCCAGTTGTTCAAGTGCTGCGCCACCTTTAATTAATGCGCCTCGGCGTGTTGCTGTTGCCAGCGCAGACGTTATCGCCGCAGGGGTTGAAATCACTAATGCACAAGGACAACCGATTAATAAAAGTGTTAAACCTCGGTAAATCCAAGTCTCCCATGGTGCACTGAAGAATATCGGTGGAATAATAATCACTAGTGCCGAAATAAGCATAATGATTGGGGTATAAACTCGGCTAAAGCTGTCAATAAAGCGTTCTATCGGCGCACGGCGTTCTTCAGCTTCCTCAATTAGCTGTAAAATGCGGTCAATCGCATTTTGACCTTGCTCTGATACCACCTGCATTTGAACGGCTCTATCAATAGATAAGCAGCCTGCAGCCACCTTTTCACCGACATTACGCTCTACAGGAACGGACTCACCTGTTAACGCACTTTCATCAAAGCTGGCAAAACCTGACACTAACACCGCATCGGTAGGTAAACGCCCACCCGGTGCAATCTCAATAATGTCTCCTGGTCGTAATTGCGCAACAGGAATCGTTGTTTTTTGCCCATCTTTGATTAAAACGGCGTCTTCTGGTACCAGTGCCATTAAGGCGCTAACCCCTCGTCGGGCCCTTCCGGCAGAATAGAATTCCAACATTTCGCCTAACATAAACAGTAAGATAACCATTGCGGCTTCTTCTGTTGCTTGAATAAAGATTGCGCCGATTGCGGCAACGGACATCAAAGTTTCGATAGCAAAAGGGGAACCCGTTCTCATTAAGCGCAATGATTTACGTGCGATCGGGTATAACCCAAATAGAGTGGTTAAAATAAAGGCGATATTACCCAACTGTGGATTGATAAACTCAATTCCCCAACTAATCGCCATTAAAATCGCTAATATAATAACGGGCTTAGCTTCATTGAGTAAACTTTGTGGTGGTGCGATACCTGCTGCACTGTTGCCACCGACTTCAAGTAATTCATAACCCGCAGCTTCAACGGTAGAACGCACCGCTGTGCTAATATCGGTGTTGGCATCAACCACCAGTTTTTCCGTAGCAAATAACACTTTGGCTTGTTTTACTTCACTTATTTGCCTAACTGCAGTTTCAATTTTGTTTGCACAGCTTGGGCAATCCATACCACGGATGATCCAGCTAAAGCGCTGGCCTGCCGCTTGGGTAGGCTCAACTTCATTGCTGATATTCGCAGTTAACCCGCAGCTATTGCCATGTTTGTGATCATGACCAGAATGGTCATTGGCGGCGTGATCATGAGTTGAATGACACTCACCACTGTGCCGGTGAGTGCCTTCATCGTCGTCAGTATGTTTCTTCACACTGCCATGTTCATGAGTATGTGAGTCATCACTAACTTTTTGGCTATTGCCCGCTACAGTAGATGAACAGCAACTGTTGCTAGAGCAGCAGCTACTTGTGTGATTATGTGTTTCTTTATGGGAATGTGAGTGCATAAGCGCCCCCTTATCAAACAATGTGTTCTATCATTGTGGATAAGTTTACACTCTGGAGTCTACTCTAGAGTCAAACAAAAATAGGGCGGCCAATTGATAAAATTCTCAAATAGCACTTTTTATCAATTGGCATGGTATGACTAAAAGGTGTGATTATAAGTAAATCGCTCGCACAATGAAAAACTGCCCAAGGAAGTATAGTGCTGCAACAACGGCTTTTGAGGCTTTAAAGGGAATACGGAATCGAGCAATTAGCCAAATACAGTTAGAAAGAAATAGCAGAGATGCGCCAATCATGATTGAGAAATTGTATTCACGACCGAGACCAAAATATTGGTCACCAGCAACCCATGCCATAATCATACACATTATTAATGATGCAAAAACAATGGCTTGTAGGCCTTCAAGCTTGCCCCAAATGAAAACTAAAGTAATGGCAGCGACAATCAGAGGTGCGGCAAGCCAAGGTAGATAGAGCCCGAAATTAAATTGCATTCCGAAGCTGATAGTATAAATCAAATAGCTCAAGAACATCAACGCGACGGAAGCTAGTAAGTGCTCACTTGAAAGCATACGAGAAAGATCTGCAACGAGAGAAACTAGTAGCCCCGCAAGAATAAGATAATTTTGCAGGTTAAGGTCGTCGGAACTCCAGCCCCAAAGTAATAAAAGTAGCAGTGTGATTGGGCGAAATAACCAACGTTGCCACCCGGGTCCTCGATAGGCGGCATCGACATATAACCAACCGGAAAAGAGTACAGCGAGGAATGGCCAACTAATCATATACACATCCTTATATGTTCAATGAATGACACGGCAGGGATCCGGTAACTTAGAAACGTGTCCTGTTTAGTTAAATAAGATAAACTATCATGACGGACTTTTTAAGCAAAATGCACACATTATGAATAAGCCAATATTACTGATTATCGTTTTAGCGATTATTGCGGTGCTCGCCACTAAGCGTTTTTTTGACCAACGCAAGCAAAATGAACTTAATGATAACGCTTTGCCTGTAAGCTACTTAGTAAAGGTTGATAGCAAAAAAGACTACCCTTATCCTAACATGCGTTCTCGAGAGCGGGATGTTGTTTCACCTGAAACTTTTCGCTATGAGATTCACTTTAAAACGCTATCAAGCGGCGAAATTATTAAAACTATTGTAACGGAAGAACAGTATCAAGGCGTTGAGCTTGGCCATGAAGGCAAGCTCATTATGCAAGGTACTCGGTTTATTCGTTTTGAGCCAGCGTAGAATAAGTTATTCACCTGATTGTTTTTTCTTTGCTTCTTCTAAATCGGCTTTATTTTTTTTCTGCATGGCTAGCATTTCGAATACGCCAAAAAAGAAAATGCGTAATTGAACTAAACCAGAGATTTTCTCTCCTTTTGGCAGCGTTGCTTTTAGGAAAATAGTTTGTAGTGCGTGCATGAAAATCATAAAAACCATTGCAATATCCATAAAATATTTCAATGGTTTAGGGAATGGATGGACGAGATTAAAGACCATAAAGCCCCAAACGCAAATCATGAGCAGGCGTCCAATATTGATAAACATGTTTTTGTCCCTAAAGTGAAGTTCGAATAAAAAGGCGATATGCGACTTGCCCTGCTATTTTTTCGCGATGAAGTTGCCAATTAGCTGGGATGTCAGTAAGTGGTGACTCCGCTTCTGACTCAACGTATATCCAGCTTTCTTCAGCTAACCATTGGTTTTTTTCTAACAATTGAATGGTTTCATTGAGCAGCCCTTTGCGAAATGGTGGGTCAATGAAAACGACGTCAAAAGGTATACCTGCTTGGCTTAAAAAATTTAGGCTATTGTGATTCACTACGGTTGCGTTATCGGCTTGTAAGCGAGCTTTATTTTCAGCCAGTAATTGTGCGTTTTGTTTATCGAGCTCAATAAAGGTGACCGTTTCTGCAAAACGAGAAAGTGCTTCAAAGCCCAGAGAACCACTGCCTGCGAAGCAATCTAAGCAACGCGCATCCCGAATAATTGGCATCAACCAGTTAAATAATGTTTCTTTAATTCTGTCTGTGGTTGGGCGTAAGCCCTCACTATCACGAACTGACAGCTTTCTTCCGCGCCATTTCCCACCGATAATACGAATTTGCCCTAAAGAGGGAGATTGTGGTTTTTTTGCCATAATGTTTATTGTTGCTTAACGGGTTTATGTACTTAAATTTGATTGTTACTATTGTATACCTGTCAGGCGATAAGTTGCAGTGTTGTTATCTCTGATTGGCTGTATTTCAATTATAGTGCTTCATTTTCACAGTTTTAACACGAAAATTCAGATTAAATTGGCAGGATTTTTCTTTCAGATATGTGTTGCTGAGCGATGAAATGGTAGACTGCATATAATTTTATTGCGATTTGATTATCGAGTGCCATATTTTTACCGCGAGGAGTGTAGTGGCAAATGGCTAAAGACAAGAAAAAAGGTTTTTTCTCATGGTTGGGGTTTGGGCGTAAAAATGAAGAAGAAACCCAGCAACAAGAAGCTCAACAGAATGATAATGATATAGTCAAGGACGTTGAAAAACAATCAACCCATGAAGCTGCGGTAGATGCCGCAACAGCCGAAGTAGAACGCCAACATCAAGCAGAGCAAGCCGCGATTAAAGCCGCTGAAGACGAAGCTGAACGTCAGTATGAAGCACAGCAAGCTGAGATTGAGGCAGCAACAGAGCAAGCAGAACGTGAGCGAGAAGCGAAACTAGCAGAACTCCAAGCCGCCCAAGAGCAAGCAGAACAAGCGCGTCAGGAAGCCCAAGAGAAAAAACTAGCGGAAGAAAAAGCTGAGCGTGAGCGTCAAGAAGCTGAAGCAATGCGTATTGCTGAAGAAGAAATGGAACGTCAGCGTCAACTTGAGCTAGCTGCGATTCAAGCGGCAGAGGAGGCCGAAGAGCAACGCCGTCAGGCGGAGTTAGCTGTCATTCAAGCAGCCGAAGAACACGCGGAACGTGAGCGCCAAGCAGCAGAAGTCGCACGTTTAGCCGAAGAACAAGCGGAACGTGAACGCCAAGCAGCAGAAGCGGCACGTTTAGCCGAAGAACAAGCAGAACGCGAACGCCAAGCAGCAGAAGCGGCACGCTTAGCCGAAGAACAGGCTGAACGCGAGCGCCAAGCAGCAGAAGCGGCACGTTTAGCGGAAGAACAAGCCGAACGCGAGCGCCAAGCAGCCGAAGAAGCGAGAATTGCAGAGGAAGAAGCTGAAGCTGAGCGCTTACGTTTAGAAGAAGAAAAAAATAATTCACCAACAGAGCAAGAAAAACCTAAAAAAGAAGGTTTCTTTGCTAGGCTAAAGAAAGGGTTATTAAAAACTCGCCAGAATTTAGGTTCAGGTTTTTTTGGGCTGTTTTCAGGTAAAAAAATTGATGATGACTTATTTGAAGAGCTAGAAGAACAGCTATTGATTGCCGATGTCGGGGTTGATACCACTCGTAAAATCATTGATAACTTAACAGCACATGCAAGCCGTAAAGAACTCAAGGATGCAGAAGCGTTATATGGCAAATTGCGTGAGGAAATGTCTGATATTTTAGCGAAAGTGGATAAACCACTCGTGATTGAAGATAAAAAACCCTATGTTATTCTTATGGTTGGTGTTAATGGGGTCGGGAAAACGACTACAATTGGTAAATTAGCACGTCAATATCAGTCGGAAGGAAAAAGCGTCATGTTAGCCGCGGGGGACACTTTCCGTGCAGCAGCCGTTGAGCAACTTCAAGTATGGGGTGAGCGTAATAAGATCCCTGTGGTAGCCCAACATACTGGTGCAGACCCTGCATCTGTTATTTTTGATGCAATTCAATCAGCACAAGCGAAAGGGGTTGATGTTTTAATTGCAGATACCGCTGGACGTTTACAAAATAAATCGCACTTGATGGAAGAGTTGAAAAAAATTGTTCGGGTAATGAAAAAACTCGATGAAAATGCTCCCCATGAAATTATGTTAACGCTAGATGCAAGTACTGGACAAAATGCGGTAAGTCAGGCAAAACTTTTTGATGATGCGGTCGGTCTAACAGGTATCACATTGACTAAACTCGATGGCACAGCAAAAGGTGGCGTAATTTTCTCTATTGCCGACCAATTTGGTATTCCAATTCGTTATATTGGTATTGGTGAGGGTATTGAAGATTTACGTCCATTTAAAGCAGATGACTTTATCGAGGCTCTATTTGCCCGAGAGGAATAATTTTCGATGATTCGCTTTGAACACGTTAGTAAAGCTTATCGCGGTGGCCGCCAAGCACTCCAAGGGGTTGATTTTCATCTTCAACCTGGAGAAATGGCATTTCTAACAGGCCATTCAGGCGCAGGTAAAAGTACATTACTTAAACTGATTTGTGGTATTGAACGCCCAAGTGCGGGTCATATTTTATTCAATGGTCATGATATCAGCCGCTTGAAAAATCGAGAGATCCCGTTTCTGCGTCGGCAGATCGGGATGATTTTTCAGGATCACCACCTGCTTTTTGATCGAACGGTATATGATAATGTCGCAATGCCGCTAATCATTTCTGGTGCCAGTACCGAAGATATTCGTCGCCGAGTTTCTGCGGCATTAGATAAAGTCGGGTTATTGGACAAAGCTAAAAACTTTCCTATTCAGTTATCTGGTGGGGAGCAACAGCGTGTCGGTATTGCCCGAGCGGTAGTGAATAAGCCAACGATGTTATTAGCGGATGAACCAACAGGTAACCTTGATGGTGAATTGTCAGAAGGGATAATGCGTTTATTCGAAGAGTTCAACCGTGTAGGGGTGACTGTTTTAATGGCAACCCATGATATTGCATTGATTGAGCGCCGTAACTACCGTGTTCTTACATTAAGTGAAGGCCGTATGCTTGGAGGTCAACATGGCTAAGAATGTCCGAAAAAGTAAGCCGGAACGAGCCAAGCAATCGAAAAGTAAAGCATTAAAAGGCGGTTGGAAAGAGCAGTGGCGTTATTCGTGGTTGAATGCGCTCGCTGATATGCTTAGACAGCCTTTAGCCACCTTTTTGACTATCATGGTTATTGCCATTTCACTCACGTTACCGAGCCTTTGCTATATTGTGTGGAAAAATGTTTCGCAAGCCGCGGAGCAATGGTACCCAACACCACAACTCACTGTTTATTTGGATAAGTCTCTTGATGAACAAGGTGGGCAAAATGTGGTAACGCAGTTGCAAGCGCTTGATGGGGTTGACCATGTGAATTATCTTTCACGTGACCAAGCTATGAGTGAGTTTCGCAGTTGGTCTGGTTTTAGTACTGCGCTCGACATGCTAGAGGAGAACCCACTGCCTGCGGTAGCTATAATTACGCCTAAAATTGATTTTGAAGGTTCTGATGTATTAACAACACTGCGTGATAGGGTTAGCCAAGTCGATGGCATTGAAGAAGTTCGCATGGATGATAGCTGGTTTGCACGGTTAGCCGCACTAACAGGTTTGGTGGGGAAAGTTGCTTCTGTCATTGGGATTTTAATGATTGTGTCACTGTTCCTTGTGATAGGAAATAGCGTACGGCTCAATATTTTTGCTCGCCGTGATACAATTAATGTGATGAAGTTAATTGGTGCTACCGATGGGTTTATCATGAGGCCATTTTTAAATGGTGGCCTTGTCTTGGGCGCATTAGGTGCCATTATTTCCTTGATTATGACCTTTTTACTTGTTTGGCAGTTAGCAGACGGTGTTGCAAAAGTAGCCAGTGTGTTTGGTACACAATTTCAGATTGAAGGGTTGTTATGGGAAGAATCTTTATTGATTCTATTGTTATCCGCTATGGTTGGTTGGATAGCAGCATGGTTGGCAACACTTCAACATTTACGACACTTTACACCTGAGTAACGAGTTGTTTTCTCGTCATTTTTATTAAAGAGTCATGATTTAATTATATCATGACTCTTTGATTCCATTGCAAATTTGCGTTAAAAATGAACTTAGTCTGAATTGTTTTGTCCTACATTGACCTACTGTTAACAAATTTTGTATATAATTTATTTAACGCGGTTAAACTGGTAGACTAAAAGTGTTTGCCTCATGGTTAACCAATGCGGTTATCAATACAAACTAATCTGTTTTCTATTATTTTATTGAGGATCTGAATGACCAAAGACATGCAATCATTAGCTCTTGTTCCACAGGGGAGTATTGAAGCCTACGTTCGGGCGGCTAACTCTTACCCGATGCTTACCGCTGAGGAAGAAAAGGAACTTGCTGAACGGCTGCATTACCATGGTGATCTGGATGCTGCAAAGCAACTGATCTTATCGCATTTGCGCTTTGTTATTCATGTTGCTCGTAGTTATGCAGGGTATGGTTTACCGCAAGCTGATTTAATTCAGGAAGGTAATATCGGCCTGATGAAAGCGGTGCGTCGTTTCAATCCTGAAGTTGGCGTTCGCCTTGTTTCCTTTGCGGTTCACTGGATCAAAGCTGAAATTCATGAATACGTTTTACGTAACTGGCGTATTGTGAAAGTCGCGACGACAAAATCGCAGCGTAAGTTATTCTTTAATTTAAGAAAGAATAAAAAACGTCTTGGTTGGTTTAACCAGGACGAAGTCGATATGGTTGCCCAAGAGTTAGGGGTAAGTACTAAAGATGTGCGTGAGATGGAATCACGTATGGCTGCACAAGATATGGCATTTGATATGTCAGATGACGATGACAGCAGTGATTTTGGTGGTCCGGTAGCCCCAGTCTTATACTTACAAGACAAAGCATCAGACTTTGCTGGCTCAATTGAAGATGATAATTGGGAAAGCCATGCAACTGATCGCTTAGCAGATGCACTAGACTCTTTGGACGAGCGTAGTCAGGATATCATCCGAGCTCGTTGGTTAGACGATGACAACAAAACAACGTTGCAAGAACTTGCTGATAAATACGGCGTTTCTGCAGAACGCGTTCGTCAGCTTGAAAAGAACGCCATGAAGAAGTTACGTTTGGCGATGGAAGAAGACGAAGACAGCGAAATGTAATTTATTACTGGCTAATTCGTTGCTCACTAAAATTATCTGCATTTATTGCCTGTTAAGAGGTGGATAAATGCAGATAATCATTTCTACTTTTACATTTTTAATTGTTCAATTAATCACTGTATAACTCTAGCGGTAAGCCATCTGGATCTGTGAAAAATGTAAAACGCTTTTGCGTGTAGGGGTCAACCCGTATTGCTTCACAAGACACACCTTGTTCAGTTAAATAAGCGACCCATTTATCTAAATCATCGACACCGAAGGCTAAATGACGTAGCCCTGTGGCTTCGGGGTAACTTAGTCTCGCTGGTGGATTAACAAAACTGAATAACTCAATTTGGTAATGCTCACCAAAAGCTAAGTCTGCTTTCCACGAATTATTTGCTGGACGGTAATGTTCTTCAAGTAAATTTAAGCCCAAAATACGGCAATAAAAATCCTTACTGACGTCAAAATTGGATGCGATAATAGCAACATGATGAATTTTATTTAACTTCATGCTGTTTTTCCCATATATCAGGTTGTGCGGTGGCATTGAAGCCATTTGCCGACAAGAAGAGCTGCATTGCTTCTTTTTCTTGCAGGGCAACCTCACTAATGTCAAATTTCCATAGTGTAATATCAGGGATTGTTTGGCAAATTTCTTCTAATAAATATGATCCTACACCTCGTCGGCGAGTGACCTCTCGCACACAAAAATCCCACAAAGTGGCAGTGCTATGATCCACAGTAATTTTTGCTGCGCCAAGAAGGCGGTCATTAAAGCGAGCTGCATAAAATTGCTCACCTGCTTTACACATTTTGGCTAGCTCAAAAGGGCTCTGGTCAGGCCAGATTTTATGTAAGTCCAGATATTGTTGCTCAGTAGGATTGACCAGCGGGATAATAGTGAGTCTCATGATATTTTGTTTGTTTCCCTGTAAGAGTTGCAGTCACTCATCCTGCCAGAGTGATCTACAACCGATTTTTTGATTTTAGAGAGAAAAATTTGGTGATACTGAATTTTCCGAATTTCACTCGGATTAATTTAAATTTAACCCGAATATAACACTAGTATTTACAAAAAACCTACTTTAACACATCAGTTTTTTATTCTGCTTCTAATGTAAAAACCTGCCATATCCATTTGCTATTTAGCATAATTATCTTGTTTAATGTTATGAAATATATAGCCTTATTCGCTGTATTTTGAAATATCAGGCATTGTACCTGTCAACCATAATAATCTACTACAAATCAAACACAAACACTCAGAACCATGAAGACGGGGACGATAAAATGAAGAATATGAATAAAGCATTATTAGCGGGCTGTATTGCGATGGCATTCAGTTCAGCAGGATGGGCAAAGGAAATTAAAATAGCGGTTGTTGGCGCGATGTCAGGGCCTGTGGCTCAATATGGTGATATGGAATTTACAGGTGCGCGCCAAGCGATTGCAGATATTAATGCTAAAGGTGGCATTAATGGAAACACATTAGTGGCAGTCGAATATGATGATGCTTGCGACCCAAAACAAGCGGTTGCGGTAGCAAACAAAGTCATTAACGATGGTATCCGCCATGTTATTGGGCATTTATGTTCCTCTTCAACACAGCCTGCATCCGATATTTATGAAGATGAAGGCGTCATTATGATCACCCCGGCAGCAACCAATGCGGATTTAACCACGCGTGGTTACCAGATGGTGTTGCGTACAACAGGTTTGGATTCAGACCAAGGACCAACAGCCGCTAAATTTATTATGGAAGAGATCAAACCAACCCGTATTGCTGTTGTTCATGACAAACAACAATATGGGGAAGGTTTAGCACGTTCTGTACGCGAAAGCCTCAATAACGCCGGCGTTAAAGAAGTGATGTTTGAAGGGGTAACAGCGGGTGACAAAGACTTCTCTGCTTTAGTCGCAAAATTGAAAAAAGAGAATGTGGATTTTGTTTACTTTGGGGGATATTACCCAGAAATGGGGCAAATCTTACGCCAAGCTAAACAAGCTGGCTTGAATATTCGCTTTATGGGGCCTGAAGGCGTCGGTAACTCTTCATTATCGAATATTGCAGGTGATGCTTCGGAAGGCATGCTGGTAACTTTACCAAAACGCTATGACCAGGTCGCGACTAACCAACCGATTGTTGATGCCATCAAAGCGAAGAAAGAAGACCCAACAGGGCCATTTGTTTGGACAACTTATGCTGCTATCCAAGGTTTAACGACGGCAATGGAGCGTACTGGCAGCATCGAGCCTGAAGATTTAGTGAAAGACTTGAAAGCAAACCCGGTCGAAACGGTCATGGGAACGTTAAGCTGGCAGCCAAACGGTGACCTGAAAGGGTTTGAGTTCGGTGTATTTGAGTGGCACAAAGATGGGACATCCACCTCTGTAAAATAGTACTCAGCAGTGTTCCAGCATAGTGAATAAGAACCGGAAGTGAGTAACTTGCTTCCGGCTTCTGTTCTCTATATAGGACAAGTAGTTCGAAAGGATAGTCTTATGTCAGATCAAATTCTCTATTTTATTCAGCAACTTCTGAATGGTTTAACCCTTGGTAGTACCTATGCATTGATAGCCATCGGATATACGATGGTATATGGCATCATTGGGATGATTAACTTTGCCCACGGCGAAGTGTACATGATAGGTAGCTATGTCTCTTTTATTGTGATCGCAGGCCTAATGATGCTTGGGATCGATATCGGCTGGATCTTGGTTGCTGCGGCCTTCATTGCGGCAATCGTGGTCTCTAGCGCCTATGGTTGGAGTATTGAACGCGTTGCTTATCGGCCAGTTCGACATTCTAAGCGTTTGATTGCGTTGATCTCTGCGATCGGGATGTCTATTTTCCTACAAAACTACGTCAGCCTGTCACAAGGTTCGCGTGATTTAGCTCTACCCAGTTTGATCACAGGGCAATGGGTTCTAGGTGAAAGCGATGGTTTTGAAGCCACGGTGACTAAGATGCAATTGACCATCTGGGTGGTTACCGTGCTTGCGATGTTAGCTTTGACGCTATTTATTCGCTATTCAAAGATGGGAAGAGCCTGCCGAGCCTGTGCGGAAGATCTTAAAATGGCCAGCTTATTAGGTATTAATACCGATCGAGTTATTTCATTGACCTTCGTTATCGGTGCGGCAATGGCTGCTGTAGCTGGTGTACTGCTGGGGCAATTTTATGGTGTGATTAACCCATATATTGGCTTTATGGCAGGAATGAAAGCATTTACCGCGGCAGTTCTAGGGGGAATTGGGAGTATTCCGGGTGCTATGTTAGGCGGGTTAATCTTAGGCGTTGCAGAAGCAATGACCTCTGCATATTTAAGTACAGAATATAAAGATGTTGTATCATTTGGTTTATTGATAGGTGTGTTATTAATCATGCCAACCGGCATTCTGGGACGCCCGGAGGTCGAAAAAGTATGAGAAAAGAAAATTGGATTAATGCCGTTGTTGCTTCCTCGACTTTCTTCGTGCTGGCGCTGTTTATGATGGGCTTGCAACTTGCGCTCGATGGCACAAAACTGATCGTGACAGTTGGGGATTCTGTGCGTTGGAACTGGATCATTGCTGGCATTGTGGTGATCTTTGTTTATCAATTGGTTCGCCCAACGTTGAGTAAAGTTTGGCAAGGGGTTCCTAAGAAGGCGTGGGCTATTCCTGATTTTGATGGTTCGACAACCAAGCAAAAAATTCTTGCGGTTATAATTATTATTGCTGCAATTATTTGGCCGTTTATTGTTTCTCGCGGAAGTGTGGATATTGCCACCCTAACATTAATTTATGTGATGCTAGGCTTAGGGCTAAATGTGGTTGTCGGGTTATCAGGATTACTGGTTCTTGGATACGCCGGTTTTTATGCCATCGGAGCTTATACTTTTGGTTTATTAAATCATTATTATGGTTTTGGGTTCTGGGAAAGTTTACCGATTGCAGGTTTAACCGCTGCGTTAGCGGGCTTTTTACTAGGGTTCCCTGTGCTAAGGTTACGTGGTGACTATCTTGCCATAGTGACGCTTGGCTTTGGGGAGATTGTTCGTATTTTATTACTGAATAATACCGAAATCACGGGTGGGCCAAATGGGATCAGCCAATTACCGAAACCGACTTTTTTTGGCTTGGAATTCAGCCGTACCGCGAAAGAGGGTTGGGACACCTTCCATAACTTTTTCGGCTTAGATTACAGCCCGGGTGACCGAATTATCTTCCTGTATTTTGTCGCTTTACTATTAGTGGTTTTAACCTTATTTGTTATCAATCGGTTACTGCGTATGCCATTAGGTCGTGCGTGGGAAGCATTACGCGAAGATGAAATTGCCTGCCGGTCATTAGGGTTAAGTCCAACTCGAATAAAATTAACCGCATTTACTATCAGTGCAGCCTTTGCAGGGTTTGCAGGGACGTTATTTGCCGCACGGCAAGGTTTTATCAGTCCAGAGTCTTTTACCTTTGTGGAATCGGCATTTGTGTTAGCCATCGTCGTTTTAGGAGGAATGGGTTCACAAACCTCCGTTATTTTAGCCGCAATTATTTTAGTTGTATCACGGGAAATGATGCGTGACCTTAACCAATACAGCATGCTGCTATTAGGGGCGCTAATGGTGCTGATGATGATCTGGCGACCACAAGGCCTATTACCGATGAAACGCCGTCAAATGCAGGTGAAAAAAGTCCCAGAAGGGGAGGGCGTATGAGCCATATAACTACGCCTTTGTTACAAGTGAATGGCTTAACAATGCGTTTTGGTGGGTTACTTGCCGTCAATAATGTTGAGTTAACTATTAATCAAGGGGAAATCGTCTCACTGATTGGCCCAAATGGGGCGGGTAAAACCACCATTTTTAACTGTTTAACCGGTTTTTATAAGCCGACCAGTGGCACGATTTTATATCGAGAAAAACATCTTGAGGGACTGACCGGGCAGGCAATTGCACGCCTTGGTGTTATCCGAACATTTCAGCATGTGCGGTTGTTTAAAGAAATGACGGTGATTGAAAATTTACTTGTGGCGCAGCATCAACATTTAAAAAGTGGCATTTTTTCTGGGTTATTGAAAACCCCTGCATTTCGTCGAGCAGAGTCTGAAGCGCTTGATAATGCGGTAAAATGGCTTGAGCGTGTTGATTTACTCCCCTTTGCAAATCGCCAAGCGGGTAATTTAGCCTATGGTCAGCAGCGTCGGTTAGAAATTGCTCGCTGTATGGTCACTCGTCCTGAAATTTTAATGCTGGATGAACCTGCGGCAGGTCTTAACCCTAAAGAAACCAATGATTTGGATGACTTAATTGCTGAGTTGCGTACTCATCATAATGTTTCAATTCTATTAATTGAACATGATATGAAATTAGTCATGGGAATTTCAGATCGTATTTATGTCGTGAATCAAGGAACGCCATTGGCGAATGGCACACCGAGTGAGATTCGCCAACATCCAGATGTGATAAAAGCCTATTTGGGGGAAGCTTACTGATGCTAGAGTTTAAAAAAGTTTCTACCCATTATGGAAAAATTCAGGCACTGCATCAGATCAGCCTGAATATTCAAAAAGGCGAAATTGTTACGCTAATCGGAGCAAATGGCGCTGGGAAAACAACGTTGCTCAGTACCCTTTGTGGCGATCCGCGAGCATCGGAAGGCCAAGTCATTTACCGAGGCGTGGATATCACTAAATTGCCCACTTCGAAAATTATGCGTGAAGACATTGCTCTAGTACCAGAAGGGCGGCGTGTATTTTCTCGTATGACTGTGGAAGAAAACCTCGCAATGGGGGGCTTTTTTGCTGATCGCCAACAGTACCAAGAACGTATTGAGCGGGTTTATAAGTTGTTTCCAAGGCTATATGAGCGCCGAAGCCAACGTTCAGGAACGATGTCAGGTGGTGAGCAACAAATGCTAGCGATAGGCCGTGCTTTAATGAGCCAGCCAGAGTTGTTGTTGCTTGATGAGCCATCCCTAGGCCTTGCCCCCATTATCATTATGCAAATTTTCGATACAATCCAACAGCTACGTGAAGAAGGTATGACGATTTTCCTTGTTGAGCAAAATGCCAACCAAGCGTTGAAGCTCGCAGACCGTGGATATGTACTAGAAAATGGGCATATTGTATTGGAAGACAGTGGTAAAGCGTTGCTAGCTAATGAGGCAGTACGCAGCGCTTATCTCGGTGGCTAAAATTTTCGTCATCCTTCACGCTGTGGCGTTGTTGGCTTCATTCAGCTATTTGGGGCGCATACTTGTGTATGCTCCCCGAGATATCCTCATTTTGCCGCCTAGCCACAACGTGAATTATTTATTAAATCATTAAATTGCTATTGGCTATGCTATCGAGTTATAGCTGTGGTGGGTTCGTTTCAATTTTTATTTTTAGTGTTAACTTGTCCTGTTTTTCAGCAATTAACTTATCCTGTTCATCAAATGTAAAATGAGTCGTCGTTTCTGCTATAACCTCTGAATTATTAACTTTTTTTCCAGTTTTTGTATTGATTAAATTAAAGTAACCTTCAGATTTTACCTGATAGCTATTATTATCTAAAATATTAATCATGATTGATGATTTGCCATGATCTTGAAATAAAAATTCGGATTGGGTTTTACTTATCATTTCCGAGGCTTTAATAGTGCCTTCTGCCAAATGGGCTTGATTTGCAATATTACAAATATGGCATATATGTGAAGGCGGTAATTTTCCTAGGTATTTATTAATATCAATTATGGATTGTAGTTTAGTTGGATTATTATCTTTATTTTTAACAAAAATATTCATTCTTGGTATATCAAGGCCAATTTGATTTAAGGATGAATGTTTTTTTGTTGGTTGACTAGAGGGAATTAAATTATTGTTTACTTTTGTTAATGTCTCACTGTGATCTTTAATTTTTGAATTAAAAAAAGAATTTATATCTTTTTTGATTTTTAATTCAACTCGTTGATTATCTGTTGTTAAATTATTTAGTGAGGTATCACACCCTTTTCTATGTATGAAATTTTCAGGTAAGAAATAATGAGTTTCAGCAAACTGAATAGCCTCTTCTTCGGTATTAATAACTTTAGGTATAGAATTAAATTTTGAAGCAGGAAGTGATAACTGAGTTTTATTTATTTTTGTGATATCAAGGTTTCTCTTGCTGTTAGGGATAAAATAATTTCTTACCCGATTAAAAAAATTAGTAATGTCGATGCTCATAAAATTCTCCGATTTTAAACAGGAGGAAAAATAACCTGTTTTTAGAAGAAATAATTGCAAGAAGCGTGAATAGCTAATGAATAGCGCATCTACTTCTATACATCGTTACAATGTTCTGTGAAGCGACTCTCAATTTTGTTATTTGCTTGTTTCTATATATAAAAACAAATGTATATACAACTTTCTCTCTAGAAACATACAGCTACTTGTTGTTGTATAACATCCCTCGTATTCCAACCTTCACACTTCCTACAAAATTTCAAATTTAAATGTATATACTTTGTGAAGTAAATGTATATATATTTACTTCATCGATAAATGCTCTCAATGAATAGATAATCTCGAGCAAGTTGATAGAAAATTAATTTATTGATTTATAATCAATTAATTAGTTTGAAGACGCAGGTGCATCGCCACTAACTGGGTATCTCGCAGATTATTATAAATAAAGTTGTTAATTTAAAGTTAATTAAAAATGGATGATAGGGGATACAACCATGTTAAATCGTACTGACTCAACTCGAGTGATCCGCGCACCACGTGGCAGTGAGAAAACCTGTAAAAGCTGGCTGACAGAAGCGGTATACCGCATGATCCAAAATAATTTAGACCCAGATGTTGCTGAGCACCCTCAAAGCTTAGTGGTCTATGGCGGTATCGGCCGTGCAGCACGTGATTGGGAATGTTATGACAAAATTTTAGATGTGCTGACCACATTGGAAGATGACCAAACATTACTCGTGCAATCAGGTAAACCTGTTGGTGTGTTCCCTACCCATCCAGATGCTCCGCGTGTGTTGATCGCGAACTCAAATATTGTTCCTCACTGGGCGAATTGGGATCACTTTAATGAGTTAGATCGCAAAGGCTTAATGATGTATGGCCAAATGACGGCAGGTTCTTGGATCTATATTGGTTCTCAAGGGATCGTTCAAGGCACCTATGAAACCTTTGTTTCGCTTGCTAAACAGCACTTTAATGGCAACGCCGCAGGGCGCTGGATCTTAACTGGTGGCCTTGGAGGGATGGGAGGAGCACAGCCATTAGCAGCAACTATGGCAGGTTTTAGCATGATAGCGGTCGAGTGCGATGAAAGCCGTATCGATTTTCGTCTAAGAACCCGTTATGTAGACAAAAAAGCGACTTCTCTTGATGAAGCATTGCAATATATCGACGATGCCAAAGCCAATGGCCAACCCGTTTCTGTTGGGCTATTAGGTAATGCGGCTGATGTTTACAGTGAATTGGTGAAACGCAATATCACCCCTGATTCAGTGACCGACCAAACGAGTGCTCATGACCCAGTACATGGCTACTTACCACAGGGCTGGACACTCGCCCAATGGCGTGAAAAACAACAAACTGCCCCTGCTGAAGTGACCAAAGCTGCGAAAAAAAGCATGGCAGTACAAGTAGATGCGATGCTAACGATGCAAAAACGTGGCTCAGCAGCTTTTGACTACGGCAACAATATTCGCCAAATGGCAAAAGATGAAGGAATTAGTAATGCCTTTGATTTCCCAGGTTTTGTTCCTGCTTATATCCGCCCATTATTTTGTGAAGGTGTTGGACCATTCCGTTGGGTCGCGTTATCAGGTGACCCAGAAGATATCTATAAAACAGACCAAAAAGTAAAAGAATTATTACCAGATGACAAACACTTACATAATTGGCTCGATATGGCACGTGAGCGTATCGCATTCCAAGGGCTCCCTGCTCGTATTTGTTGGGTCGGTTTAAAAGACAGAGAAAGATTAGGCCGTGCTTTCAACGAAATGGTGAAAAGTGGTGAGTTAAAGGGCCCGATTGTCATCGGTCGTGATCACTTAGATTCAGGCTCTGTTGCGAGTCCACACCGTGAAACGGAATCCATGAAAGATGGCTCTGATGCCGTATCAGACTGGCCTTTATTGAACGCACTGTTAAATACCGCAGGTGGGGCAACATGGGTTAGTTTACATCATGGTGGTGGTGTTGGCATGGGCTTCTCACAGCATTCAGGAGTCGTCATTGTATGTGATGGAACGGACGCTGCTGATAAGCGTTTAGCGCGCGTTTTACATAATGACCCTGCAACGGGCGTTATGCGCCATGCAGATGCAGGTTATGACATCGCCATTAACTGTGCGAAAGAGCAAGGCTTGAACTTGCCGATGGTGAAGTAATGTCCTTTGCCGGCTGCTTAATCGGTCGGCAACTTTCTGGAATATAAGGAATTCAGTATGAATGCTGCGTTAACTCAGAAAAGACAAGGGCCACTGGCGGGGATCAAAGTGATCGACTTAAGCCGTGTGTTAGCAGGTCCTTATTGCACCGGTATGATGGCCGATCTTGGTGCTGAAGTGATCAAAATTGAAGTGCCCAACCACGGTGATGACAGCCGCCATTTAGGGCCATTTATTGATGGTGAAAGTGTTTATTACGGTTTGATTAACCGAGGTAAACGCAGTATTGAATTAGACCTTAAAGCGGATGAAGACCGAGCAATTTTATTTCAATTAGTCAAAGAAAGTGATGTGGTGGTTGAAAACTTTCGCCCTGGTGTGACTCAACGACTTGGTATCGATTTTGAGAGCTTAAAGCAGCACAACCCTAAATTAATTTACGCCAGTATTTCAGGGTTTGGACAAAACAGCCCACTTGCCAGTTACCCGGCTTATGACATTGTGGCACAAGCGATGTCAGGCCTAATGAGTGTCACGGGGTTCCCAGAAACAGGGCCAACACGTAGCGGTGAGTCAATTGGCGATGTGTGTGCAGGGATGTTTGCGTCATGGGCGATAAGCAGTGCGCTATTTGCGAGAGAGCGTCATGGCGAAGCGGCACAGTATATTGATGTGGCGATGGTAGATGTCTTATTGAGCATGCAGTTAACTGGGCTTTCAAACTTATTTGCAAGTGATAAGGCCCCGAGCTTAGTGGGGAACCGCCACCCAGTATCCACGCCATTTGATACCTATCAAGCAAAAGACGGTTTAGTCGTTATCGCGATTGCGAGTGAAAAGCTATTTCAACGCTTTTGCGAATGTATGGAAAAACCGCAGTTATGCCACGACCCGCGCTACGGTGATGACCCAAGCAGAACGCAGTATCAAGCTGAACTTAGAAAAGAAATCGAAAGTTGGACACGCCAAAAAACGGTTGAAGAGGTATGTGACATATTATTAAACGCGGGGGTTCCTGCTTCACCCATTCATAATTTGCACCAAGCCACACAAAGTGAACATGCCGAAGTGAGGAAAGTACTGACGTACCTGAATGATGGAGGAACACCATTGGTTTCTCAACCGGTTTTTTTTAATGGAAATAAACCTCATTCGACCCGCCGTGCCCCGAAATTAGGTGAGGCAAACTTAGTTTATAAACCAGCGAAAACAACAATTAAAAATGCGGAGACGATGCAATGAGTTTTGATATTAATGAAACGGAACAAGCGGTTGTAGATGCGGTAGAAAAAGTTTGCCATGACATTTTACAGCCAAATGCACAAAGATACGATGAAACCGAAACCTTTTGTGCTGAAAGTTTACAAGCGTTAGGGGAAATGGGCTGTTGGGGAATTAATTTACCTGAACAGTATGGCGGTTTTGGTATTGGCAGTGTGGCGATGAGCAAGGTCGTGGAAGCGGTTGCAGCAGCTTGTGCATCGACGTCATCGGCTCTAACGGCGCATTTTTTGGCGACAGATTCAATTTTAATTGGTGGGACAGAAGAGCAAAAAAATCATTGGTTACCAAAAGCCGCTGCTGGGGAATTATTAGGTGCATTCGGCTTAACTGAGCCGGCTGCGGGCTCTAACCCTGCGGATATGCGTACTGTGGCTGTACGTGAAAATGGCGGATGGCGTATTCGAGGAAATAAACACTATATCACAAACGCCAAAGAGGCTGATTTTATTGTGTTATATGCTAAAACCGATGTTGAAGCGGGAGCCCGTGGCATCAGTGCATTTATGATCCCTAAAGGCACTGAAGGTGTGGCATTTTCTCAACCTGAAAAAACCATGGGATTAAGGGGTAGCACGATTTATGAATTAGCGCTGAATTGTTGGCTACCGGAATCGGCATTACTGGGAGAGGAAAATAAAGGGTTCCACACCGCCATGGAAGTTTTAGATAAAGGGCGTGTTGAAGTGGCCGCAACGTCACTCGGTATTGCTCGGGCTGCGATGGAAAGTGCTTTAGGTTGGGTAAAAGAACGCCAAATTGGTAAAAAACCCTTAGCTGCATACCAAGGAACTCAATGGCGTATTGCGGATATGCACACGCAATTGGAGGCGGCTCGTATGTTGACCTGGCAAGCTGCGGAATTACGTGATTCAGGGGAGCGTTTTAGTTTGCAATCCGCTACGGCGAAATTGTTTGCTGCTGAGTGTGCGGGTTTTGTAACGGATGCGGCTTTACAGCTTCATGGCGGCTACGGCTATATTCGTGACCTTCCCCTTGAACGTTATGTGCGTGATGCACGGATTTTACGGATTTTTGAGGGCACATCAGAAATACAAAAAATTATTATTTCACGTGCCGTTTTAGATGCCCACTAAGTTATTTTAAGTATTGAGCCGAGTAAGCGGGACAGGCGTTTACTGGTTTATGGAGCACCATAGGAAGCACTACCTGACAACAGGATCATGGAATTAAAAACACAACAACAATCAGGTTTAAGAATGTATTTCAATTAGTTATTTAGGGTGAATAACAGATAAAACATCACCCAGCGTAATGCTTAATAACTGTACCTTACAACTGTAGTTATTGCGGTTCCATTACGATTAATTGGTTCATTCTTTAAGCCAGCCTTGCTTAAAGAGGAGTTACCATGACAGTTTCAAACGACATCGCTACAGGGCAAAAAAACCGGCAGGAGAATGTACCCTTAATCGAAGCGCGTTCCATCGATTACATTCCAGAGTCCGAGCGCCATGGCACTTTATCGAGCCAATTCACACTTTGGTTCGGTTCTAATTTGCAAATAACGGCAATTGTAACGGGGGCCTTGGCAGTCGTGCTTGGCGGAGATGTATTCTGGTCATTAATTGGCTTGTTTATTGGCCAATTATTAGGTGGTGCGGTGATGGCCTTGCATGCGGTGCAAGGGCCGAAATTGGGGTTACCACAAATGATCTCGAGTCGTGTACAGTTTGGCGTATACGGTGCCGTCATCCCTATTTTATTAGTTTGCATGATGTATGTCGGGTTTTCTGCTAGTGGTACCGTGCTGGCAGGGCAAGCGGTTGGTCAGTTGTTACATGTGACTGATTGGGTTGGAATTATTATTTTTGGTGTGGTGATTATCGGCATTACAATTTGTGGTTATCGCATCATTCATATTTTAGGGAAAGTAGCGAGCGTTATCGGCGTGATTACGTTCTTTTATCTATTTTTCCGTCTATTTTATATGAATGATGTTTCGGTATTACTGGAAAACCGCCATTTTAGCTGGACGAACTTTTTATTAGCGATGTCATTGTCTGCTTCTTGGCAAATTGCATTTGGGCCTTATGTTGCGGACTATTCTCGTTATTTACCGACTAAAACCCCGACAATTAAAGCCTTCTTGGCTGTGGGTTCAGGCACAGTAATTGGTACGCAAGCCTCAATGATTTTAGGGGTTTTTGCCGCAGCGCTTGCTGGCAATAAGTTTGCCGGTAATGAAGTCTCGTATATTGTGGGCTTAGGCAGCACAGGTTTAATCGCGGCGTTGCTATACATCAGTATTTTCTATGGGAAAGTGACAATAACTGCATTGAATGCCTATGGTAGCTTTATGTCTATGGCTGCGATTTGGTGTGGCTTCCGTGGGAAAAGCCAAATTTCTCGTGGCCAAAGGTTGTTCTTTATTATTCTAATGGTCAGTTTTTCAACACTACTTGGGTTAGCGGGCCAGCACTCATTTTTAAAACTCTTCTCTGCTTTCTTATTGTTTTTACTTGCATTCTTTACCCCTTGGAGTGCAATTAATTTAGTTGACTACTATTGGGTCACTAAAGGTCGCTACGACGTTCCCGAACTTGCAAACCCAAATGGCCGCTATGGGCGTTGGAATAAAGTCGGGATATTCACTTACATTGCCGGTGTATTAATACAATTACCATTTATATCAACAGGTTTTTATACCGGGCCTTTAGTCGAAAAACTCGGTGGTGTCGATATTTCATGGATTGTTGGCTTAGTAGCAACAAGTATTCTTTACTATGTTGCGATTAAAAAATGGCCTATGTCAGTCGCAGATCGGTTGATATTACCGACAACAAAATAACCATTTCATAAAAAACTAGCATTAAAAAGCGTAAAAATTGAGATAGCCAGTAGCAGTGTAACTATCACTGTTACGGTTTCTCTCAACCTAAAAAACGGTTTTAGAACATTACCATACCCACCAATCGTTGAAGAATTGGGATAGGAGTTGCTATGAAAATTTTAGTCGCAGTGAAGCGAGTGATAGACCATAACGTCAAAATAAGAGTAAAAGCCGATGGTTCAGGGGTTGAATTGGCGAATGTCAAAATGGCAATTAATCCATTTGATGAAATTGCCGTCGAAGAAGCTGTGCGTTTAAAAGAGGCGGGAAAAGCAACAGAAGTGATTGTGGTTTCCATCGGTGACATTGGTTATCAAGAAACATTACGTAGTGCGATGGCGATTGGCGCTGATCGTGGGATTTTAGTACAAAGATCTGGGGAGTTAACACTAGAGCCACTGGATATAGCGCGTTTACTTCAACAAATCGTAGAAAGGGAACAGCCAGATCTTATTTTATTAGGCAAACAAGCTATTGATGATGATTGCAATCAAATAGGCCAAATGCTCAGCGCATTATTGGATTACCCGCAAGCGACATTTGCTTCTCAAGTTAAGCTTGAAGGGCAATCACTGCAAGTTACGAGGGAAATTGACGGTGGTTTAGAAACGTTAGAAATGCCATTGCCAGCGGTCATCACAACAGACTTACGGCTCAATGAACCTCGTTATGCAACTTTACCTAATATCATGAAAGCGAAGAAAAAAACGTTAGATATTATCGATATTACTGATATGGATTTTACCCCATTAGGGCAAATTAAAACACTTAGTGTCTCAGAACCCAAAAAACGAGCGGGGCAATGTACATTGCTAAGCAGTGCGACAGAGCTAGTCAGTGCATTACAAGCGAAAGAAGTGATTTAATCGAGGAAAATACCTATGAGCCAAATATCTGTATTAGTGGTTGTCGAGCATGATAATCAAACAATAAAAACCTCTACTTATCATAGTATTAACGCTGCAAAACAACTTCTCACCGCAGGTGGTCATTTGCACTTATTAGTTGCAGGAAGTGAGACAGAATTGGTCGCTCAGCTAGCTGCGAGTATAAAAGGCGTGAGTAAAGTCCTAGAAATACAATCAGATAACCTTAAAAACCAACTTGCAGAACCGATGGCTCATGCGGTGGTGAATATTGCAGAAGAATATACTCATTTACTGTTTCCAGCGACGACATTTGGTAAAAATATTGCCCCACGGGTTGCTGCAAAGTTAGGGATCGCACAAGTTTCAGATATTACTCAATTTATTGATTCACAAACTTTTGTTAGACCTATTTATGCAGGGAATGCGTTAGCAACGGTACAAAACAATGGCCAGAAAGTGGTCATTACGGTGCGTAGTTCGGCATTTTCAGGGGGATATGAAACGCAAAATAGTGCTGAAATAGAGAAGGTTTCCCTTGCCGATATACCGCTGCGTAGTCAATTAAAAAGCCAATCGTTAACTCAAGTTAGCCGTGCGGAATTGAGCTCTGCAAAAGTGGTTATTTCAGGCGGGAGAGGCCTGAGCTCAGGTGAAAATTTTGCGTTATTGGAAACGATAGCTGACAAGCTAGGGGCTGCGGTTGGGGCTTCACGTGCTGCGGTAGACGCTGGTTTTGTGCCAAATGACTACCAAGTAGGACAAACAGGGAAAATTGTCGCACCTGATTTGTACATAGCTGTAGGAATTTCGGGGGCAATTCAGCATGTTGCAGGAATGAAAGAAAGCAAAGTGATCGTTGCTATCAATAGTGATCCTGAGGCGCCGATTTTCCAAGTTGCGGATTATGGCATTGTTGGCGATCTGTTTGAGATCTTACCTGAATTTGACAAAGCATTAGCGTAAGAGGTGGACGAATGGCTATCGACAAGATTGATAAGATAAACGAGGCTCCCGAGCGGGAATCGATGGAGTTCGATGTCCTGATTGTCGGTGGTGGGCCCGCGGGGTTATCTGCAGCAATACGTTTAAAGCAGCTAGCGGCAAAGAAAGGAACAGAAATTTCGGTTTGTTTAATTGATAAAGGTGCACAGATAGGAGCTCATATTTTATCTGGTGCAGTGATAGACCCACGTGCTCTCGATGAATTGCTACCAGATTGGCAGCAAAAGGTTTCGGCTTCTTTAACACCTGTAAGTCATGACCGTTTTTTATGGCTAAAAGAAAATAAAGCGAGTCATTTACCCCTCTCTTTATTGCCAAACTGTTTGAAAAACAATGGTAATTTCATTGGTAGCTTAGGGGAGATAAGTGCTGCACTAGCCGTGGAGGCAGAAGAATTAGGTGTTGATGTTTTTGCCGGTTTTGCTGCCACAGAGGTGTTATTTGATGATAAAAACCAAGTGATAGGCGTCACAACTGGAGATATGGGGCTTGATAAATTAGGCAACCCAACACAGATGTACCAACCGGGTATGAATTTACTGGCAAAAATGACCTTTTTTGCGGAAGGATGCCGTGGTCAGCTAGGTAAGCAATTGATAAATCATTTTAATTTAGCCACAGAGAGCGGTAAACAAACCTATGGTTTGGGTATCAAGGAAATTTGGCAAATTCCAAAAGAGCAACATCAAGCAGGGTTAGTTGTCCATTCTGTTGGCTGGCCGCTAGATAACCACACCTATGGTGGTGGCTTTGCTTATCATTATGGGGATAACTTAGTCGCAGTGGGTTTGGTGGTCGGGTTAAATTATGAAAATCCGTATTTATCACCGTTTGATGAGTTTCAACGCTTAAAAACCCATGCTGCTTTTAGTGATTTCTTATCGGGTGGAGAACGGATCAGCTATGGTGCTAGAACGATGGTGGCGGGTGGGTTAGCCGCGTTACCTGAACTAAGCTTTCCCGGAGGTGTGTTAATTGGTGATGATGCAGGTTTTCTTAATGCAGCCCGAATTAAAGGCACCCATTGTGCGGTGAAAAGTGGGTTATTAGCAGCAGAAGCTTGGTTCAGTGCTAACCAGAATGGAATGGTTGACTATTTACAGTTTAAAAAGCAATTTCGCCAGCTATTTGAAGAGAGCTGGTTATATCAAGAGCTTTATCAAACACGCAATTTCAAGCCCTATATGAAAAAAGGGTTAGTGGTTGGTTCAATGCTATTTGGTGCAGAACAACTGTTATTAAAGGGGCGTACCCCGTGGACGTTGAAATTAAAACAATCAGATCATGAAGGAATAAAGGAAGCCAAGGGTTTTACACCGATAGATTACCCAAAACCCGACGGTAAATTAACGTTTGATAAGTCTTCTTCCGTATTTTTATCGAATACTAACCATGAAGAGGAACAACCTTGCCATTTAAAACTGGCTGATATTAATGTCCCTATCCAAGTTAATTTAATGAAATATGCTGCACCCGAGACGCGTTATTGCCCCGCGGGAGTTTATGAAATTGTAGGGAATAAAAGTGAGGAAAAACTGCAAATTAATGCGCAAAACTGCCTGCATTGTAAGGCTTGTGACATTAAAGATCCGTTACAAAATATCACCTGGACTGCTCCCCAAGGAGGGGAAGGGCCTATTTATCAAGGAATGTAAAACGAATTTATTGTGATGTAGTTGTGCTTGATATTTTTTGTTTTATCAGTCGCTTTGGGGCAATTTTGCCCCATTTTTTTATTTTTGCATTAATTCTCAATTCGAGAATGTAATTTTAATTTGTAACGAGAGCCAGCTGTGATCATATTAACATAGCTAATTAGAGTGTTACCTGTCCAAGTGCGACGGCTAAGTTGTAAGCAAGGTGAGTTTTCTTTAATTGATAATGATTGAGCAATAGATTTTGTGGCTAATGCAGCTTCAATGGTATGTTCCATTTCACTGACAGGAAAATGGCGTTGCAAATAACCGCTAGGAGTTTCAGTGTCACCATATTTTTGCTTAACAAAGTCGGGCACAATGGCGTGGTTAACATAGCGTTCTTCTAACATTAAAGGAATATCGTTTTCAAAATGTAGTACTTTACAGTAGCCCACATCACTTCCTTCACTAATCCCGAGCTGTAGTGCAATTTCTGCTGATGCGGGAATAATTTTTAGTTGCAGCTGGTGGCCGCTATATTTATTACCACTTGTTGAGATCTCATCAAAAATATCAAACGCTTTTGTTACGGGAAGCTCATGTTTTTGAGTGGCGACAAATGTGCCTTTGCCCGCAATACGATGTAGGATCCCTTTTTGACTTAACTCTGAAATGGCTTTATTCACGGTCATACGGCTTACATTGAATTGAGCACATAGCTCTAATTCTGTCGGTATTTGTGTTTCAGGCTTAAAAATACCTAAATCAATACTGCGTAAAATGTAAGACTGAATTTGCTTATATGCAGGTTGTAATGTCATCGCTGTTATTCAAAATTATTGTTAAAGGAAGGAGTGGTAACATTGTTTTATTGCCACATTTCACTCACAAACTTTTTATTGAATGCAAGTTTATCAGTAATTACTGGCTTTGCTAGTAGGAGATACCTATTTCTAATGATTAACCTGAGTTAAATAGCTGTTTAAGGTGCTCGTCCTTATCTGAATTATTTAATTATAAGGTAAGTTTTACTAGGGCTATATACCTTTATTTATTATCATAATGTTAAATTTACTTAGCGAAATAGGCATTTATTCATGCGAGTTCAATATTTCCATGTCAGTCTTACTCAATGTGACTATCAAAATGTCAGCCCAATGGGAATGGTAAGATTGATTGCCTCCCAAAAGGTATTTTTCTTTAATCAAGGTGACTTTTCAAATAGCGAAATTTTTTTAGAACGTTTACAACAAGGCGATACCTTGGTTATTTGTGCAGAAGAGATGAATGATGGTAGTTATTGGGCTGAGTGGGTTTACCATGAAAAGCATGGTCGACTTGAGCCAGATAGAACCATTGGTTTTAATCGCTCACTAGGAAAACAGTATTTAATTTCGTTAGTCTTAATGGCCCTGATACCTGCAGTGTATTACTGTTTTATTAATGCAGATGATAGCTTCTTAATGATTATCTTAGTCTCACTTTTAGGTTGTGCTGCCTTTGGTGGAATAGTTTTGTTTGCTCTTGCACTGGCCGAAACTAAACATATTTTAAGTCCAAAACGAAAATCAATTTTAAAAGCGTTGGATTTAGTTATTGATGGGCAATATCAAAAGAGTGAACAAGGGCAACAAATTGAAATTTTAGGAATTAAAAGCTCAAAAAATAAAGCCAATAAATTACGTAAATCAGTAGATAACTATCGTGATAAAGCGTCATTACTCGTCACCCGTGGGAAGGTTAATATTACATCAACCCTTAGCTTAACTGTTGCGAGAGGGGATGCAGAGCAAAAACTCAATCATATCGGTTTACAGATAAATAAAAGCCATATGGATGTTCTAGTGTCAGCAAATGAACCCTTATTCAACAACCATAATCTATTTATTGCTCAAGGTGATGAACTTGAAGTTTTCCATAAAAATATTCAAGAGCATTCAAAAGAACAGGTGATTTTTGGTATTTATAACCATCAGGATGGGCTTGCCTACAGCCTGATTGGCAAAGGAGCACCACAAGAAAGAGGGTTTTATACTGGTTTATGGGGTTTCATTTGTTGCATTTTGGCTATTTTCATTCTAGTTGTAGGTGGATTATCTATTAGTGAAACCTTTGAAAAAGGCGGTTATTGGGATCATTGGGACTGGATGAACATTATTGATACTGGTGTCATGTATATCAGTTTTTCTGGAACCATTTTATTAGGAATAAGTTTCCTTATTGCTTTATGTGTGGCGATTTATTTTAAAGTATCAAAACGTGGTAATGCTTACTATCAATCTCAATATTTATTAAAACAACTTCGTCGGCAGCACGGTAAAACAGATTATGTGACGGAGGTGCGTTCATGAACCCATTTCTCAGTAAGCGGTTTCTTATTGTAACTTTTATCTTTGTGCTCTGTTTATTTTTCACTTTCTTTATTTTTACTCGAGGTAGCACGGAAGATTGGCAATGGCAAAACCATAATGAAAATAGCTCTCCAATTGGAAGCTATGATTTTACAACGACATTTCCAGCTGAAAATGGGATGTTAATTGTAGCTAAAAAAAGTGGCCGTTCTAATTATTATTACTCTTCTTATAATACTTATATGCCTTCAAGCGAATATGATAACCAGATTTTATTTGCAGATAATAATGGCGTGCATTTTATCACTTATAGCGATCAAAGTTTCTATAATGCAGTTTGTGAAAGAAAACAATGTTTAATGATGTTCAGTGATGGCTATCAAAAAATTAACTTAACTGATTTTTCAGTGAGTGAATTTACACCTTGGAGTAAAAAAACTGGCAAGCTATTTTCAACGTTGATTATGGGAAAAATCTACTTATCTAAAAGCTCTCCTTTCTATGTTGTTGCGGATAATGAAAATATTTTTATCAGTGCTGATAAAGGAATGACATGGGAACATTTTATGAATGTTCGAGATTTAGCCAAGTCATTATATCCTGAAGAAATTGAAGGAAATTCAAATTTTTCTTATGCAACATATCGAGATAAAATCGTAATGTGGTACAGCTATGGTAATCAAATGGGCTCATTAGAAGTTATCATGGATATCCCGACTAAGCAGGTTATTAGTAGCAAATGGTTGCCTGTTAGAATTAATGAAGCTGCACAAAATCGTAATGGTGATATTTTTGTGGTTGCTCAAGAGCCCTCACGTCGCTTATTTTCTTTGATGCAATTTCATACTAATGGTAATTTTGAGGTGATGGCAGAAAGCGGTTATAACCACATGAACAGCTTAGAAGTCGGCAATCAAGGTTTAATTGTTTCGAATATAGTTAGAGGTTCGCAACAATATTTAATGATGGATTTTTCCACGAAAGAGATCCGTTATCGTCCTCAGTTTCCTTTGTATAACAAAATATACAATATGGCGGACCAATCCTTGATTGAAATAGAAAGTACTTATTCAAATGAAAGTGCGCTGACTAAAGGAGCACAAGTTTCTTATCAATCATTGCATTGATGCGTAAAGATGATTTAGTGTGTTCTCATTCAATAAGGATAGGGTTTTCCCTATCTTTTTTGTTATTGTTATTTAAAGGTTAAGCTAATACTAAAATAGGTATAGTTTGCAGTTTAAGGAGAGGAAGAGTACGTTTTAATGATAGACTAAAAATAGATAAAAATTAAACGATTTTAACTCATTATATGGAAGTAAGTTGTATAATTAGAAATATATAATAAAAATAAAAGAAATGTAGTTAATAATATATAGTATTAACTATAGATGATGATATTCAATATCATCATTAAAGATTACTAGCTAATTATTCTTTATAGATGTATTAATATTTAATCAACCATTTGATTAAATATTAGTAAACCTTGGTTACTTTATGAGTATTGCAGTCATTAAAAAACAAACTAAATGTCAGATAAAAAATAAGTAAGATTGACTAGACCCTACTTTTCATTTAATGCAAAATAGCAATGCAAAATTAATTCTAATTCTAATTTTATTTTAATTGAGATAGCTAAATGAATATATCCAAAATCAGCATTGCATCTATTCTTATTGCAAGTGCATTATTAAGTGGTTGTGCTAAAGAATCTTCTCGTTCTTTAGCCGTAGAAAAAGTTGCGACATATAATACTCAATATTCAGGCCCAAAAAGCCCAATATCAATAGGGAAATTTGATAATCGCTCTAGTTATATGAATGGTATTTTCTCTGATGGGGTTGATCGTTTAGGTAATCAATCTAAAACCATTTTGATGACACATTTACAGCAAACGGGTCGTTTTAATGTATTAGACCGTGCAAATATGCAAGAACTTAAAGAAGAAGCTGGTATTAAAGGTCAATCGCAACAGTTAAAAGGTGCAACTTATTTAATTACTGGTGATGTTACTGAATTTGGACGAAAAGAAGTTGGGGATCGCCAGTTATTCGGTATTTTAGGTCGTGGTAAATCACAAGTAGCGTATGCCAAAGTCAATTTAAACGTTGTTAATGTTCAAACATCTGAAGTGGTCTTTTCTTCACAAGGTGCTGGTGAATATGAATTATCAAATAGAGAAGTGATTGGTTTTGGTGGCACTGCCAGTTATGACTCAACATTGAATGGTAAAGTATTAGATTTAGCAATTAGGGAAGCGGTAAATAACTTAGTTTCTGGTATAGAAAGTGGTGCATGGCAGCCAGCTAAATAAGGAAATACGATGAAAATTAAATTATTGGCTATGGTAGCCGGCGTAATTTTATTAAATGGCTGCGCTAATGAACCCAAACCACTATATAACTGGGATGGTTATCAAACAACGGTCTACCAATATTACCAACAAACAGAAACTGGCCCTCAAGAACAAATTCAAGCTTTGAAAAAGAATTTGGAAATGAGCAAAGCAAAAGGTTTAGCAACTCCGCCAGGGTTGCATGCGCATTTAGGGTTATTGTATTCAACAACTGGAGCGGTTGATCTTGCAATGCAAGAATTTACTGCGGAAAAAGCATTGTATCCAGAATCTGCGGCTTACATGGATTTTCTCATGAAAAATAAAGGAAAAGTAAAATGAAACATTTACTTATAGTCTGCGGATTGGTGATGACATGGTTATTAACGGGATGTGCTCAGCCAACTAAAGTTGATTACACGGCATTTAATCAAAGTAAGCCTAAAAGTATTCTGGTGCTATTACCACAAAACAGTTCACCAGAAGTACAAGCAAGTCATGGTTTATTATCACAAGCGACTCTTCCTTTAGCTGAGGCTGGCTACTATGTTTTCCCTGTTGCTGTTGTTGAGGAAACATTTAAGCAAAATGGGATGACAAATGCAGGTGACATTCAAGCTGTTCCACCTGCAAAATTGCGCGAAATTTTTGGTAATGATGCCGTACTTTACTTGAATATCACTGAATACGGTACAAGTTATCAGGTTATTTCTAGTGATACTCGTGTCACTGCGGATGCGAAATTGGTTGACGCTAGAACAGGAACGTTATTATGGAGTGGCTCAGCGACTGCATCTAGTGCTGAAAATAATTCCTCGTCAAATGGTATTATTGGGGTGTTAGTATCTGCTGTTGTTAACCAAATCGTAGATACAATGACAGATAAAAGCTATGCAATTGCAGGTATAACAAGTGTCAGGTTATTATCTGCAGGTAAGCCTAATGGTATCTTATATGGGCCTAGATTGCCTAAATATGGTAAAGATGCTCAGTAATTATTAATTATTGAATAATGGGCGAAATAGAATAAAATATTTTGCCCATTTTATTTAAGTTAAATATTATTTAAGTGAAATTAACTTATTTAATTATCGTTTTACATTGTTTATACGTTTTTTTAATTGGGATGATTAAACTAAAAATAATAATATTAAACTCTTATTTAATATATGAGTTAATACTGTGACTTGAATCAAGTTGTTCTAGTCTATCTCACTAATAGTGTGATATAGGTACAATATTATGACAATAGCGATTACTTTGGTAACCCAACTGTTATATATATAATAATAGTCGGTTGTACTAATTTCTCGTTGATAGGAGTCATAGTATGTTCTTGTTAAACGAATCACTTATATCAAGGTATTTCTTCTATATGAAGAAATGGTTCAATATTGATATTTCTTTAGCCTTCTTCTTTCCAAACAAATAACCTTTCTCTTTTCCTTTCTTAAAATTTTTTTAACTTATTTAACTATAGGTTAGATCTCTAATATTTATTATTTAATGAAAAATTAAAGGTATTATCATGGCTAAAAGAATTGTAGAACCATTCCGTATTAAAATGGTAGAAAATATCCGTATTCCATCAAGAGAAGAACGTGAAGCGGCGTTAAAAGAAGCGGGATATAACCCATTCTTATTACCAAGTAGTGCAGTTTATATTGATTTATTAACTGACTCAGGCACCAATGCGATGAGTGACCACCAATGGGCAGCAATGATCACCGGTGATGAGGCATATGCAGGATCTCGTAACTATTATGATTTAAAAGATAAAGTGAAAGAGATGTTTGACTATGATTATGTCATTCCTGCTCACCAAGGTCGTGGTGCTGAAAATATGTTATTCCCTGTTTTATTAAAAGTAAAACAGGAACAAGGTGGAGCTAAAAAACCGGTCTTTATTTCTAATTTCCACTTTGATACAACAGCAGCTCATGTTGAATTAAACGGTTGTAAAGCAATTAATATTGTTACCGAAAAAGCCTATGACTCGGATACTTACGATGACTGGAAAGGCAATTTTGATATCCAAAAATTAAAAGATAATATTGCTGAGCATGGTGCAGAAAACGTAGTCGCAATTGTATCTACTGTAACTTGTAATAGTGCAGGCGGTCAGCCAGTATCAATGGCGAATTTGAAAGAAGTTTATGAAATAGCTAAACAGCATAATATCTTTGTTGTCATGGATTCTGCACGTTTCTGTGAAAATGCGTATTTTATTAAAGAGCGCGACCCTAAATATAAAAACTCGACTATTAAAGAAATTATTCTTGATATGTATAAATATGCTGATGCATTAACGATGTCAGCGAAAAAAGACCCATTATTAAATATTGGTGGGTTGGTTTGTATTAAAAATGACGAGAAAATCTTTACGCTGGCAAGACAACGCTGTGTACCAATGGAAGGCTTCGTGACCTATGGCGGTTTAGCGGGTCGTGATATGGCTGCAATGGTACAAGGTCTTGAAGAAGGGGCTGGAGAAGAATATCTACATTATCGTATTGGCCAAGTTAAATATTTAGGTGACCGCTTACGTGAAGGTGGAATTTCAATTCAATATCCTACAGGGGGACATGCCGTATTTGTCGATTGTAAAAAGCTGGTTCCTCATATTCCTGGTGATCAGTTCCCTGCCCAAGCGGTGATTAACGCACTTTATTTAGAATCAGGTGTCCGTGCGGTTGAAATTGGTTCATTTTTATTAGGGCGTGATCCTGAAACTGGTAAGCAAAAACACGCAGATATGGAGTTTATGCGGTTAACCATTGCAAGACGTGTTTATACCAATGACCATATGGATTACATTGCAGATGCTCTGATTGGTTTAAAAGATAAATTTGCAACCCTCAAAGGGCTGGATTTTGAATATGAACCGCCAGTATTAAGACACTTTACTGCTAGATTAAAACCAATTAAATAATAGGTCGCTCGTATGGTTCCCGTGCAATGCGGGAACCTCATCCTTATTCTTAAGGTAAACACCATGAATAATTCGGCAGCCAAAAAAGAACCCTCCATAATGGTAGGGGGTTTTGTGCTAGGCGGTGCCATGATTGGGGCGGGGATGTTTAGCTTGCCTACTATTATGGCTGGAGCTTGGTTTATTAACTCTGTAGTTATCTTGTTAGTTGTTTGCTTTTTTATGTTTCATTCAGGGATTTATATTTTAGAATGTATATCGAAATATGGAGCAGGAACGAATTACTTTTTTATCTCTAAAGAATTATTACCCAGATGGGCATGCTATATTGCAAATATGGCATTAATATTTGTACTCTACATACTAATTTATGCCTATATATCAGCAGCAGGTTCAGTTATTAAAGAAGCTGCCGCCATTTACGGATACAATATTAATTTAAGATTAATATTTATTATTTTTACATTAATTCTAGGTGCGAGCATCTGGTGGAGTGGTGTAGGGGCAAGTCGTCTAACATCATTATTTTTATTCATTAAAATAATTCTGTTTATTTTAGCTTTCTCCGGTTTATTTTTTATCGTAAAAACAGATTTACTATTAACTTCCCCCGTTGAAGGAGGACAAACAGCGTTATTACCTTTTGTTTTTATTATTATTCCTTATGCAATTACTTCTTTTGGTTATCATGGGAATGTTTGTAGTTTGTACAAGCTGTATCATGAGAATGAAAGAAAGGTCGTTAAAAGTTGTATTATCGGTTGTGTATTGGCATTGGTGCTCTATTTTCTCTGGATCATGGGGACAATGGGAAATCTACCGCGGGCAGAGTTTTTAACAATAATTAATAAAGGTGGTAATTTAGATGCTTTTATTGAATCACTATATGCGGTACTGAATAGCAAAAATATTGCGACATTCTTACTGTGGTTCTCTATTAGTGCTGTATTTTGCTCATTCTTAGGTGTTGCAATTGGGTTATTTGATTACATTCTTGCTTCGTTGAATTTTAAGGACAACCCATCAGGTAGAATGAAATCTGCATTATTATGCTTCTTGCCTCCTCTTATTCTTTGCATGTTATTTCCAAATGGTTTTTTAATCGCAATAGCATATGCAGGTATGGCTGCATGTATCTGGGCGATTATTTGCCCTGCAGTTATGGCATTAAAGGTAAGAGAGCGTTTTCCTGATTCGAGATTCAAAGTGTGGGGCGGAAAAGGGTTAATCTATGCCGTTATCGCCTTTGGAGTAGTCGGCATTATTTGCCAATTGTTAGCGCAGTTTAATTTGTTACCGATATACCGTTAATTTTTCAAAATACAAGCTGTAAAATAACTGCAAAGGTACAGTGAGGGTTCGCTGTACCTTTTTTCTATCCAACGATATGGCGGATTGTAGGCTAATATTGAAATATAACGGTTTTTTTAAAGTACATTTTAATATTTTGACCTTGATAAATAATGGGTTTAAAGGCCATTTTTTTAATTGCTTTAACCGCTTCTTCTCTAAAACCTAAATCAGGAATTTTGTTATTTAGTATTTCAACGGATTCAATTTGACCATCTAATCCAACTAATAACCGAATTTGCACTTTAACAACTTTTGTATAGCCTAAGGAACGAGCCTCTTTCGGATACCTAGGAGCCGCATCCTGTAAAATTGTATAGGAAATACCACTCGAACCGAGTGCGGTATAGCTGCCATCACCATTAGCAGCAAATTGGCTATTACCAGATAATCTATTATTCCCTTTACCACTTTGACCACTTTCTGAAGCTGATGGGCTTGTGGAAGATTGATTTTCAGCAGTTGAATGGAGTGGTATTTCTTTAGCTGCTTCTTGTGAGCCTTGCTGCGTTTCATGGCTTATCTTATTGGCAATAAGTTGATTTTCTGTGTTATTTTTAGTGTTATTGTTCAGTAGCTTACTTTGTTCTTTTGGCTTTTTCCCTTGTACGGACTGACTGATTTCCGGTTTTGTTTTTTCTTTTGTTTTTTGTGTGAGTAAAGGCGATTCAACCGTGTTATCAACGGGAATATTCACAGGAATCAATGAATTTTTAAGTTGAGTTTTTGAAGGTATTTTACTTTCATTAGGTTGAGACTTGCTCATCTGCTTCTGTTGGGAAGCAGCTTCAGCCTTTGAAGGGGATTCTGATATAACTTCATGTGATTGCACTTGTTTTTTATTGCTCTGCTCTCCTGTGCCCCCTGAGGAGCCCATTTGTCCCCCTAGAGATAGAGTTATCGTTTCCACACCCTCGATTATAGGTACTGCCCTACCTGTTTGTAGGGCGATAAACATAATGGCAATAATATGGATAACGAGTGACAGTGCTAAAGCAAGTTTATAACGAAAAAACGGGTTTATAGTCACTGAAACATTTCCTGTTTTAATCAATAGGTAGCTTTAATGCCTGCAAAAAATGAGCGCTCATTTCCAGGAATTAATGAGCCATAACCTGCGGTAACATAGTCGTAGTAAGTTTTGTTCATTAAGTTAGTGACCCCGCCATATAATTCGATGTGTTCAATCGGCGCGTAACGAACACTGAGGTCAATGAGTTCACGTGATTTAACTACGCCATCTTCTTCTTTATTGGCATCAGAAAGGAAATTATTGTACGAACCATAATAGGTATACTGAATGTCTCCCGATAAATCATCGGTAAAATCGTATTTTACTTTTAGTTTAACGGAGTGCTCTGGCACTTTAGTTAAACCACTTTTCGTGTAATCAATGGTATTTTTGCCGTTTTCTTCCAAAAACTGGCGGCCATGATTGTTATAATCAGAACGTCCTCTGAGCCATGAATATGATTCTTGGAAGGTGAAATTACCGAGCGTTTGTTGGAAGTCAACATCGGCTCCCCAACGGCGAGTTTTCAACAAATTCATTGTCTTCGCATCATTGACACTAGTGAGATAAATACGATTTAGCTGGTTATTCGTATTAGATGTCCAGAATGTGATATTGACAGTACTAAATGCTAATTTATCTCTTAAACCGATCTCAAATAAGTCATATTTCTCATCTTCTGCCTTAGTCGGAGTATAAATTTTCTCACCATTAACGACAGATTGGTCGCTGATTTGCAAGCCATCGGGAAGGGTGTAGCCTCGTTCATATCGCCCATAAATTCGGCCAGTATCACGATAAAGGTAAGCAAGAGAAAGTTCAGCTGCCGTATTCCAACGGTCTGAAGTGCCAGACCCATTTACTGTGCCACTTTTATCAAATGACCATTCCGACAATTCACGTCTCAACCCTTGGGTAAATACAAATTGATCTGATTTAAGACTGTTAAGGGCATAAATTGCCTTTGTTGTTTTATCATAATCAAAATTATGAGGAACCCCATAATATCGGCCTTTACTATCTTTTTTATAGCTCCCAATATAATGAATAGAAGCCTTTTGTTTGGCATAATCTATGCCAAAAAGTAGATTGCTATCATCGAGATAGCCGATATCTAATTTGATTTTTGTTCCGTGGCTTTTTTGATTAACTTTTTGTTCCCAGTTGGCATTATTAGTATAAAAACCATCAGTGTAGAAAACATCTGTAGCAAAATTGAGTTTTTCCGTAAATGCATTTTGGTAACTTAAATTATAGCTATCGACTTCGCGGTCACCGATCAAATAACCACTGATCGTTTTTTTAATTAGTTTACCATTCTCATCAATACCGACAGTGACGGTTTTGTCTGGTGGAACGTAGTCTTTACCATACTTTTTGATATTACGTGATGTGAGCGTTTTTACGTACTGAGAACTTTCAGTGAGATGACTTCCTCTCAACATGAGGCTTTGATCTGGAGTCAGATCCCATCTACCGCCTAGTGAATAATATTCTGAATTACGGTAGGTATCTTTATAGTAAAGATCACGGTTTAGTTTACTGGCAGTACCTAAAATTGAAAAGGTATCACTCACCCGAGCTCCCAAATTAGCATTTAAGCGATATCCTTCTGAGTTCCATTCAGATAAAACACTTGTTTTGGGATTAGCCATACTTCTCAGGTTTGACGTTATATTAATGACTCCACCTGCAGTCCCTGAGCCGTAAATAACGCTTCCGCCACCAGGAATGATTTCAATACGCTCAAGTTGTTCAACGGGAATAATATCGTAGTTAGTGGTATAAGGGTGATTTGCTAATGTGGTAATTGGAGCCCCATCAAGTAACACTTGTAGGTTACGTTGTGAGGTTTCAGCCCCTTGCCCCCGCAAGTCTATGTTGCCCTGCCCAGAGGTATCGACACTAATACCAGGAACAGATTTAAGCACATCAGAGATTGTGCGGTTTCCTTTACCTTGAATATCTTCTTTTGAAATAACAATAATTTGCTTGGTATCTCGTAAACGTTCAATTTCAACATAGTCAGGTCGTGCATAGCTATCTTGTAGCTCAATTGCATCAGCAGCTTCTTGAAGCTGTGGTGATTCAAGTTCTTTATTGGTTGCATGAGTCGTAAAAGAAAGTGTTGATAAAATAATGAAACAAATAAAATTTGGCTTAAATTTAACCATATTGTTTCCAACGGAGGAAATGTTTTTCATTGGAGTAGACTTGCCTTTTGTAATGATAATGCAAATGATAATCAATCTTATTATATTGTTATTGATTTCAAGATCAATTAATTTAAAACAATTTATAATATGGCTAATTATTTGATTTAAGTGGAAATAAATTGTTGACTTAGGCGGTATATCTTACTGAGTGGATAGTAACTTTTACGCGAGGTTAGGTGTGAAAATAGAGATAGGGGGACATTTACTCAGGTTGGATGCTCTCATTTAGCGATCTACTTCAAATTACTCAAATTAATTTCAAATTTTTAATTTTTTCTGATTCCCAAAATCAAATAGTAACCCTCTTGAAATGTAAGTATTTTTACCTATATCGAGTGCTTGTTAATCAAATCTAGGGATTAAAATATTTTTCTATAGCGCCGATAAAGTTAAATATTGTCAGATTATCCCACCAAAAGAGAAATTCTATGCAGAAACTTCGAAATTACTCAATTCGCACTGTGGTCTTCGTATTATTAAGTATTTTGTGTCTGATCTTGGGGGGAACGAATGTATACAGTGGTTGGTCATTATCACGCATTGCTGATGGAAATGATATTGATAGGCAATTGGTGCAACAAATGACCGTCCTTAGTCAAGGAAATGATCAGTATTTTCGTTTTGTCACACGACTAACTCGAGTCATGGAAAGTAAAAGCCAAGGGAAAGATGTGGATTATGCCCCTGTAAAAGAAGCGATGTCCAATATGGGGAAATATTTAGAGCAAATGAAGTCGATTTCTCCTGGACCGATGGATCCTGAAGTATCAGATTTGGTGATCAATAATTGGCAATCACTGCTAGATGATGGCGTCACGCCTCAACTCGCATTGAGTATGGACAACGATTCGGACAAATATTTAGCGCATGCCCATAATGTAACACCTGCATTAAGCCGAGCTTTTGGCGCTTCAATTCAGCAATTTAATCAGACGGCTGATGAATTGATCAGCCATACTCGGCAGAATGTCGATAGCGTGATAGATATTACACAAGTGGTCATGATCGTTACAGCTATATTAGGGATCTTCATGCTCATTTTTACGGATCGCTATATGGCAGAGATGATGCAAAAACCATTAGGGCTACTGAGGCAACATTTTACTCAAATTGCGAAAGGGGATTTAAGCCATCCTGTACAGCCGTTCGGAAATAGCTGTGTAGGAAAATTATTTCCAATACTTGAAGGGATGAGAAAAGATTTAAGTGAATCGGTCAATACAATCCGACAAGGAAGTGAAAATATTTATCTGGGGGCAAGTGAGATTTCAAACGGTAATAGCGATCTTTCATCTCGAACCGAAGAGCAGGCCGCCGCTTTAGAAGAGACGGCTGCGAGTATGGAGGAAATTACCGCTGCAGTTCAACTGAATATGGAAAACACACACCAAGCTAATCAATTAGTAGGCGAAGCGTTCGTGGTCGCTAATAAAGGGAATAGCATTGTTGATTCTGTTGTCGTGACCATGACTGAAATCTCCCAAAGCTCACAAAAAATAGCAGATATTATCAACATGATTAACGATATTAGTTTTCAAACGAATATCTTAGCGCTCAATGCGTCTATCGAAGCGGCTCGTGCTGGTGTGCATGGACGCGGTTTTATGGTAGTCGCTGCGGAAGTGCGCAAGTTAGCGAGCCACAGTGCGGAAGCCGCGATGGAAATTGAACGACTAATTGCCGATTCAGGAGCTTGCGTTCAGAAAGGAACGGGTTTGGTGAATGAAATGGGAAAAACGATGGAGAATATCTTACAGGGAATTAATGAGGTAACAGCAATTATGGAGCAAATCACCGTGGCTTCAGAAGAGCAGAGCAAAGGAATAGCCCAAGTTGGAGTCGCGATTACACAGATGGACGGCGTTACACAGCAAAATGCCTCTTTAGTTGAACAAGTGGCAACTGCAGCTAGTTCATTAGCGGGGCAAACGCAAGAATTACAACAAGCGGTTCAGCAGTTTAATTTATCCACACAAACGGTCTAGCACATTATTTTTGCAAATAAAAAGCCCTCACTGCATCACAGTGAGGGCTCACAAAAACACTGCATTAACCGACTAGGATTAGTTCATGCCGTATTTTTTCAGTTTCTTACGCAGAGTGCCGCGGTTGATACCCATCATCAGGGCTGCACGGGTCTGGTTTCCACGGGTATATTGCATAACCATGTCCAACAAAGGCTGTTCTACTTCAGCCAATACCAGCTCATATAAATCATTAACATCTTGATTATTTAATTGAGCAAAATAGTTCTTCAGTGCTTGCTTAACTGAGTCACGTAACGGTTTTTGAGTTACTTGATCTTGTGAATTTACAGTAGCAACGGTTAGTACGTCAGAATTTACGCGTTGTTCGAACATAGTTCTGTCAGCTCTTATCTTTATTTACGCAAAAATTTTCAAAAAATGCTTCCAACACCTCCAGCTGTTCGCTGGCATCCTCAATGGTGTTGAATGAGCGCCGAAACTGGTCATCAGGTGCATGTTCTTTTAAGTACCAAGAAACATGTTTGCGCGCTATACGGGCTCCTTTGCCTTGACCGTAAAAGTCGTGCAATTCCTGTACATGCGCTAGCATAATACGCTTTACCTCTGCCATTGGCATTGGTGGCAATATTTCACCTGTGTCCAGATAATGCTGGATTTCCCGGAAGATCCAGGGTCTTCCCTGAGCCGCTCTGCCTACCATCAAGGCATCCGCCCCTGTGTAGTCTAAAACAGCTCTGGCTTTTAGCGGGTCAGTAATGTCGCCATTGGCAATAACCGGAATGGTAACAGTCTGCTTAACTGCCCGAATATTGTCATATTCAGCTTCCCCATTAAACAGACAGGCTCTAGTTCTGCCATGAATAGTGAGAGCTTGAATGCCGCAATCTTCGGCCAATTTGGCAATCTCTATGCAGTTTCGCTCTTCAGGTGACCAGCCTGTGCGGATCTTAAGGGTGACAGGCACATCCACTGCTTTGACGACACCTTCAAGAATCGATTTAACGATGTCTGGATAGCGTAGTAGTGCAGAGCCTGCAAGCTTACGATTCACTTTTTTAGCTGGACAGCCCATGTTGATATCGATGATTTGAGCGCCACTCTCAACGTTGATTTGAGCCGCGGCAGCCATTTCATCGGGATCATTGCCAGCTATTTGCACGGAACGAACCCCAAGTTCATCGCGATGAACCATTCTGAGTCTAGATTTGTCGGTCTTCCAAACTTGAGGATTAGAAGAAAGCATCTCTGATACTGTCATCCCAGCACCCATGTCATAACAGAGCGACCTAAACGGTTTATCTGTAATGCCTGCCATGGGGGCAGCAATAAGACAGTTTCTCAACTGATATTGTCCGATTCGCATAACTAAATGGGGGCCATACTGTGACTGCAAGGGCGCGTATATTACGCATTTTTTACGAGATATGAAAGGACAAACTTTGAGCAAACGGTTATTTATCACTAATTTTTTTATCTTGCATCTTTGCAATTATAAAATTAGTTATATTTAACAAATAGTTAAGTAGGTATTATAACGATTTATTAAAATAACTGTTGTGCTGTTCAAATCTCGTGCAGAACAGATTATCGCCAGCTATTGAGCAATATTTGAGCTATAAGATAATCTATTCTGGCGTTGTTTTCAAAGAAATTATTCTCTAATTTTAATAAAAAAACTCATTAAAAATGCTTGACACCCGTAATCCTGCACCATTCTTCTTTTTCAGCAACAGGGTCGATTTCAAAAGTTGAACGATAAGCGTCAGCCACTCCTTCTGCTTGAGTGGCGAGCACGCCAGAAAGACCTAATAACCCACCTGGGCGGGGTAGCACGCTAATCATCGGGGCGAGCTCACGCAATGGGCCAGCAAGGATGTTAGCAACCACGACATCAGCTTGTAAGTCATTAGGCTGGTCTTTTGGTAGGTATAGAGATAAACGCTCTGAAACACCGTTACGTTGCGCATTATCGCGGCTTGCAGTGATAGCTTGAGGGTCGATGTCGATCCCGATCGCATGAGCGGCACCTAATTTTAATGCGGCGATCGCTAAAATCCCAGATCCGCAACCAAAATCGATCACTGTTTTACCTTCTAGATCAAGGCCATCTAACCATTGGAGGCACAATGAGGTGGTTGGATGCGTGCCAGTACCAAAAGCGAGGCCAGGATCTAACATTACGTTGACTGCCGTTGGATCGGGCACATCGCGCCAACTTGGGCAGATCCACAAGCGCTCCCCAAAGCGCATCGGATGAAAGTTATCCATCCATTCTCTTTCCCAATCTTTGTCTTCTAATTGTTCGATTTTATGAATAAAACCTGGACTCAATATCGGGCTATTTTCTAGTTGAGCGATGATAAATTTCATGTCGGTTTCTGCGTCATATAGACCGATGACATCGGTGTCACCCCAAAGACGTGTTTCCCCCGGAAGCGGCTCAAAAACAGGAGTATCGTGGCTGTCTTGAAAGGTGACAGACACAGCACCGCTTTCGATTAACTCATCGCCAAGGGCTTCGGCATCTTTTGCGGTTGAGTTTAGTCTTATTTGTATCCAAGGCATTGTTTTTTCTCTTCTAAAATGCTCGTCATTCTTCACGCCATAGCGTTGTTGTATGCGCTCACTAACCCTAGTCACATACTGGTGTATGCTCCTAGGGATTAGCTCGTTTGCCGCCTATCTATGACGCGAATTATCTAGAGCATTGCATTTGTTCATTTACATTAGGTAACGCCAAATTCACCTATCAGTAGATAGGAATCAGTGAGTGCTAGTTACCTGTTCGTTTGCTGGTGATTGTACTGGATTTTTGCCAAAAAGATTACCTAGAAGGAAGGCAACAAGGCTAAAAACCAGTGAGGGAACGATGGCATGGAAACCCATGATCTCAATTTTAAAGCTAGCCAGTACGGCATAACTGACGCCTCCGATGACCATACCACTGATAGCACCTGTTCCATTGGCTTTTTCCCAGTAGAGCCCGAGGACTAATGGCCACAAGAAAACAGCTTCTAAACCACCAAAAGCCAGTAAATTCAGCCAGATAATCATCTGAGGCGGGTTCCATGCTGCAACTAAAAGCAATGCACCTAAGACCAAAGTGGAAAGGCTAGAGATCCGTGCAAGACGCTTTTCATTTTTGATTTGTGTTGGCATGGTATTCAGATAGATATCTTTTACGATGGTTGCCGAGGACTGTAGTAGTTGTGCGTTGATCGTTGACATAATTGCGGCCATCGGTGCCGCTAAGAAAATTCCCGCTGCAAATGGTGGTAGAACTTGTACCATCAAAGTAGGGATCACTTGGTCTGGGATTGTGAGGTCAGGTAAAATTGCACGACCGAGAGCTCCCGCAAAGTGCATACCAAACATCAGTATCGCCATGACGATGGTTCCCAAAATAATACCTCGATGAACTGCTTTACTGTCTTTATATGAAATACAACGTACCGCAGTATGAGGTAAACCAATCACCCCAAAACAGACTAAAACCCAAAACGAAGCTAAAAATGGCCCGCTTAAAATGTCATCTGCACCTTCAGGCGAAACCAATTTTGGGTCTATGGTATGCATTTTTTCTATGGCTGCGGGTAAACCACCTGCATGGTAAATAATTGCAACCAGCAGGATCACCGTACCTAAAAGCATCACTAGGCCTTGCAGTGCGTCATTCAGGACGCTGGCTCTAAACCCACCAATTGCGGTATAGAGTGCGATAGATACCCCAAAAATTATTAACCCGTAAGTATATGGAATACCTGCTGCTGTTTCTAATAAGCGCGCACCACCAATAAATTGCACTGTCATCGCGCCAAAAAAGGCAATGAGTAGGCTAACACTGGCAAACCACACTAAAAACCGACTTTGGTAGCGTGCATACAGCATATCGTTGAGTGTAACGGCATTATAGCGACGCGCCAAAATAGCAAATTTTTTACCTAGCACGCCGAGGGAAAGCCAAATCGCGGGGAGTTGGATCATCGCCAATAGCACCCAACCTAGGCCATATTTATAGGCAGCTCCCGGTCCTCCAATAAAAGAACTCGCACTGATATAGGTTGCTGTGATGGTCATCGCAAGGACAAAGCCGCCCATTGAACGATTACCTAAAAAGTATTCATTTAAAAACTCGCCTTTTGTTCGTTTTTTATATGCATAAATGGATAGCAAAAAGACGAGAGCTAGGTAGCCGACGAGAGGCAGGAGAACTTCAATCTGCATCATTCTCCTCCAAAGAGATGTCTTTAAAAATCAGTTTAACCATCATAATGCAGAGCAAAATAAAAATGATGGGTAAGATGAGACAAGACCATTCAAACCACAGTGGTAGCCCTGTAATTCCAAGCGTGTTGTCCGGTAGGTAGGCACTAATAACCCAGCCGACCAGATAGGCGATAGTCAAATAAAATGACCAGCGCGCTTCTTTATTTGATTGAAGAAAACGTTTATCCACCCGTTATTCCCCTTCATTCCCATAAAAATAATCAGCAATTGTACGATAATCTGTGGACTGAGTGTGAAAAATACCAGAAGAAAAGTGCACTAAAGCGTATTTAACACAAAAAAATACCGTAACGCAGGGCGTTACGGTATCGATTGACGATAAGTTAAACAGGTTATCGCTGACTTATTCAGCAATACCCAGTTTTTTCTCTAAATAGTGGATATTAGTTCCACCTTTTTGGAAGTTTTCATCGTTCATAATCATTTGGTGCAATTCAATATTGGTTTTAATACCATCGACGATTAATTCGTTTAACGCATTTTTCATACGAGAAATAGCGATTTCACGAGTTTCACCATAGGTAATTAATTTACCAATCATTGAGTCATAATACGGAGGTACAGTGTAGCCTGCGTAAATATGAGATTCCCAACGTACGCCAAAACCACCAGGTGAGTGGAAACGGGTAATTTTACCCGGGCTTGGGATGAAAGTATTCGGGTCTTCTGCGTTGATACGGCACTCAACAGCATGGCCATGCACCACGATATCTTCTTGCTTCACAGATAATGGTAACCCAGAGGCAACACGCAGTTGCTCTTTAATTAAGTCTACACCAGTGATCATTTCAGTTACTGGGTGTTCAACTTGAATACGGGTATTCATTTCAATGAAGTAGAACTCACCGTTTTCGAATAAAAATTCGAAGGTACCTGCACCGCGATAACCGATTTCAATACATGCATTAGCACAGCGCTCACCGATATTACGGCGAATTTCAGGCGTAATACCCGGTGCTGGTGCTTCTTCAACCACTTTTTGGTGGCGACGTTGCATTGAACAGTCACGCTCAGCCAAGTAAACCGCATGGCCTTGGCCATCAGCCATGACTTGAATTTCAATATGACGTGGGTTTTCAAGGAATTTTTCCATGTAAACCATATCATTATTAAAAGCGGATTTCGCTTCAGCACGTGTCAGGTTGATCGAAGATTCTAAATCTTTCTCATTGCGTACCACACGCATACCACGACCACCACCACCACCAGATGCTTTGATGATGACAGGGAAGCCGATACGTTTTGCGATGGCTTTATTTTTTTCAGTGTCGTTCCCTAATGGGCCATCAGAACCCGGAACACAAGGTACACCGGCTTTTTTCATCGCGTTAATTGCAGAAACTTTATCACCCATTAGGCGGATGGTTTCAGCTTTTGGACCGATAAAAACAAAACCAGAGTTTTCAACTTGTTCTGCAAAATCTGCGTTTTCAGCCAAGAAACCATATCCTGGGTGAATCGCTTGCGCACCTGAAATTTCCGCTGCGGAGATAATCGCAGGGATATTTAAGTAACTTTTCGCTGATGCTGCTGGGCCGATACAAATTGTTTCATCAGCCAGTAACACGTGTTTTAGATCGCTATCTGCCGTAGAGTGAACCGCTACTGTTTTGATGCCGAGTTCTTTACAGGCACGCAAAATACGTAATGCGATTTCTCCGCGGTTAGCAATAACAATTTTTTCCAGCATGGAAACGCCTCGTTATTCGATGACAACTAATGGCTCGTCAAATTCTACTGCATCACCGTTTTGCAACAGAATGGCTTTAACAACGCCTGCTTTATCTGCTTCGATTTGGTTCATCATTTTCATCGCTTCAACGATGCAAAGTGGGTCACCAACGCTGACCGTTTGACCAATCTCAACGAATGGTTTCGCTTCTGGGCTTGGCGCGCGGTAGAAAGTACCGACCATTGGTGAGCGAACCTGGTGACCAGCAACCGCAGCAGGTGCAGCTGGCGCTACCATAGCTTCAGATGGTGCAACCGCATTAGCCAAAGCAGGTTGTTGTGCAACCGGTGCTGAGTAATATTGTTGAGGTGCAGCCATAACCTGGGAAGCAGGTGAAACGCGGCTGATACGTACTGACTCTTCACCTTCAGAAATTTCCAGTTCAGAAATGCCAGACTCTTCGACCAGCTCGATCAGCTTTTTAATTTTACGAATATCCATGGATATGATTCCGTACTCTTATATTTGGATTGAATTAATTAGGCGCAGACGGTTAACCGCTGCCTGTAAAGCAAAACTATAACCATCAGCACCTAGACCACAAATTACACCGATTGCTTTATCGGAGAAATAAGAATGTTGGCGAAATGATTCCCTAGCGTGCACATTAGACAAGTGGATCTCGATAAACGGGATACTCACCGCGAGTAATGCATCACGTAGTGCAACACTGGTATGTGTGAATGCAGCCGGATTGATGAGAATAAAATCAACATCATGACGTGCAGCATGAATTTTATCGATTAGTTCAAATTCTGCGTTTGACTGAAAATGACTCAATTTTACCCCTAACTGGCTAGCCTCTGACTCCAGCTTGGATACGATATCGGCAAGAGTTTGGTTGCCGTATTTATCGGGTTCCCGTGTACCTAGCAGGTTTAGGTTTGGCCCATTCAAGAGTAAAATGTGAATATCTTCTGCCATTATGCTGCTAACTCCGACGATATTATCAATAGCCCGACAACATAACGCGATGCTAAGCGTTTGTCATCTTTTATCATAAAAATAAATGGATTTTCTACTGACAAGGTTCGTCATTATAATTATTTCGTGACATATAGCAGCAAAATACTGGTCTTATCAGAGAAAATACCCGAATTTATTTTAGAAAATGTGCGGTAATCCCTATTTAGGCGAAAGTACCGCAATAAATTGGTGACTAACCTCGCAGGTTGACTAGCGTACGCCCAGTCACTTCATTTTTTAAGAATTTTTTTGCATATTCGACAGAATCTTCTAATTTAATCTCATTGCTGACTTGCTCATAGAAAGACGGAGGTAGAAGTTCCGCGAGTCGTTGCCATACTTTAGGGCGATTTGCGGCAGGGTAGTAAACCGAATCTACACCTTGTAGGCGGACATTGCGTAAAATAAATGGCATGACACTGGTTGGTAAGTCGAAGCCACCCGCTAAGCCGCAGGCGGCAACAGTCCCATTATAGTGTGTTTGCGCAAGAAGATTAGCGAGTAATTCACCACCTACTGTATCAATCGCACCCGCCCACAACTGTTTGTCTAATGGTTTAGCAGGATGAGTGAAATCACTACGAGGTAATACTCTCTTGGCACCTAAACTTTGCAGGTAGCTGCTGTTTTCTTCACGACCTGAAATCGCGACAACCTCATAACCTAATAAAGAGAGTAATTGCACGGCAGTACTACCTACACCACCGCTTGCACCACTTACGATGACTTCGCCTTTATCAGGAGTCACACCAGCTTCTTCTAGGGCATTTACGCAAAGCATTGCTGTAAAGCCGGCGGTGCCAATAACCATCGCTTGTTTTAAGGACAAATTTTCTGGAAGAGGGGTTAAATACTTTGCGGGGACTCTTGCTTGAGAGGCTAACCCGCCCCAATGCGTTTCACCCCCCCCCCATCCAGTCAGTAGTACATGTTGGCCAACTTGGAAACGAGGGTCTTCACTGTGGTGGATCACACCTGAAAAATCGATACCGGGTACCATCGGGTATTGGCGAACAACGCCCGCTTTTCCACAAATAGCTAATGCATCTTTATAATTAAGTGTAGACCAATAAATATCGACTATAATATCTCCGGCTGGAAGCATTTCTGTAGTTAATGGTTGAATGCCAGAGACGATTTTTTCGTCAGTTTGTTGTAGGACGAGAGCTTTCATCTTTCACTCCTATATAATGATTAAATATGTATTTTGAAAATGACTAAAATTTGAGTGTATTTCATTGACGTAGTAACAGTATTTAAGCTATTAATATTGTAATTAATTTGTAAAAATTTATTTTTTTCTGGCATAAATAGGCTTTTATCATGCAAAATATCGCATCTTGACGGATTCATTTTGCATATTGACATAAATTTGCCGCGTTTCTGGTAGATAATAGAGCGAACACTCAGCGAATTCACCCAATTTGTATTGGAAATAGCCAGTGTGTAGCAATAATAAAAAGAACTAAATAATATTTGAACTTGTTGCCATAATAACTTGTCACACTGGGAAGAAAAAGATGGAGTATATAACAACCAAAGAATAGGTGTTTTTTTGTGTGATTTTATCCTGTAGGTAAATAATACAATTAATATCTGTTTTTGGGGTTTTTATCTGCTTCGTTTAGATAAGAAGCATGTACAGTACGGTACGTGAAAAATAGATGAATTAACCATATTTTAGAAGCAGCTCATTAACGCCTTGAGACCGCTTCAAGTGGTTGGTAGAGTAGACGGGTTTAAATTCGTCCCCAGCTTGCAGGATAACTCTTTCGTTATGTTTAAAAAATTTCGTGGCATGTTTTCTAATGACTTGTCTATTGACTTGGGTACGGCCAATACCCTTATTTATGTCAAAGGACAAGGCGTAAAATTAAATGAACCCTCTGTAGTTGCTATTCGTCAAGACCGCTCTGGATCGCCAAAAAGCGTTGCTGCTGTCGGTGGTGAAGCGAAGCAGATGCTGGGACGTACACCAGGTAATATTTCGGCAATCAGGCCAATGAAAGACGGTGTTATCGCCGACTTTTTCCTGACTGAAAAAATGTTGCAACACTTCATCAAACAAGTTCATAGCAACAGTTTTTTACGCCCAAGTCCGCGAGTCCTTGTTTGTGTCCCTGTTGGTGCAACACAAGTTGAACGTAAAGCCATTCGTGAGTCAGCGTTAAGTGCGGGCGCACGGGAAGTCTTCTTAATTGAAGAACCTATGGCCGCAGCAATTGGTGCCGGGTTACCTGTATCAGAAGCAACAGGCTCAATGGTTGTTGATATTGGTGGTGGTACTACAGAAGTCGCTGTTATTTCGTTAAATGGCGTTGTTTACTCTTCATCTGTACGCATTGGTGGTGACCGTTTCGATGAGTCCATCATTAACTATGTACGTCGTAACTATGGCTCACTGATAGGTGAAGCGACAGCAGAACGCATCAAGCATGGAATTGGCTCTGCATTCCCAACAGATGAAGTTTACGAGATTGAAGTTCGCGGTCGTAACCTTGCGGAAGGTGTGCCACGCGGATTTAAGATGAACTCCAATGAAATTTTAGAAGCATTGCAAGAACCGCTTACAGGAATTGTCAGCGCAGTCATGCTAGCACTTGAACAGTGTCCTCCTGAATTGGCCTCAGATATCTCAGAGCGCGGTATGGTCTTAACCGGTGGTGGCGCGCTTCTTCGTAATTTAGATCGCTTATTGATGGAAGAAACTGGTATCCCAGTTATCGTTGCTGAAGATCCTCTAACTTGTGTCGCTCGTGGTGGCGGTAAAGCGTTAGAAATGATTGATATGCACGGTGGCGACCTGTTTAGCGAAGACTAAATGGCCTTTTAGAAACAGTTGGGGCTGTCCCCAACTGTTTTGACTATTTTTTGTTCCTCTGACATTAGTGAAACTTAGCCACACATGAAGCCAATTTTTAGGCGAGGTCCATCCCTACAGCTACGCATTTTTATTGCGGTAATCATTGCACTTGTACTGGTGGTGATTGACCATCGCTTTGAGCCTTTCAATAAAGTCCGTAACTACTTAGACACGGCGGTTAGCCCATTCTATTTTTTAGCCAATGGCCCACGTCAATTTCTAGATAATATCTCCGAAAGCTTCTCTTCAAGAGAACAATTGCAATTCGAAAATAAAGCCTTACGCCAAGAGCTATTACTGAAAAAAGCGGACAACTTGCTTTTAGAACAACTTAAGCAGGAAAATGCGCGGTTAAGGGAGTTACTTGGTTCGCCACTTCGTCAAGATGAACACATGATGGTCACGCAAGTTATTTCAGGCGCGAATACGCCATATCGTGACCAAGTGGTTATAGACAAGGGCAGCAATGAAGGCGTTTATGAAGGGCAGCCCGTTATTAGTGATAAAGGCGTAGTTGGTCAAGTGGTTGGGGTTAGTAACTTTAATAGTCGTGTCCTGTTAATTTGCGACACTACCCATGCACTGCCAGTACAAGTATTACGTAATGATGTCCGTGTTATTGCTGCAGGCTCTGGATGTGCTGATGATATCCAATTAGAACCGTTGCCTGAAAATACCGATATTCGTGTTGGTGATGTCCTTGTCACGTCAGGGTTAGGAGGGCGTTTCCCCGAAGGTTATCCTGTAGGGGTGGTCTCTGCCGTAAAACACGACACACAACGTGCTTATACTATTATCAGCGCGAAGCCTAGTGCCGAATTGCAGCGTTTACGCTACCTTCTGCTACTATGGGGAAATGATAGCGACCCTAAAACGCCACTACAGCCTTCGGAAGTTTATCGTGCAGCAAATGAACGATTAATGAAAGTATTGCCGCAAGTGTTACCTAATCCGAATGAAATTCAGGGGCCTCCATTGCCACCATCAATGGCTCCGACGTCACAACCATAAGTAGAGGAAACACAGTATGGTTATGGGCAAGAGAGTAAATTAGCATGGATGAGTATCGCGGAAATGGCCGTGCCATCATTTGGTTATCGTTTTTTATTGCGTTGATTTTACAAGTCATGCCTTGGCCGGAACAACTCAGTTTTTACCGGCCATCATGGCTTCTGTTGATTCTCACTTATTGGGTGATGGCATTACCACACCGAGTGAGTGTTGGTACGAGTTTTATTTTAGGGATTATCGTAGATTCCATTCAGGGCTCTGCACTGGGAGTGCATGCTCTTTCTTTTAGCATTATTTGCTATCTCGTCTCTTATAAACACCAATTGTTGCGTAATATGGCGTTGTGGCAGCAAGCTCTGGTGATTATGTTACTCACTATCATTCAAGATCTTGCTGTTTTTTGGGCTGAATTTCTATCATCACAAGTATTATTCCACCCGCAAGTATTTTGGAATAGCTTAGTGAATGGTATTCTATGGCCATGGCTCTTTTTGCTTTTACGTAAAATTCGTCGGCAATTTTCAGTATGTTAGGGTGTTAGTTGTCGGTCTGACTGGGAATACAGTTTATGTGTTTAATTTATCTTGCGTCCGGCTCACCCCGTCGACGTGAACTTGTTCAGCAACTTAATTATACCTTTGAGGTTTTACGTCCAGAGGTAGAAGAACAGTGGCAGGAGGGGGAGTTGCCTCAAGACTATGTTCAACGTCTTGCACGAGATAAATCTTTAGCCGGTGTTGCGATTGCACCCGATAATCAACCGGTTTTGGGCGCAGATACAATCGTTGTTCTCGCAGGGGAAATTTTAGAAAAACCGCGAGATAATCAGCACGCAGAAGAGATGCTAAGTGCATTATCAGGAAAAACCCATCAGGTCATGACGGCTATTGCCTTATCCAACCGTCAACAGACAATGCAGTCACTAATTGTGACAGATGTGACATTCCGCGAGTTATCTTTAATCGAAATACGGGACTATATACAATCTGGTGAGCCAATGGATAAGGCAGGCGCTTATGGAATACAAGGAATTGGTGGGCGTTTTATACGTAAAATTAATGGCAGCTACCATGGGGTTGTTGGTTTACCACTGGTTGAAACAGACGAGCTAATTCAGCGATTTTTAGCGTTAAGTGATGGTAAGGGGAAGTCATGACTGCGGAACTATTAGTAAACATTACGCCATCTGAAACGCGCGTTGCTTATATTGATGGTGGGATATTACAAGAAATTCATGTTGAACGAGAAGCAAAAAGAGGGCTAGTAGGGAATATTTACAAAGGCCGTGTGAGCCGTGTTTTACCGGGAATGCAGGCGGCCTTTGTTGATATTGGTCTAGATAAAGCCGCTTTTTTGCATGCTTCTGACATTATGCCTCATACGGAATGTATTGCGGGTGATGAACAAAAAAACTTTCATGTCAGGGATATTGCGGAGCTCGTTAAGCAAGGACAAGATTTAATCGTCCAAGTTGTTAAAGACCCCCTTGGTACCAAAGGTGCTCGCCTAACTACGGATATTACACTCCCTTCTCGCTATTTGGTCTTTATGCCAGGAGCTTCCCATGTGGGAGTTTCACAACGTATTGAAAGTGAAGATGAAAGAGAACGCCTAAAAGAGTGTGTTTCACAGTATTGTGATGAAAATGGGGGCTTTATCATTCGTACGGCAGCAGAAGGGGTCGGGGAAGAGGAAGTTAAACAGGATGCCGCATTCTTAAAACGCCTGTGGGCAAAAGTGATTGAACGAAAAAAACGCAATGTGACTCGCACTAAAATTTATGGTGAATTAGCACTTGCTTACCGCATTATTCGTGATTTTGCCGGCGCTCACCTTGATCGCATTCGTGTTGACTCTCGTTTGACCTATACTCAATTACAAGAATTTATCGAAGAGTATGTGCCAGAAATGACAGCCAAGCTCGAACTCTATCAAGGGAATCAGCCGATATTTGACTTGTTTGACGTTGAAAACGAAATTCAGCGAGCAATGGACCGAAAAGTGGAGCTAAAATCAGGTGGTTATTTGATTATCGACCAAACTGAAGCCATGACGACCATTGATATTAATACGGGCGCATTTGTTGGGCACCGTAATCTTGAAGAAACCATCTTTAATACCAATATCGAAGCAACCCAAGCGATAGCAAGGCAACTGCGTTTACGCAACTTAGGCGGCATTATTATTATTGATTTTATTGATATGGCTGACCCGGAACATCGCCGCCGTGTATTAGCGTCATTAGAGCAGGCATTGAGTAAAGATAAAGTTAAAACAACCATTAATGGTTTTTCGCAACTGGGCTTAGTCGAAATGACGCGTAAGCGTACAAGAGAAAGCTTAGAACACGTATTATGTGATGATTGCCCGACTTGCCAAGGGCGCGGAACCGTTAAGTCGGTAGAAACGGTATGTTATGAAATTTTACGTGAAATAGTTCGTGTTCACCGTACTATCGATGCAGATAGGTTCTTAGTTTATGCATCCCAAGCGGTGGTTGATGTCCTTAAAGGGGATGAGTCACACGCCCTTGCAGAAGTTGAAATTTTTGTTGGAAAGCAAGTTAAAGTTCAGACTGAGCCTCTTTACAGTCAGGAACGTTTTGATGTCGTAATGATGTAAAAGGAGATTTGAGTGAGACGACTGCCACGTGTAGCACTGGTGACGACTGCGGTTATATTATTGCTGTGCGCGTTAGTGCTGTCAGGGCTGCGTTTTCTTCTGCCAAATATCGACAACTATCGGCAAGATCTGATTGATTACGTTGAAAAAAAGACCGATGTAGCGGTACAAATTGGTAAAATTGAAGGGGCTTGGCAATCTTTTGGCCCTGTACTGACGTTGTCCGATGTCGTTTTACAGAATAAAACTACCGATATTACAGCGAATACTATTACGGTTGAATTAGATATTTGGAGCTCGTTATTTTCTCTGCGCTGGCGTTTTCGTGACTTAACCTTTTACCAGTTAAATGTTGATCACAAAGTCCCTTTCAGCCTTGGCGATTCCTCGGAAGGGCAGTCTTTAGATGGTATTGAAGAGCTATTTTTAAGGCAATTTGACCATTTTGTACTAAAAGAAAGCCAATTAACTTTCCTCACACCTTCAGAACAAAAAACGACGCTGATTTTGCCTGAACTTTCTTGGCTCAACGATAACGACAGGCATCGCGCTCAAGGTTTTGTTAGTCTCGAAACCATCAATAAGCAGCATGGTTATCTGCAAGTAAAGCTTGATGTGTCAGATAAAAATGGCGTGTTAAGCGACGGTATTTTTTATTTGCAAGCGGATAATATTGATATGCAGCCATGGCTTAGCCGCTGGCTACGGGATAACACGTCATTACGGGACGCAAATTTTAGCCTGTCTTCTTGGGTAACACTGAAAAATAACCGGATTGATAGCGGCCTTATTCAATTACGGCAAGGGGAAGCCAATTGGGGAACCGGCGAATTAGCGCAAAACTTGCAAGTCAATGATTTGCTTTTGCGAATGAAAAGGCAGGGGAATGGGTGGTTATTTAACATTCCTGAGCTTGATACCTTGAAAACCAATGAGTTTATCTGGCCACGAGGGAGCGCCTCTGTATTGTATTTGCCTGCCAGCAAAAAATATCAAGATAATGACCATTGGCGCATCCGTGCAAAAGATATTGAACTTGAACGTTTAAGTGAGATTTTACCCACTTTTTCCTTTTTAACGCCTGAAATGGTACAGGATTGGCAACATCGCCAACCAACTGGTGTGGTGAGTGAATTTGCGCTTGATATCACGCAAAATATGCCTGAAAACGTACAAATCAACATGGACTGGCAAAATGTTAGCTGGAAAAAATGGAAGGAGCTGCCTTCAGTTAATCACTTTTCAGGTGTTTTAATCGGTGGGATGCAAAGTGGTAGTGCCACCGTTAGCTTACAAGATAGTGAAGTTGACTATCGTGATGAATTTAAAGCGCCTTTCTCGATAAAAACGGCAACAGGTCAGTTCCATTGGGTCAATAATGCCAGTGAATTTAAATTGTGGAGCCCATCATTAGAGCTACAAGCTCAGTCTCTTTGGGCAAATGGTGAGTTTCGTTACGCAAAAGCGAAAAAAGGAAATTATGCCGATCTCGCCATTCTTGCCGGAATCCGTTTAGATGATGCAGGGGATGCATGGCGTTATTTCCCACAAAAATTAATGGGCCAAGATGTGGCCGATTACCTGACGAAAGCGATTATTGCCGGTAGTGTAGATAATGCGACTTTAGTCTATAAAGGCGACCCTGCTCATTTCCCCTATGATAACAATGATGGGCAATTCCAAGTTTATGTCCCTTTGCGTGATGCAACATTCGAATATGACAGTGAATGGCCTGCGTTATTGAACTTAGATATGGACTTAGACTTTAGGCGTGCAGGGTTATATATGCATGCGCCAAGCGTGAAATTAGCGGATGCCACAGCAACCAACCTTGATGCGAACATCCCTGATTACACTAAAGAAATGCTGTATATCAATGCAGACATCAGTGGAACTGGAAAACAAATCCAGCAATATTTTGTGCATACCCCGATGAACCACTCAATTGGCGATACGCTTGAAGAGTTACAAATTGGGGGGACTGTTAATGGCCAATTAGGGTTATCTATTCCATTGGTGGCGGGTAAAGATGTTTTTGCCAAAGGGAAAGTTAATCTCAATAAAAATGATTTATACATTCAGCCAATTGATAGCACTATTTCCGCTTTAACGGGCAGTTTTGAGTTTAACAATGGAGATTTACGCGGTGAAAACTTGCAAGGCCATTGGTTTGAACAGCCCATTACTGTTGATTTCACCACTACAGATCAAGCAAAAAATTATTTAGTGGATGTGAATGTTAGCGGAAACTGGGCGGTGAATAAGTTGGCAATGTTGCCTGCTGAGATTAAGCAAAAGGTGTCAGGAACCACTAACTGGAAAAGCCAAGTTGCGATCACTATTCCGAATACAGCAAAAGAACCTGTTGGCTTACAAATAGACGTTAGCGCAGGGCTAAAACAACTGAAAAGCCAGCTACCCGCTATTGATAACGCTCTATTAGCCGAACTTGGGCAAATTAATGTTCAGGCTAAAGGAACAACAGAACAGTTGGTGGTTGGTGGTGATATCGGTAAGCGCATTGGTTTTAATACTCAATGGGGGCTGAGTAGTAAGCCTTTAAGCTTATTAAAAGCCCATGTTGCTCAATGGCGTGATGGTATTCCTGAATTACCTAAAAATGCAACTTTTGTTGTTGATTTGCCACCTATTACCGATATGAACTGGGAGAAATTAGCCGGGTTGCTAGTGTCATCCCATAGCCGCGAAGGGGGGATGAATATTGGTTTACCTGATATGCTTGAGGTCAATATTCCATCAATCTACCTCGCTGGGCAGCAATGGAATGCAGTAAATTTTTCCTATGACTTACAACGGGCTGAGCAATTAGTCAGTATCAATAGTGAAAACTTAAAAGGTTCGTTACAAATCTTTGCTTCACAGCCTTGGCAGGTCGCCATTGATTATTTGTATTACAACCCTAGTGAATCCTCTAGTACTCAAATCAATGACCTTGCTACGACACAAATCGATTTTAGCCAATGGCCGCGGTTCCAGTTTCACTGTAAAGAGTGTTGGGTCGCTGGGCAGAAATTGGGGGAAATTAGCGCTAATATCCAACCTAAAGGCACTTTATTGCAACTGACAGATGGCACGCTAGATAACAGCGTCACGAAATTAAAGTTAGATGCTATTTGGAACAGCGAAAAAGGCAATAAAACACAAATTGCAGGTTCATTAACCGGTGAAGCTTTTGACGAAACGGCGGCGTATTTTGGTATATTGGTTCCCATTATCCAATCACCTTATACTATTGAATTTGATTTAAATTGGGCTAATTTGCCTTGGTCACCAGATATCGCCTCTTTAAATGGTAAAATGTCTGCAAAATTGGGCAAAGGAGCGATTGCACAAATGGGCGGTGGTCGTGCAGGGCAAATATTGCGTCTAGTCAGTTTTGATGCCCTGTTGCGTAAACTACGATTTGATTTTAGCGATACATTTAGTGATGACTTTGATTTTGACTCCATTAAAGGGGATGCGACCATTAAAAATGGTGTACTGGTTTCGAAAAATACCTATGTTGATGGTTTAGTTGCCGATATCGCTTTTAATGGCCAAATTGACCTTGTTAAACGCCAAATTAATGTTGAAGCCGTCATTACACCGGAAATATCTGCTACAGTAGGAGTAGCAACCGCGTTTGTAGTAAACCCATTTGCAGGCGCTGCCGTATTTGCGGCAACGAAAGTGCTCGGTCCACTATGGAGTAAAGTTTCCGTTATTCGTTACCGAGTAACAGGTAGTTTGGACGAGCCGAAAATTGATGAAGTATTACGTCAACTGAAGGAGACTCAAGAGTAATGAAAAATGGCAACGTTGCACTTTTGCAGTTATGTAGCGGAAATAATACTAAACACAATTTGGCGCAAATCGAACAACAGATCAAACAGTTACCAGAGACTGTTGAATTAGTACTGACCCCTGAAAATGCATTGTTATTTGCGGATGCGGCGACTTATCGTAAACAAGCGGAAGAGCAAGGAAAAGGCCCTTTGCAAAGTGCGATCAGCGAAATGGCCAAACGTTATCATGTTTGGATTTTAATTGGCTCAATGCCAATGATTAGCCGTGAAGATCCTGAGCGTATTACAAGTAGTAGCTTATTATTTGATTCCGAAGGAAATATTAAAGCTCGCTACGATAAAATTCATATGTTTGATGTCAATATCGAAGACGAGCAAGGCACTTATAACGAGTCTGTGATTTATCAACGCGGTGAACATATCACTGTCGTTGATACACCCGTTGGTCGTCTTGGCATGACAATTTGCTATGATTTACGTTTTCCTGGTTTATTCCAAGCATTACGTGAACAAGGCGCAGAAATTATCTCTGTACCAGCGGCATTTACCCGTTACACCGGTCAAGCACATTGGGAGCCGTTATTACGTGCTCGTGCGATAGAAAACCAATGCTATATTTTAGCACCTGCTCAAGTCGGTGTGCACGGTACGCGTCGCACATGGGGGCACAGCCTTGCGGTTGATGGGTGGGGTAAAGTGATGAAAAAGAACGTGGATGCAGTCGCGTCTACGGTACTGAATATTAAAACAGACAGCTTGAGTGTCATGCGAGAGCAAATCAAAGTGGTGAAACATAACCGCTTTAGACCGCAATTGACATCCTTGATTAAAAAAGAAACCAAAGAGTAACGAATATGAGTTTAGTTTCTGTCAGCGAACATTTGCTGGCCGCCAACCGCCTTGGGCAAGAAAATCTGTATGACATTTTAGGTTTGTTATCTGAGCGCCATCTGGATTATGCGGATCTGTTCTTTCAATCTAGCTTCCATGAATCATGGGTGCTTGAAGATAGGATCATCAAAGATGGCTCTTACAATATCGACCAAGGTGTTGGTGTGAGAGCAGTCAGTGGTGAAAAAACCGGTTTTGCTTACGCAGACCAAATTTCGCTACATGCGCTGACACAAAGTGCGACCGCAGCACGCAGTATTGTGAATGAGCAAGGCTCTGGTAAATCACAAATTTTAACTAATGTTGAATATAAAAAACTGTATTCAGCAGCAGATCCACTGCAAAGCTTATCGCGGGAACAAAAAATTGATTTGCTGCACCGTGTTGACCAAGTTGCACGCGCAGAAGACCCACGTGTTATCGAGGTCAATGCCAGTTTAACCGGTGTTTATGAGCAAGTGTTAGTCGCCGCAACAGATGGCACTTTGGCGGCAGATGTTCGTCCGTTAGTGCGTTTGTCAGTCAGCGTGCTGGTGGAACATGACGGTAAGCGCGAACGCGGTGCAAGTGGCGGTGGTGGCCGTTATGGTTACGAATATTTCTTGGAAATTCACCAAGGGCAAGTGGTTGCTGAGCAATATGCACGTGAAGCGGTGCGTATGGCGCTGGTGAATTTGTCAGCGATCGCAGCGCCTGCTGGAATGATGCCGGTTGTGCTGGGTGCTGGTTGGCCAGGGGTTCTATTGCATGAAGCGGTAGGCCATGGTTTAGAAGGTGACTTTAACCGTCGCGGCACCTCTGTTTTTTCAGGTCAAATAGGCGAACAAGTGGCATCACCTCTGTGCACTGTGGTGGATGATGGCACGATAGCGGGCCGTCGAGGCTCTCTCGCCATTGATGACGAAGGGGTACCTGGGCAGTATAACGTCCTAATAGAAAATGGTATTTTACGTAATTATATTCAAGATAAACTGAATGCACGCCTGATGGGAGTTGCTCCAACAGGTAATGCACGCCGTGAATCTTATGCGCACTTACCTATGCCGCGTATGACCAATACCTACATGTTAGCAGGTACATCAACGCCAGAAGAAATTATTGCGAGTGTGGATAAAGGCATTTATGCACCAAACTTTGGTGGTGGTCAGGTAGATATCACCTCAGGTAAATTTGTATTTTCAACATCAGAAGCTTACCTGATTGAAAAAGGTAAGATTACTTCTCCTGTGAAGGGAGCGACGTTAATTGGCTCGGGTGTTGAAGCTATGCAGCAGATTTCAATGGTTGGTAATGACTTAGCGCTAGATAAAGGCGTTGGTGTTTGTGGCAAAGAAGGCCAAAGTGTCCCTGTTGGTGTAGGCCAACCTACATTAAAACTGGACAAACTGACTGTTGGCGGTACCGCATAATCGTTCTTGGCGATATAAACTAGGCTCTGCTCGCCCTTGTAACAACTTCTTGTCGATGTTGTGACTGGGGCGATTGTGTGCCTGCAAAGCACAAAACAACTGAGGTGTTATGAATAAACGTTTTTTACCCGTCGTATTGATGGCTATTTTGATTGTGATTAGCCTTTATTTTAATGGTGGAGATAAAACACCATCTGAACCATCCGTTAATCAAAGCAATCCACCTTCTCGTGAAGCGATAACGCCAAAAGAAACACCACAACCGATTGATAAGCTGACTGCACAAGATAACGTGGTTAGTTTTATGGAAAAATATCAAAAACTTCCCGCTTTCTATATGACGAAAAAACAAGCCCGTGAAGCCGGATGGGATGCGAAAAAAGGTAATCTTTGCGATGTGTTACCTGGAAGAGCGATTGGCGGCGACCGTTTTTCTAACCGTGAGAAAAGTTTACCCATTGCACAAGGACGCCAATGGTTTGAAGCAGACATTAATTATCGCTGTGGTCATCGCGGGGCGGACCGTTTGCTATACTCATCAGATGGGATGATTTTTGTGACTCATGACCATTATAAGAGCTTTACACAAGTCAACTAAAGGAAATACCTTGATGAGCAAACAGGTGAGCTTTGATTTCAGGCAGATAAACTCATTGAATGATTTTTATGACCAATTTGCTCAACAATTTTCCCTTCCTGATTGGTTTGGTCATAATCTTGATGCTTTGTGGGACATGGTTTCCGCAGGCATTGAGTTACCTGTAACCATCACGTTTTCACATATGACCGCGGAACAACGTATAAAATTCGCAGATGTTATTGATGTGATGAATGACGCACAAGACATGTGGGAAGAAGAGTTTATTTTTGCTTTAGATATAACAAAAAGCTCTAACTAATATTCCTATCACTCATGGTAAAGTCTAAATAAGATAACTGAGCTGATAGGGGTCTTTAGGATGAATAACGTTACTTGCACTGCATTTCCACTAAAAGAAAAAAAATTTCTTATTGTTCATGGCTACACGGCATCCCCTGAAAAAAATTGGTTTCCATGGTTGAAATCAGAGCTTGAAGCCTTAGGCGCTTTTGTTAACGTCCCCACCATGCCTGACTCTTTAGCCCCCAACCCTGAAAGGTGGCAGCAGCGCTTGCAGCATTTACCTTTTGATATTGATGAAAATACGATTTTGATTGGCCATAGCTTAGGTTGCGTTACTGCATTGCGGTTTCTTCAACATGCAGGGCAATCGGTGGCAGGTTATGTATTGGTATCAGGGTTTGACGAAGAACAGCCTACATTGCCTGAATTACAGCCTCACACCGTTGAACCATTGAATTATGACGAACTCATAAAAGTGGCAAATAATCGAATATCGATTATATCAACCAATGATGAAATTGTGTCGCCGGGGTCTTCGAAAGCATTGGCAGAGGCCTTAAAAACACAGGTTATTATTGAGGAATCTGCTGGGCATTTCCTTGATAGAGAAGGCTATACTGAGTTCAAAACACTACTTGATACGATCAAAACGCATTTTAGCTAGTTATGGTTGGTAAGAATACTAGGCACACTGGTTTTGAGTATTTCAATCAACTCTGGGTCCATATATGGGTAATCATCAGGAATATCCAGAACATGAAGCGGTTTGTATTCCAAAAGGCGGGGGAAATCTGCTTTTAAGCGGTTTTTATGTTTTTGCTCCATCACAAAAATTACATCTGCCCAGCGGATTAAATCCGCATTAACAGGGCGCTTCGCATTGCGGCTCGTTCCCGCTGAACGGGTGACCCAACTTTCATGGTTGCGCCAGATCTGTTCAGCGGTTGGACTACGCCATTGGTTTTTACTGCAAATGAATAAAATATTCACGAGTTGTTGTGTATCTCTTCAAGGCTAATACGGGCAAGCTGTATATTACTTACTTGCGGGTATGCCATACCTAATTGGGCTGCACGGATCATTTTTTCGCTACGGCCGTACATTTGTTTCCAGTTTTTTTCAGGTGTATAGCAGTCAACTAGTCGTGAATTTAGTTGATCACGGGATTTATTGATTCGAGCTTTGGCTCTGCGCCATGCTCTATTTCGGGTATTATCCATATCTTCCTCATTATTTATCGGGGGTCAGCAGCCGCGATAATACGGGTCAGAGTATGTCTAACAATGGCATGATAGGTTGTTTCGGCAGCGCTATCAACACGCTTCTGGCTTTTTCAGATTATTGCTTAATTTACAAAGAAAAATCCCCTAACCGTAGCATAGGGGATAATTCATTAAGCCATTTCAGAGAGATCTTTCAAATATTGAAAGATTTGGCGATAAGCTTTCGGCGGTTTGTTGCCTTCACGCTCTTTTTTTGCATTACGGACTAATGCACGCAGTTGTTGCCTGTCTGTTTGTGGGAACAGGGCAACCACGTCTTCAATGACTTCATCACCGCCATCTAATAAACGGGTACGTAAGTCTTCCAGTTTATGTAAAATTACCACTTGCTGGTTGTGGCGGTTTTTAAGCTTGTCCAGAGCCTCAGTAATGGGCTCAACCTCACGTGAACGTAATAACTTACCAATCAATTGCAATTGGCGGCGACGGCCTTCACGTTTGATTTTTTGGGCAAGTTCAATGGCTTCAAGTAATTGAGTATCTAACGGGATGCGTTCTAATTCACTTTTACTTAAATCAACGAGCTCAGCCCCTAACTTTTTGAGGATCTCAGCATCGCGTTTAATTTCGCTTTTACTGACCCAAATGATTTCCTCGTCTTCTTCGTCTTGCGGCGCTGGGATATCATCCAGCCAGTCATCAGGCTGTTTGGCCATATCGATTTTCCTTTTTACCGAACACAGTGGTTTAATTACGCGTAATTAATATGATTTACTGTGTTGTGAGTGTTAACATTCATCTATTATATATTGTAACTGGGAAAACCCCTCTATGACTACCTAGCATTTGCTTGTTAGGGCAGAAAATCACGTTTCCCCCACATTATTGATTGGACTAAAGCATGAGTGTAACTGAACAAGTCACCGAACAACGTAAAAAACTCGAAGAAGCCGTCGCGCACGCATTAGAATTTGCTAAAACACGTTGTGATGCTGCGGAAGTCGCAGTAAACAAAAGCACTGGGATTAGTGTAAGTACCCGCCAAGGGGAAGTCGAAAATGTTGAGTTTAACAGTGATGGAGCGCTAGGGATCACTGTTTATTATCAACAACGTAAAGGCAGTGCGTCTTCAACAGATTTAAGCCCTGAAGCTATTGAACGGACTGTTCAGGCGGCAATTGATATTGCTAACTATACCTCAGAAGACCCGTGTGCAGGGCCGGCAGACAAATCTTTGCTGGCTTTTGAAGCACCAGACCTCAATTTGTTTCAAGCGAGCGAACTTTCTCCTGAAGAAGCGATCCGCTTAGCGTCGATTGCGGAAATGTCAGCATTAAATGCAGACTCCCGCATTGTGAATACGGAAGGCGGTAGCTTTAATGGGCACTACGGGGTTCGTGTATTTGGTAACTCCCATGGCATGCTGCAAAGCTATTGTTCAAGCCGCTATTCGATGTCAAGTTGTGTGATTGCTGAGCAAAATGGTGAAATGGAGCGTGATTACGCTTATACGATTGGCCGTAGCTTAGGGGCATTACAGTCGCCTGAGTGGGTTGGGCAGGAGTGTGCTCGTCGTACTTTATCTCGTTTATCGCCACGTAAATTACCGACAATGAAAGCCCCTGTTATTTTTGCTGCAGAAGTGGCAACAGGCCTATTTGGTCACTTAGTTGGTGCCATTAGTGGCAGCAGTATTTACCGTAAATCTTCTTTCTTACTCGATAGCTTAGGAAAGCAAATTTTACCAAGCTGGCTAACTATCAATGAGCAACCCCATTTAATGGGCGGGTTGGCGTCATCACCTTTTGATAGCGAAGGCGTACGCACTTGTGAGCGCAATATTGTCGAAAATGGCGTTTTGCAAACGTGGTTAATGACCAGCTATTCTGCAAGAAAATTGGGTTTACAAAGTACTGGGCATGCTGGAGGCATCCATAACTGGCGTATTGCAGGGCAAGGGCTTTCATTCGAAGCATTGCTGAAACAAATGGGAACAGGGCTAGTCGTTACTGAATTAATGGGACAAGGGGTTAGTGGTATCACTGGTGATTACTCTCGTGGGGCTTCAGGTTTTTGGGTCGAAAACGGTGAAATTCAGTATCCTGTGAGTGAGATTACCATTGCTGGTAACCTAAAAGAGATGTGGGCGAATATGGTTACTATCGCTGATGATATTGAAACTCGCAGTAATATTCAGTGTGGTTCGGTACTGATCCCAGAAATGAGTATTGCCGGGGAGTAGGTTTCTACTCTGCCCATTTAAAGGCAACAAAAAAGGCACTCAATTGAGTGCCTGAATATGTCAGAGGACTTACCTGAGTTTTTTAAATAAAACTTTTTTCGCTAAGCCTTCCTTAATTCAGCCGTTATCGTTATTAACGGTGGAACTCACCAGCCGCTTCTGGCTGATAAACGATTTCCAGTACGCGAACACGCGTTTGAACACCGTTTGGCAGTTCCCAGCTGATTTCATCGTTTACATGCAATCCCAACAAAGCTGCCCCAATCGGTGCCATAACAGACAGCTGCTCTGCACTATCTTTCAGGGACGCAGGGTAAACTAAGGTGCGTGTGCGTTCTTCGTTGCTGATTAAATCCAAAAAGCGAACGGTACTGTTCATCGTGACCACATCCGCAGGGATCTCTTGCGGGCTTAAGATATCTGCACGGTCAAGTTCATCATTGAGCGCTTCGGCAACTGGTGTGCCCGCATAAGCCGGCTGTTCCATCAGTGCATCTAAACGTTCAGCATCTAAATCATTGATAATAATTGTTGGCTTTGTCATACCACACTCCAATAGAGACATACAAAGCAAACACCCCCCACCCATAAGGTAGGGGGTGTCGCTAGAAATAAGTTTGTTTAAAATATTAGGCGCTATACGCTTTAAAGGGAAGAGATCATGATCACGATCTCTAAGCCTGCCTAGATAAAAATCTACTGATTGATATTATCAGTAGCTAGCTTGAAACTCAGCTGCTTTTCATCAGCGATATCAGCTATTCTTCATCAAACCTGTTTTCGAATAGGTTGATAATTGCGGACAAGGCCTGGTTTTCATCTGGGCCGCTAACTTCGATATCAATCTTACTGCCTTGTTCTGAGTCTAACATCAACATCGCAATAACGCTATCGGCCTCAGCCTCAATTTGATTATTATTACGCAAAATAACTCTTGAGTTAAATTGTTTAACTAAATCATAGAGTAACATAGCAGGCCTTGCATGCATTCCAAGCCGATTTTTGAGCGTTATTGTGGCTTTTACTGTCATTGCTGTTATTTGCGCTTTTCCAATGTTCTGTGGCGTGACTGCACGTTTTTACCACGGGAACGGAAATAGTCGGCAAGTTGCTCTGCGACATACACGGAACGGTGTTTACCTCCCGTACAGCCAATTGCAACAGTTAAGTAGCTACGGTTATTGGTTTCTAACATCGGCAGCCATAATTCTAAATAGCTACGAGTTTGATAGATGAAGTTATGGACTTCAGTATGCCTATCCAAGAATGCAGCGACTGGCCGGTCAAGGCCTGTCATCGGGCGCAATTTCGGGTCCCAGTGTGGGTTGGGTAAAAACCGTACATCGAATACATAATCGGCATCAATAGGAATACCATGTTTGAAACCAAAGGATTCAAACACCATTGTCAGTTCACGCTCACGCTTGCCCATCAAACGTGTTCTTAGCATTTCAGCTAATTCATGAACGGACATTTCAGAAGTATCGATGACTAAATCAGCACGAGAGCGTAAAGGCTCAAGTAACTCATTTTCTTCATCTATTGCGCTCTCAAGTGAAAGATTTTTACTTGAAAGTGGGTGCAACCGACGAGTGTCACTGTAACGGCGAATAAGCGTGTTGCGGTCAGCATCTAGAAACAACAATTGAGGAGAGAAGGTTGAAGGCAATTTATCAATCGCTTCTTCGAAAATCTCTGGATTATCGGGCATATTACGCACGTCGATACTAACCGCTGCTGAAATGTTACGATCAGCCAGTGAATTCGCTAACTCCGGTAGTAATACAACCGGTAGGTTATCTACGCAATAGAAACCCATATCTTCCAGCGCACGTAAGGCAACGGATTTCCCCGAACCGGAACGGCCGCTGACTATCATCAGCACCATGAGCTTGCTCCCTTTTGTTTCCTAATAATGAGTTTCTTGAAAAGCAGTACTTGCCAATTAATATTATTTAGAAACCATAACAATATCATTTGCATATGGCAAGATACATAATTTATCACTTACTCTGTAATTATGCTGTATAGCTCTTCATCACTTTGTGCACTGCGTAGGCGTTTACAGAGCGTTTTATCGGCTAGTTTTTTGGCGATAAGCGACAACGTATGCAGGTGCGTTTTACATTGGTCAGATGGCACAAGTAAGGCGAAAAGCAAGTCAACAGGTTGATTATCAATTGCATCAAAAGCAATGGGTTCCTCTAGATGTAAAAAGACGCCGACAGCACGGCTACTTTCACCTTCATTCAGCTTTCCATGAGGAATGGCAATACCACCACCAATACCTGTTGTGCCAACTTTTTCTCTGGTTAATAACGCTTCAAATACCGTATTTTCAGGTAATTCCAATTCAACGGCAGCCAGCTCACTAATAATTTCTAAAGCTCTTTTTTTACTCGTGCACACAATATTATTACGTGTACAGGCTGATGATAAAACAACGTTTAACTGGATTTCTATATCACTATTCATTTTATTGTTCACTTAGGACTACAAAACCAGATGGTGTATCCCACCATCTGGTTTGAAACATTATTCGGCTAATTAATAAGCCGCATCAATGCATTAATGTTGTCTCAGTTTTTCTTTATGTTTGGTTAATTGGCGCGACAGCTTGTCTACGAGTACATCTATAGCAGCGTACATATCATTTTCTTCCGCTGATGCGTGGAGATCCGCTCCATTAACTTGCACGGTTGCTTCAGCAATTTGCTGAACTTTTTCAACTTTCAAGACAACTTGGATACCATTAATGCGATCAAATAATTGCTCCAATTTTTTGAGTTTTTTCTCAACAGTCTCGCGCAATGCAGGAGTAACTTCAATATTGTGTCCAGTAATCTGAAATTCCATACAATCTTCCTTATTTTATCAATTAAACCAGTTGCTTACGCTGGTTAGAGGGCGGAATGGATAACGATTCTCGATACTTAGCAACAGTTCTGCGAGCGACTTGAATGCCTTGTTCTGCAAGCATACTCGTCAATTTACTGTCACTCAATGGTTTTGCTGGGTTTTCAGCAGCAACCAGTTTTTTCACCAATGCTCGAATTGCGGTTGAGGAGGCTTCGCCACCTGTGTCCGTATTGACATGGCTGGAGAAAAAATATTTCAACTCAAAAATGCCTCGTGGGCTATGGAGAAACTTTTGAGTTGTCACTCGTGAGATAGTTGATTCATGCATGTCCACTTGATAGGCGATATCGGCCAGTATCATCGGTTTCATGTGTTCCTCACCCAGCTCAAAGAATTCTTGTTGCTGTTCTACAATACAAGTCGCGACTTTTAATAGTGTCTCGTGGCGGCTCTCAAGGCTTTTAATCAGCCATTTTGCATCTTGTAGATGACTACGAATATATTGAGAATCATCTTCATTTGCTGAATTGTTTAGCATCGAAGCATAATGGTTATTAATACTTAGTTTAGGGATGCTATCTGTATTTAATTCAACTTGCCAGTGCCCTGCGATTTTTTTCACTAAAACATCTGGAATAACGTATTCCGACTCCCCAGTATTGATGGATTGGCCTGGTTTTGGATTCAGCGTTAAAATTAAGTCTATCGCAGTTTTTAGGGCATCTTCTTTTAAACGAGTTAATTTCCCCAACTGACGAAAGTCACGGTTAGCCAATAAATCAATATGATTACTGATAATGAGCTTTGCATCTTGTAGCCCATCAGTTTCCTTAGGGTAGAGTGACAATTGGATTAATAAACACTCTTTTAAGTCTTGTGCTGCGACACCCAATGGGTCGAAATGCTGAATACGTTTTAGGACAGCAATGACTTCTTCAATACTAATCTCTGGGTTATCAATCCCTTCATGTATATCAGAAATAGCTGTTGTCAGGTAACCGGAATCATCTATTGAATCAATAATAGCTGTAGCTATTGCTCTGTCCGTGTCAGTAAAAGGGGTCAGTTCAGCTTGCCACGTCAGGTAATCTTGTAATGTTTGCGTAGTTTCACCTTGATAAACAGGGAGTTCATCAAAATTATAATCATTACTGGTGCCTGACGGCGTTCCTGCCGTATATATTTCATCCCAATTAGTATCTAAAGGGAGCTCATCCGGCATATCATGGTTTTCGAGCGCATCTTTGGTATCAAGCTCACTGGTATCCGCATTTTCATTCAGGGAGTCAATAGATTCAGTCTCGGGATTTAATTCTTCTTGCTCAAGCAGTGGGTTTGTTTCCAAGGCGAGTTGAATTTCTTGCTGAAGCTCAAGTGTAGACAGCTGCAACAAGCGGATAGCTTGCTGCAATTGAGGGGTCATTGCAAGTTGTTGACTGACTCTAAGCTGCAAACTTTGCTTCATGAATCTGCTTTAATCTCCCTAAAAAAGTGACAACACGATAATTTATAACCGGAAACCTTCACCCAAGTATACACGTTTTACTTGCTCGTTCTCTAAGATCATGGTTGGTGATCCATGAGCAATTAAGTGCCCTTGGCTGACAATATAGGCTCTTTCACACACATCTAAGGTTTCACGCACGTTATGGTCGGTGATTAACACACCGAGGCCGTAATCCCTTAAGTGCTGAATAATTTTTTTGATATCTAAGACGGAAATAGGGTCAACACCCGCAAAAGGTTCGTCTAATAAAATAAATTTTGGGTTAGCAGCAAGTGCACGAGCAATTTCAACACGACGGCGTTCCCCACCAGATAGCGACTGCCCCATGCTGTCGCGAAGATGAGTAATACTAAATTCTTCCATCAGTTCTTCAGCACGTTCTTTACGTTGTTGGGAACTCAAATCTTCGCGAATTTCTAACACAGCCATTAAGTTATCATAAACACTGAGGCGGCGAAAAATTGAGGCTTCTTGAGGAAGATAGCCAATTCCGCGGCGCGCACGTTCATGCAGCGGTAAAAGGCTGATATCTTCACCATCAATCATAATTTTGCCAGCGTCCCGCTGAACAATACCCACCACCATATAAAAGGTCGTTGTTTTACCGGCACCATTTGGCCCCAATAAGCCAACGATTTCACCTGATTTAACTTCCAAGCTGACATCTTCAACGACTTTACGTTTTTTATAGGCTTTAGCTAGATTTTCAGCGGTTAGTGTCGCCATAACAGTTATTTACTCTTACTTGCTGATGAATTTTTATTTGCCGCAGGGCCTTTTTCTTGCAATTGTGCCGGCAGTATCACGGTGGTGACGCGTTTACCTTTATCACTAAACGCTTCCATTTGTTGCGTTGGAACTAAATAGGTAATTTTGTCACCCTGAATATTGCTGTCTAACTGCTCAAGATAGGCATTACCTGTTAATGTGACGAGTTGTTTATCAACCTCATAACGGGCTTTGCTGGCATGGCCTTTAATCGGTTTACCATCATCCTGTAATTGGTAAAAGGTAACCGGGGTCCCAAAGGCCTCAATCACAATTTTATCCGAGTCACTACTTGGACGTGTTACAACCACTTTATTGGCTCTGATATCAATAGAACCTTGTTTAATAACAACATCATCAGTAAAGGTGGTGACGTTTTTTTCTAAATCAAGAGATTGTTTGACCGAATTAATCGTCATTGGCTGCTGCGTATCACTCTTTAATGCCATCGCAGGTAGGCTAAGAGCCAAAATTGCACTGGCAACAGCTCCTTGAATAAAACGTTTCTTAGTTACTTGATTCATTTTAATGCTCTTCTGGTTGTAACACATAATGAGTTTTTACATCTTCGATTAATTCAGCCGTTTTTGTACGAAGGTTTCCCTTCATTTTCATACCGGTAGAATTGAGACCATGTCCAATAATGGTCACTTTATCATCAGATGAAACGTCTTGTGTTGTCAAATTGACAACTGCACTCTCAGTTGTAATTCGTTGGATCTGCGACTCTTTGGTTAAGCTATCAACCTGAACATCGCTATATAAATAGAGAATTCTATCGTTCGTTAACCGTGCTTTGAAAGCCTTAACCGTCCAGGTTGGCTCGCCAGCTTCGTTATAAGTGGTTAGAACAGGTTTCGAAAACCACGTGATTTTTCCTTCAGTATAATTATCTATTTTCTCTGAAACGAGTTTATACGCTAAATTACCCGTTGGATTATAGACAAAAGTCACTGAATCATCAGTTTGATAATTAGGTTGCCCATCATTAATTACTTTATCCTCTGCACTGTCGGAATCATTACCCGCTAAATTCCAGCCGATAAGGCCTAATACTACTAAGGATAAAATAACAATTAACCACTTCTTCGCATTGCTCATGAATTCAATCTATTCGTTATATTGATAAACCTTTTGCTTCTTCCAGTTTGTCTTGAGAAAGCAAAATAAGGTCACAAAGTTCGCGGACTGCACCTTTTCCCCCACCAATACGAGTCACGTAATCAGCTCTCGGTAATAACAAAGGATGGGCATCAGCGACGGCGACGGATAAGCCTACTTTGGCCATAACAGGCCAGTCAATCAGATCGTCTCCAATATAAGCTATTTCTTCAGCTGATAATTGTAGTGTATCTAACAGTTCGTAATACGCCAAAAGCTTATCGCTTTGACCTTGGTAAAGATATGTAATGCCTAATGTTTGAGCCCTATCTTCAAGAAGTTTCGCTTTTCTTCCTGTTATGATGGCGACTTCAATACCGGAAGTTAATAAGCAGCGTATCCCATAGCCGTCACGGACATTAAAAGCTTTGAGTTCCTCGCCATTATTCCCCATATAGACCAAGCCATCTGACATGACACCATCAACATCACAGATCAGTAATTTGATTTTTTCTGCTTTATTTAAAACAGTATTGGCAACAGGGCCATAGCAGGTTTCCAAAAAGGTAGACGTCATGGTATTTCCTTATGTTATACAACACCGGCTTGTAGCAGATCATGCATATGTAGCACACCGACTAATTTATTATCATTTGCGACTAATAACGAAGTCACGTGCCGAGATTGCATTAAATTTAGTGCTTCAACCGCTAACATTGTTGGTGATACCCGAATTCCACCGGGGGTCATTAAATCAGCAATCTTAGCGTTATTTAGGTCGATTCCCATATCAAAGATACGGCGTAAATCCCCATCAGTGAAAATACCTTCAATATTCATGTCATCATCACAAATGACTGTCATCCCCAGTTTTTTACGGGTGATTTCCACTAAAGCCTCACGTAAAGACGCGCTTTTAGGAATATGGGGGATTTCATCTCCCGTATTCATTAAATCACGAACGAGGAGTAAAAGTTTGCGCCCAAGTGCGCCACCTGGATGCGAAAGCGCAAAATCATTCGCCGTGAACCCGCGTGCAGTTAATAAGGCAATAGCTAATGCATCTCCCATTACAAGTGTCGCTGTTGTACTCGTGGTCGGTGCTAGCCCCAAAGGACAGGCTTCTTGAGGTACTTTGATACACAAGTGGACATCTGCATATTTTCCCATATTACTTTCAGGGTTGTTAGTCATACAGATTAAAGGCACTTTAATTCTTTTTAAAACAGGAAGTAAGGCTAAAATTTCCCCTGACTCACCAGAATTTGAAATAGCTAACACAACATCTTTATGAGTAATCATTCCAAGGTCACCGTGGCTAGCTTCCCCTGGGTGAACAAAAAATGATGGCGTTCCTGTACTTGCTAGTGTAGCGGCAATTTTACGGCCAATATGCCCCGATTTCCCCATTCCCATTACGACGACTTTGCCTTCACAGTTAAAAATAAGCTGGCAAGCGTTGTCAAAGTCAGTATTGATATATTGTTCTAGGTTTTTTAAACCTTCGTGTTCGATATGGAGAACTTCTTTACCTACTTTCTGAAAATCGAAGTTTGACATTTCTAGTTCCATGCGTAGCTTTTAAGTTAATCGGATTAGCGAAATCAAATTGTATAACGAATACTTAGTATCAGTAAGTATTTTGTCAGTTAAGCACTTTTTAATGTTAGTTTTATACTTAATGAGTATTTTAGGGTGCTTCGATGTAGAATTTAATATGTACAAGATGGTTTTATTAGCATCTTGAACCAAAAATAGATATGCAAATTCGCGTATCCTCAAGTTAGGTAATCACAACATTCTAAGAGCTATCTGCTGTTAATAGTGATAGTTTTTGCTGACTATAAATAAATTATATTGTTTTTTCTCTGTTTCCTTTTGATAAAAACAGAGTTGTAATTCTAAAAGTCATATTTTCGACGCTATAATACTATAAATTCTATTTTGTTGTGATATTTGACGATTTTCAGTTTATCTTTCGGTAACATCTGAACGGATAAAAACATTTACGCGTGGTGTATAACGAGTTATTTAACATGCAAGCACAGACAGACAACTTAATTGAAGTACGGAACATGTCCTTTACTCGAGGAAATCGGAAAATATTTGAGAATATTAATCTGACCGTTCCCCGTGGAAAAATTACGGCAATTATGGGGCCGTCAGGGATTGGTAAAACCACATTACTGCGCTTGATTGGGGGCCAATTACGGCCAAACGAAGGTGAAATTTGGTTTGATGGTGACAATATTCCAACACTGTCACGCTCAAAGCTGTATCAGTCCCGTAAAAAGATGAGCATGCTGTTTCAATCAGGGGCGCTATTTACGGATATGAACGTATTCAATAATGTGGCTTTCCCTCTACGTGAGCACACGAATCTGCCAGAATCGCTGATTCACACTACGGTAATGATGAAATTAGAGGCGGTTGGTTTACGTGGCGCCGCAAAATTAATGCCATCCGAATTGTCAGGTGGTATGGCACGGCGTGCTGCATTAGCGCGTGCTATCGCACTTGACCCAGATTTAATCATGTTTGATGAACCTTTTGTCGGTCAAGACCCGATTACTATGGGGGTTTTGGTTAAATTGATTGATGAGCTTAATCAAGCACTGGGTGTGACCTGTGTCGTGGTTTCCCATGATGTTCCAGAAGTATTGAGCATCGCAGATAATGCTTATATTGTTGCACAGCAGCACGTCATTGCTCAGGGAACAGGCGAGGAATTACGTGAAAACCAAGACCCTCGTGTGCGACAATTTCTTGATGGTATTGCGGATGGGCCTGTTCCATTCCGTTTTCCCGCCAATGATTATCTAGCTGATTTATTAGGGTAAAATAAGATGATAATAAAGGCGATAGCAGCCTTCGGACGCCGATGGATTGATATATTTTCCGCGTTTGGTCGAGCAGGTTACATGCTGTTTCGCGCCTTACTCGGCAAACCAGAGTTTCGTAAACAATGGCCATTATTGATGAAGCAATTGTACGCCATTGGTGTGCAGTCATTGCTGATCATCGCTGTCTCAGGGTTATTTATTGGGATGGTTTTAGGGTTACAAGGTTATTTGGTTCTCACTACTTTTAGTGCTGAAGCTAGCTTAGGTATGATGGTGGCACTTTCACTATTACGTGAATTAGGCCCTGTTGTGACCGCCTTGTTGTTTGCTGGACGAGCGGGTTCTGCATTAACAGCTGAAATTGGCTTAATGAAAGCGACTGAACAAATTTCTAGCCTTGAAATGATGGCAGTTGACCCGCTTAGGCGTGTGATAGCCCCACGGTTTTGGGCTGGTTTTATTAGTATGCCGTTGTTATCTCTTATTTTTGTTGCTGTCGGTATTTTAGGTGGCGCACTAGTTGGGGTTGACTGGAAGGGGATTGATGAGGGCTTTTTCTGGGCTTCAATGCAATCTTCCGTTGATTGGCGGCTAGATTTAGTCAACTGTGTGATTAAAAGCTTAGTCTTTGCTATCACAGTGACTTGGATCGCATTATTTAATGGCTATGATGCCATCCCAACTTCGGAGGGGATAAGCCAAGCTACAACAAGAACAGTTGTGCATGCGTCATTGTCTGTTTTAGGACTGGATTTCGTACTTACCGCACTGATGTTTGGGAACTAAGTCATGCAAAGTAAAAAAAGTGAAATATGGGTTGGTTGTTTTATGTTGCTGGCGATTGCCGCAATTATCTTTTTATGTTTAAAAGTCGCTGATTTAAAATCGATAGGAAGCCAATCCACCTATCAAATCTCAGCCTCTTTTGAAAATATTGGTGGCTTAAAAGAAGGCTCACCAATTAAAGTTGGTGGTGTGGTGGTTGGCCGAGTTGCCAGTATCACACTAGATAAAAAGAATTATGTTCCTGAAGTTAAAATTGATTTATTGAGCGAATACGACAATATTCCTGATTCAAGCTCGCTGTCAATTCGCACGTCAGGTTTGTTGGGTGAACAGTATATTGCAATGAATATCGGCCCAGATGATGAAGAATTAGGTATAGCAATCTTAAAAAATGGCGGGCGTCTTGAAGATACTAAGCCAGCTATGGTATTAGAAGACTTAATTGGCCAGTTTTTATATAAAAGTGGTGATAGCCAAGGTGCAGAGCCAGAGTCAACTGCACAGTAATTTGATGCTCCCTTTGAAGAATAAAGGAATGAATTATGTTTAAACGTTTAATGATGGTTGCTATGTTGGCAATTGCGCCATTTGCCATGGCAGTAGACCAAACCAACCCTTATAAATTAATGGATGAAGCGGCGGCGAAAACGTTTAACCGCTTGAAATCAGAGCAACCTAAAATTAAGCAAGACCCTGAGTACCTTAGAACAATTGTTCGTGAGGAATTATTACCTTATGTACAAGTTAAATATGCAGGGGCTTTGGTGTTAGGAACCTATTATAAAGGGGCAACTCCTGTACAGCGTGAGGCTTATTTCAAAGCGTTTGAAGATTACCTTGAGCAAGTTTATGGTCAAGCATTGGCCATGTACCATGGTCAAACGTATCAAATAGCACCAGAGCAACCGTTGGGAGATAAAAACATTGTTGCTATTCGTGTGACTATTGTTGATACCAACGGCCGCCCTCCCGTACGTTTAGATTTCCAATGGCGTAAAAATAGTAAAACTGGCTACTGGCAAGCTTACGACATGATTGCAGAAGGTGTGAGTATGATCACAACTAAGCAAAATGAATGGGGTGATATTTTACGTAAGCAAGGTGTTGATGGCTTAACAAAACAGTTAGAAATCAGTGCAAAAGCACCTATTACTTTAGAAGAGAATAAGTAATATGAGTCAGTTGTTAGCATGGGAACTCATTGAAACAACGCTATATTTCAACGGGACATTAGACCGTGATTCGCTTATGTCGTTTTGGAATAAAAAAGAGTCATCGCTAGAACATACTGAAAGTATAGATGTTTCTGGTCTTAAACATGTGGACTCAACAGGGTTGGCGATGCTCGTTCGCTTAAAAGGTGAATTCCAAGCTAAAAACCGTTCACTGAATATTACTGGTGTCAGTGATAACTTGAAGACATTGATTGAGCTATACGGGGTTCAAGAGGTTATTCTCAATTAGGTTAAATATCCTAAATTGGGTCAAGTTATGTAAAAATGAGCGCCTCTATGTGCTTTTCGGCACGAGAGGCGTTTTCTTTGGTTTAAGTGTTAAGCCTAATCCTTTAGGATAGAGGATTAAGCTCTGGCTGTTCTTATTGCGATGTTTCTGTATGCAACGCATGCAATTTGCACTATTTAGAGTAAAATTATAAATCACAAATAATTAATAAATTGAGTCATTATGGATACCAACGAAATTAAGCAAGTATTGATGGAAAAATTGTCTCTGAATGAGGCTATTGTTACTGGTGATGGTAGCCACTTTCAGGTTATTGCTGTCGGTGACATGTTTGACGGCATGAGCCGTGTTAAGCAACAGCAAGCAATTTATGCACCTTTAATGGAGTATATTGCGGATAACCGCATTCATGCTTTGTCTATTAAAGCGTACACCCCTGCGCAATGGGAGCGCGATCGTAAACTTAGTGGCCTTTGATTTCAAAGCCTAAGCGAACAGACTGTAAAATTCGACATACGAGAATACTTGAATGGATAAGTTTTTAGTTAAAGGACCAACCCGCTTAGAGGGTGAGGTCACGATATCTGGCGCAAAAAACGCGGCATTACCAATCCTGTTCGCTGCTCTATTGGCCGAAGAGCCAGTAGAAATACAGAATGTCCCTCATTTGAGGGATATTGACACAACGATTAAATTATTAAATCAACTTGGTACTAAAGTAAAACGCAATGGCTCAGTATATGTTGATGCAAGCACGGTAACGACATACTGCGCGCCTTATGACCTCGTTAAAACCATGCGTGCATCCATCTGGGCTTTAGCGCCATTGGTCGCTCGTTTTGGTCATGGTGAAGTTTCTTTACCAGGTGGTTGTGCTATCGGTGCTCGCCCTGTTGATTTACATATTTCTGGTTTAGAGCAATTAGGCGCAAAGATTGCTTTAGAAGATGGTTATGTGAAAGCAACGGTTGATGGTCGCTTAAAAGGTGCTTGCATTGTGATGGATAAAGTCAGTGTGGGGGCGACAGTCTCTATTATGACAGCGGCAACCTTAGCTGAAGGAACCACAATAATTGAAAATGCGGCACGTGAACCTGAAATTGAAGATACCGCTAACTTCCTAAATACCCTAGGTGCAAAAATCACTGGGGCAGGGACTGACCGCATTGTAATTGAAGGTGTTGAACGTTTAGGTGGTGGAGTTTATAAAGTACTGCCTGACCGTATTGAAACGGGAACATTCTTGATTGCTGCTGCGGTTTCACGCGGTAAAGTCATCTGCCGTAATGCTCGCCCAGATACACTGGATGCGGTGCTAGCTAAATTGCGTGAAGCTGGGGCTAAAATTGAAATCGGTGATGACTGGATTAGCCTAGATATGGAAGGCAAGCGTCCAAAAGCGGTGACATTACGTACAGCACCACACCCAGGGTTCCCAACTGATATGCAAGCACAGTTTAGCTTACTTAATCTTGTTGCTGATGGGGCGGGGATGATCACTGAAACGATTTTTGAAAATCGTTTTATGCATATCCCTGAGCTGATCCGTATGGGAGCTCATGCTGAAATTGAAAGCAATACTGTGTTATGTCACGGTGTTGAAAAATTAACTAGTGCGCAGGTAATGGCAACAGATTTACGAGCATCTGCAAGTTTAGTTATTGCGGGCTGCATTGCTGAAGGGACAACGACAGTTGACCGTATTTATCATATTGACCGTGGTTATGAGCACATCGAAGATAAGCTACGTGGTTTAGGTGCTGATATTCAGCGCGTACATTCAGATGATTAATGCATTGGTAGGGTGAATGGGGCTCCTCCATTCAGCGAATCAAAAAAGGTTGTTCGATATCGAGCAACCTTTTTTTACGAAAGAGTATTTATCAATGATTATCCTGCCTGCTCATCAGGAATTTCTTCAATAATCACATCAATGTTTTTAATTTCGCCATCTCGTAAGATTTGCACTGCGGTTTTGCTTCCGGGGCGGATTTCTGCGACTAGATCCATAGTTTCTGCGGCTGAAATGGCAGGTTTGCCATCAACCGATAAAATAATATCCCCTTGTAGTATGCCCGCTTTAGCTGCTGGCCCATTTGGGGCAACTTGGAAAACCCGCAAGCCTTGTATTTGGTTAATATTATTGTTATTTGACCTAATTTGAGGCAGTTCACGCGCCGTAATACCAATATAACCACGGATCACTCGGCCATCACGGATTAGCTTATCCATGATTTTAGTGGCAAGGGCGGTTGGAATGGCAAAGCTTAACCCCTCAGAACTAATGCCTTGGCCTGCTGTGAAAGAAAGTGTGTTAATGCCAACTAACTCCCCCTCGGTATTAATTAATGCCCCGCCAGAGTTACCCGAGTTGATTGAGGCATCGGTTTGCAGGAAATTTTGCCGACGGGTAGAGCTTAACCCTACGCGACCCGTTGCACTGATAATCCCCTGAGTAACGGTTTGGCCTATGTTATAAGGGTTACCAATAGCGAGTACGACATCACCAACATGAGTGACCCGTTGCGTATTAATTGGAATAACGGGTAGGTTATCAGCGTCAATTTTCAATACGGCGAGATCAGTCAATGGGTCCGAGCCAACCAGTAAGGCATCAAAAATAGCACCATCTTGTAAAGCGACTAAGATTTGGTCTGGGTTATCAACGACGTGTTTATTCGTGATAATGTAGCCATTTGGGCTCATGATCACACCCGAACCGAGGGATTTTAATTCACGCCCTGACTGGGAAAAACTACCTTTTGAGCTACTGTAAACATAGACTACTGCAGGCGCAGCACGGCGTACTGCTTTATTATAACTGACGGGCTCGCTATTTGTTTTACCATATAATAAGTCGGCTAAACCTTGAGGGCGCAACGAAGGAACCGCAACGATAATAATCAATGCAGTCAACAGGCCAAGCATGACAGATAAGGTTAGCTTCTTCACCATAGGATATAGAATATTTAGTTATTGCTTAAACATGTTCAGAGCATAACATAAAAAAACAGGTACAGCAGAGTGATACTGTACCTGTTTTGTTGATTTTCAGATGGTTTTTGATGAATTAATTTTTCATCAGTAAATATAAGGTTTCACCGTCACGTAATACTTTCATTGCTAATACAGGAGGTTTAGCATCAATAATCTTACGGAATTGTTCAATAGTCTCAACTCGAGCGTCATTAACACCAAAGATTAAATCGCCTTTTACGAGGCCAATGGCGGCAGCTGGCGATTTTGGTGCCACGCTATCAACTTGTACACCTTTAGTATTGCTAACGGTTGCATTAGAAATCGTTGCACCTAATAAGGATTCGCTCAACTTTTCAGCTTTAGTTGTTGAGCCTTCATCGTTCTCAAGAACCACTTTGACTTCCATCGGTTTGCCTGAACGGATTAAACCGATAGTGATCTCTTTACCAATTTGGCTAGTACCGATTTTAGCTCTTAACTCTGCGAAGCTATTAATACGTTTACCATCAACAGAGACTAAAACGTCACCGGATTTAATGCCTGCTTTAGCTGCGGATGATTTAGGTAAAACTTCGCTCACGAAAGCGCCACGCTGTGCATCAATATTGAATGCTTTAGCGATATCGGAGTTCATTTCAGTACCTTTGATACCTAAGATCCCGCGTTTTACTTCACCATGCTTAATTAACTGCTCGCTAAGGTTTTTAGCCATATTACTTGGGATCGCGAAACCGATACCGATATTACCGCCGCCAGGTGCCAAAATCGCCGTGTTAATACCGATTAATTCACCGTTTAGGTTAACGAGAGCACCACCAGAGTTACCACGGTTAATGGAAGCATCGGTTTGGATAAAGTTTTCTAGGCCTTCAAGGTTTAAGCCGCTACGACCTAATGCTGAGATAATGCCAGATGTTGCTGTTTGCCCTAAACCAAATGGGTTCCCGACTGCAACCGCAAAATCACCTACACGCAATTTGTCAGAGTCTGCAATACTAACAGCAGTTAAGTTTTTGATATCTTTTGCATTGCTTATTTTCAATAACGCGATATCGGTTTGTGGGTCTTTCCCAATTAAGTTAACGGCAATTTCACGGCCATCGTTTAATTGAATTTGTATTTTGTCGGCGCCATCAATTACATGGTTGTTGGTTAAAATATAACCTTGCTGAGCGTCAATAATGACACCAGAACCTAAGCCTTCAAATGGACGTACGCTTTGTTGCTGTTGTGGTATATTCGGGCCAAAAAAGAATTTAAGCTCTTCTGGAATTTGTTGGTTCTGTACGCGAGTACCAGACACATGAATATTCACTACAGCTGGCAATACTTTTTCAAGCATTGGAGCTAAGCTAGGCATGTTCTGGCTTTGTGCTGTTGCAGGTAAAGTGGCAGGCAATGCTGCGCTACTAACCGCAGGAATAGCCGCTAAAGATAAGCCTAAACTCATTGCTACTGCGGTAAGAAAAAAGTTTTTTCTTTTCATAATTCAGTCGATTCTCTCAAGAATAAGTTATCAACTCACTGTGAATGCAGTTTTAGAAGAAACACAATGCGTTGAGATAATATTGGTTGGTATCAGATTCAATTTTACTGATGACTATGACCACCGATTATGCGCAAAAGTTCCCATGACGGGTAGCGAATATCCACTCTTTTACATCTATTTACATGTACCTTAAGTGAAACTTTAACTTCTATACAGTAGATAAATAAATTATTAAATTATATTTGGATGGAAATCTTGTTCAGAATTATTAACTAAAAATTTAATAATGGAAGACACACGGAAAGTGATAAAATTTAGTAGGTTTTATAGGAAATCACCAGTAAGCATTGCTTACTGGTGATAAAAGATAAAAATTTACTTTTCTTTCTCATCAATAGGACGGAATAGACCCGAAGCACCATCTGAGTAATCTCTTGGTGGTATTTTAACAGGCGCTTGGTCGTTATCTGCTTCAGATTCGGTTAAACGATAGTTAAATGGGTTGTCTTGTGCTGGCATATCAGGCATTAATTCAGATGAACTTTGTGCCATGTGTTGGTAAAGCTGGCGGTAATCGCGCGCCATTTTATCCAATAATTCTGCGCTACGAGCAAAATGGCTAACAAGTTCTTTACGGTACTCTTCGAGTTCAGTACTTTTTTTGTCTAGCTCAGCTTGCGCTGTTTTTTGTTGGCGAAGCTTTGGGTTACCATAGCGCACAACTAATGCACCGATGATAAAACCCACAATCAATCCGATTAATGCATACTCCCAGGTCATGCTGACTCCTTCATTACTTCAATGTTCACAGATTCAATGTTCGCAGAAATTAAATGTTGTTACCGTTACTATACCTTAAATAATTCAAGTTGCATGTAAGCGTCAAGTAAAGCGTCTTAACATATTGTAATTTGGCTAGTTAAGTGATGACAAAATCTACAAGCCCTGAGTAGGTAGGTTAAATTAGTCAACAACTTATTAAGAGTGGAATCTTAAATCGAATTTCCTTACTCTATAGCGGCTCGTTAACCGAAAGTTAAATGATAACTGAATCTGGTTATAATAAAGGCAGTGTATATCAAATAACGGTAAAAAAACCGAAAAATTTTTAAGGATTATTCAGTTAATGTCGCCGATGACCCCTACAATGCGTTATCAACAAGCGCTGGCTGATGGAAACTACCAGCCAGATGACGTACAAAAGCTCGCTGTAGAACGCTTAGATAAAATATATCAGCAGCTTGTTAATACAACTTCTTCCACTTTACAAGATAAGCCCTCAGGTTTAAAGCAACGCTTTAGCCGCCTTCTTGGTAAAGCATCGACAGCACCAATTACCCCAGTAAGAGGGTTATATATGTGGGGCGGAGTAGGGCGTGGAAAAACATGGCTGATGGATATGTTTTACGAAAGTTTACCGGGTAACCGTAAAATTCGCTTACATTTTCATCGCTTTATGAAGAAAGTACAAGAAGATTTGATGGCATTACAAGGGCAAGAGAACCCGCTGGATATTATTGCGGATGAGTTTAAAAAACAAACAGATGTGTTGTGTTTTGATGAATTTTTTGTGTCAGATATTACCGACGCTATGATCCTTGGCACTTTACTCGAAGGGCTATTTGCTCGAGGTATCACACTGGTTGCTACCTCAAATATCATCCCTGATAATCTCTATCGTAACGGTTTGCAGCGAGCTCGTTTCTTACCTGCTATTGAGCAAATTAAAAAATACTGTGATGTAATGAATGTCGATGCAGGCATTGATTACCGCTTAAGAACTTTAACTCAAGCGCATCTTTTTTTATCCCCAATTAATTCTCAAAATCGTCAGCATTTAGATGAGGTTTTCGTTAAATTGGCGGGTAAGCAAGGGGAGCAAAATCCCGTTTTAGAGGTTAATCATCGTAAGATGCAAGCCATTCATGCTGCGGAAGGGGTGCTAGCCATCGAGTTTAAAGTTCTATGTGAAGAGCCTCGTAGCCAAAATGACTACATTTACCTATCAAATTGCTACCACACTGTGTTGCTGTACAATGTCCCCGTGATGGGAGCAACAGATGAAAATCCAGCGCGTCGTTTTTTAGCGTTAATTGATGAGTTTTACGAACGAAAAGTTAAATTAGTCATTAATGCTGAAGTGCCAATGGAGTCGCTGTATCAAGGGCAACTTTTGGTTTTTGAGTACCAACGCTGCTTGTCCCGATTGCAAGAAATGCAAAGTGAAGAGTACCTGAAAATACCTCATTTAACTTAAGGTAAACGACAAGGCAGGGTTGTTAGCGAACAAATTACCTGAATTGTATGATTTAAGTACAATATACGATGTTTATTTGAGCAAACGTAAAAAAAATGCATTTGGGGTCGATTTTTGTTTCTGACTTCTCTATAATCTTGCGACCCCACGTTACAGCGTTGTTTTTTATTTCCCAAAAAATAACGCATTAATGCCAGTTAGGCTGCTCGAAGGGGTAGGTTTACTGGACAAAGAGTCGTGTGAACCTCAGAAAGCTTATGAACATGAGTGTTCACCAACGTGTAACTTCAATATTGGGTAAGTTTTAATGAAAACTTTTACAGCTAAACCAGAGACCGTAAAACGCGACTGGTACGTTGTTGATGCAGATGGCAAAACTTTAGGCCGTCTTGCAACTGAAATTGCTAGCCGTCTGCGCGGTAAGCATAAAGCGGAATATACTCCGCACGTGGATACTGGTGATTACATCATCGTTCTGAATGCAGAAAAAATTGCTGTTACCGGCAATAAACGCGAAGACAAAATCTACTATCGCCACACTGGCCATGTAGGTGGAATCAAGCAAGCAACTTTCGAAGAAATGATTGCTCGCAGTCCTGAGCGTGTGCTTGAAATCGCGGTTAAAGGCATGTTGCCAAAAGGACCTCTGGGTCGTGCAATGTACCGTAAACTGAAAGTTTACGCAGGTAATGAGCACAACCACGCGGCTCAACAACCGCAAGTTCTTGACATTTAATCGGGATTATAGCAATGGCTGAAAATCAATACTACGGCACTGGTCGCCGCAAAAGCTCATCTGCTCGTGTCTTTATTAAGCCGGGTAGCGGTAACATCACAATCAATCAACGTACACTGGAACAATACTTTGGTCGCGAAACTGCGCGCATGGTCGTTCGTCAGCCGTTAGAGTTGGTTGAAATGTTGGAAAAATTGGATCTGTACATCACTGTTAAAGGTGGTGGTATTTCAGGTCAGGCAGGCGCAATCCGTCACGGTATTACTCGTGCACTGATGGCTTATGATGAGACTCTTCGTTCTGATCTGCGTAAAGCTGGTTTCGTTACCCGTGATGCGCGTTCTGTTGAACGTAAAAAAGTGGGTCTGCGCAAAGCACGTCGTCGTCCACAGTTCTCCAAACGTTAATTTATTACCCTTTGGGTATAAAATTGATGAAAAAACCCGTCTTAATGGCGGGTTTTTTATTGCCTATTGTTTTACTTACATTTTTATTATTGATGCTAGAATAGCTGTGTCTAATTATGATACTTTATAAAAGAATGAATATAATTAAAGAGAAAAATAATAATTTAGTCTAAAATCAAAAATAATTATTAGTGGAACAATATTGGGATAATTCTACTAAATATAACTCGAACCCTAGAGTTAACTTTAGGTTTTTTATTCTTATTGCCTTTGCTTTTTCGTTTGAAAATTCTAATTTTTTATCTTTTTGAGCCTAAAAATGAAATAAATCTGTGATTTTTTCGGTGTGCCCCCCCTAAGTTGTACAAAATCTGTTAGAATATGCCCCTGTTTTTTTATTTCACATTTCTCGCCTTTACTGTGCGGGAGGGTTGTGTTGGCTTTCAGTATGGATAAATGAGAGTTAAACACAGGGGATTTTAAAATGGGTAATGGGTAATTAAAAATTAATTACATTTCGTCCATTTTGTATTTTGGAGGTTTTAATGGCTGTCGCTCCTAATAAACGTTCGGTAATGACATTGTTCTCTGGCCCTACTGACATTTTTAGCCATCAGGTACGGATTGTTTTGGCTGAAAAAGGGGTAAGTGTTGAAATTGAACATGTCGAACCCGGTCATCTGCCTCAAGATCTGATTGATCTCAACCCATACCAAAGCGTTCCAACATTAGTTGATCGTGACCTGACTCTGTATGACCCACACATTATCATGGAATACCTTGATGAGCGTTTTCCTCATCCGCCATTAATGCCTGTTTATCCAGTTGCACGTGGGACTAGCCGTCAATTGATGCACCGCATTCAAAATGATTGGTATTCATTAATGAGCAAAATAGAGAATGGTAGTGCGCAAGAGGCAGCAAATGCTCGTCGCCAACTCTCTGAAGAACTGATTGCGGTTTCTCCTGTTTTTGCTGAAATGGAATTCTTCATGAGTGAAGAGTTTAGTCTCGTAGATTGCTATTTAGCTCCATTGTTATGGCGTTTACCTGTACTCGGTATTGAATTGAACCCATCTAGCAGCAAATATCTGCAATTATATATGCAACGTGTGTTTGCACGTGACGCATTCTTAGCATCGTTGACTGAATCTGAGCGCGAAATGCGTTTGTCTACAAGAGGCTAAAAGAATGATGGAAATGACAGCAATGTCACCACGTCGCCCTTATTTGTTACGTGCCCACTATGAGTGGTTGCTTGATAACGATATGACTCCGCATTTGGTGGTTGATGTCACCGTTCCAGCGGTTAACGTTCCGATGGAATTTGCTCGAGATGGGCAAATTGTATTGAATGTTGCGCCAAGAGCTGTTGGTAATTTTGAAATAACCAACGAAGAAGTGCGTTTTAATGCTCGCTTTGGTGGGATACCTCGCCAAGTTTATGTCCCAATGGCCGCAATTATGGCGGTATATGCACGTGAAAATGGGGCTGGAATGATGTTTGAGCCTGAAGCCGCTTATGATGCAGAGTTATCAGCAGGTTTTGAACAGGTCGAAGAGCTTGAAGACAACATTTCTTTAGTTCATGAAACTGAATCTGTGGATGAAAATTCGCATGAGCCATCAGGAGATGAACCACCACGACCACCAAAAGGTCGGCCTTCGTTAAGGGTTGTCAAATAATCCATTAGCCGGGTTAGCAGTTAATGAATGAACAGAGGGGAATAAACCCTCTGTTTTTTATATAAATGAATCATTAAACCCCTAAAAATAATAAAATCCCTTCAGCAGCATTGCGCCCATCAGCAATAGCAGTCACAACAAGATCTGAGCCTCTTATTGTATCCCCGCCGGCAAACACTTTTTCATGGGAGGTTTGATAAGGAAAGGGACTGTTACGGTTTGCTATAATATGACCATATTTATCGCGCTGGATTAACGGTTTATCTAACCAAATTTGGTTATGAGGAATAAATCCATAAGCCACAATTATGGCATCGGCTTCGATAAAAAAAGCTGAATCTTTAATTAGTTCTACTTGATAACGACCATTTTCTAATTCGCCATTTTGCGTACGAGCGGCATAAACTCCCATAAGTTTCTGCTGCTCATTAATCACAAATTCTGTGACTTGCATATTAAAATGGAACTGGGCTCCTTCATCTAATGCATTAGCGACTTCTTTTCGTGAGGCTGGCATACTTTGTTCATCTCTACGATAGAAACAGCTAACCTGCTTCGCTCCTTGACGAATAGCGGTACGTACGCAATCCATTGCAGTATCTCCACCACCTAATACGATGACTCTTTTTGCGTGTAAATTAATATAGGGTTCGCCATTAGGGTTGGAAAGTTGCATTAAATGGCGTGTATTTGCGATTAGATAGGGAAGTGCTTCAAAAACGCCCTGAATCGCTTTTTTAGGTAAGTTACCTCGAATTGCTTGGTAAGTACCAGTACCAATAAAAATAGCGTCATAATTGGAAAGAAGCTCGTTTAGAGAGACATCTGTCCCTACTTCAGTATTCAATTGAAACTGAATACCCATTTCTGTAAATATTTCCCGTCTTTGGACCATTAGCTTCTTTTCTAGCTTAAATGACGGAATACCAAAGGTTAGTAGGCCCCCTATTTCAGGGTGTTTATCAAAAACGACGACATTTACTCCATTTCGAATAAGCACATCTGCGCAAGAAAGACCCGCAGGGCCTGCACCAATAATGGCGACACGTTTGTTTACAGAGCTAATATGGGAAAGGTTTGGCCGCCACCCCATCGCAAAAGCAGTATCATTAATATACCGCTCAATATGACCAATAGTCACAGAACCTGTTGTATCATGAAGTACACATGCTAATTCGCAGAGTTTTTCTTGTGGGCAAACGCGCCCACAGATTTCAGGTAAACTATTGGTATGGTGAGATAATTCAGCCGCTTCGATAATTTTATCTTCAGCAGCAAGCTTGAGCCACTTCGATATTGGGTTATGTAGTGGGCACTTCCATTCACAAAAAGGGCTACCGCAAGAGAGACAACGGTTGGCTTGCTGTTGTGCATCGACGGTATTATTGGATTCATAGACTTCAGTAAACTCTATTTTACGGATTTCCAGCGCTTTTTTGGGGGGCTCGCAACGTTGGGGGCCGAAAATATTTGAATTCATGGCATTCCTTACTGAATTTTGTCTGATTTTACTTGAGATAGCTTGGGCTTTTACTTTGATTTTAGCGGCCTTCCACAAGAAACAGTAGCGTTATTGTTTTGATTTTTATGTGATTTTGATTAAAAAACACCCAAAATAAATTTTTACTTTATCTAACACAAAGAAAATACCTGATTGTTTTTTATCATTAATAGTAAAAAATGGCTATTGAATGAGCAGGATCGACATTTCGAGTGAATAATCATCCGAAACTGCCTTGTTTGATATATGATTCAAAGAGAATTTAACTAAGGGGTGGTTATGAAAGTACTTCGCGGCCTTGCGCAATACTATGTCGATTTAATGATGAAGCTCGGGCTGGTGCGATTTTCTCTGTTACTCGCATCTGCACTCGTTGTTCTCGCCATGATAATGCAAATGGCAGTGACAATTGTTTTAAGAGGGCATGTTGATAGCCTCGATATGGTGGGGTCAATTTTCTTTGGGTTAATTATTACCCCATTAGCTGTTTACTTTTTATCGGTGGTGGTTGAGCAGCTTGAAGAGTCTCGGCAGCGTTTATCGCGAATGGTTGATAAACTTGAAGTTATGCGAAAACGTGATGCTGATTTAAACACTCAGTTACAGGGAAATATTGAACAGCTTAACCTTGAAATTCTAGAGCGAGAAAAAGCAGAGCGTGCTCATTTAGAACTTCTGGAACAATTAAAACAAGAAATGAAGTACCGTGAGCAGACGCAAATTGAACTTGAGCAGCAATCTGTTTTACTTCGTTCATTCCTCGATGCCTCACCTGATTTAGTTTATTACCGCAACGAAAATAATGAGTTTTCGGGGTGTAACCGGGCAATGGAACTATTGACTGGAAAAAGTGAAAAACACTTAGTTGGGTTAACTCCATTAGATATTTATGATGTTGAAATTGCCTCTAAGGTTATGGAAACCGATGAAAAAGTATTTCGTCATAATGTTTCTCTCACTTATGAACAATGGTTGGTATATCCAGATGGTCGTAAAGCCTGTTTTGAACTTCGTAAAGTGCCTTTTTATGATCGCGTTGGTAAACGCCATGGTCTGATGGGCTTTGGGCGCGATATAACGGAGCGTAAACGCTATCAGGAGGCGTTAGAGAGCGCGAGTAGGGAGAAAACCACCTTTATTTCTACAATCAGCCACGAGCTTCGTACCCCCCTTAACGGCATTGTTGGTTTGAGCCGAATTTTATTAGATACAGATTTAACTTCGGAACAATCTAGCTATTTAAAAACTATTCATGTAAGTGCCGTTACGTTAGGTAATATATTCAATGATATTATTGAGATGGATAAAATTGAACGCCGTAAAGTTCAGTTAGATAACCAGCCCATCACATTATCTGAATTTGTGAATGATTTAGAGAATTTAAGTGGATTATTGGTACAGCCAAAAGGGCTTAAATTTGTCATGGATGTTGCCCCTGCATTACCGAAAACGGTGTTAACTGATGGGACTCGTTTGCGGCAAATATTGTGGAATTTAATTGGTAACGCAGTTAAGTTCACGCAAAAAGGTGAAGTGAAGCTTAGTATTTGGCAAGAAGCTGAAAATAAACTGTTTTTCAGGGTTCAGGATAGTGGCATAGGTATACCTAAGGGCGAATTAGATAAAATCTTTGCAATGTATTACCAAGTAACAGATTCTGCTGGAGGTAAACCTGCAACTGGAACGGGTATTGGGCTTTCTGTATCTCGTCGCTTAGCACAAAATATGGGAGGCGATATACAAGTTGAAAGTGAAATAGGCCAAGGCTCCACTTTTACTTTATCTATCACAGCGCCTGTTGTTGAAAGTCATGTTATTGAACAGCAAGATAGTGAAGACGATTACCCATTGCCTGCATTACATATTTTACTCGTAGAAGATATTGAACTGAATGTTGTTGTTGCTTGTTCTGTATTAGAAAATTTAGGAAATACGGTTGATGTAGCAATGAATGGGAAAGATGCTCTCGAGATGTTTGCCCCTGGAGAATATGATTTAGTTTTATTGGATATCCAATTACCTGATATGACAGGCCTAGATATCTCTCGGCAACTCAAACAGCAGTATGATAAGCAAGACTTACCACCATTGATTGCTTTAACGGCAAATGTTCTTAAAGATAAAAAAGAATACTTTGATGCAGGTATGGATGGGGTATTGAGTAAACCATTATCAGTTCCAGCATTGACCCAAATTATTGAGCAATTTTGGGGGGAACAATCTACTCAACCTGAAGAAATATCGGGTGAGCATGAGACTTCGAGTGTTGATGAATCTAGGCTCGATTGCGATATGCTAGAACAGTATATTGAGTTAGTTGGCCCTAAGCTTATTTATGATGGCCTAGATGTCTTTGAAAAAATGCTGCCGGGTTACTTAGCTATTCTTGATTCAAATATGGTGGCTAAAGACCAAAAAGGGATTGTTGAGGAAGCTCATAAAATCAAAGGCGCAGCAGGTTCTGTTGGCTTAAAGAACTTACAGAAAATTGCACAACAGATTCAATCTCCTGATTTACCTGCATGGTGGGACAATGTGCAAGAATGGGTCGATGAATTAAAACAGGATTGGAAAGCAGATATAGAAACTTTGAGAAACTGGGTTGATGAGCGTACAAAAAAATAACCCCAACCGAAGTTGGGGTGCGCGAATACTGCGCCAACACCAGGGAAATCGTTGATTTTCATGTGCTTTTTGTTTTTTGCAAATCATAAAATTAGGTATATCACTGTAAAGGGCAACATCAAGATACCAAAATTTAGCGAATCTGTTACAAGATTCATTAAAATCTGTGATGAAGATTGATGTTTATGCACCTTAGCGCCTGAGAGATAATTTACTACAAATGGAGGAAGATATGAAATCAATTGCGGTTATTTTAAGTGGCTGCGGTGTTTTTGACGGAAGCGAGATTCATGAGTCAGTGCTAACTATGCTAGCTTTGAGTCAATATAATGCTGAGGTTCATTTTTTTGCGCCTGATGAGTTACAACCTACTGTTATAAATCATATAAATGGCGAATTAAAAACAGAAAAACGTAACCAAATGGAAGAATCTTCACGTATTACACGTGGGAAAATATCACCTTTATCGTCAGCTGATGCTTCAAAGCTAGATGCCCTCATTATTCCTGGTGGTTTTGGGGCGGCAAAAAATTTATGTGATTTCGCAGTTAAAGGAAGCGAGTGTGAAATTAATAAAGAACTATTAAGTTTAGTACGCCAAATGCACCAACAGAAAAAGCCGCTAGGGCTGATGTGTATTGCTCCAGTGATGCTTCCTAAAATGTTAAATACATCAGTAGAACTAACTATTGGAGATGATAGTGAAACGATTGCTCAAATAGAAATTATGGGGGGGAAACATATTAAATGTGCTGTTGATGATATTGTAATTGATGAAGTTAACCGAGTTGTTACAACACCTGCTTATATGCTAGCTCAATCAATTTCTGAAGCAAATACGGGTATTAATAAGCTTGTTAAGAAAGTATTGGAAATGGCGTGATTATTTGAATGCGAACTATTGTTTCTAGATTATGGCACTGGTTAAAGAAGATCACATTTTCATTACTTGTGGTGTGGATTTGTTCAGTCATTTTATTTAAATACATACCAGTGCCTTTTTCTGCAGTGATGATTGAACGACAAGTTAGTGCATGGATAAACTTAAATTTTTCTTATGTATCTCATTCTGAATGGGTAGATGAAAATCACATTTCTCCGTATATCTATTTAGCAGTAATTGCAGCGGAAGATCAAAATTTTCCTCATCATTGGGGGTTCGACCTTGATGCAATTGAGCGAGCTTACAAACATAATTTGAGTAATAAACAAACAATTAGAGGGGCTTCAACTATCTCACAGCAGACAGTAAAAAATGTGTGGTTATGGGATGGAAGAAGTTGGTTAAGAAAAGGCTTAGAGACAGTAATGACTCCTGTTATGGAGCTTTTATGGTCAAAGAAAAGAATACTGACCGTTTATCTTAATATAGTAGAGTTTGGTGATGGTGTTTTTGGGGTCGAAGAGGCTGCAAATAAATTCTTTAATAAGCCTGCTAGCAAGCTTTCAATGAGCGAGGCTGCACTATTAGCTGCGGTTTTGCCTAATCCTCATAGATATAGTGTAAAAAACCCATCTTCTTATGTGCTCAAAAGGCAAGCTTGGATCTTGAACCAAATGCACTTATTGGGAGGTAAGAATTATCTGAAAATAAACCAGTTGATGAATGAATAAGAAAAAAGCCATGGTTTTTAACCCACGGCTTTTGTTTTTATAACAATATATTATTGTTTATGATTAATTAAGATAAGTGAAAGCAGTCGTTACTCGACGAACACCATCTGTTTCACTAGCGATTTTAGCCGCTGCATCTCCTTCTTGCCTTGTTAATACACCTAGCAAGAAAACCTCACCGTTTTCAGTAATGACTTTCACACTACCAGATTTAACGCTATCACTCGCGAGGATTTTAGATTTAACTTTGGTTGTTAACCAAGTATCTTTTGAGGCTGTACCTAAATCAACAGGCTCACCACTACGGACTTCATTATAAACTGCGATGGTGCCATCAACGTTAGAGGCTATTTGTTTTGCTCGTTCAGCCCAAGCCATATCAGGGCTTTGGCCTGTTAGCAGAACATTTCCTTTATAAGCGGTTGCAATGATACGAGCCTTGCCCGTAATTTCTTTATCTTTGTTCAGTTGCCCACTAACTCGAGCTTCTAAGGTGCCATCGTCAACTTGTTGACCAACTGTACGAGGGTCAGTTGCGCTTTTTGTTGCAACAGCAGCGGAACCGACTACAGCAGCACCAATACAACCTTGTAATAGAATAGTACTAATGACTATGGCAAAAACCGGAATTAATCGCATTTTATCTCCTTAATCGTCCTGATGTGGGAAAAGAGTATTATCTATGAGGTCACATAGACAATTTACAGTAAGAAGGTGGACTTCTTGAATTCGAACACTTCGTTGGGATGGAATACGAATTTCAACATCTTGGGGGCCAAGTAAACCTGCGAGTTCCCCTCCGTCATAACCTGTTAGGGCGACAATTGTCATGTCTCTAGTCACGGCTGCTTCAACTGCCTTAATGATATCGCTACTATTACCATGGGTTGAAATTGCCATCAAAACATCACCATGTTGCCCTAATGCTCTAACTTGTTTCGCATAAATTTCAGAAGGCTGCTTACTACCCGAAATCGCAGTTAACACTGCATTATCTGTATTAAGTGCTAAAGCGGGTAAGCTAGGGCGTTCGGTTTCAAAGCGATGGATCATACTTGCAGCAAAACGTTGTGCAGTAGCGGCAGAAGCACCATTACCACAACATAAAATTTTGTTGCCATTGAGTAGAGATTGAACCATCATCATCGCGGCTCTTGAAATGGCATCAGGCAGCGCTTCAGCAGCTGCTATTTGAGTTTGTATACTTTCAGTGAAGCAAACTTTTATTCGGTCTAGCACGAGTTTTTCCTTTGTCGCCTCGATATAATTCAAATTATTTTTGTATATTGCCATTATATTTGAATTATAGCTTTGTTGACTGCATGATCAGCGTATAAAACTGATTATATCATTTGTTAATAAATATCATTTTCGTTGAATGCATTTTGTATCCAGTCAAATTGGTTTCCCGTGATGGCGCAGATATCAAAACGGCATGCACTGGTTTCAAAACTTTCTTGCCTTTGTGAGAGCCAATATTTGGCAGCAGCTAATAGTTTTCGACGTTTGTGCCAGTTTACTGATAAAAGTGCATCTCCGTAATCACAATTCTTGCGAAACCGAACTTCAACAAATACCCAACCTGTATTATCTCGCATGATGAGGTCGATTTCTCCGCCTCGGTTCCTTGCATTACGTTCAACAAATGTTAATCCCTGCTGTTTCAGGAATGCGAGCACTTGATTTTCATAGTACCGGCCTGTTAACCATTGTATGGCTTTTGGCATAATTTTCATGACGTCCTTGTCTGAAAAAAAATGAAGTATTCAGTGATGTTATTGTGAGGAAACCACTTTGCCTTGTTTAAATTGCAACCAAGGTAATTCTCGGAACACTACACAGTTTGGTGTAGTACTCAAGGTTCCTGATGCACCATTGATACGAAATTGTCCCGATTGCTGTAGTTTGTCGTAATTGTTGGCTAAAGACCATGCGTCAATACCCATGGCATATAAGCGGAATAAAGAGTAATCATTGTTCAGCTTTTGTTGGGCTTGTTTACGTAAGTTATTGTTTGCACCTGCGAGTAAAGGGATTTCGCTAAATTTAACGCCATCCATTTCAAAGCGGTAGTCTGCGCCAGATCCAGCTTGGTTACTGCGAGAGCTTGCGTAAAGCGAAGGACGAGAACGAGAACTAATTGCCATTTCAATCATTGGCTTGATTAAGGTCAGCTCATCACGGGTGGCAACAATATAAACGCCGTCAATCGCACCAGCTGAATCGACATATTGTGAGTCTATCGATTGTATTCCGGTATTCACAGGCGTTCCTGTCATACGGATACCTGCGCCGCGATTAATCGACTCTTTTAAAGAAGGGACAGACCCAAAGGTTTGCATTAAAACGGTCCCGCCGCCTTTTTCTTGCCACCCTTGTGCAAAGGCTTTGGCTATCCTATCACCGAAAGTATTAGCGGGAACTAGTACCAATGGCATTTGCTTACCTTCAGCTTTCATGTAAGCGGCAGCATTTTGTGCCTCATCTTCTGGCGATAATGAAAAATAGCAAAGATTAGGTCGAGGCTGTAATTGGTTCGCATCAAGCTCATTGAGGGCGAGCACACTAACAGGCGCTCCCATTTGGGTAATAACTTGAACGTCACTTTTTAATAATGGCCCAACAATAAGATTGAAACCTTCATTTTTCGCTTGTTCAATAAGCTCAGGCATTTGCTTGTTTGTGGTATCAAACACTTTGACGCTTTGGGTATTCACAGGGGCGGCATCAATACGCAAAGTTGATGTCACCACGTCGCTATCGCTAGAAGTGGGAGCATTACCTGTTGTTGCTGCAACTTGTTCATAAATTTGGTCAAGCACATCATTTCCACTACTTGGTGGCGGTGTTATGGCTGTTTGAGTAGCGGGCCCTTGAGGCAGGCCTTTTTGTGCATCCATAAAGCCTTGCATAATCGCTTGACCGAATACTTGTCCTTGCCCACTCATGGGTAAAAACAATGCAATCTTAGGGTTTTTGCCCACTTGAGGTATCATGGCTTGTTGCAAAAGAGTCGGCGTTGTCATCACTCCAGGGTTATTCGAGTAACGCATTTTCCAATCGTTATAGCCTGCAAGTAAAGCATCTGTGTCGTCTCGGTTGTTTTGATAAATATCTAAAAGATCGACCCAGCCTTGGAGAATATTTTCATCTGCCCCAATTCCATGAATTTGTTCTGGCGTTAACTGTGTTAACATCTGCCATAACCCATCAATATTAGCTTGGCGTTCAGCGGCTGTTTTTAATAAAGGTTCTTGGCTAATGTAGGCCCTTATCGCCTCCATTGAAGGCTTACCTTGTGCAGCATCAATGATTGCTTGGTAACGGCTAGCATCATCAGATGTGCTTTGCTCAGGCGTTTTTTGGGTTGACGGAAAGTATTCCGAGACAATTTGGCACCCTGACAGTGCAAATGTGGACAGCATTGCTGTGCAGATTAACCCTTTTTTCAAATGCAAAAAAATTGAAGGACGCATACTGTATCCAATGGTGTATTTTTCAATTGCTTAATTTTAAACCGGCTATTCGGATGAAACAATGAACCAACCTAATCAAGCTGTGGTTATGGCATCCACGCTGTATATTGTCCCTACCCCAATTGGTAATATGGGGGATATAACGCAACGCGCGTTGGATGTTCTTAAACATGTTGACCTTATTGCAGCAGAGGACACTCGGCATTCAGGCATTCTATTACAGAATTTTGCGATAAATGCGCGGTTGTTTGCTCTGCATGATCATAATGAACAGCAAAAGGCAGATCAATTAATTAGTCGACTTCAACAAGGTGATAGTATCGCATTAGTCTCCGATGCGGGTACACCTTTAATTAATGATCCAGGTTATCATCTAGTTAATCGTTGCCGCGAAGCGGGTATTCGTGTCGTACCTTTACCGGGTGCCTGTGCTGCTATTACCGCGTTATCAGCAGCGGGTTTACCCTCAGACCGTTTTTGTTATGAAGGTTTTTTACCCGCTAAAACAAAAGGGCGTAAAGATGTTTTACAATCACTCGAACAAGAAACTCGCACGCTGATTTTCTATGAATCAACCCACCGTTTGTTAGATAGTTTAGCAGATATGGTGGAAGTCTGGGGGCCAGATCGCCATGTTGTTTTAGCGCGAGAAATCACGAAAACGTGGGAGTCCATTGAAGGCCGCTCAGTGGGAGAATTACTCGCTTGGGTAAAAGAAGATGAAAACCGTCACCGTGGCGAAATGGTGTTGATTGTCGAAGGGTATAAAAAGCCAGCTGATGACTCCGCAGTTTCCCCTGAAGTGGTGAGAACATTAAATTTATTACAAAAAGAATTACCCCCTAAAAAGGCGGCTGCAATCACGGCTGAAATTTATGGTCTCAAGAAAAATATGTTGTATAAGTTGATGCTTGATAATCAAAGTGATGAATGATTTTTGGGCAAATACCACGATTTGATTGATATAAGTGGTAAATTGCCCACGCTAGAGTCTGTACAAGCAACAACAAAGTGCCTATAATTCGCCGCGGAGTTGGCCAGACAACCGCTGCTTTATCGTAGTCCCTTCGGGAGACGGGTAGAGGGGAGGAAAGTCCGGGCTCCATAGGGCAGGGTGCCAGATAACGTCTGGGAGGCGCGAGCCTACGACTAGTGCAACAGAGAGCAAACCGCCGATGGCCTGTTTACAGGATCAGGTAAGGGTGAAAGGGTGCGGTAAGAGCGCACCGCGCGACTGGCAACAGTTCGTGGCACGGTAAACTCCACCCGGAGCAAGACCAAATAGGGGTTCATATGGTGCGGCCCGCATTGAACTCGGGTAGGTTGCTGGAGCCAGTGCGCAAGTGCTGGCCTAGATGAATGGTTGTCCATGACAGAACCCGGCTTATCGGCCAACTCCACAGACAAATAAAAAAGGCTATAGCACTTTTATTGCTATAGCCTTTTTTATTACTCGTCATATTTCAACTTGTAGGGGTGTTGGCTGCTCTCAGCTACTCTAGTCACATACTTATGTATGCTCCTAGAGATATCCTCCCTTGCCGCCTACCTACAAGCTGAACTATTTAGAGCTGTTTATTGCCGCAAGCTAATCTTGTCACCTCGTTTTTCTGAAATCATCAATATCGTCACGCTCTGATGCAAATCAATACGCTATGTGAATATGTAATTACAATAGTGGTATTTATAATGCATGTTAAAGAGATGTGCGTAGATGATAAAGAAATCACGTGTAAGGTACCAACGTCGCCCAGGTACAACTGGGGGAAAACTCCCTTGGAATGATTGGCGAAATGCATCAACATGGCGTAAATTTGTACAGTTCACGCTATTGGCGATCAATATTTATATTGGAGTTACCTTCTATTACTGGGTACGATATTACGAAACTGGAGGGGCGACAATTCACCTTCCTCGCCCTGGTGGAATTGAAGGTTGGCTGCCGATTGCGGGGTTAATGAATTTAAAATATACCTTGGAAACGGGGAGTTTTCCGCCAATTCATGCGGCCTCAATGTTTTTATTAGTCTCTTTTATTGTGATTAGCTTACTGTTCAAAAAAGCATTTTGTTCATGGATGTGCCCGATTGGCACAATATCAGAGTACACTGGTAAGTTAGGGAAAAAAGTCTTTCGTTATCAAAACCAAATTAGCTTACCTAAATGGCTCGATATCCCTTTAAGGGGCCTAAAATATTTGTTATTAGGTTTCTTTCTTTATATTGCATTTTCCATGTCTGCACAGATGATCCAATATTTTATGATGTCGCCTTATGGGATCATTATTGACGTAAAAATGTTGGATTTTTTTCGTTATATTAGCTTGTTTGCGCTTATTACTGTGGTCATTTTAGTGATAGCAAGCTTGTTTATTCGTAATGCTTGGTGCCGTTATTTGTGCCCTTATGGCGCTTTGTTAGGCATTTTTTCGTTATTTTCGCCATTTAAAATTCGGCGAAATGTGGAAAGTTGTATTGATTGCGGAAAATGTGCCAAGAACTGCCCATCACGGATACCTGTCGATAAGTTAATTACTGTAAGAACGGTGGAATGTACGGGATGTATGACTTGCGTTGAATCTTGCCCTGTTGCATCAACGTTGGATTTTTCATTGCAAGTGCCAACAAAAAAACATCAATTTCGCTTATCGGGTTGGATGATGGCAATTCTAACCTTAGCAGTTTTATTTATTATTATTGGTATTGCTATGTATTTTGGCGTTTGGGATAGCCCAGTACCTGATAATTATTGGTTTCATATTATACCAAATGCAAGAATGATAGGTCATTGATGTGCAATAAAAAGCCCCGCTGCATACAATGATGAGCGGGGCAACTTGTTGTTTTGTCATGATGACAGACTTTGTACTGCTTATTTATACTTATTTACTCGCTTATATTTATTTTCTCACTTACTGCTTACTACCACATCAATTAACCGCTTGCTTAACCATCTGCAATAATTGACGTACATCTTCTGGGCGAGTGTTGCCCGTTTCTTTATCAATGATGGAACTATAAATATGAGGAATGATTTTTTTCACGCCTGCATCAAGGGCAATTTGCAAAATTTCAGCAAAGTTATCTAAATCAATGCCGCCTGTAGGCTCTAAAGAAAAATCAAAGTCAGCGCAAGCTTTGGCAATGGCTTTATATTCTTCAATATATGTTAATCCTTTCATATTAAAGAATTTAACTGAGTCAGCACCCATGTCTTTAAGCATCATAATGGCAGTTTCAACCGGAACAATGCCATCTGGCGCTTGAGAGCTTAGTGGGCCTGTAGAAATTTTCACCATACCTACCGTGCCTGTTGGTGATATGAGCGCATTCACGAAGGTTTCGTTTTGGCCTAATAGTGCACGGCTAATTGGTGCACCAGTGAATACTTGGTTAACGTGTTGTGGTTGAACTTCTTTTGCAATTAACGACACCATGGTTGACTGATTTGGGTCGCCAGCGCCGAGACCAACTGATAATGCATTATCGGTTTCTTGTGCATAAATGCGCATATCAGCAATTGCACTTTCTAAGTCAGGGTAATTTTTAGATAAAACACCAACAACAACAAAGGTTTCTGCTGCGGCATAGATATCTTTTGCATTCTGGTGGCTGCCTGCCAGTACGTTTAAACAGACACGGTCACGATAAAAATTCGGTGACAATTTCATCTTAAATTCCTTCTACTAACAAACGAATATTCTTAGAAATAACATCAAGTTGTTCAGTGCTAACACTACGAATGTCAGCCTCTACTTTTCCTTCGTTGGCTTTGTACTCACGGAAGTAAATCGCGGTATCGCCCTGCTTTAGCTCAGCCATGATTTGGTAAGTGGTTTTGCCTATCATTTTTTCATCAAAGCTAATCTCGGTACGGGCAATATCACGTCCTGCACCATCCCAGACGATTCGAGCAGAGATACCTTTAATGGCATTTAAATCACTGATGAATTGACTCATTCGATTAACCATTTCTGCGCCTGTTTCTTTGGTCGCAGTCAGGTACTGTTCGATAGCGAGTGTGAGCCCCAAAATACCTTCTTTACCTACTTTCATCGCACGGCCAATACCTTGGCTTTGGCGTTTTACCCACTCAATATATTGTTTTTTACCGATAACCAGACCGCTTGTTGGGCCTTCGATTGCTTTTGCTCCGCTGTAAATCACAATATCGCCACCGGCTTGGTAGTAAGCGGTAAGTTCTTCTTCTGCTGCGGCATCAACGATCAGGGGGAGCTGGTGGTCATGAGCCACTTTGGCGGCTTGTTCCACGGTTAACATGCTTTTTTGCACGGTATGGTGTGATTTGATGTACAAAATAGCGGCTGTATTGGGGGTGATTTTTGCTGCTAACTGGGCGGCACTGCACTCATTAGCAAAACCCGCTTCGACTACTTTACCGCCACCTAAACTTACCATTGTGTCCACAGGGGCACCAAAATTAACGTTATGGCCTTTAGGTAAAATAATTTCACGAGGAACAACTTTGTCGGATGAATGCAAATTGAGCAGTAAATCATCATCATCTTGTACAATCACCGCTGCAACAGCTTGTGCAATACCAGCAGAGGCACAAGATACAACTACCGCAGCTTCAACATTTAATAGATTAGCAATATATTCGCCAGTTTTATTAACTAAGTCTTTAATTTCAAAATAATTATTTAATCCATAAGCAACACGTTCAACAACTTCTGGAGTTGGCGTTGAAACACCCAGAATTGTCATGCGGCCAGAGGCATTAATAACGTGTTTTAACTGATATTTATCATAAATCGATTGCATGTTCTGATTCACCTTGTGCATGAATAATGTGTTTTCCACCGACGATAGCAGCCAATGGTACGAAGCGGTGAGTGCCTATACGGTGTTCGCCTTCTGCATCCGTGAGCTCTGTTTGCTCTTCTTTAAGGTCAAAAAGGGTTATGTCGGCGTCAAAGCCCGGCCTTAAATAGCCTTTTGCGGGTAACGATAAGAAGTTGGCGGCTTTTTCGGTAACGCAGCGAAGCACTTGTTCCGCACTAAAGCCCATACACAGAAATTTGGTCATCACAAAAGCGAGGCTATAAACAGGGCCATTAACGCGGTTGCGGTGGTAAATATCGGAACTGATGATGTCAGGGTAAGTGCCAATGCGCATCGCTTGCTCTGCAACTTTAAAGCTAAAGCTTTCACCGCCATGTCCAACATCTAATATGACACCCCGTGCGAGTGCGCGAGCAATTGATGGTTTTAGGTAGCCATCTTCGCCTAAAATCTTATTGGGTTTGCCATTAAAGCAGTGAGTGATGATATCGCCGCGCGTCAGTAAATCAGCGACTTCATCAATATCCGGCGGGTTGTTGCCAATATGCACCATGAGTGGAAGATGGTGTTTTTTCTGCATTTCTTTAGCTTTAATCAGTGGGGTAATGCCATTTTCACCAACCACGCTTTTACTCATACGGGCTTTCATACCAACAACAAAGCCGGAGTGGCGCTCGATAGCGTCTTGAAAGCAGGCTTCATTGATGTTGTTCATATCCGACAATTCATTTTGCGCAATGATGCCAATACGTGAAATATTTAACAGAGAAAAGACATTCGTTTTTGATTTCTGGGTGAGCTGATAAAATTTATCAATATCATCAGCACCGACACTACCTGCATCAACCAGTGAGGTAACTCCGCCAGCGGCTCCTGCTAAATCAGGGTCATCGAAGTAAATAGGTGACTCAACAAAGCAATGAGCATGAGAGTCAATCCACCCAGCACTGACATAAGTTTTTCCTTGTAGGTCAATGACTTTGTCTGCTTGCTGATTATTCGCTAATTCAGGGCCTGCCGCTTCGATTTTTCCATCTTTAATAAGAATGTCGATAATCGAGCCATCGATACGCTTACCTTGTTTGATGATTAAAGTGTACATAGTTGTCCTCTCTATACTCGATACTCGTCATACTTCAAACTGCAGCGTTGTTGGCAGCACTTCCGCTACCCTAGTCACATACTTTTGTATGCTCCTAGGGATATCGTCGTTTGCCGCCTAGCTGCAATTTGAATTATTTAGAGTATGCCTAAGTGCGCATTCTAAATGATGTCAACCACAGCGTTGTTGGCAGCACTTCCGCTACCCTAGTCATATACTTTTGTATGCTCCTAGGGATATCGTCGTTTGCCGCTTAGCTGCAATTTGAATTATTTCGAGCATGCTTGCAGCACTTTCGCTACCCTTTGAACTATTTCGAGTCTGTTTTTAACTTATGTTATTCAGTAACCCGGAGCATATGCCCCGGGAGAGTGTTGGTTAAGCGACGATTGGGAAGAAATAACCGAACAACATTGCACCTAAAATGGCGCCACCGGCAACGGGTTTTTGCCATACATAGAAAATCAATGCGCCAATTAAAGAGCCAATTCCGATTGGAATGGATGCGGCCATCGCAGCTAAAATAATTAATGGACCTAAGAAACGGCCAGAGGTATTACCCGCACCCATCATGACGTCAGCACCAAAGGTTGAGTTAGCCTGAGCAATCGTGAATTTACGCGCAAATACAATCAGTAAGCCAATTAATACGCCAAGGAATAAGCCAGTTAGTAACGACATCCAGAAGTTAGTGACTAAAAAATCCCAACCAGCGGCTAAAAATAAGGCGGGAACACCGAGGCCAATACCGGTTTGCAGTGCACCACCGATATCTAAAATACCGACCAATGAACCTTCGATGATCCTAGCAAATAAGAAACTTGCACCAAATGCTGCGACTGCGCCATAAACCCCGGTATCTAACCCTGCACGTAACATGGCGACGAACGCCACTTCGTTAAATGCCCCAAAACCGTAGACGACATACATGTGGGTACCTGCGAAGATCCCTGCGGAAAGCAACCCAACAAAAATCGGGAAGGACCATTCTGCGTACCAAAAATCTTGTTTGTTAATTTCTGTTGTCATGATTATTTCCCGCTCAGCAGACCGTGGACGTATTCAAGCCACAATGGTTTATCTAGGTTGAAAGAGGTGATCATCTTTAGGTCGAATTCACGGAAGAAGCCGCTGAGAACGAACAGGAGAACCACTGTTATCATCATTGTACGAGTGATACGGTTCCAGCCGTTGTCATCAACGCCTTTACCAATCAAGATACCTAAAACTAAACCAGGGATAGCATTCCCCATGATTAGCTGAGCACAACCACCAAATAATGTTGCCCAGAAACCTGAACGGCGTCCGGCATCCATGGCGGCTAACCAGAAGATGACTGGCATCACGGTATTAACTAACAAGTTTGCGGCAGGCACTAGTACGTTAATGGCTGTCGTTTGTAGTGCAGCCGGAACTGCGGAAGCGGTTGTGTTTAAGAAGGCGACAACTAATGCCCCAATGATGGCACAAGCGATAGCCATTTTTTTCGGGTTATGTAGTGTGTCAGCGACACTACGGTTTTTGGTTAATAGTGCGGCCGCGCCCCAGTTTGGGATGATGCGGTGGTCAACATCTTGTGTAAATGCCCCAGCAGCAACTGACGATGCCCATGCGTTAAAGAAGAACCCTAAGCCGAAAGAAAAATGAGACGCTGGGTCGCCTTCACAAGCGTTCAGCTCACCCAATGTACGGAATGCCCCCATACCTTGTACGGTTGGTGCGTGGAACATACGCGCAGCCCCTGCGCCTAAGCCAAAGCCGCAGAGCCCACCGATGATCAGGGACATGCCCAATATTTCTAAAAAAGATGCAGTTTCACTCATGGAATTAACTCCAGACCTGATTGCTATTATTGTTCTGTAAATGGTATTTCGTTGACAGAAAGTAAAGTGACATCCAGCGAAACGTCGAGTACAACACGAAAATGTTCACGTTTGCGTGGCAAAAAGAGAAAAAGAAATTTTTCTGTCCGCGAATGAGAGTGAGCACTAATCACTTCAACATCCTTTGGTTCTATCCGTAGGATGATATCTGTGCTGTTCTTCAGTACGGTTTTTTGAATTGAATTTAAGGCGTCAGCTATTGCTTTTTGCTTAGTGTCGCCTTGCCCTGTAACCCGTACAACCGTTTCGATAGATTTTTTCATTAAGCGTTGCCGTATTTTTTATTGAATGCTTTTACCAAGCGCTCGCCTAACTCTTCCTTGTCCATAAAACCGAAACCTAATACATTGCAACCGTCTGCAATCGCGGTTTCTCCCTCTTCAATAGAGCGCATCCCATAGCGAGCTTTATAGCCATATTTAGTTTGAGCGGTAATTGCGCCAGCGCCACCACTACCACAAAATGAGATGCCTAAATCGGCTTGTTCTGCGTTCATGACATCACCGAGTTTCATATCAGCAGCGACCCCCGGAACAACAACCGCTTTGCCACCCGCAGCTTCAACACCCGCAGCTACTTTTTGGCCTTTACCTAAACGGTCACCGATAACAACAACTATCTGTTTCATAAAATATTCTCCAAATCCTACCAAATTAGTAATTAATCATTTGAACGTGCGACTTCAAAGTGAACAGAGAGTAAATAAGTCTCTTCAGGTGCTAATCCAGGAAGTGTGTCAACAACCCGCTGTGCGAGCACTATCGAATGTTCAGAAATTTCATCGAATAAGCTGATATCGACTTCTGGTAAGGCTTCACCCGTTTTTGCTCTACCGACCATGGCACGTAAATGAGACTCCAACATCTGTTGTTGTACATCTGTGGTGTAGCAGTCCTCCTGCTTGAGCCAGTCAGTAATCACTGCTAGCAGTTTTTGTGTCACCTCATCAATATCAAGGTTATGTTCTAACATTTTAAAAACGACAACTGATTCACTCATAACTATTTAAAATCCAAAGTAATATTGCAAGTTAGACTACTCTGTTCCTTCATGCTTAATACCTTAGTCTGTTCTTGTTCATTTTTGCAGGCAGGAAATTTCCACTTATAAGTGGAAATTGTTTGGAAATTAATAAATGTATTTTTGGTATGTTTTTTGCTCTATTTGGAAATTAAGTGGAAAAATTGACATCAGTCAACTATCTAAATAAGATGTAAATAACAATACTTTGAATAAAATGTGTTATTTATCAATTGATTATTTTTTTAATTAAAAAATGGAAACAAAAAAAGGAACTGGAAAGGGAAGTGGAAGCTATAAATGGAAATGATGTTGCGTGGGTTGTACTCGCTTCCATTTAGTCACTTTGGCCGTAAAATAGACAGTTTAGGATAGGAAAGTATTTATAAGAGTTGTGGTTAGGATCACGTAAAAGTCAGCAACTTCCACTTTTCCACTACAAAGTGGAAATTGCTATCAAGTTAGAGGATACGCGCTAAGCTATCTTTAGCTATTACTTGGAACTCATTGAAATTTTTGACACTCACTAAGCGACGTGTTGTCTTTTCTTTTACAAAGGTAACGAAAAGGTCATAAATAGCCATCGCTTCTTCATAGTCTGTTTTACTGATAGCTAATAAGAAAATGACATAAGCATTTTCTTTGGTTTCTTTATTCCACTCAATGCCTTTCGGGGCGACAACGGTTGCAACCACTGTTTTATTGGCAAGTAGCCCTAAAGAGTGAGGCAATGCGATACCTTCCCCGAGCAAGGTGGAAACAATTGATTCACGCTCTTGTAGTGAAGGGTAGAAATCAGGTGTGACGTAGCCTTCTTGCTGCAATTTATTGCAAACCATTTGAAAGAGCTCTTCTTGGCTAATTTTTTCATTAATTACCATGAAGAACCGTTCATCAAAAAAGCGCTCGATAATATAAGGGCGAGTTTGATCAACCATGGCGAGGCGGCCAACTTGCTCTAGCTGATAGGGTGTTGGGAACGGCGCAATTTTAATAACAGGCTTATTTTTCTCTGAAATTCGTACAGTGGTAATCACGAAATCTTCAGAGACTTCATCCAAGGATTCATACTCTTGTAACGTTAACCCTCGGCTAAATTTGAGCTGTGGAAATTCACGCATGATTTTAGATTCAACCACGCGAAACGTGGAGTTCCCTGCATCAGTAACTACCAGTACTTCTGTTTGGCGAATGGAGCCAGCGCCATAGTTACGTTCGAGGCTGACTCCAATATGAACCGCAAGGTAACCTAGTTCATCTTCACTGATTGGGTGGGGGAGTAATTGCTTACTTGCACTGGTTAACGCGCTCAGTGTGACATCATAGGCGAACGGGTAATATTGTTTGATATCAGATAATAGCGGGTTTGGTGTGGAAATATGATACTGCAAACGGGTGATCAGCGATGCAAGATGAGTATTGAGATCTTTTTTGAGTTTTTCATCGCTCCGTAAGTCATAATTATATAACTCATTAATATAATTTAAAATATATTCACACAGCTCATTATGAGTACCACTTTTTTGCGTGCTAGAGTCTTGGTTACTAATGCGTTGGGCAACAATTTGGTCATGTAAATAGCTAAGTTCTGCCCCTGAAAGGTCATTGCCAAGAAAGTAGATTAAACCTTTGGATATTTCATCACAGGCTTTGCGGATCACTTCTTCACTGTCATCATTTTTGACGGAGGTGGTGAGTTCATGACCACGAGTGATACGCAAAATAGTCACCGCACAATTAAAAACCAGGTATAAATGCCCTTCGTTGCTAATCCGAATATCAAAGCGATTCATACTGTTATGTAAAACTTTATCGATATATGTCAGGTCTAAATTATCAAGGCAATCAGGGCGGAAAGTGGTTAAATCAGGGGTTATCTGTGCGGAATAGCGGCGCCATAAAGTTTCGGTCATACAAGCTCGAACTGCCCACTCGCTACCGTTCAAACGAATGCCTTGATGAGGGATACTTTCTAATGCAATTTGGTATTTATGAAGCTGTTCTCTCACCGCGCCCATATCTTGCTGTAAAGTGCCACGGCTGATAAACCACTCTTCAGCGATATCATCAAGTTTTACGGGGAGTGATAACATCAAGAGTTTTAATAGTAGGGCATCAATGCGCTCTTTGCTAGTGCGAGGAATCTGATTGTCTTCATCACTTTGTTGAGTAAAGGTAGCAAATAGGGCTTCGTCTTCAATTTTTAGTCGGTAACCGCGACCTCGCTCATATACAATATGAGCACTATATGGCTGTATCAATTCATTGATTTCATTGATATCAGAACGAATAGTTCGAGTAGAAACGGAGAAATTTTTGGCTAACTCGTCTTGAGGCACTACCTCATTGAGAATTTGAGCAAAAATTTGATTATGTCGCTGTTGAGTGAATAGAGCCACGGAAACACCTTTAAAATCAAAACGAAAAAGCATTTGAGCAAGAAAATGACTTGTTTTTTGCTCGCTAATGGCAGGACTCTAACACAAGCATGTCAATATGTAGGATATGTAAATCATAAAATTTGCGAATCCGTTCGCAAAATTCACTCTGCTATAGCAGGAAAAGGGCTAGCTTTGCTCTCCAAGATCGATTAATAGCCCTCTAAACGGTTTATTTGCACTAATGATGACTTGATTGTCGTCTTGGATAAAAGCCCCATCATTGCAATTCATTTCTAACTGCTCGCCTTTTGGTGTACGCAATGTCGCTCCACCATGTATAGACTGAAGGAATGAGTTTTTTCCTTTTAGCGTGATCGCTGTTGACTCATTAGTTGCCAAATGAATTTGGGTGATCCAAATTTGTTGACGTAACTGAATGCTTTGACTTTCCCCGTCAGGAGATGCGATAAGTTTGTTCTCATTTTCACTAATGGCTATTTTTTGCAAAGGCAAAGATTCTTGCTGTGGGCAAGCATTTAGCCAGAGCTGTAAACGTGTCAACGGTGTTTTTGGGCACACATTTTGTTCGCTGTAGCTCAGGTCTGGGCGCGGTGAAAAACGCACACACTCACCTTCATCCGCTTGGATGGTGTTACCTAGGCTATCTCGATATTCTGCATGCCCTTTTAGGATGATATTTAAGATATCGACATGTGGATAGGTTCTTGGCTGTAGTGCATTTTGTGGCGCGATAACTTCTTGGTTCAGCACTCTGAGAGTTTTAAAACCCATAAAGTCTGGGTCAAAATAATGGCCGAATGAAAAGGAATAACGCGCTTGTAGCCAACCATAATCAGCTTTTCCGCAATGGTTAGCGGGTCTTAATGTCATCATAATGGTTAACCCTCATTGAAAATAAATAAGTTAATAATCTATTGTTATAATAAATAGCTGGACGTTGAATTGTTAGCCAGTTAATCTGTTTCCTTTGTTCAAATTTCCTGAAAGAGAAACTTCATGAGTAAAGAGAGAGCATTAACGCTTGAGTCATTAAGGGTTATGGATGCAATCGACCGCCGTGGTAGTTTTGCTGCAGCCGCTGAAGAGTTGGGGCGAGTCCCATCTGCGCTGAGTTATACCATGCAAAAATTAGAAGAAGAGCTCGATGTCATTTTATTTGACCGTTCAGGGCATAGAACTAAGTTTACCAATGTCGGTAGGATGCTACTTGATAGAGGAAGGATCCTACTTGAAGCCGCTGATAAGCTAACATCTGATGCGGAAGCGCTTGCAAAAGGATGGGAAACGCATTTAACCATCGTGTGTGAGGCTTTAGTTCCTGTTCATTCACTTTTTCCGCTGGTGGAACGATTGGCGGAAAAATCAGAAACACAGTTATCGTTAATTACTGAAGTATTGGCGGGAGCATGGGAACGTCTTGAAAGCGGTAAAGCGGATATAGTCATTGCTCCTGATATGCATTTTCGATCCTCTTCAGAAATTAACTCTAAATCGTTATATACCGTTAATCATATTTATGTAGCGAGCCCGGATCATCCCATTCACCAAGAACCTGAGCCGTTATCTGATGCGACTCGAGTGAAATACCGTGGAATTGCAGTGGCTGATACCGCTCGTGAGCGGCCTGTGATCACGGTGCAGTTGTTGGATAAACAACAACGATTGACGGTGTCAACGATTGAGGATAAACACAGAGCCTTGTTGGCCGGCCTTGGTGTTGCGACGATGCCGTACCCAATGGTTGAACAAGATATTCGCGAAGGGCGTTTAAAGGTGGTTGGCGCAGAGTTTAGCCATGAGACGAATATTATTATGGCGTGGCGGCGGGATAGTATGGGGGAGGCTAAGTCGTGGTGTCTCCGAGAAATCCCCAAATTATTTAGAGTGTAAACTCGTTATATTTTGAGCCGTAGGGGTGTTGGCTTCATTGAGTCACCCGAGTCACATACTTATGTATGCTCACGGGATGACTCAATTTGCCGCCTACCTACAACTCAAACTATTTAGAGTTTACGAGTAAGGTTTGCTGGTAGCGATTCAAAAGAGTAAAACTATCTCAGTCATAGCTCAGTTGTAGCACGAATTATTTAGAAGTTAACCGTGGCTGAAAAGATAAAACTGCTCGACTAATTTGTCGCCTACCTACAACTTAAACTATTTAGAGTTTACGAGTAGGGTTTGCTGGTAGCGATTCAAAAGATTTAAATAAAAAAATACCTCCCAAGGGAGGTATAAGTTGGACAAACAAATAAAGTCAATAAGGTAATAAGGGTGATAATGAAATCGGAGTTACCATTTTTTATTTAATAAATGGTCAATACTAAATTTCCCTGGGCCGGTTACTGCTAATAGTAAGAAACCGCCTGCGATAGTAAAGTTCTTCATAAACATTAAACTATTTGGTGCAACGCTAAAGTCGATATGGAACAGTAGCGCCGTTAATACGGTAAAGCCTGCAGTAAATAGGGCTACAGTTCGTGTTAAGAAACCAAATAGAATGGCTAAACCGCCACCAAGTTCTAATAAAATGGTTAAAGGTAATAAAAAGCCTGGAACACCCATTGCTTGCATGTATTGTTGTGTTCCTGCGTATGCATCTCCCAGTTTTCCATACCCAGCAACAATGAACAGAATTGGCATCATAATACGAGCTAACAATACCGCACCATTTTCTAAATTTTTCATTAAGATTCTCCAGACTAATAAGCCATTAAATATAAAGTATTTGCGATATGTGTCGCTTTGTAATGTTGTTTTCAGCACAAATAGGTAAGAAAACATTTGATGGGCTTATAATAGTCATTTGCTTATTCAATAAAAAGCAAAGCTTATTAACAAAGATAGTCAAAAAAATTGAATGGTGATGAAGGGGAGCTAGCTAAAGTGAAGAGGCTTAATTTAGCATATTGATTTTAATTGAAATTACTTCTTTCCTGCATTGATCGTACTTTGAATTGTCCTTGCTATACCCCACATTGTGAAGGCTTTTTTCCCTAATTGAAGTATGCGTTTGGGTTTTTTCAGTGAATAAATCGAAAGCAGGCCTGTTGCCGCAATAAATAAAGGACGGAAGGTAACGAAGGTTTTCCATGTACGGTCATAAGGAGCGGTCACTCGTAGCCAATCTTCAGAACTTGCAGCAAGGTCGCTCCGTTGCTGCTCAATTCTGTTGAGTAACCGTTGTTTTTTTGCGGCAAGTAATTGGCGTTTATTTCTGGTCATTATCTTTACCTGCTAATGCATTCGCGTCTTGGCTTAATTGCTCCCGTGTGGAGCTCAATAAGGTAGACTGCTTTGCTTTTTTGAGAGCCCAAATAGCAAAGGTAATGGCGAGTAGGACTAAGCACCCTGTTGTTATAGCAAGTGCTTGATAACGATAAACAGGGTCAACAGACCAAAAAATAAGACCAATTAAACACATTAGGCCAAAAGCAGTAAAAAGAAGCGCTAGTCCAACTAACAATAACAACTGGATAAAATTAACTTTCTCTTCTTCGAGCTCAACGGCAATGAGTTGAAGGCGAGTTTCAACAATATTAACGGTAATACTGGCAATGCGTTGCAGTATTTCAAGGACCCCTTTACCGGGGCCCTGACGTTGTTGATTTTGTTCCATAAGCAATTAACGTTTCGCGAGAAGTACGCCAAGAACCACACCAACAGCAGCACCGATACCGATACCAGTCCATGGGTTTTCTTTGACATAGTTGTCTGCACGGCCCGCAATTTCTTTAGTTTGCTCAGTGATCCTTTCGGTGGTTTGACCGAGTTTAGCGCGAGATGAGTAAAGTACATCTTTCGCTTTGGATTTCAAGCTTTCAATCTCTTCTTTCGACTTCTCGCCTGTATCATTCAATACGGCTTCAAGAGAATCTGCTAACGCTTTTAGTTCTGCGCGTAGGTCTTCTGATGAATGATTTGATGACATATAGAACCTCCTATCAATAGAAAAGAAACTTCACTGTATTAACAATAACTGTTTTTGCATTAAGTGCAATGAGTTATTCAATAATAAATTAGGGGTTAAGAAAAAATGTAAAAAACAGTATTTATAAAAATTCTATAAATATCAGTTAGTTAATTTAATTGCGGGGAGTGGGGATACTAAGACGTAAAATTAAGTAAAAATGAAAATGCGAGAACTGAGAGTTCCCGCATGGAGAATTAATTCGCTTTTTTATTTGAGAATTTTTTCTTAACGACAACAGCAATGCTACCAATTAAGCCAAGGATCAGTAGCCCTACAGGGATCAACATCAAAATGTTCATAATATGATGTTCATATTGTAGGAAAATCGGGCTTTTACCAAAGCCATAACCAATTGCAGTCAAAATTAACACCCACAGTAGGCCACTTAACCAATTGAATACTTGGAAACGACCGTTTTGCAAGCCAGCTAGCCCTGCTATTGTTGGAAGTAGTGTTCTGACAAAAGCTAAAAAACGACCAATTAACAAGGCTGCGAGGCCATGACGGTGGAACAAGCCATAAGCGCGTTGGTGGTAGTGTTCAGGTAAGTGCTCAAGCCAGCCTTTAACTATTCGTGTGTTCCCCAGCCATCGCCCTTGTATATAACCAACCCAACAGCCTAAACTGGCGCCAGCGGTTAAAATTACAATAGTGAGCGGATAACTTAATGTGCCTTTAGCGATGAGAACACCAACTAAAATCAATAAGCTATCGCCAGGTAAAAACGCTGCAGGCAACACCCCGTTTTCAAGAAACAAGATAGCGAACAGCATGAAGTAAATCGACCACACTAACGATGGGTTAGATAGGGTGACATAATCTTGGTGCCAAAGGGCGAAAAAAAGTTCTTTAACTAATTCCATTAATGTTTCCTAAACGGCAATAACAGCAACAAACTTGTTGTTGGGCAGGGAGAAATGGATTAAGTGAATGCCAAAGTGAAAGTAGTGTTTCCTCAGGCTGTTAGTGTAAAGCACGCTCACTTTAACAAAACAGAAAATAACTAAACAGTAAATTTTAAGCTTATTTTTAGAATTCATTTAAGTTTTGGCCGATTTTTACGATTTATTGCGCGGCATGGAACGATGTAAAGTGCTTAAAAATGGCGTTTAACCCGCTTTTTACCGAGAGTATGCGAAATATACTTGTTAATTTATCTTTTAATGTAAAAAAATAACGATAAAACAATAAAGGCTAATTATTGCATTTTAAGACTATTTACCGTATCTTATCGCCATAGCAAAGGGGAGTAACTTCTTCTTGTCGGTTTATCGTCATTACGGTGTACACATTACACCCGGTAGCCGAGCACCACAGTTCCCTATTTTTAGGTTATTTGTGTTGTAAGTGAGACCTTGCCAGAAGGCGGGGTTTGCTCATAATTTACAACCAAAAGAAATAGCTTGTGGTTAACGAATTTTAAGCGGCTGATGTCTTCTGGATATCAGCCGTTTTTTGTTTTTTAAGGGAAAGGAAAATGCACTCAGTTGGTAACCCAATTTTATGGGGTAGTTTTGCCGTTATTATTTTACTTATGTTACTCATTGATTTGTTCTGGCAAGGGAAACACAAAGGCCAAGCAATGTCGATGAAACAAGCTGCGGCTTGGAGTATCGTGTGGGTAACGCTTTCGCTTCTCTTTGCAGCGGGTTTTTGGTGGTATCTTAATGAGAACGTAGGGCGTGAGTTTGCTGATAGCCAAACCATGGCGTTCTTAACGGGTTATTTATTAGAAAAAGCATTAGCTGTTGATAACGTATTCGTTTGGTTGATGTTATTTAGTTATTTTGCCATTCCTGCAACTTTACAGCGTCGTGTGTTGGTTTATGGAGTATTAGGCGCTATCGTACTTCGTACGATTATGATTTTTGCAGGTAGTTGGTTAGTCACACAATTTAGCTGGATTTTGTATGTATTCGGCTTGTTCTTGCTATTTACTGGTTTGAAAATGGCTTTTGCCAAAGAAGATGACTCGCCAATAACGGATAAACCGCTAGTAAAATGGGTTCGTTCTCATTTACGTATGACGGATGAATTACATGGTGAAAAATTCTTTATTAAACGTAATGGCGTCCTATTTGCGACCCCACTTATTTTAGTGCTGATTTTAGTTGAAATTAGTGACGTGATATTTGCGGTGGACAGTATACCCGCTATTTTTGCGGTGACGACTGACCCATTCATTGTTTTAACATCGAATTTATTTGCAATTTTAGGCCTACGTGCCATGTATTTCTTGTTGTCAGGGGTTGCTGAAAAGTTCTCAATGCTAAAATACGGTTTAGCGGTAATTTTAAGCTTTATCGGTATAAAAATGCTATTGATTGATATTTTCCATATCCCAACACCGATTTCGTTGGGTGTGATTGCGTCAATTTTAGTCGTGACGTTAATCATTAATGCAATTGTTAATAAACGCAACGAAGCAAAAAGTTAATTTATCTTTTTTATTTTTAAATCCTCTGCTGTAAAAGCAGGGGATTTTTTTTAACCCCCTGAAAACACTCAACCATTTTGTTTATCCCATTCTACTATAAGAAACAAAACTCTATTGAGATCACAGTTATGTAAAATGTTTGTTAAACAAAGTCAATCATTGTGTATATTTTGAATAATTGCCTTTTCAGGCGACTATTATTCCTTATACTTGCTGTGCAAACACATTTAATTCCTAATAAAGATAAATAATATAGGTCTATTATGGATACAAATAAAACAGGGTTATGGCGAGTTATTAGCCAAGGTAGTCTAGTCAAACAGATACTGGTTGGCTTGATAGCGGGTATTTTGCTTGCATGGTTATGGCCATCTGCTGCAAAAAATGTCGGGTTGTTAGGGGATTTATTCGTTAGTGCGTTAAAAGCTGTTGCTCCTGTACTGGTTTGGGTGTTAGTAATGTCATCCATTGCTAACCACCGCCAAGGGCAAAAAACCAATATCAAACCTATACTGGTGTTGTATATTTTAGGAACATTTTTTGCCGCGGTTGTCGCCGTTATTGGTTCTTTCCTGTTCCCATCAAATTTAGTCTTAGCGGTAGGTGATACACAGCTAAATCCACCGGGTAATATTGCTGAAGTGTTAAAAGGCTTGCTAATCAATATATTTGCGAACCCTATCGACGCACTGATTAAGGGCAATTATATTGGTATTTTAGCGTGGGCGATCGGGCTGGGTATTGCACTGCGCCATGCAAATGAAACCACAAAAACTTTAGTTCATGACTTTTCTAATGCAGTAACACAACTGGTACGGGTTGTGATCCGTTTAGCGCCTTTAGGGATTTTTGGCTTGGTTGCTTCCACTATCGCAACGACAGGCTTTGCAACCTTAAAAGGCTATATTCACGTTCTCGCAGTATTGATTGGCTGTATGCTGATTGTTGCTTTCATTGTTAACCCATTGATTGTTTACTGGAAAATGAAACGTAACCCATACCCATTAGTTCTCGCTTGCTTACGTGAAAGCGGGGTAACAGCATTCTTTACACGTAGTTCAGCAGCAAATATCCCTGTGAATATGGGGATGTGTCGTCGCATGAATCTACATGAAGATACTTACTCTGTTTCTATCCCATTAGGTGCAACCATTAATATGGCTGGTGCAGCGGTAACGATTACAGTACTGACGTTAGCCGCCGTACATACTCTAGGTATTCCAGTTGATATCCCAACGGCACTGTTATTAAGTGTGGTTGCTGCGGTGTGTGCATGTGGCGCATCAGGCGTTGCCGGCGGTTCACTATTACTGATCCCATTAGCTTGTAACATGTTCGGTATTTCAAATGAAATTGCGATGCAAGTGGTCGCGGTTGGTGTGATGATTGGCGTATTACAGGATTCAGCAGAAACGGCGCTTAACTCTTCAACTGACGTGTTATTTACTGCAGCGGTGTGCTTAGCGGAAGATGAGAAACTGGCTAACGCTGAAGCGCGGCTATCTCATCGTGATTAATTGTTAATTAAATATATTTTGAAAGGGCAGAGACAGCGAAAGTGAACTCTGCCCTTATTTTAGTGGGTTATTGAGTTAAAACTCATTACGTAAGCGGCGATAACCTTCGACTAACTGCACATTAGTTGCGGCAACTTCTTCTGAAAATTGCAAAGAGGCGCGGTCAACTTGCTTAAACTGAGATAAATCACTGTGGGCATTTACATGTACGCAGGATGGAATATATAAAGCAGGGGGTAGCGTTAAACCATCAACAACAGCGTTATAGCGAACAACACAGTTTTCCCCAATTTTGCAATTAAATAGAACGCTATTAAAACCAATAAATACTCGTGTAGCAATATTACAAGGGCCATGGACAATGGCACGATGTGCTATTGAAGTATGTGAGCCAATTTGTACTCCAGCCCCACTTTTAGAATGGATAACAACACCATCTTGAATATTTGAATGTGGGCCTATTACTATCGGTGACATATCCCCCTCTTCATTGAGTTCATCAGCTCGGATGACTGCATATGGGCCGATATACACGTAATCTTCAACAATGACTTTGCCACAAATAATTGCGGTAGGGTCGATATAGGCTTTTTCTGAAATAACAGGGGAGTGTCCTGATGGATTTTTACGCAGCATGAGTACTCCGTTTCCAGTGCGTGTGAACAACTGCATTATGTGCATGTAAACTTTCTTGATGCTCTATATTAATGTTCACTTCGTCATAGTGACATTGATGACGAAAAGCCATGACTAGTTTTCTCGCTGCATCTTCACAAAACATCAGGTTTTGGGCATTTGCGATAGCGAAAGCTTGTTCATCATTACGTTTAACAACAGTTTGTACAGGTGTTGAAAGCACGTTTTCAATTTGATTAATTAATTCAATGATGGGAAATATTTTATGATTAGCTTTCAACGCTATGGTTACCCATGCCCAGCTGCGTTGGCTATGTGGTGTAGCGGGTAACCCATTTTTAGCTAGCCAGTTGAAAACTTGAGTGGGATATAATGGTTGTGTCTCGTCCTCAAATTCAATAGCAAATTGTTGTTGAATCACTTGGGTACTGAGTGCCGTGGCACTAGGACATGTCGATGAATAAGGAACCCCAACTTTTAAACAGATAATAAATGATTTGTTGAAATTTGCATTTATTTCAAATGGATATGCTTTCCATCCATGCTGGTGAGAAACTAAAGAAGGGCGAGATAATAAAATATCGCCATAAAGTCGAAGAGATGACTTCGATGATACATGGCTATGGGATATTAAAATCTGCTCTAGAGCCTGTTGAATCAAATTGGGGGTTAGTTCATGCTGTGTGAGTCCATCTAAGGTCTGATACAGCCGGGACATGTGTATTCCTTTCTGTCCTTGTAAATCAGTACCGACATCAACAAGTGCGTTGATTGGACGATCCGCTATCTCAATAGGTAAAGCAATCCCTGTCATACCGACCCAATCTAGCTTGATATTGCTATAAATATCATTTTCCTTTTGCGCATCCGGTAAAGATGAGCAACGTAATTCAGTTGATACTGTCATAACCCCTCAGCCATTCTTAATTTACAAATAGTGGTTATGTTATAACATAACAATTGTTTGGGGTGAAGAAAAAGAGGTATAAATATCAGTTAGGTTAAGGAGTGCAGTTCCCCCTTAGATAAAAGGCTCATCTTAGGGGGATATGAAGAGGCTAAATCTGATATGCGGTTTTCATCCCTTGCTCAATTGCTCGGCGGGCATCCAGTTCTGCAGCAACATCCGCACCGCCAATCACATGGGCGTTGATCCCGTGTTCTGCTAGTTGTGTTTTTAATGGGCGGTAAGGCTCTTGCCCTGCACACAAAATGACATTATCAACAGGCAGGCACTGTGTTTTATCTTGATAGCGAATATGGAGCCCTTCGTCATCAACTCGCATGTATTCCACGCCATTTAGCATTTGAACACCGCGTTTCATTAGTGATAAACGATGTACCCAACCGGTTGTTTTACCGAGGCCTGCTCCCACTTTACTGTTTTTCCGCTGTAATAAATACAATTGACGAGCTGATGCCATAGGGACTTTTTGTGGGGGTAATACACCACCTTTAGAATGAATTGTGGTATCAATATTCCACTCTTTATTAAAGAGTGAATTATCTAAACTGCTGCTTTTCCCTTCTTGGGTTAGCAATTCAGCAACATCAAAGCCAATCCCTCCAGCGCCAATAATAGCGACACTTTTTCCAACAGAGCGTTGTTTGGTGATGACATCGATATAGGAAATGACTTTATGGTGCTCAACCCCTTCGAGCTGGATTTTTCGTGGGATGACACCCGTTGCAATAATGACTTCATCAAACCCCGATAAACAGTCAACATCGGCTTGTTGTTCAAGGCGTACATCAACATTCAATAATTGTAATTGGCGGCAAAAGTAACGGATGGTTTCATGGAATTCTTCTTTGCCAGGTATCTGTTTAGCGAGGTTAAATTGGCCACCTATATGGTTAGATTTTTCAAACAAAGTGACACGATGCCCACGCTTTGCCGCGTAAATTGCACAAGATAACCCAGCGGGCCCAGCACCAACAATCGCAACGGATTTACTCAGTGCGGCTTTTTCGTTGGGATAATCCATTTCCCTAACAGCTTGTGGGTTAACTAAACAACTGGCCAGTTTTCCACTAAAAATCAGGTCGAGACAGGCTTGGTTGCAACCAATGCAAGTGTTAATTTCATCTGCTCGATTTTCTGCGGCTTTACGAACAAACGCTTCATCAGCTAGAAATGGCCGAGCCATTGAAACCATATCCGCTTGGTGATTGGCAATAATATGTTCTGCAACAAAAGGGTCATTGATGCGGTTAGTGGTTATCAGTGGAATATTCACTTTCCCCATTAATTTTTGCGTAACCCAACTAAATGCACTGCGGGGAACTTGCGTTGCTATCGTCGGTACTCGAGCTTCGTGCCAACCAATACCGGTGTTGATCATACTCGCACCCGCGTTTTCAATTTGTTTGGCAAGTAATTCAATCTCTTCCCACGTTGAGCCATCTTCAACTAAATCCAGCATGGAAAGCCGGTAAATAATAATAAAGTTAGCGCCAACGGCTTCCCGTATTCGCCGTACGATTTTAATGGGAAAACGAATTCGGTTTGTGTAACTTCCACCCCATTCATCGGTTCTATGGTTGGTACGTTTGGTGATAAATTGGTTAATTAAATAACCTTCGGATCCCATAATTTCGACACCATCATAGCCAGCTTGTTGAGCTAGCTTGGCTGTTGTCACGAAGTCATCAATCGTTTTTTCAACTTCATCAGTTGAGAGTTCTCGGGGGGCGAATGGAATAATCTCTGCTTGAATAGGACTTGGTGCAACTAATTTAGGATGCAGGCCATAACGCCCTGCATGTAAGATTTGTAAGGCGATTTTACCGTCAGCTTGGTGGACGGCATCCGTGATTTGTTGATGAAATGAAAGCTGGTTTTTATCGTTTAATACTGCGCCATGAGCGGTAAGCGCCCCTTCTGGATTGGGGGCGATCCCACCGGTAATGATCAGACTGACACCATTTTCAGCGCGTAGGCGATAAAAATGCGCTAGCCGCTCGCTGCCTTGCGGGTGCTCTTCAAGCCCAGTATGCATTGAACCCATCAAAATACGGTTTTTTAGGACGGTATGGCCTAAATCAAGTGGGGTAAAAAGGTGTGGAAAATTGCTCATTATTATACTCCCATTCGGGATTTCATTAACAGGTCAGATGAGTTAACTGTAGCGTAATGAAGCTGCAATTTGGTAAAGATGTTAAAATTTTGTGATTTTTATCATATGTTTTCGGTTAAATAGCTGAGTGTCATAAAAAAATAGGTGTTTTTTTATTTTTATGTCATAAACAGAGATTAAAAAAAGAGACACACAGCATAAAGAACGATATAGGGGAAACCATGATGAAAGAGATTTGCCAAGCTATTACTTTAGAAGGTGAATACGTTCGCCTTGAACCTCTATCCCACCAATATGATGTCGAACTGGCAGAAATCATTCGACGAGATGGGTTGAATAATTTGTGGTATGCCTTAGTTCCTGAGCCTGAGCATTTCTCTCAAGATGTGGAAAAGCGCCTGGAAAATTTCCAGAAAAAGGAATGCTTACCTTTTGTGGTGATCGATAAACGAAGCGGTAAACCAGTTGGTATTACTTCTTACAATCGTGTGGACCATACAGTAAGGCGGGTTGAAATCGGAGCCACTTGGTATGGAATAGAAGTACAACGCACTGCATTAAATACAGAAGCTAAATATTTGCTCTTAAAGCATGCTTTTGAGGAATTGAATTGCGTTGCAGTGGAGTTTCGTACACATTTTTTAAATAGCCAAAGTCGTCGAGCCATTGAACGGCTAGGGGCTAAGCTCGATGGTATCTTGCGCAATCATATGAAAACTAAAACGGGTGAACTGCGTGATAGCTGTGTATATAGCATTATCGAGTCAGAGTGGCCGTCAGTAAAACACCACTTAGAATGGCAGATGGTGAAACCGCGCTAAGGTTAGTTGTAGGTAAGTCGCCCACCGAAAGGTGGGCGATGATGCCAACATCAAGCTTTAACGTTTCGAGGGTTTTATCTGCTTTATGTAGCGCTTGTACTTTTACTTCTGTTGGCCTCGTTCTTGTGATTTCGCCTATATTTTTGCCAATAACCGCTTTATTGATTTCAAAAGCCGCCACAACTTCAGCACCATGTTCTTGCAAGTAACGGATCAAAAATTACTTATTTTTCCAAAACCATATTGAACTGCATGTACTTTTTTCATCATTTTTGTTCTATATGAGAATTATCTATAAACTATGCAGTAAAACAGTAATGTAAAAATATTGTTTTACATCAAGTGCTTGAATGAGTAATTTTTAATAAATTTAGTTGCCATTATGATGTTGTTTTTATTATTAATTCGATATTGGCAAGCATTAAATATAAATAAAGTACAAAAAAGTCATTCAAATAAAAAATCGAAGAACTGATTAAAATTGTAGAAAACGACGTTCAAATGATAGTAATTGCTTATGCTATCGCATTGAATTATAAGAAGAGCTATTGGGTTGAACACAATTTCAGCATACGGTTTCGAAACACTAGACCTAAGCGAAAACTACACGTATAATCCTCTCCACTTTGGCCCCTTAGCTCAGTTGGTTAGAGCAGTCGACTCATAATCGATTGGTCGCTGGTTCAAGTCCAGCAGGGGCCACCAAATTTATCAAGGAGTTAGGTGTTAATCATCTAACTCCTTTTTGTTTTTACCTCATTATCGTGAGTGTTTAACTCACAATCTAACTGGCTGTGAGTCTTCGGTTTTAACATTTTAAAAATCAATTTCAACACTTATCGTTAGGAAAACAGTGAAATTGTTTTTGCCGTTCAACGTGTTCTGCCTTTATCCATCCTATTTTATCCGCAATAGGAAAGAATAAAGAGTGTATAACGTAAATGGCGACAAAAATTCTGAAAAAATGGAAAACGGACATAAAAAAATGTTTTTTATATGTTGATTCGATAAATCACTAAGCGTTGGAGTAAAATATTCTTTAAATGCGCATTTAAAGAATATTAAACTGCACCGTCAAAGTGGTTAATCCCTGTGGAATTAAATGTTAATCTAATAGTGTGTTTTTATTTTTATTAATCAATGAGTTGTTTCATTTTTTCTGTGTGAAATATTTGGTTACATAGTTTATTTCTATGTACATTAGAACTTACTGGGTTTATCGCAGTTTTGTCTGTTTTTTGTTCGATGATTATTTGGTTATGATTCATTTTTGGTGTTTTTCTGAAATTATATAGCGATATTTCAACCCGTTTACGCTAAGTCACTTATCCTAGAGAGATACAAACCAGCCCTCAGGTTTACATATCATTCATCAGATTTTATTATCCTTCAAG